>ORJL011603263.1_pt1 | contig 10541 bp, 11 predicted proteins | sample 1779941 | NCBI WGS metagenome assembly ORJL01 (sample SAMEA104232317, study PRJEB22302) | groundwater metagenome | biome: forest; feature: aquifer; material: groundwater | place: USA | collected 2011-08-07 | depth 5.8 m | reverse complement strand
CTGCAAACAGCGCTACGCTTTCCCTGCAAACAGCGCTACGCTTTCCCTGCAAACAGCGCTACGGGTCTCGGCAGAACCGGCCACCGCACCTACAGACCAGGTGTGAACATTAAAACTTGGAGTAGACATGACGTATCAACCCAGAATCGTCGATGGAGAGTTGGCCACCCTGCTCTCCACAACTGGTGCGGTTGTGTTAGAAGGACCTAAGGCTGTTGGGAAGACCGAGACGGCGAGTCAATACGCAAAGAGCATGGTCCACTTGGACACCGACAAAGGCGCGCGCCAACTAGCCACGTTAGATCCAGCGCTATTACTCAAAGGGCCCGTGCCGCGCCTTATCGATGAGTGGCAAATTGAACCCGACCTTTGGAACCAAGTTAAAAGAGAGGTAGACAAACGAGGTCTACCAGGACAGTTTCTTCTGACTGGCTCGGCGACTCCCGCCGACGACGCTACGCGTCACACGGGAGCGGGACGTTTTTCGAGAATCCGGATGCGCCCCATGAGTTTGTTCGAAACGAAACACAGTACCGGGGGTGTTTCGCTGTCAGAGCTATTTTCCGGGGACATACCCAACGCCACCGAGTCAGGTTTGACTATTAGCGATATTGTCGATCGCATCTGCGTCGGTGGTTGGCCATTATTTGCCGGACGCGCCGTGAACGAAGCACAGCGAGCGATGCGCTCATACCTTAATGAAATCTCGAGTACGGACATCCAACAGGTGAGTAGGGTCAGCCACGACCCATCGCGTGTTGAGAGTGTTCTGCGATCGGTCGCACGCAACGTAGCAACCAAGGCATCAAATCGAACCATTGCTGCTGACGCGGGTGGACCAGAAGGGTCACTTGGCCTCAATACTGTTGCCCAATATCTCGACGCTCTTGCCAGGCTTATGGTTACGGAAGATTTACCAGCATGGGCTCCCCAGTTGCGCTCTCGGGCACGAGTGAGATCTGCTTCGACCCGACACTTCGCCGACCCTTGCCTAGCCGTGGCTGCGCTTAATGCGTCACCAACACAACTATTAAACGACCTCAACTTTTTAGGGTTGCTTTTCGAAAGCCTTGTCGTACGTGACCTCCGAGTTTACCTGCAAGGACTAGGAGGACGACTGCTTCAGTATCGCGATAGTTCCGATTTAGAGGTAGATATTATCCTCGAGACGGGCGAGGGGAATTGGGCAGCCGTAGAAGTCAAACTTGGCCTAAATCGAATAGACGAGGGGGCAGCGACGCTTATCGAATTTGCGGACAAGATTGATACAAAAAGTTGTGGGACACCCGCATTCATGGCCGTGGTCACGACTACTGGATACGCGTACAAACGCAAGGATGGTGTTTATGTTCTACCCATCGGCGTGTTAAAGCCCTAATCAGTCAACAAAATGACTCCCTGACAGGGAGATGACACGGATTTATCGCCAGACTGACAGATGGCAAGGGATATCTTTTTAATGAGATTCCAGTGTTTATGTCGGGAGCGGATCATGTCTAAATCGTCCAAAATCAAAGCGTTAGTCGTTGCTACTACCTTCGCAATGTCGTTCGCACTCGTACCAGCTGCGTATGCCGCGGCGACCCACTTGGCAATGGTCAGGCAACCCGCGGGGGCAGTTAATGGTGTTGCCTTCACCGTTCAGCCGGTTGTTCAAATCGAAGACGGTGCGAATGCTCGCGTCAATGATTCGACAACGATTGTTACTGCGCGCATCGCGAGTGGCACGGGCACGCTATCGGGGGCAACGACGGTTAGGGCGTCTTCTGGGGTCGCAACCTTCAGTTCATTGCGGATTACCGGTACTGCCGGTCCTTACACTTTGACTTTTTTTCCGAATCCAACACTCACTCCGGTAACTTCAAGTTCCTTCACGCTTGCAGTTGGCGTCGCCACTTCCTCTTCAATTTCCAGGCAGCCGGGCGTCGCCACTAACGGCAGTCGTCTTGCAGTTCAGCCGGTGGTTCGAATTACTGACTCGGGTGGGAATACCGTTACCTCGTCGACCGTTAATGTGACTGCTTCGATCGCCGCAGGTAGTGGCGCGCTGTCTGGGGCAACGACGGTTAGGGCGTCTTCTGGGGTTGCGACTTTTAACGATTTAACTCTTACTGGTACAGCAGGACCATTTACCTTGAGGTTTGCGCCTAGTGGTTTGTCTTCGTCAATTTCAATTCCATTTTCTCTCGGGGCTGGTGCGGCTACTGCCGTGAGCATCGCAAGACAACCAGGTGATGCATTTAATGGCGTGCCGATTGCGGTTCAGCCAGTGGTCCGGATTGTTGACAACAGTGGGAACACAGTTACCACCTCAAACACCAACGTGGTTGCATCGCTTGCTTCTGGTTCCGGCACCCTTTCAGGGACCACGACCCAAACTGCAATCTCGGGCGTTGCGACGTTTACCGATCTAGTTGTTACTGGTAGCCCTGGCCAATTCAAGTTGACCTTCGCAGTTGCCGGCTTCCCTGCAGCAACTTCAAACTCATTCACGCTGAAGGCGGGTTCGGCAACTACCTCGACTATTGCCAGGCAACCAGGCGGGGCGGTGGACGGCGTTACTTTCGGGGTTCAGCCGATAGTCCGAATTGTTGACTCCAACGGGAACAAGGTTTCTGGCTCTACCGTCAACGTGGTTGCTTCGATTGCATCTGGTTCTGGCACGCTAACCGGTACGACCACGAAGGCCGCGATTGGTGGCGTCGCCACGTTCACGGACTTGGCGATCACCGGAACTACCGGTCCCTTCATGTTGAGATTCACTCCTGCTGGCGTCATCGAAGTTACTTCGAACGCATTCACTCTCGGGATTGGCGTCGCTTCCAAGTTGGCACTAGCCACGAGCGCCGCTAAGGCGGTCTCTCGAGCTGCCTTCGGCACGCAGCCGGTGGTTCGAATTGTTGACGTAGGCGGTAATACAGTCACTACGAATGCCTCCACGGTCACGGCCCTCGTTTCGTCGGGTGGTGTCCTAACTGGCACGGTGAACGCTAGCGCTGTTGGTGGCGTCGCGACTTTTAGAGGTCTTGGTTTGAGTGGGATTTCTGGTACTTACACGCTGGCTTTCAACGATGGCGCGCTGATTCCGACTTCGCAGTCGATCGCCCTTACCCAGCCAGGCGTCCACATCTCGATCCTTGTATCGCGCCGCGCGGGCGTGACTACCATCAAAATCATCAACGCCAAGAAATATGCTGGCAAGCGCGCAATCGTGATGGTGCAAATTAAGAGTGCCGGCACGTTCAAGTATCGCACCTTGGGCATTGTGCTGATTAAGAGTTCTGGAATCGGCATCTTAAAGACGAGGGTCTCGATTTCATCGAGTTCCACGGTCATCGCGAAAATCGGCGGCCATTGGATCGCGAAGTCATAGATCCAACCATTCTGGTGAGGCAACCCGCCGCTCAGGGTGAGGCAACTCGCCGCTCACCGAAAAGCAGGTTGAGGCAATCAGGTTTGGGCGATCGCGTGAGCGGCAAGCACTCCACCAATAACCTGAATATCTCGCCGGTTCGGGTAGCCAAGCGCTTCAACCTCTTCACCACGGCTGGCTAAAGCCGTCACAACTTCAGCCCAAAGCCAGAGGCCACCATCAATCAGAACGTACGGAGGAGGGAATGGCGATTCAGAGTGACGCTCACCCCTGATCCATTGACCGACTGACTGTGGTGTGACACCCATTCGCCTGGCGATCTCGCTCCGAGAAACTACGTCATCGACAAGTCGGATTGGTTCTGCTCCTAATTTCCGTAGCGTGTTGATGGCTGCAATGGCAGCACTCACACAGTCATCGCCATCTGCGGTAAGGGTGACTGTGGTTATCCCGACATGGACTGCGATTACCGAGTCGAATTGGGCGGCTACTAAATCTTCTGTTTTTTCGCTAAGTGTGGGCAACTCAAACGAAAGTTCGTAAGAATTCATAGGCATGGCTGAAACTCTCCGCCAAATTGTCGCTGTTGTCAAGTTGAAACAGGCGGATCTATCCGTCCAGTTCGTGGCGGTTAGGGCAGTGTCCCGCTATTTGGCGTATCCGTCTTGCCTGATTACCAGGGTTCTTGGGGGGTTCCATCCACGCGGATCTTTCCGCCTCCACACGGACAGTACAAATAGAACTTGTGGCCCTGCCGACGGACCCGTCACCCCTCGACTTCAAGATCCTTCAGGACGTCATAAACAGGTGGGTCAACCTCATTGCGCACCGCATGCGCGGAAACCCATCCACCTGGCACACCATGAGTATTCAGTGTGGGGCATCTCGACGCAATTTTTCCTGTGGATAACCGGTGGCGCTCTGTTGTGTCTTAACAACTATCCACTGGCAGCAACTTGGATATGAGGCAATTGTCGATTGTCTACACCGGGTGTTAGCCCTTGATGCGCTCGCGGGTCGGGTCGAAGAGTGGGTCTTTGGCGATTGTGCCGTCGAGCCATTCGCCGAAGATCTCGATCTCCACTTTGGTTCCTGGTTCGGTGTGTGCGATCGGCAGGTAGGCGTAGGCGATCGACTTTCCGATCGAGTGTCCTTGGGCGCCGGATTTCACTCGTCCAATCACTTCTCCGTTATGGCGCACTGGCTCATTGCAAAGCGCGACGCGGGTGATGTCGTCGATCAAGATCGCCCGGAGTCTGCGAGTCACTCCGTCCCTGTTGAATCAGTGATTTCTACTATTTTCATGGTTTTCAACAATGTCCAGGACTTGCACCAACCTGCTTATCTGAGGTCAGTTTTTGGAAGTGTAGCAAATAGTTTTGTGACTGTGAGAGTCGGCGTCTACATCGATGGGTTTAATCTCTATTACGGAGCTCGTGGTCTTTGCGGCCGTTCGACTGCAGGTTGGCGCTGGCTCGACCTTCGGAGTCTTGCCGAGACCCTAGTCGGACAACACTCGCTGTGGACGAATCCCATAATCGAAAAAGTCACGTATTGCACCGCGCGGATTAGTGCCGTAGGAAGTTCCACAGGTCAACGCGAGCAGGACGTGTACATACGCGCTCTTGAGCGGTCAGGTTCAGTAACTCAAGTGGTTTTGGGAAATTACGTGACTCGCGTGGCGACTGCACCGTTGGCTCTTTTGGGAAAAAATGGGCGACCCGTCATCACTCGTCCAAGCTGGCCTGTCAAGGTTCAGGACGGATTGGAAAAGAATATTCCTGATGCACGCTTTATGGTTTCAGTTGCTCGCCGAGAGGAGAAGGGTTCCGACGTGAACGCAGCCTCACACATGCTCATAGACGTGCTAACGCAGGAGATCGATGCCGTGATGGTGATCAGTAACGATAGCGATTTAAGTTTTCCAGTTCGGATCGCACGTTCGTATGTCCCTGTGGGTTTGATCAATCCCACTAAGGGTTACCTTGCGGGTAAACTTGCTGGAGTGCCAAAAGAGGGTGTCGGCAATCATTGGTGGTACCAACTTACCCCTACGGATTTATACACACACCAGTTACCTGCGGTAATTGGTCCGAAGATCACGAAACCCGTGCCGTGGTAAGTGTTCTCTGGTGCTACTATTAGCACATACCACCCGGTCCCTTTGGGGCCGGGTTTTCTTTTGGATCTAGCGCACGCGATTTCGGTTGTTAGGCCTTGGTGCGCTCGCGGGTCGGGTCGAAGAGTAGATCATTGGCGATTGTGCCGTCGAGCCATTCGTTGCCTAAGGCCACGCGCGTGATGTCGTCGATCAGGATCGCTCGAAGGGTTGCTTCGTGATCTTGTAATTCCCCGGGTTTTCAACAACGTTTAGGGTTTGCACGTTCCAGTTTATCTGAGGTCACCACGGTGCGGTGAACTTCCTATCTTCGTTTGATGATCGATATTCGGCTCACTTTCCATGCCATGGAAAGGATGGCTCAGCGTGAGATCACCTATGCTGATATTGAATCAGCTCTAATGAGACAGGTTCTTAGTTTCACAACACGCCAGGGCAGCCTCCAGATCATCGGGCGCACATCAAGCGGGAGATTCCTAAAGGTATGGGTTTTGGAGCCGCCTGTGTCGGGCGTACGCTTTACCATCAAGACGGTCGCGTGGAAGGAGTAAGTGATGGCGCAGATCGCAGAAGTCATCACGATTGATCGTGATGCTAACGCTGCCTACATTCGGCTCAGTCGCGAGGCCAGCGTTCGCGCGGAAGTTTTGAATGATTTTGTCAACGTCGATCTTGATAGTTCGAACCGAGTCGTTGGTGTGGAGTTGTTATCTCTTGACGAGGAGATTCCGTTCGGAGAACTCGCCGCCAAGTATCACTTGCCCACTGATCTCGTCGAATCAGTTAAAGGACAGTGGCTTGCGAGTTAGTTGGTCATCGGCGTGAGCGAAACCGCCCCTCGGGATGAGCGTAGCCACCGCTCGGCGAGAGCTAGGCCTTGATGCGCTCGCTCGTGGGGTCGAAGAGCGGATCTTTGGCGATTGTGCCGTTGACGCATTCGCCGAAGATTTCTTCTTTGTTTAGTGCGACAGCGAAGCCGAGTCCTGCTTCGTAAGGGTTGGTATCAGAGATGATCTCGCCAGCCCTGGCGCAATAACCCTTCTCTGGCCTTGTTCTGACAACCAACTGTATTGCCGTGGTATTGCCATGCTGCAACAAAATCGATACGATTACGTGTCATGAGTAGTGCAGTTGCCATTTCACCACGTCAGTACCTCTCTGGACTTGTGGCCGATTCGTTCATACGGCTCGAACAGGTACCGGGGAGTTCTTTGGCTGCACGCAGCGCACTTTCCAGGGCGGCTAAACGTGGAGAGCTTAGACGTGTGGGGCGAGGTCTCTATTTCAAGGGCCGAGAGACGAGGTATGGGCTGACTAGGCCCACCTCCGAAGCTGTGGTTCGGGAGGCACTGGGTGATTCGGGTGTTGGTCCGGTTGGTCTTTCTGCAGCCAGCGCATTGAGTCTTACAACCCAAGTTCCTGCACAGCTTGGGATTTCTTTTGTTGGACCGCTTCCAACCTTCTTGCCGTCGATACGACTCCACAAGCGCAACAATTTGCGACGCATGCGTTTGCACTATCTGGAGATCGCTCTTCTTGAAGTGCTTCGGGGAACGGATCTATTTATTGAACAGAGCCGCGAAGAGGCCGTTGCCGCTATCCGAACGCTAGTCGAAGATGGCGAAGTGCGGTTAGCAGAAATCGAAACAGTTCTTGTTGGTGAACCGCCTCGCGTTCGAGCCGAATTTGTAAAATTGTCTGTGGAAATTCGAGCAAGAGACGCTCACCGGTGAGAAGCGCGTTGTAATGCGTTCGCTTGCTGATGATCTAGATAGTTTGTCAGTTTTAGTTGAGCAGGCGGCTGAACACTTCCAAATTCCCGTCGCGTTCGTCGAAAAGGATTTTTGGGCGATTGAGATCCTGCGCTCCGCAACATCGGGCCGTCTGGTAACTGATCGCGATGGAAGCATTCAAGAGATGAAAATGATCTTTAAGGGCGGAACAAGTTTAAGCAGAGTCTTCCAACTCATAGATAGGTTCTCCGACGACATAGATCTTCTAGTTGTATTTCCTGATGAATGTTCAAAAAACGCTCGAGATAAAGTATTAAAACAAATAGCCAAAGATGTACAGGCGCATCTTGGGATCGGAGATGAGTTTTGTAAGCTGAGAGATGCGACGACTGGGGTTAAACGCAATGTGCGGTTTCACTACCCTGCACGCCAGGATCAAGCGGGAAACTCCAACGGAGTTCTCCTGGAGATGGGAATTCGGGGTGGAAACCAACCGAGTTCAAGACACGAAATCCATTCACTACTCGCAACCTATGCGATCGAAAAATTGGGAGAGAGTGAATCAACTTGGGCTGAGTTTGCTGCGTTCTCAGTATTGGTTCTAGGTCCTGAGCGCACCCTGTTCGAAAAGTTAGCTCTCTTTCATTCAGCAGCGACAGATATTGATCAGGAGCGAGCGCGTAAGGCGCTTGCTCAGTCTGGTCGTCATCTCTACGACATACACCAACTTCTGCACTCGGTAGATCTGCTCACAACGCTGCGCGAAATGGAGCGCGAAGGCGTTGCTAAACTGTGCGTCGACATTCGCCAAAAGAGTATCGATGCGGAGTTTGCGTCGACAGAGCGCCCATCGGAAGGCTATGCATTTAGTTCTGCATTCCAACCAGAATTCGAGCTTCGAGAGATTATGCAGACCAGTTATGACCTCGCCTGCAGGGAGTTGATCTATGGTGCTACGCCGACATTTGACGAATGTATTGTCACCATTCTTGAGTGCGCTGCTTATCTTTAGGCCTTTATGCATTCGCCTGTCGGATCAAAGAGCGGGTCTTTGGCGATGGACTAGTAGGCGTAGGCGATCAACTTTCCGATTGAGTGTCCCTTTCTTGTTGAGGGCGACGGCAAAACTAAGTCCTACTTCGTGAGAGGGATCTATTTAGTAAACAGAGTAGCGAAGAGGCCGTTGCCGCTATCCGAGTCCCATTCGAAGATGGCGAAGTACGGCTAAAGGTGTTTTCGTTTACGTTTGTTGCGGGTGTTGGCAAAATAGGTACGTTAGCGTACCATTTGTGTAAACAGATTGGAGGGGTCATGTCGGTTACCACGGCACAGGCAGCTGAGCGTTTGGGCGTTAGCGCCCATGAGGTGAGGCGTCTTATCGCCACCGGGGAACTTGTCGCTTGGCCCTTGGGCCGCTTGTTGCTAGTCGATGAGGAGAGTCTGCTTCGGCGAGACCAGCAGGTGGTACGGCGGGGTCGAGCGCTTGCTTCTCGCACCGCATGGGCGGCACTTCTTGAAGTCTCTGGTGAGCGTGCTGAGTGGTTGGATCGATCAAGCCGTTCGCGGCTGCGGTCCTGGCTTCGTCGAACGGATCCGGAGACGATTGCTGCCGCGTGCCGTCATCGCGCGCATCGTCATTTACTGCGTGTGCTTCCCGTTTATCAGCAGGAGTTACTCGCATCACCAGGTGTGGTTCATGGCGGTATTACCGCCGCCGCTGGCGCTGACATTCTCTCTCGCGCAGACGATGTGCAGGAGATCTACTGCAGCGATGACCGCCTCAAAATTCTGCAATCAGAGTACGGACTTACTTCCACTCCTTCAGCAAACCTGATCGTGCATGTGCCTGCTTTCGAATGGTCGTTTACCTCTCGGCAACAGATGCCGGTAGGCGTCATTGCCGTCGACCTTCTGGAATCGACCGACGTGCGCACGCGCCGGGCCGGACGAGAGTTGCTGGTTACTGCGCTGTCGAAAAACTTGTGATGAATCCGCAACGGCTGGGTGTGGTTGATCTTCCACCTATGACGTCTGGTCTGATGTCGTCGTGGCAGGCGGTAATGGAGATCGCTCGACAAGTGCCATTGGAGAAATGGGCCTTGATCGGCGGACAGATGGTGGCGATTCACGCACTACTCGTCTCCGCGAGCCCGCCGCGCCTCAGTTTGGACATTGATCTTCTCGTGCACGTTCTCGCACCTAAAGGTGCGCTCGGTACTTGTTCGCAACTGCTTCGGAAAATGGATTTTCAGCCGGAAGTAGATTCGACCGGTCATGTCTATCGCTTTCGTTCACCAGACGACGGCGTCATCGATCTGCTTGCCCCTGAAGGCGTGCCTGTCGCTCGCCTTCCTCTAATTCGTGGTGGTCATACGCTTCTGATCGAAGGTGGTCGCCAAGCTCTTAAACGAACTGCGGTTGTTACCGTTCATATGGAAGGCCAGAGGGAGACGTGCCAGTTCCGGATTTGCTCGGGGCTGTTGTGCTGAAGTCGGCAGCATGGGCTATTGACAGTCGTGATCGCGCAAGGCACAACCAAGACGCCGCCTTCCTGGTAAGCCTGATGCGCGACCCCCGATCGGAGCGGGCGCGCTTCGCGGGAAGCGATCAGCGTCATCTTCGCAAACTGGATTCCGTTCTAGCAGATCCGAATGCGCGAGAGTGGGCGCTGCTAGGCGCCGCCGCGCAAGACGGATATTTAGCATGGCGCATGCTGCTTGCGTGATCAGGCCTTGATGCGCTCGCCCGTCGGATCAAAGAGTTGGTCCTTGGTGATCGGCAAGTAGACGTAGGCGATCGCTTTGTAACCACAGGGAGTTAGCTCGAACGATTTGCCCACTTCGGTTGCAACGCATCGTGACTCAGGATCACGCGAGCGCTAGCAGGGACCGTCATTGTTCAAACACTGCCATCGCGAGCGCCGAAGAGGGCGAATACATATTTGCCGGGAACACTGTTTGAAAGAGATACCGATATTGCCCGACCAGTTGGGATGAATTCAGTTGCCGGACCTGTTCCGGTTCCGAGTAATCCCTTGCCTGAAATCAAGACAGTCAGCGAGCCGACGGTCATCGCTTTACCGTATTCGTCCTTTACGGATACCACCATCGTTGCGGCTTGAGAGCCGGAGACCCGGTCATGGTTCTTTTCCTCGCTCTCCGTTGAAGGCGCACTTGATTCTTCGAGCCTCTTGTCGTCCCGTGTGTTACCAATTTTGTTGTTAAACATGTTTCGTCCTATCGAAGTCCGCTGGGTACGACTACCCGTTTATGAGAGACATCTTTACGATAGCCAAGCGCTGGCATAGGACTGCCTG
>ORJL011528069.1_pt1 | contig 10541 bp, 5 predicted proteins | sample 1779941 | NCBI WGS metagenome assembly ORJL01 (sample SAMEA104232317, study PRJEB22302) | groundwater metagenome | biome: forest; feature: aquifer; material: groundwater | place: USA | collected 2011-08-07 | depth 5.8 m | reverse complement strand
GTGGCCCTGCGCCAACGGCTGCCCGCCGACTCTTCCACCTTGCCCCGCGCCGCCGCCGAAGCTGCCACCGCGCCCGACCGCTGGGCGTTGCCGTTGCTATGCCTCTACGGTCTTATGGACGACCCCGCGCCGTTGGTAGCCGCGCTGTTGGCCGCGTCCCGAGAATCTGGGCGGTTGGTTGAGATTGTCGCCCGCATGTGGGCCGCCAACGAGTCGTCCGCCACCGTGGCTTCACTGGCGCCCGCCGCATTGAAAGAGGCCGCGCTGTCCGCGCCCTTCCTTCGCATTGCCGCCGGGGTGCTGGCGCGGCAGGGGATGGAGGAGGCCGCTCATACGATATCCGATCTCTGTAACTCGGATGCCGCCACCTCAAAAAACGCCAAATCGGTCGAGAGCACTCCCGACGTGGGGCAACGCCTCGCCGCGTTGGCCGCCGAAGTGGAAGTTCACCGACTGGCCCGGCTGGGCCGCAAAACAGCGGCGGCCGCTGCGCGGCTGGGCATGGGTCATGCCGTCGAAGCCGCCGAAGGCATCACGGCAGAGTTGGCCCTTCAACTAGGGCACTGGGCTTTGGCCGACGGCGATCCCGTTACCGCGCTGGCAGCCTTTGAGCAGGCGCAAGCGCATCGCCCACGCGAAAACGTCGGGCCGTTCATCGCCCGCGCCAAGCTAGCCATCGGCGATACCGATGCCGCTGTTTCGACTCTGGGCTATGGCAAGCTTGCCGGCTCGCGCCGCGCACGGCTGGCCGCCGCCCACGTGTACCATCGCGCGGGCAATTTGGATCTGGCTCGCGCCGCCGCGCTCTCGGCCTCGGCTTCCGACGACCCCAACGACCTTTTGCAAACCGCCGACTTGCTGGCGCAGTTGGGCGAGCCGCTGGCCGCCGCCCAAACGCTGCAATGGCTCATCGGCGAGCACCCCGCCAATGCCCAAGCTCACGCCGCGCTGGCGCAGCTGGCGCTGGCGCATTCGGAAGTTCCGTTCTCAGCCGCCGAGTCCGCATGGCAGGCCGTGGGACTCATGCCCGCCGACGCCGCCGCTCGCGAAACACTGGCCGAAGCTCTGGGCCGCACCGACCCGGCGGCGGCGCTCGATCACTGGCGGCGGGCCATTGGACTGCGCGCCGACGCTGCCGCGCACCCGCGCCTGCGGTTGGCCGAGACGGCGCTGGCCTGTCGGCCCGCGCAGCCGCAGTTGGCCTTGGCAACCTCCAAAGCTTTGCTCGATGATTCCCGCGCCGGACTTTCGACCGAGCAACGGGCGCAAGTGCTGTGCCTCGCCGGGCAAGCCCTCACCCAACTCAACCAGCCGGACGAGGCCTTTCAGTATTTTAATCAAGCCACCGCGCTCAACCCGGCCTCCGCGCTGCCGTGGCGCGTGGTCGCCGCGCACCATCGTGCACAGGGCGACCTGCCGCGCGCCCTCGCGGCGCTGGAGGCGGGCCGCCACCTCGTGGGCGAGGCTGCGCCCGACGCCGCCGACATTTACGCCGAGCTGGCCGACCTGCACGCACAATTGCAGCAACCGCACGAGGCCATCGCCAATTTCGAAAAAGCCGCCGCCCTCGCGCCCGACCGGCCTCAGCTGCACCGGCGGCTGGGCGAACTGTACCACGCGCAGGGCAAGCTGCCGCAGGCCATCGAGTCGTTGCGCGCCGCCGCCACTGCCACCGGCGATCCCACGACGTGGCACTTGCTCGGTAGGGCGCTCGAAGCCGCCAACAAACTGCCGGACGCGCTGGCCTCGTTTCAGCGCGCGCAATCGGCGGGCGACGCCTCGCGCGAACTGTTTCGCGACCTCGGGCGGCTGGCATACCAATTGGGCGAGACCGCCGTGGCCCGCGCCGCGCTGCAAACCGTGTGCAACGACCCGGCCGCCGACATCGAATCGCTGGTGCTGCTCGGCGCCATTTGCGAGCAGGCACGCAACTTCTCTCTGGCGCTCGATATTTACAAACGCGCCGTGGCCCTCGCCCCGCGCCGGGCCGATCTATGCGTGCGCATGGGCCTGTGCTGCTTGGAACTGGGTCATCCCGAGGCCGCCATTGCCGCCATGCGGGAGGCCGCTGAGCGCGACCTCGACGACCTGCCCCTGCAACAGGCCATGGCTCAAGCCTACGCCGCCGCCCACCTGTGGGTGGAATCGCATATGGCCTACGAGCAAGCCGCGCGCCTGGCTCCCGACAATCACCCGTTGCTCGCCGCGCTGTCGCAATCGGCGCGCCGCGCGGGCAACACACCCCGCGCCGTCGAGGCGCTGCGTCAGGCCATTGCCCTCGCCGACGACACGGCTGAGGGGGTTGCCTATCGCCAAGCCCTCGCTGGCCTCTTCGCCGCCGACGGGCAACTGCAGGCAGCCAAGACCGTGTACCTCGAAGCACACGCTCTTGCGCCAGGCCACGGCCCCGTGCTCATGGGTCTCGGCCAAGTGCACGCCATGCTCAACGAATTGCCTCAAGCCGAAGCGGCATTTGATAAAGCGACTCGCGCCCTTGCGGATAAGGCTGCTCCCCATTTTGCGCTGGGGGAAGCCCGGTCGCTGCTGGGCCACTGGGAGCCGGCCCGAGCCGCCTTTGCCCGAGCCGCCGAACTGGAACCCGCCAACCCGCTGCACCTGCGCCGCGCCGGAGAGTGTCTGTGGCAACAGGGCAAGAAAGCCACCGCCATTGCCTTGTGGCAAAAGAATCTCGTGGCGCACCCCAAGGATGGCCCCACCCATGCGCGGCTGGGCGTGGCCCTCTCCGGGCAGGGGCGGCACACCGAATCTTTGCTGGCCTTCGAACACGCCGTGGCCGTTTCGCCCACCGATGCCGAACACCGCGGCTTGCTCGTCGAAGCCGCTCGCGCCGCCTACGCGTTGGGCGATTACCCGCGCGCCGCGGCGCATGTGGGGCGGGTGACACAGCTCACCCCCAACGATGCCGACGCATGGCAGCTTCTCGGCGAAGCCTACCGGGCACAGGGCCAACACGATAAAGCTCTGCCTGCGCTGCAAAAGGCGGCGCAGCTTTCGCCCACCGAAGGTTGGCCGCACGCCGTGCTGGCGCACACTCTGGCCCGGCAAAAGCGCCTGCCCGATGCATTGGTGTCTGCCGAGATCGCCCTCCGCAACAACCCGGACGATCCAAACGTGCTGGCTGCCGTGGCCGACGTGTTTGTGCAAGCTGGCCGCTTTGCCGAAGCGCGACAAGCCTGCCAACGCGTGGCCACGGCCCAGCCGGACGATCCCACCGCGCAATTGGCGCTGGCCCGCGCCCTCGTCCTCGAATTTGAATCGCGGCATCGTCCCACCACCGACAAATCGCCCGACGAGCAACGCGAGCTGCTCCACCGCGCTCTCGAACGCGCTGCCGCCCTCGGCGCCGATGCCGCCGCCGTGCGCGAGTGGTCGGGCCGCAGTCAGGCCCTCTTTGGCGATCCGGCGCAGGCCGCTTCCCTGCTCGAATCCGCCGCCCTCACCAGGCCCTCGCCTGACTTGTACCGGCATCTGGCCGCATGTTATCGCCGCATCGGCAAGCACGCGCCTGCCCGCCATGCCATTCAATCGGCGCTGGAAGGCGAACCGGCCACCGTGGCCAACCTCGTGGAGCTAGGGCAAATCTGCCTCGCGCAAGACGACAAAGGTGGCGCCCGCTCGGCCTTTGAACGGGCCACGGCCCTCGACCCCCGGCACGCACAAGCGCATCAACTGCTGGCCGAGACGCTGCTCGCCACGGGCGACCGCGCCAACGCCGTAGAGCTGTATCACCGCGCGCTGGCGCTCGACCCGGCGCAAGCGGCATGGCACCACCGCCTGGCCGAATTGTACGAAGGGCATCGCGAGCCTGCATCCGCACTCGTGCACTATCAGCGCGCGGTGGCGCTGGCCGCCGAGCACGGCTTGCCTGCCGCCGACGCCGCTAACTACAGCGCCGCCCTGGCCCGCGCCTACGCCCGCGATAATGATTACCCCGCCGCGCGCCGCGAGTTTGAGGCTGCGCTGGCTTTGCGCGGCGACATGCCCGCGTGGTGGACTCATTGCGGCGAAATTTGCATGAATCTCGACGACGCCGCGGCAGCGCTGGAATGTTTTGTGCGCGCTTGCGAGTTGATGCCCACCGATACCGCGGCCCTTATTGGCGCGGCCCGCGCCGCGTTGGCCCTGGGCAACGAAAATGAAGCTGCCGAGAAAGCCGAATCCGTTTTGCGCTTTGACCCCGATAACGCTGCCGCCCTCATCGCCATGGCTGAGGTGTACACCCACCGGGGCGACCATGCCAAGGCCGCCGCGGCCTACGCCCGCGCCGCCTCGGGCATTACCGAACCGCAGAGCCTCCGGCCCGTGCTGCAAGCGCAGTCCAAACTGCACCGCGCTGCGCGCCAGCACGGCAGCGCCCTCACCGCGCTCAAACGGCTCATCGAAATGGACCCGGACGACGACGAGACGTTGGGCATGTTGGGCGAAACCCTGGCCGATGCCGGTTTTCCCGACGACGCCCTGCGCGCCTTTCAGCGCGCCTCGGCCATTGCGCCGCGCAAGACCATACATTTGCTGCGGCTGGGCTGGCTGTGCCGCGCCAATGGGCAACTGGATGCCGCGCTCGGCTATCTGCAGAATGCGCGCGACCTTGAAGAGCAAAACCCGGAAGTGCTGCGACAGATGGGGCTAGTGTTTGAAGATCGGCGGCAGTACGACCGCGCCCATCACATTTATGAAACCCTGCTCGCCCTTGAACCGCACAACGCCGAAAACTTCTTCCGCGCCGGCATCGCTCTCAAGAACCTGCGCGATTACGCCGAAGCGGCGCGGCTGTTCCGGCGCGCCTCCGAATTAGAGCCGGGCCATGTCGAAGCCGAACGCCAGCGCCTGGCCGTATCCGCCCTCGGCCTCCTCAGCGCGCGAAGTTCTTAACTGCAAATCACAAACTCAAGCTCAAACTCCAAATATCAAAACTCAACATTCAAATGAACCGCTCCGACTCCCTCACCCTCATCGACTCCGCACTGGCGGCGGGTCGCGCCGATTACGCCGAGGCTATAGCTCGCGCATGGCTGGCTTCATGGCCCGGCGACCTCGCCATGCAGTATGGCCTGGCCCGCGCTCTCGTCACCCGCACCCCCGCCGACCCGGCCTCGGTTCTGCCGCTGCTGGACTCGATCCTGGCTGTGGATGTCGAGCACGCCGCCGCGCATCGCATGTTGGCCGGACTGCGCCCGGAAGTCGCCATCGAAGAAACCGCCGTGGCCTGCGCCCTCACCGGGAAGCCCATGCCCGCTGGAATGCCTGACCCGGCCTGGCTGGCCGCGGCACGCGGCGCGGTGGCTGCACTCGCCGCCACGAAATACGACACCGCGTGCGATCTGGCCGAAGCCGCGCTGCGCGACCCGCTGGCCCCGCCGCTTCTGTCGTTGCTGGCCCTCAAAGCCCACTGGTACAGCGGCGATGACGCCGTGGCTCTCGCCATGCCACTGGCCGAAGGCTTCCATGCACGTTGGCCGCGCTGCATCGTGGCAACGTTGTGCCTTGCCGAAGGCTGCCTGCGCGTGGGCGACTCTCACCACGCCGTCGAACTGCTGCACACGGCCGCTGCGCTCGATCCTGCCCGCGACGTGGTGGGGCGCTATTGGAACGCGGTCCGGCTCAATCAGTACGCCAGTCTATGGCCGCAACCCGCCGACGTGCCGCTGCCCGGCCCCATCCCCGCCGAAGTCACAGTTATGCTTGGCCTCAATCGTCTGGCGAGCAAGCCCGCCCCCGGCAAAAGCGCGCCTGCTGTCCGTGCGGGCAAATCGCGCAAGGCCCCGGCCAAGGCTGCGCCGCGCCCGTCCGAAGAACTTATCGACATTCAATCGGCGCTCAACAACGTAGCTTCGCAAATCAGCGCCGCACGCTACCACCGTCAGCAAACGCATGTGATTTTGTACAGTGACAAGTTACTGCGTGCGAAATTTGGGCCGCAGGCCGGAGCCGAGATCGTCGCCCTCATCGAACAGCTAGCGACCGTGGTCGCCACCCGTCGCCGCCTCCCCGTGGTGCTCCTCGCTCCCGACGATCCCAACCGCCTCGCCAGCTTCAACCTCAAACCGGCGGACGCCGCCAACGCCTGGGCCGTCAAAATGATGCTGCACGATCTGGATGGGCTGTTCACGCGCAAAGGTCGGTCTATTGGCTCGCTGCTCATCATCGGCGGCGACGACCTGCTGCCCTTTCACCGTCTGCCCAACCCCACCGACGACGTGGATAACGACGTGCCCTCCGACAACCCTTATGGCACTACCGACGACAACTACTTCCTCCCCGAATGGCCCGTGGGCCGCTTGCCCTCGCCGTGCGGCCGCGACGCCGAACCGCTCAAGCAAATCCTGAAATACACCATCGCCGCGCACAGCGCTTCCGGCCCGCACCCTGCAAAGAAATGGATGGACAAATTCATTGCCCGGCTGCTCCGCCGTGCCGGGCCGTTGCCCTCCAGCGTGGGGTACGCGGCCAGCATTTGGAAAGAAGCCGCACTGGAAGTGTATGCGCCCATCGGCCCGGCCCGCGCGCTGCACACCAGTCCTCCGCTCGATACGCGCACCGCGCCGCCCACCGACAAGCAGCATCTCGCCTACTTCAACCTGCACGGCATGGAAGACGCCCCGGACTGGCTCGGCCAGCGCGACCCCTCTGCCGATGGCGGCGGCGATCTGTATCCGGTGGCCTTCAAGCCGGCGGACATTCGCGGCAAGGGCGTGCCCGCCTCGGGCATTGTGTTCACCGAAGCGTGCTACGGCGCGAACATCATCAACAAAACGGAACCCGACGCCGCCGTGTGCTTGCGCTTTCTTACCAACGGCACGCGCGCCATCGTCGGCTCCACCAAAATTGCCTACGGCTCCATCTGCGCGCCGCTCATCGGCGCAGACTTGCTGGGGCGGCTTTTTTGGGAGACGGTGCTCACCGGCGCGCCGTTGGGCGAGGCGCTGCGCACCGCCAAACTGAACCTCGCTCGCACCATGCACAAGCGGCAGGGCTTTTTGGACGGCGAAGATCAAAAGACGCTCATCTCGTTTGTGCTGTACGGCGATCCGCTGCTGTCGTCGGGGCGTTCAATTGCACGCCCACACTCGCGGCCCAAAGCACCGGCTCCCGTGCAAACGATGGCAATGGACTATGAGAACGATGCCGACATGGCCCGCCCTGAAACCGTCGCCGAGATAAAAACCCTGTTGGCGCGATACCTGCCCGGCGCCGATACCGCGCAGGTGCGCGTGGCCCGCCCGTTGCCATCCGTGGCGGCCATGGCGAAGGGCAACCCTGTGGCCCCGTCGCACCGCGTGTACACTTTCTCGCCGTCCCGCGCCGATGCGTACCCGGTGCAAACATTCGCCCGCGTCACCGTCAACAAAGCGGGCAAAGTGATGAAGGTCGCCGTCTCGAGGTAATCATGAACTCACTTCCCCTGCCTCCTTCCAACACCGGCCTGGGCTTGCACTATTTCCCCGACGACACACACTACCGCCTCGCCGACGCCGAGCTGTGGCTGCCCCGCCTCAAACTGCTGGGCGCATCGTGGCTCACCCTCGTCGGTTCGTTGGATCGCGCCATCCCGGAGCCGTTCATCCGCCGGGTGATTGATGCCGGATTGGAGCCTGTGATCCATTTGCCCGTGCGGCCGATTGCCCCGGTGGATGCCGACGCCCTCGCGGTGCTCTATCGCTGCTACGCCAAGTGGGGCGTGCACTATGTGGTGCTCCTCGATCGCCCCAACACCCGCGCCGCGTGGCCCGCCGCCGACTGGGGACGCGAAGGCCTCGTGGGACGCTATTTGGATATCGCCCTGCCTGCGCTACAGTTGGCTCAATCGCTCGGCATGGCGCCCGTGCTGGCCCCGTTGCATCCCGGCGGCGACTACTGGGACACCTCGTTCCTCGATGCGGCCATTCGGTTGCTCGACAGCCGGGGGCAGCGCGCGCTGCTGGATGACCTCGTGTTCGCCATCTATGGCTTTGCCGGCAACCGCCCCGCCGATTGGGGCGCGGGCGGCCCGTCGCGCTGGCCGGAGGCCAAGCCTTACGTCACCGCGCCCGGCTCGCAGGATCAAATCGGCTTCCGCGCCTTCGAGTGGTATGCCGACATTATTTCCGCGCGGCTGGGCGGCCCCCGCCCCATGATCATGGTGGCCGGGGGCGCAACGCCGGGCGATGCCACCGACCCAAACTTCCCTGTGGTTGACGCCACCCGGCACGCGTATTGCAACTTGGCTCTGGCGAAGGCGATGGTTGAACGCACTCTGCCGAGCTACTTGCTCAATGTGACCTTTTGGCTCATGGCCGCCGAGGGCAACGCGGCCCCGGCGGCATGGTTTCAGCGAGATGGCAATCAATTGCCCGTGGTGGCCGCCATCCGGCAACTGCTGGCATCTTCCAGCAGTAAATCGGTCAAAGCAGCCACTGGCGCAACCTGGCGCGAGCCGCCGCACCCTAAAGGGGGCTTTCAGCCAGGGGCAGGTTCCAAGCCGTTGTACCACTACCTGCTTCTGCCTCCAGCCCGCGAGCCGGCAGATTGGTACGCGCTGTACGGCGCGGCGTTGGAATACTTGCGGCGCTTCCAACCTACTTGCGGCTTCTCTGTGTTGGAAGCCCAGAGCGCCGACTTTGTGACCATTGTGGGCAACGAGGCCGGCATCACCGCCGCCTCTGAGCAGGCCCTGTTGGCGGCGGGCTGCAAGGTAGAGCGCGTCGGCGGGCGCGATGTCATTGAAACACAACTGCGCCTCAACGAACTGGCGCAGACCGGGCAAAGGTTTTTGAGCATTTGATTGGGAGCAAGCCATGACTTCAAGAACTGTCATCAAAGTGCTGGGGCTGGGCGGGGCCGGATCCAACGCGGTCAATCACATGATCCCGGTGGGCATTGAAGGCGTGGAGTTTATCGCCGCCAATACCGACATGCAAGACCTAGCCAAAAGCGAAGCCCCTAAACGGTTGCTGCTTGGCGAGCACGTCACTCGCGGGCTGGGCGCGGGCGGACTGCCCCACAAAGGCGAAGCCGCCGCCGAGGAAAGCGCCAATCAAATATCCGAGGCGCTCAAAGGCGCCGATATTGTTTTTATCGCCGCGGGCATGGGCGGCGGCACAGGCACCGGGGCCGCACCCGTGGCGGCGCGGCTGGCGCGGCAGAGCGGCGCACTCACGGTGGCCGTGGTCTCGACGCCTTTTGCGTTCGAGGGCAAGCGCCGGTGGGAGAACGCCCAACTCGGCCTGCAAAAACTGGAAGCCCAATGCAACTCTGTCATCCGCATCGCCAACGACAAGCTGCTGTACATCCTGCCGCGTGCCATCACATTCGACATAGCCTTGCGCGCCGCCGACGACGTGTTGCGTCAGGGCATACAGGGCATCGCCGAACTGGTGACCCGGCCCGGATTGATCAACGTCGATTTTTCAAACATCCGCTCGTTGATGGAACTCCAGGGCGGCGCTTACCTGTCCATCGGCCAGGGGCGCGGCGCCAACAAAGCAATCGAAGCCGTGCAGGAAGCCCTGAACAACAAATTGCTGGAGTCGAACACTCTTCAATCGGCGGGTGGCGTGCTGGCCCACTTCACCGGCGGCGACGACCTCACCCTGTTTGAAATTGACGAAGCTATGAAGTTTCTAAACGCCGGCGCCGGGCCGGATGCTCAAGTGGTGCTGGGGGCTACGTTGGATGAATCGATGACCGGGCGGGCGCAGGTGATACTGGTGGCCACCGGCGTAACCCCGAGCCAACTCAGGCCCGTCTGTGCGCCGCGCCAGCCCGAGCCGCAAGCTGAGACTGCGCTCGCCGGGGCGTTGTTCGCCAACGTGCAGCCCCCACCCACCCGCGCAGTGGAATGGGTGGTTGCTGCTGATCTCCAGCCCGACCCCGAGCCTGGGCCTTCGCCGCTGGTCATGTCGCCCGACAATCTCGACATCCCGGCGTTTATGCGCCGCCGACGACTGTATGCCGCAAAGTGAGGTAGCTATGTCGCTCAAGTCTGATCAGTTGCAAGCCATTGCCAAAGAGATTTATCTGAAATTCCCGGAACTCAAGGGCGTGCGGCCCGACGTGCAAAACCAGCCCGTGCCCTCGGCCAAAATCCCCGGCGAGGGTGAGCGCTATTTGCTCACCTTCAAGGGCGTGAGCACCCTGGCCGGAACCGGCCGATTGGTGCGTGTGGTGCGTGTCACCGCCGATGGGCGCGGGCGCGTGCTCAAAATGAGCACCTCGCGTTAGCACGGACACCCATTGAAGGAGGCCTTATGCTGAAAACATTCGCTCGTCGCCCGGCCCGATTGACATGGATGCGTCGCCTCGAGGTCATGATCACTCCCCGCGCCGCCGATGCTTTCCACGCTCTGTTCCTGTGGCAACTCAGGCTTAGCCCGGCGCAACGGACTGCGGCGGACCACGTTGCTGCGTCGCTGGCGGGTGTCGTCATCGGGTCTGCACTCATGCTGGTGGCGCTGTCCTTTGCGCGGTAGACTGAAGCGCATGTCGACCCACCGCAGACGCCGGACAAGAACATGGCTGGGGGCCATGCTGCTGATCGCCGC
>ORJL010546175.1_pt1 | contig 10541 bp, 10 predicted proteins | sample 1779941 | NCBI WGS metagenome assembly ORJL01 (sample SAMEA104232317, study PRJEB22302) | groundwater metagenome | biome: forest; feature: aquifer; material: groundwater | place: USA | collected 2011-08-07 | depth 5.8 m | reverse complement strand
CGGGCGGAGGTAAAGGAGATCCTGACGGAGGCTAAGGCCACGTGCATCTTTGTGACCCACGACCAGGAGGAGGCGCTGTTTTTGGGGGACGAGGTTGCGATTATGAGCGGTGGACGGGTTGAGCAGGTGGATACGCCTGAGGGGATCTTTCACAAGCCTGCCACGACCTTTGTGGCGCGGTTCATGGGCACGGCGGATTTGCTGCCTGCGCGGGTGGACGGCGATGTGCTGGTGACGGAACTGGGGTTGACACCCCGGCCAATAGGGACGAATGGTGTGACGGAAGTGGAGGTGCTAGTGCGGCCAGATGATCTATCCATCCATAGGGATGAAGAATCCGGGGCGCAGATAGTGGAGCGGATGTTTTTGGGGGGACATTATCTGTACAGGATACGACTGCCATCGGGGACTGAAGTACACTGCCTGTCGCAGCACTACAGGGTGTTTGCTTTGGGTGAGAGGGTGTCGGCGCGGCTCACGCCGGGACATCCATTGAACTGCTATGTAGGGGGAAGGCTGTTATCGCCAACGCTGGTGTGACGAGTGGAACGAACGAAGGGCCTGGCGATGCAGCCAGGCCCTTTGCATAGCTGGAATGGGGGGGATTAGCGGAGGCGGAAGCGGGAGGGCTTCTGAGTCCAGTGGCTGCGCAGGTCTTCCTTACGCGGCTCAAAGATGGAGCCTGGGCCGGGTAGACCATTACCGCCGGCCGCCTTGGGCTTGGGCTGGCCTGCTACGATGGCGACGGCGGAGATGCCTGCCAGGCCAAGCGTGATGCGCTTAAGGAATGCCCGCCGGGATTGGGTCTGAGAGGCGGATTCAACCTGCATAGTCACTACCCTGTTTAAAGATGTGCAGGGAATATTGTACCGTTGTAGGGCAGAAACGCAAGGGCTTTGAAGGGTCTCAGCAGTGGAATCCGTCAGGCAGATGATGGGATAAAGGCCATGAACTTTGTGAAATTCCCCTCAAAAGGGGATTCACAAGAAGGCTTCAAGATGGTAGAGTATCCGACGGCCTCTATGAGGGTGGGTGGTAGTGAAGGCAATCATGGTGATGAGGAACCTATGGATCCAGCGTATCTCACAACTGATATCTGGCACGACATATCTACAGCCCTACGCTTTCTTTGGCTGTACGTTTTCCTGATCCTTGGGTTTATCACGAATTTCCTGATCGCGCACGCGGTCATTCCGTCGCTGGCTTCAAGCCACCAGCTTTCCCCTAAATTGGTGAAGCTGCGGGCTTTGGTATACCTAGCGGCCTTTGGCGCTCTTGGGCTGGCGGTCAGCGTGTTCGTGGTGATGTTGCTGAACATAGACGTTTTGGGGCGCGTCTGGCCGCGCTGGTGGATTTAGCAAGACCAACTGGTAGGATTACGCCTAGCTATGCCAAAACCACTCTCTCGGTTGCTTATTGCCTCCTTCATAGGACTGGTGGTCTTTGGGGTTGTGGTCTTCTTTGTGGGGAATGCGTGGTTTGGGCTTCCTGTGGGCGCCCAAGCCCCTGACCAACCCATCGCATTCCCGCACACGACGCACGCGGGAACGGTGGAGAACGGCGGGATGGCGATAGACTGCACGTTCTGCCACCGCAACGTGGACAAGGGCGCTGCGTCGACGGTCCCATCGGTGCAGCAGTGCATGTTCTGCCACGCCAAGATCACCGGCCAGGGGAGCGCGAGCCCAACAGCAGAGGTGGAGATTGGGAAGCTGCGGGCTGTGGCGGAGCAAGGGCAGCCGATCAACTGGTTGCGGGTGCACCGGCTTCCTGACCACGTGCAGTATGTCCACGATGTGCACATCAATTACCTGATGGCGAATCCGGACAAGATCGTGAACTCTACTCCTACTTTGGGCTCTGATGGTACTGTGGATGCCGCGCAGGTGTGTTCCACGTGCCACGGTCAGATTGCTACCATGGCGAAGGTGAAACAGATTCGCGCCCTGAAGATGGGTGATTGTGTGGACTGCCACCGTGAGAATAACGCTCCCACGGATTGCACGGCCTGTCACTATTAAGCTCAAGCCAGCTAGCGGTTGGAGACAATGAAAGCAACCCGGCGAAAGTTTCTGAAGTGGTCTGGCATTGGCGCATTGGGCGCTGTGGTTTTTGGCGGCTGCACCATCCCGGAGCGGGAGCTGCTGGTCCAAAGCCCGGCCCAGTTGCCTGAGGACCTAGTTTCCGGATTTGAGGCATGGTATGCGACGGCGTGCGGGCAATGCGGCGGAGAAGGGATCATTGTGCGAGTGATTGAAGGCCGCGCTATCAAGATTGAGGGCAATCCGGACCACCCCGTGAGCCGGGGCAAGTCTACGGCGCAGTGCCAGGCAGGGCTACAGGCTTTGTACAACCCTACTCGCCTCAATGGGCCGAAGCGGAGGAGCGGAGACCGTGGCTCCGGCCAGTATGAGGATATTTCTTGGGATGAGGCGCTGGCTGAGGCTGCGGACGCCCTAAAGGGACAGTCTCCTGCCTCAGTGGTGCTGCTGACCGAGCCCTTGCGGGGAACGCTGGGCATGATAGCCCAAAAGTTCATGGCGGCCTACGGTGGCCAGCATCTGGGCTATGAGGTCCTGGAGCAGACCACTCTTCGGACAGCCGTGAAGCAGGTCTTCGGGACGGATCAACTGCCGGACTTTGACATTGATCACGCTGACTATGTTCTGAGCTTCGGCGCGGACTTCCTTTCGTCGTGGCTGTCTCCCATCCGGTACAGCCGTGGCTACGGAGAGTTCCGACAGGGCGGCGAAAGCCGGGGCACGCTGGTGCAGGTTGAGAGCCGCATGTCCCTGACTGCGGCTAATGCTGACCATTGGGTGTTCGTGCGTCCGGGTAGGGAAGGGGAGGTGGCTTTGAGCATTGCCTACGTGTTGATGTCTGACCATGCCGGCCAGATCAACGCTGCCGCGGTGAATGCCATGACCGGCGGTCAAGGGGCGTCTTCACTGACGGCTTTCAGCCCCGAAGCGGTGGCCGAGCGTTCCGGGGTTTCTGCAGAGAAGATACGAGAGCTGGCGAAGGGGCTGGCGGAGCACCCGAAGGCGGTGGTGTTGGGTGGAGGTTCCGCAGGCGCATCCACCAATGGCCTGTTCAACCTTACCTCTATCTACGCTTTGAATCACCTGATTGGAAGCGTTGGGCGCTCTGGCGGCGTCGTGTTCAACCCGCCGTCGCCTATTGCCGACTTGCCGGCTGTCGCGGAAGTAGGGTCTTACGCACAGTGGCAGGAGACGGCGGAGAAGATGCGCGCCGGGCAGATTGGGGTGGCGCTGGTACACGGGGCCAACCCTGCGTACGGATTGCCTGCCTCCCTTGGCTTTGGCGAGGCGTTGAAGAGCGTGGGTAAGGTTATTAGCTTCTCCAGTTTCATTGATGAGACCACGGTCATGGCTGATCTGATTCTGCCTGACCACATCTACCTGGAGGCCTGGGGCGACGATATTCCGAATGCCGGGCCAGGCCACCAGGTCGTTACCTTCCAACAGCCGGTGGTGAAACCCTTCCTTAGTACGAGGGCTTTTGGGGATAGCCTGCTGGACATCGCCAACCGACTTGGGGGTCCTGTGAAGGCGGCGCTGCCTTGGGGGACGATGAAAGAGGCGTTGCAAGCGACAGCGAAGAAACTCCAGGCGTTGAACCGGGGTTCTGTGCAATCGGCCAGCTTTGCGGCTTTTTGGAATACGGTGTTGCAGCGTGGGGGATGGTGGGACGTTAGCAGCAAGGGTGTTGGGCCGGGCGGGCCACTGCCTAAGCTAGCGACGAGTCTCGTGGAGCCGAGTTTCGCTGGTGGGACGGGAGGGGACTCCTATTACCTGGCGCCCTTTGTCTCCAACGCCCTGGGTGACGGGAAGGGCGCGAACCTTCCCTGGCTGCAAGCATCGCCCGATCCACTGACGACGGTGGTGTGGCGGACGTGGGTAGAGGTCAACCGGAGGAAGGCGATGGAGGAGTGGGGTATCCAGGAGGGGGATGAGATTGAGATTGAGGGGCCCGGCGGAGTAATCCGTGCGTTTGCGTATTTACATCCGGGCGTCTCGCCTGAGGTGGTGTGCGTGCCTACGGGCCAGGGCCATACGCACTACGGAGACTTTGAGGTCGGCCCAGATCTGGCACGATACAAGAACAATGTTGGCCTGGACCGCGGCGGCAACGTCTTTGCCGTGCTTTCCCAGGATGCCAAGGTGGAAGGCACGGGTGCGCTGGCATGGGCGGGCAGCCGGGTGCGCATCCGGAAGACGGGCAATACCGTCCGGGTACCGAAGTTTGAGGGCCCGGTGTACGCCGACTTTGCGTTGGTGGAAGAGCTTCTTCCCATAAGCAAGCCCGACTCTAGCCATTAGTGAGCACAGAGCAAGGCCAGGAGACGCTGATGGTTTCACCCCCAAGGGAACGTAAGTGGCAGATGGTAGTAGATGTGGACCGGTGCACAGGGTGCCAGGCCTGCGTTATTGCCTGCCAGGCAGAGAACAACATTCCTATGAACTCCGAGGCCATCTTCAATCAGAAGAGGGCCATAGAGTGGATTCGTATTGAGCGGTATTGGGAGGGCGAGTTCCCGGATGTGAAGGCACGGTTCATGCCCTTCATGTGCCAGCATTGTGACAATGCGCCTTGCGAACCGGTGTGCCCTGTCTTTGCGACGTACCATAACAATGAAGGGCTGAACGTCCAGGTCTACAACCGGTGTGTGGGCACGCGCTTCTGCCAAAACAACTGCCCCTACCATGCACGGTTCTTCAACTTCTGGGAGCCGATGTGGCCGGAGTCCATGCGCAACGCGTTGAACCCTGATGTAACGGTGCGCGGGCGCGGCATCATGGAGAAGTGCACGTTTTGCGTGCAGCGCATTCGCCGGGCGGAGTTGGACGCAAAGCGGGAGGACAGGGAGGTGCGCGACGGGGATTTTCAGCCGGCATGTTCGCAGGCGTGCCCGACTAATGCGCTGGTCTTTGGGGACAGCAAAGATTCCGGGAGCCGAATCAATCAATTTATTGAGAACAAGCGCCATTACCGGCTGCTGGAAGACCTGGGGACGGGACCTAACGTTATCTATCTGAGCAAAGTGGATCCGGAAGCCAAGGAAGTAGCTGGACATGCATAGTAACGGCCATCATCACATACCACCTGTGGTGACGGTAAATGAGTTTACCGAGGACGTTGTCCGTCGCCACGCCACAATGGGTCCCCGCTATCGCAAGGCGATGGTGATCCTGGGGTTGTTGTTTGCCCTGGGTATTGTGGGCTTCATTGCACGTGCGGTGATGGACGGCTTTGACGACCGCCGCCCGTGGGGTTATCTTGCGGCGACGACTGCCTTTCTGCTCACCACAGCGGCGACCGCCCCGCTGCCTCTGATAGGCTTGCGGGCCATCAAGGCGCACTGGCGGCGGCCGCTGGCGCGCATTGCCGAGCTGTACGGGCTGGTGACGGTGCTCATTCTGGCAATGGTTGTGGGGCTGATGTTCATGATTCCCTCGGCCTTGAACCGCCGGACCATGTATTTCCAGAGCGATGGCACGACGGGCTTTCCAGGGACTTTAGGCAAGATTCCGGGCGCTCCTCATGTGTATGACCTGGCGCTACTGCTGGCTTTGGTTGCCGGAGGCATCGCGCTTTTCTGGGCTTCAACACGGGCTGACAAGGGTCTGATAGCAGACCACAAGGGCCAGAGCAGAGGCGGCTTCTGGGGCACGGCGAAGCAGTGGAAAGTGAACCAGATTGGCCTTGGTCTGCTGGGAGCGTGCTATTTCATTATTGCCATTGGGTTCATCTCTTTTTTCAGCATTGACTTTTCTATGGCGCTGGTGCCAGGGTGGCGCGATGCGATCTTTCCTGCCTTCCAGTCCATATCAGGACTGCAGGGTGGCCTGGCAACCCTGATTCTGTCGGCGTATGTGCTGCGACGCTGGGGCCACTTTGAGAAGTACATTCACATGGAGCATTTCTGGGCGGCCAGCAAACCCTTACTGGCGTTCTGCCTTCTGTGGTTCTACTTTGGATGGTCTACCTTCATCATCTACTGGTATGGCCGCCAACCGGCAGAGCAGAGCGTGATGCAAATGCTCTATTTCGGCCCCTACGAGTTTTTCTTCTATGGGGCGTTCCTCCTGTGTTTTGTGGCTCCCTTCTGGACGTTGATTTGGAACAGCGTTCGCAAGAGCGCCACAGGGCCGGCTATTGCGGCGACTTTCATTCTGGTTGGGAACCTATTGGACAAGATTCGCCTGTATGTAGGCTCGTGGTCTGTCCCTAACGACCAGATCACAGAGCATGCGCTGACGGCGGTGCCGCTGGTACATTACCCGGATGTTTTTGACATCATGATGGTTGTGGGCGGCATATCGGGGGCCTTGTTTATCGTGCTGTGGATGGGCCGCAAAGCGCCGATGATCTCCCTGTGGGAGGTGTCTGAAGGGTTGCGGCTACGCGTGGTGCGGCCGTTCCTGCGGACACGCATGACGGTGCTGGGCAAGCCTGAATAGACCTGATGATTGCTCTTGAGGAGCTGGATAGGCTATGCAACAAAGGGTAGTTCTTTCTCACCCTCAGATAAATGCCGACCTGCTGAAGAATGCCCTAAAGACTCCTATGTGGTACTGGGGCATCATGGCCTTTTTGGGGGCCATAGTGGTGTTTGGCTCGGTGCTGGTGGCCTTTCTGCTTAACAAAGGTTTTGGCTTGACCGGTACCCACCGGCCCATCATGTGGGGCTTGCTGATCGTAGACTTCGTGTTCTGGATCGGCATTAGCCACGCGGGCGTCATGCTGTCGGCTATCCTGCGACTCAGCAAGGCTGAATGGCGTCGTCCGGCTACGCGCGCTGCGGAGGTGTTGACGGTCTTCTCGCTGATGATCGCGGCATTGCACCCTGTGGTACACGCCGGACGCCCCTGGCGGATCATCTATTGGTCGTTCCCCTATGACTTCTCCCGGGGCGTGTGGGTGAATATACGGTCTCCGCTGGTGTGGGATCCTGCTGCCATCTTTACCTACCTGACGGGGAGCACGCTGTTTGTCATTGTGGCGCTGATCCCTGACATGGCGGTGTTACGAGACCGCACTACGGGCCTGAAGCATGCGATGTACCGCACGCTGGCTATGGGGTGGCGCGGAACCCCCAGGCAATGGAAGCTACAGATCGTAGCGGGTTTTCTGCTGTCCGCATTACTGCTGCCGGTGTTCGTGTCCGTCCATAGCATCGTGTCCTGGGACTTCGCGGTGATGATTGGCGTGGAAGGGTATCACGTCACGATCTTTGCGCCTTACTTCGTCATCGGAGCGGTGCTTTCCGGTGTGTCTGCCGTCATCACAATGATGATCTTGATGAAGTGGATGTTTGGCTGGGGCAACTATATTCGCGAAGAGCACATAGAGAACCTGGCGAAGCTGCTGGTGATCATTGGCACCGGCTGGTTCTACTTCTTCTTCATTGAGTTCGTGTTTGCGCTGTACAGCCTGGAGCCGCAGGAGATAGCGCTGCGAGAGTTGCAGGCTTTCACAGCGCCTTATGGGTATCTGGCGATTGTGTTCATCTTGTTGTCCTATGCGATACCCATACCGATGTGGCTGTTCCCGAAGGTCCGGCGCAACTTCAAGATCATGTTCTGGTCATCGCTGGTGGTGAACGTGGGCATGTGGTTGGAGCGGTTCCTCATTATCGTTCCGGGGCTGGCCCGGAAACAGATGTGGCCCTTTGATTGGAGCAGCTATCATCCGAGCTTCATAGAGGTCATGATCGTCATTACGGCCTATGCCCTGGTGTTCCTCTTGCTCATGACCTTTGCAAAGGTGTTCCCGTTGATCCCGCTCTTTGACATCAAAGAGGGGCAGACGTTGAGTGATGAGATTGTCATAGGGAAACGAAAAGTCCCAGCCCTTCGGGTTGAGGAGTAGCCGGCATTTACAGGAGCAAGCCCATGGCGCAAATGCTTGGACTGTTTGTAGAGGAAGAGGCGATGGCCGCCGCCAACGCTACTGAGGCGCTGGAGCAGGCGGGCTATAGTAACCAGAATTTTGAGGTGCTAACCGGTTCGCCGTACCCCGATGGGGCCTTTGGCGAGCGGGAGACGAAGCATCATCTGTACGTTTTCCCGTTCATGGGCGCGCTGCTTGGCCTATCGGTGGCGATCCTGCTGACCAGCGCGACGCAGATGGCGTATCCGCTGGTCATGGGCGGGAAGCCCATTCTCTCCTTGCCGGCGATGACCATCATCGCCTATGAAGGCACCATGCTGGGGGCGATTCTCTTTACAGTCCTGGGTATCTTTTTTGAGTCGCGTCTTCCTAACCCCAGCCCTGGCATCTATGACCCCCGGATCACGGCGGGGTTTATTGGGATTACGTTGACCGTGCCTGATGAGCGAGTGAATGCGGTGGAGCAGCTTTTCAAGCGGGCTGGCGCGGCTGATGTCATTATCAAGCGATAGGCGGACGTAGATGAATGGAACAGGTCAGCCTGTGATGCGGCGCTTCCGCACGAAGGCGTTGTCCGGCAGAAAGGCGTGGGTGTTGGCCCTAGCCTTGGCGTCTGCTGTTGGGCTGTTGGGGTGCTCCAGAGGGTCGTATCCACTGGACTTCTTCTCGGAGATGCACTACAACCAGTCGTATAAACTGCAAGAGCCACAGGCCCAAGGGGAGTTGCCGCGAGGGTCGTCGGCCCCTTCGGACTCAGTGCCTATCACTGGGCGGGGGCTTTCCTACACGCTCACCGAGGCGAAAGAGTTGAAGAATCCTGCACCGGCGGGCGCAAGTTCTGTGCAGAAGGGGCAGGCGCTGTTTATGGTGAACTGCGCCATGTGCCACGGCCAGGACGCCAGGGGCGGTGACAGCGGGCCTATGGGGCCCAAACTGGCTGCTAATGGCTATTTGGCCAAACCTGCGGACCTGACCGCGGGTGGGCCTATTACCAACAAGGTTGACGGAGAGGTGTTCCTTATTATAGGCAAGGGCTATGGCCCTGTGTACGGACTACCGGCGGATATCTTTGTGATGCCTGCATTTGAGAAGTTGCTGTCGGAAGAGGGCCGGTGGCAGATCATCCGGTATCTCAGAACGCTCCCATAATGCAGCCAAAAGACTCACCAGAGAACCCAGGACAACGTCCTGGGTTCTCTGGTGTCTGGGTTTCCCACTTGCCGTGTCGTATACTAGAAGTATGCGATTTGCCAGCTTCTCTGTGAAACACACTGTTCATCTGCCTCTGCTGCTTCTTTTCCTCACGCTTCTGCTTCTAACGATGGGGTGTGTGACGCAAAGCGTGCCAACGCTGGAGGAAGAGGCACAGGCCATTGACAAGGGTCTGATGTGCCCGGTGTGTCCTGCGGAGACAATTGACCAATCCCAGGTACCCATTGCGAAGCAGATGCGGGCAATTGTCCGGGAGAAACTGGCAGCCGGAGAATCCCGAGAGCAAATCCTGGCCTTTTTTGTGGAACGCTACGGCGAGAACATTCTGGCGGCGCCACAGAAGCAAGGTTTCAGCCTGGTGGCGTGGGTTATCCCCGGCCTGGGCGTGCTGGTTGGGCTGGCGGCGGTGGGGGTGGCCGTGCGTATGATGCAGAGGCGGCAGGGGACCGAAGTCCCCACGGCTGTGATGCCAGCGCCGGTGGCAGAATCAGGCGGCGATGATCTTGCGCCTTATTTGGCGATGGTGGATGAGGACCTCGGGCAGTTGCTGGGGAAGGGATATGCTCCACCGAAGGGAACCTAGGTAGAATGAGGTAAGCATGGCGCAGATAGGTACACTCGCTCTCTACATTGCCCTGGCGCTGGGAGTTTACGCGCTTGCCGGCTCGCTCCTTGGGAAAGCACGCAGGTCGGCGCAACTTCTGGAAAGCGCGCGGTTTTCCGTGTATCTGCTGCCGGCGATACTGGGGTTGGCGACGCTGGCCCTCGTTCTGGCGTTTTTGCGCCATGATTTCAGCCTGAACTATGTGGCGGCCCACAGCAGCCTGGCGATGAACCCCATTTACACGTGGGTGGCCTTCTACGCTGGGAACGAAGGATCGCTGCTGTTCGTGGTCTTTGGGCTGTCCATCTTTGTGGCGATAGCCATCGCGCTGATGCCGCGAAGCCTTTCGCAGAGCCTGCCGTATACTATTGCCATTCTGATGACCGCCGTTGTGTTCTTTTTGGCCGTGATGCTTACGCTGGCTGACCCCTTTGCGGTGAGCGCCGTGCCGCCGACGGATGGGCAAGGGATCAATCCGCTGCTGACGCACCCGGGGATGTTCTTCCACCCGCCCATGCAGATGTTGGGTCTGATCATCATTGTCGTGCCATTTGCGGTGATGATGGGGCAGATGGTGGCGGGTAGGGTAGGGGATGAGTGGGTGGAGCTGGCTCGTGTCTGGACACTAGTGGCATGGGCTGTCCTTGGGATAGGGATATTGCTGGGGTCGTGGTGGGCCTACACGATTCTGGGCTGGGGTGGGTTCTGGGGGTGGGCTCCTATTGAGAATGTGGCGCTGATGCCGTGGCTGGTGCTGACGGCCTTTGTGCATTCCATCATGGTGCAGAAACGGCGGGGCATGTTCCGT
>ORJL011088905.1_pt1 | contig 10542 bp, 9 predicted proteins | sample 1779941 | NCBI WGS metagenome assembly ORJL01 (sample SAMEA104232317, study PRJEB22302) | groundwater metagenome | biome: forest; feature: aquifer; material: groundwater | place: USA | collected 2011-08-07 | depth 5.8 m | reverse complement strand
CTCTTTAAGTAAGAGGAGGGCAGGAGGAGTTATAATAGTTACAGAACATAGCACTTCTTAACTTCAACGTTCATAACTCCCCTCACCCCTCTTACCATAAGAGGGGAATATTTTATTATTTTAAATATCTCCTCATTAATTCTCCCCCTTAACTCCCCTAGCCCCTCTTACCGCAAGAGGGGGACATTTTTGTATTTTTAATATACTTTTATCTCTTTCTCAATTCTCCCCCTTACAATAAGGGGGATTAAGGGGGTTATAAGGATTCAATAATCTTCTGCATAACTCCTTCCATATTCTCCATTATATCATTATTCCAAAACCTTATAACGTGAATACCTTGACTATTAATATATTCCCCTCTTTTCGTATCTTAAATTATTTCATCGTGTTCATTGTGATGACCGCCGTCAATTTCAATAGCTATTCTTTTTTCAGGACAATAGAAGTCTAATATATAATTGCCAACGCCATATTGCCTAAAAAATTTTAATCCCATCACTTGCTTATTTCTTACATAAGACCAAACTTTTCTTTCGGCATCGGTTTGATTTTTTCTTAATAATTTTCTTTTGCTTTTAAGTTGAAAACTATTATAAATAAAATTCATTTTTAACTCCCCTGGCCCCTCTTATCTCAAGAGGGGGACATTTTTGTATTTTTAATATACTTTTATCTCTTTCTCAATTTTCGCATTACAGTAGGGGGATATTTTATATTCTTTTTAATTCTCCCCCTTACAATAAGGGGGATTAAGGGGGTTATAAGCCATAGAGAATTATAACTCACCCCCCCCCTAGCCTCTTTCGCCGTAGTGGTTGCAAAGGCAGAACCTTAAGAGGGAAAAACAAATAGATTAATATAATTCTTCTAAATTTAGATAAAATTTCAATAATCCTTGACAAGATTCTTTATGTATGTTATTATGTTGTTATGTTACAGTTCATGATTTGTTTTTTCGATCTTAGTAGTTTTGGTTGAGTAATGTTTTGTTCCTTTTTTTGTTAGGGCCACCACCATCTTTGGCCTAAATTGCACCTTACGGTGTAATTTAAAGGCTAGCCATGCCAAAAGATGATAGTTTTTCTAAACCCATAATATAAATATTATGGGTTTTTTTATATCCGACATACAGAAGAAACAAAGTTTCTTCCGCCCAAAACATCATCAAATACTTTTTTCTCTGCAAGCAATACCAGCTTGCTTTTTTTATTGATGGGATTTATAACTTCGGGCTTTTTCTTTCCTGGAAGTATTGTATAGAAAAATCCGTTTGAAATATTCTCCAGCGCCTGCATAACTTTTATGTCCAAACCACTCTCAAAATCCAGGGCAATCTCATTGCCTTTCTTGATATTTTTCGCGATAAAATCAAGGGTTTTATAAGGATTTTTTTTATCATTCATAACAACCGCTATTTTTTGGCTCTTTAACATCTTTACCGCGTCTTTCTTATTTTTTATATCCACGATGATAGCTCCTATTGGCGGAGTTTGCGTATTTTTAAGCTCCTTGAGCCCCGAAATATAATCTTTCAATTTTTCTTTTTGCTGGTTATTCATGGTTTTGGTTGTTGAATAAATAAGACTTGCGCAAAACTTGACCCTCCCCCTCATGAGCCTGCCTGCCGGTAGGCAGGGGGGAGATGGAGGGGGTCTGAGAAGTGCTTACAAGCATCACGCGTTACTATGACCTCCCCTAACCCCTCCTCACGAGGAGGGGAAATGATTATAAGCCTAAATTCTAAGACTTTTAAATAATACTAACGTTAACAATAATAATCAATGTAACAATGAAGCAATGATATCTATCTATCTCTATTATAATAATAAACAGCCTCAAACACAACTACTTCTTTTCTCCGTAAGAATAATGCTGGGGATTATTAATCATATCTTCCAGTAGCCCGCCAAGCGCCTCTACGAGCTTTTTAATATCAATATTAGGTAAAGAAGTTGGAAAATATTTTTTTACGTGCTCTGTCCCACTGCCTAGGCCGAGTCCAACAAGCTTTTGGTCTGTTGTCTTAAGGATTTTTTTTACAGCAAGCACGAGGTCTCCTTCATCGCTCTTTCTGCCCGCTACTTCACCATCGGAGAATGATAAAAGAAATTTTTCTTTCGCGCTCTCTTGGGCAAGCGACTCCGAGGCCTCCGAAAGGCATGGCCCGTCATCGTTATAACTCGACTTATTATGCCCGCCAAGATTATTATCCATTACTTCTCCGTGCATACCGCTTATTTTTTTTCTAATATCGTCATTAAGATTCTCTTCAAATTTTTTAAATGATATAAGCTCGTCTTGAAACCCAAGAATCTCATTACGCACTCCCAAACGGTTTAATACTTCCGTAAGAAGCACCACTGCTTTAAATGTTTCTTTGATTCTCTCCCCTCGCATTGATCCGGACAAATCAATAAGAAGAGTGACGGCATAATCTTTTTTCTCCGGATGAAACGCTGTTTCAAAGATCTTATTGTCTATTGCCGGCGCTCCTCCTCCGCGCTGCGCCTCCCAGCGATACACAGCCGGCAGATTGATGTGGGCGCCGGTTGAAGTGAGCTTTGTTTTTCTCTTAACATTGGGACGAAATACATCCTCAAGCCGCCTATAAAGCTCCTCATCATACTCCTGAACTTCCTGATACGTTTGTTCATATATGTCTTTTGTACTCTCAAGCTTTTCAATATCCTTATCGATTTTTTTGAGCTCTTCTTCGGACTTTTTTTTGCTTTTTTCCTCCTCGTCTTTTAGCTCTTTTTTTTCACGATGCTCCTCGTGGGTTTCCGATGAGTCATCAGAAATCTTCCCCGCATATTCTTTTACAAGCGAATCTTCAATATCTTCAAGGCTACGGATCGCTTTTTTTACAATCTCTACCTGCTTGTCGCGCGGAAGGGATAAAAAAATCTTCTCAAGAGCTTGTAATAATTCCTCGCTTAGCGCGTCAAGCGGAACATCCATAGTATCTTTAGCATCTTTCCCATCACTTTTTTTTATTTCAATTATGGACTCCAAAAGCTCTTTTTTCTGATCATCAGAAAGATTATCAAGCGCGTTGAGCTTGCTTTCTGTGCTGGAAGCTAGGCCGTCTTTTACCATTTGCTTGAGCGCTTCGTTTTTTTTATCATCTTCCACGAGCTTTTTCGCCTCCGGCCAAATTTTTTTATAAATAATCCTATACCGCTCCTTTGCTTTTTCCACTATTTCTTCCTCGCTCGCGTTTTCATGGGGCAAGGCATGCTCAACCGCTTCAACATCTTTTTGTATTTTTTTATAGAGCTCAGATACTTCGGGATCAATATGGGCGGGCAGTTCTTCGTATTGCGGCGCGTACACAATAAGGCTTGAGAGCTGGGCAAACTTTGGAATACTTGCGAGATTTTTTCCCATTTTTTCACACATCTCCTCGCCTTCCTTGAGAGAATCTTTGCGGGCGGAATCTACCCACTCTCCCGCGCCGGGATAGCGGTCGCGCACCACTTGATCGGTCGGACGCTCCTCCGCCGCGGCAATAATAGAATGAAACCCAAGCTCTTGCATGACCTTGTCCGGCACAATCTCGCCTTGGCGGGTAATAACAACATGGCCTGCTTCATGGGCCGCCTTTCCTTTGGCGACCTCTTCATTTTCTAAAATCTCTCTTGGTATATGGACGAATTCGCCGAGAAATTCTTTTGTTTTTGGATCATACTTGCTTAAACGATACCACTTTTTATGCGCGTCTTGGCCCTGCGATGCCATCTCCATAAGCGTTCTCGGGTCAACATCGGTGGTTACTTCCAAGTCCATATTATTGCTGATAGAACGAATAATCAAACCCAAGCGTTCATGAATATTTTCATTTTCCTTTTTTTCCGCATTGGTATCCTCGGGCTCTTTTTTTTCTTCTGGTTTATCTGCAGGCACAATCTCGGCATCTTCGCCAAAAAAATGTATAGTTTCTTTTCCCATGGAAAATTATTATGCTTATTATTAATAGTATAGCATTTTTTTCGCTTCAAAAACAATGGACCATACTATCATTAAAAAACCAAAAAAGCGTATAAGACGTATACGACATATAAGGCTTATACGACTTAAAAGACATATAAAAATTCATTTCTTGTCATTCCGTCCGCCAGATGGCGGACGGAATCCAGAGATCCTGAATCAGGGTTCAGGATGACAAATTGAAAGATTAGAATAAGATAAGAGAATGCCGCAAAATGACAAAAAACCAACTCTTGTATAAAAAAATCTTAAAAATTTGACTCCAATAATATCTTTATGATATTATCAAAACGTGCTCTTTAATATTTTCAAAATCTTTTCATAAAGGAGCCCACATACCGGAAAAATTGTGCTTATTAAATTTAACTATCAGCATGGGGCTTACAACTACGCGGTAGAATTAACTAAGGATACATATCCTTCTTATAAAAGAGGCGATACCTTAATCCCAATCCCTGAACCGATTCTTTTGAAAACTATAGTGTAAAAAAAATAAAAACGACCAGACTATGGTCGTTTTTTTACTTATCTTAAACCTCTACCTCTTATATTCTCCCCCTTATGGTAAGGGGGATTAAGGGAGTTATGAGTGTAAAAAATCATAACTCCCCCAACCCCTCTTGCCTCAAGAGGGGAAATTTTTGTCTAGTTTCTCCTCTTAACGTAAGGGGAAAGATGGGATTTTATGTTTACGAAATGCGGAAATCAAAATGGTATGAACCCCATCCCGAAAGCTATGGTTTAGATTAAGCCTCCTCTTGCTCCTTCCAAGTATATTTTTTTTTAACAAACTCTGCGCGGTTTTCCGGCGTATCCTCTTTAAATAATTCGTTATAAATCCTATCCCTGATTACTTTGGTTCCAGGATCAAACAACTCTCCGTCTACATCTCTTTCCGCTTTTTCTAACTCACGTATATTATTATCAAGTTCTGTTGTTTTTTGCGCGAATTCAATTGCGGAATTTCTTTTCCCTTCAGAAAAATCTTCAAAAGAAGCTATCTTTTCACTAACCATTGCATCTTTAATGCTATTTTTCTCACCGCCCCATGTAAATCCTCTCATGGCAAACTCTCTCCTGTTCTTGGGCGTATCTTCCATAAAAAGGCCGGGATTATCCGGATTATAAATTACTTTTGTCTCTGTTGGAAATAATTCCCCATCTTTATCCCGTCCCTTTTCTAAAAGAGCGAAAATAAAAATTTCATCAAACTTACCAGAGTCAACATATTCAGTCACCTGCTCTGGTGAAATTTTTATTTCTCCTGGTGCTATTTTAGATACTTCATCACCGTCGGGAGAAAAACCCTCTGGCGACCTTCTAGAAAATAATCCCATATATTTTAAAATTAATTTTTTAATATTTACTCGCAATTTAATTATATCAAAATATTTAAAACCCAACAAGCTCTATTTCCGGCTCCAGATGTATTCCCAAAAGATTTCTTACTTTCGTTTTAACATATGACATAAGCATGACAACATCCTCTGCTTTTGCTCCGCCGACATTAATAATAAACGCGCCATGCTCCTGCGCAATCTGCGCGCCTCTCATCTTTTTTCCCTTGAGCCCGAGCTTGTCTACGATAAAACTCACTGGAAGCTTTTTGTGCTTGGTGGCTTCCCTGTATTCTTCTTCGGTAATATCAAGCGCCTTGATAACTTTTTTTTCGTCAACTTTTACTGTTTGCAAATCTACATTTTTAAAAACGCATCCGGCGCATTGCCAATCTTCATTATAGCGAGTATTTCTTATTGAAATTATTTCCTTCACGCGTGCCTGAAGCTCTTTCGCGTCGCCTTTTGTAAATTCAAATTCTGCGGAAGTAATAATGATTTTTTCCCTCTTAAAAATGCTGTCACGATATTGGAATGTGCATTCGTTATTTGAAAATTCTTTAATTTCGCCGCTGACAATGGCGTATACTTTTTTTATTACTCGTTCAATTGACTGGCCAAAGGCTCCTGCGTTTCCCCGTATAGCTCCTCCTACCGTCCCGCCTATGCCCGCCATGGATTCAAGCCCGGCCAAACCAAACGCCGCGGACTGGTCAACAAATTTTTGCAGTGATATGCCCGCGCCACATTTTGCATGAACGCCATTAAACGACGCATAGCTGTTATTTATTCGTATAACCAAGCCTTCAAAGCCTTTATCCGATATAAGAAGATTCGTCCCCCCGCCTAAAATAAAATAAGGAATGTTCATCTGTTGTGCCCCATCAAGCGCGTTCGCAATCTCTTTATCTGTATTCACTTCCGCAAAATACCGTGCAGGCCCGCCAATATTAAAGCTCGTGTAAGGAGCAAGAGAAACATTTTCTCTGAAATCCCATGAATTGTGTAAAGCCTTTTTTTTCATTCTATTGACATTTAAAAGCCCCGTAAGGTGTCCAAAGCCTGCAGATATATTCGCAGGCTTTTTTATATCTTGGGACTATAAAAAACTGTCATCCCGTACCCTGATACGGGATCTAAAATAAAATATAGTAGTTTACTAGATTCTCCCGATAGCTATCGGGAGAATGACAATGAGATGGTTACAAAACTCAATTTTCATGTTCCCCTCCTCATGAGGAGGGGCAGGGGAGGTCTTAGAAATGTTAGATAATTATCAAGGTTACTATGCCCCCCTCCAACTCCCCCTCACGAGGGGGAGAGCATATAGTTAGTTTTGTAACCATCTCAATCTAATTTTTTTTTAAAGCCTCATAATATTTCTCTCTATCTTTCTTACCTCATCTTTCTATCTAACCCCTACTCATCAAACATCATATTCTTAATCTTATACACATCCCCCGCCCCCATAGTTACAACAATGTCGCGAGATTTCAAATAAGGCTTAAACATTTTTGCGGTTTTTTGAATATCTCCAAAATAGTAAGTGTGACGATGATTTTTCTTGATTGCTTCGTACAAATCTTTCGTGTCAATTTCAATATCATTTTCTCGCGCTGATTGAAAAATATCCATAAGCACAACCGCGTCCGCGTCTTGAAAACATTTTGAAAACTGATCCAAGAAAGCCGCGGTTCTTGATGCCATATGGGGCTGGAAAACGCAAATAATATTTCTTTTTGAGTATGTCTGCCGTATAGCATGAAGCGTTTCAAACACTTCTGTGGGATGATGGCCATAGTCGTCTATAAAAGTAATCTCGCCGACGTGCGTTACGTTCATTCTGCGTTCAAGCCCCGAAAATGTCTTGAGCGCTTCCCTGATAACATCCAGCTCTATTCCATATTGGAGAGAAACAATAATGCAAGCAAGCGCGTTGAGCGCGTTAAATCTGCCCATCAAGTTAAGCTCAAAGCTTCCAAAAAGCTTTTGCTTTTTTCGCACGCGAAACTCGGAGAAATGAAGCTTCTGGTCAAAGTCCGAAACCTGCCATTCTGATTCGGATGTATGCCCGTAGATCACCGCCTTTTCAGGGTAATTTTCAATGATATTTTGTATGCTTTTCCAGTCTCCGCAGACTACAACCTTACTTTTTGTTTTTTGAATAAGCTCTTCAAAAACTTTTTCCATATCTTCCACATTTTTAAAAATATCAACGTGCTCCCACTCTAATGTTGTTATTATCGTTGTGTCAGGCTCAAGATCCAAAAATTTCGGGGTAAGGTCATCTTTGCTTCGCGCGTACTCATCGCCTTCCACTATAAAATATTTTCCCGAATCCCAATGCCCGTTCACGCCAAGGTCAGGAATATAAGCGGTTCCGACAAGATAGCTCGGTTTAAGGCCGGCAAACGTGAAAATATAGGAAAGAAGCGCCGTGGTTGTTGATTTTCCATGAACTCCTGTAACCGCGATGGTTATTTTTTCTCGGCTCAATGCCCCCCTTAAGTCTGATTCCATAATAATTCTTATTTTTTGTTTTTTCGCCTCTTGCACCTCTATATTTGTATCATCCCAAGACCCTCCCACGACGATAAGATCGGGCGCCCATATCAAATTTTTTTCATAAAATCCGGAAAATACCGCGATCTCCTTTTCTTCCAAGACTTTATCAGTGATAAATTCATTTTCAACATCCGACCCCATCACTTCATGCCCCTTTTCTTTGCATATAACGGCAAGCCCGGACATAGCGACGCCCTTGATGCCGATAAAATGAATTTTCTTATATTGCGACAAGTTAAATTCCTTCATGGATTTATTTCTTGATTATTTTCATAATTTCATCAACAACTCTCTCGCTTGCGTCGCGTGGCATTACCTTGCCTATATTTCTTGCTATATCATGCATAAATACCGAATCTAATAAAATATCTTTTATGATGTCGGAAAAACTTTTCGGATCAAGCTCTTGCTGATTGAGAATCTCGCAGGCATTATATCTTCCAAACTCATAAGCGTTTTCTTCCTGGTGGCCGTTGGGAATTGGAATAAGAATGGTCGGCTTGCCAAGATACGCAAGCTCCGTCAAAGTTGACATGCCCGCGCGGGAGATAACAAGATCCGCGCACGCATACGCCATTTTTAAATCTTCTGCTGATAAAAATTCGAAGCTTTTATATCGCGAATGCTTTGCTTCAACATTCATTTTTCCATGTCCGGTTGAATGTATAATCTGGCAATATTCAACAATGCTTTGAAGGGAATTGAGCACAAGTGAATTTATGATTGCGGCTCCCGTGCCTCCTCCCAAAACTAAAACTACCGGCACATCTTTTGCAAGTCCAAAATATTCAAAGGCTTTTTGCGTGTCTAAAAACACAAGATTTTTGCGGACCGGGTTGCCCGTATGCGCGGTTTTTTTTACGTTAAAATCCTTGAGTGATTTTTCCAATGTTACGGTAATCTTTTTTGCAAAAGGCGCCATAAACCTATTAGCAAGCCCTCTTCTCGCGTCTTGCTGATGTATAAGGCAAGGCACGCGCAAAAGCCATCCGGCAAACACAAGCGGAACCGAAACAAACCCGCCCGCCGAAAGTATAACACTAGGCTTAAATCGAAGAAGAATAAAAATGGATTTTACAAATCCAAAAAAAATAATCAAGGGGTCAAAAAAATTCTGAATGGCTATATACCTCCTGAATTTTCCAGAAGGAATAGAGACGTAAGGAATATTGTATTGTTTAACAAATTCAATTTCCGGTCCCGTTGAAGTGCCGACCCAGAGAAACTCGCACTCATATCCTTGATTTTTCAACTCTTCAAATATCGCGATAAGCGGGCTTACAGACCCAAGCGTTCCGCCGCCCGATAGTATAATTTTGAGCATATAGGTACACGAATATACTATCAATTTTTTCCAAAAAAATCAATTTTGCCGCATTTGACTTTTTCAAAAAAAAGAGTATAATAACAAGGTTGTTTATATTGGTGTCGTTCTTTACAATCTTACTTCTGGAGAAATCACTATGAATTATGTTTTTCTTGGCGGGGGAACGGGATCAAGCGTCGTGCTCAAAGGATTGCACAGCGTGTGTGATGAAAACGATACTATCACCGCGGTGCTCACAACTGCTGATGACGGCGGATCTTCTGGAATAATTAGAGAAGAACTAAAAACTCCGGCGTTTGGAGATATTCGGCACGCATTGGAGTCTCTTATCACCGATAATCTCTGGCATGATATTATCGCCCATCGATTCAAAGAAAAAGAACCGAGTCCAATTAAAAAAGAAATAGTAGGGCATGTTGTTGGAAATTTTATTATCACCGCGCTTCAAATAGAGTATAAAGAGAGATTTATAGAAAAACTTCTTGAGTTCCAAAGAAAAATCGGAACCGATAAGAGATTTAAGGTCTTACCCGTTACTGAACGTATTGTGGATCTCAAGGCGGTATACGCCAATGGGGCCGAACAAAAGGGAGAATCTCTTATTGGTTCGCCAAACACAAAGGATCATCCCCTTCCTATTAAAGGACTTTTCATCGATCCCGACAACGCGCGTATCGACCATTATTCTACTAGGGCTATAGAAAAGGCTGATTTTATCATCATCGGACCCGGAAGCACGTACACAAGCATATTGGCGGTGCTTATGGTCAAAGGCGTTAAAGAATGCCTCCAAAGCTCGCGAGCAAAAAAGATAATAATTTCAAACATCATGACCCAGCCGGGCGAAACAAGCGGCATTGGGCTTGATGGCACGCAAGTTGTATTTACCGCGAGCCAAATCATTAAAGTGATAGAGAGCTTCGCGGGGATTAAAGCGGATTTCATAATTTGCAACACCCAAAAACCCAACGAAAAACCACTAAAAAAATATACGGATGTTGGACAGCACTTTATTGAAAACGATTTAGGGGGCGGCGCTTTGGATCAAAAAGTGTTTTTTGGACAACTCGTGTCAGAAAACGAAGAACATATCAGGCACGACCACACTAGTCTCGGATGGATTATCAAAGAAATCGTGGAAAAAAATAAAAGCAAAAGATAAGCAAATTTCTCCTCCATAAAACAAAACCACCCCGCAAATAAACTTTGCGGGGTTTTCTTTTTGAAAAAAAATGAACGTATAAGACTTATAAGTCGTATAAGCCTTATATCTCTGTATGGCAAATAAAAAAATGCGCTGTATTTTCATTCAACGCTGTG
>ORJL011887644.1_pt1 | contig 10543 bp, 11 predicted proteins | sample 1779941 | NCBI WGS metagenome assembly ORJL01 (sample SAMEA104232317, study PRJEB22302) | groundwater metagenome | biome: forest; feature: aquifer; material: groundwater | place: USA | collected 2011-08-07 | depth 5.8 m | reverse complement strand
CCAAAATGCAATAAAAACCTGCCATATACTTTTGCGACTGACTTTTTTTTCTTGAATTTTTTTAACGCAAAACGCGATGCCGGCGGCAAGTGCGATAAGTATAACAAACTGGCGGGGATAAAATCCTACCACCGCCATAATTGATCCAAAAAATAAATACCAGGTATGGTTTTTCTCAAATCCTTTTTTATAAAGAAGCGCTGAGGCAAGAAGAAAAAAAAGAGCGGGAATATCGCTCATAAAAGTAAAAGAAAGATGGAGAAAAAGCGGATTGATTGCTAAAAGGATAACTCCTAAGGCACTGTAATTTTTAGAAGTGCCACATTCACGCAACAGGCGATATAAACAAACACATGAACCCACCGCAAAAATGAGTGTCGTCATGCGCAAGAGCACAAAAGAAAATCCAAAAATTTTTGTAATACCTATTCCATAAAGAATAGGAATATGAACCGTTGGTGCAAGCCATGCCGGATACCAAAATCTTCCTTCAGAAAGCCAGGTATAAATAGTAAGTGTGTGTACCCAGTCATCATTGAGGGGGAAATTTCCAAATGGCCACACAATTAGTGAAACTACTACAAAATAGAACGCGAGTAAATATGGTATATGTCTGTCGAGATTGAATTTCATAACTGACTACCACCGCCTTTGGCGGGACAAGCTTACTACTTATTACTTACTACTGTATATGATTTTGGCAAATAAAAAAAGCAGTCTCGGTACTGCTTTTTAAAGTTATTAATTACGCTCTTGGTACGAATTACTGTACGAATTGCGGTCATTAAATTTTTTGAATGGTCGTTTTGGGCGATCTTCCTTTGGGCGAGCTTCATTCACACTCATTGCTCGTCCTTCAAGCTCGTGGCCATTAAACATTTCAATGGCTTTTTCAGCTTCTTCGTTCGTTGACATTTCAACGAATCCGAATCCTTTGCTTCGTCCTGAAAACTTATCAGTAATCACATTTGCTGAATTCACGCTGCCTGCTTGAGAAAAAAGATCACGTAATTGATCGTCGGTTGCGCTGTAGGGCAAGTTGCCAATATATAATTTCGATGTTGTCATACATTATTCATTCAAGAAAAATCCCTATTAAAGATTAAATTGTGTAAGGAACCTTTCTTATTGTATAACCTTCATGCCCTAGGAACGCGACCGAGAACGCACGTCTAAATCGGACAAAAAGATACAAATCAATAGTATCACAGGCATCCGCGCATGTCAATGCACCATTCCGTCAATTCTCATTATCTGGAAATATAAAAAGATTTTTTCGCATAATTCTCCAAAATCCGTTCGCTTGGAAAATAAAGCGGGTTTGGTAGCACATCAAGATCAAACCACTTCCATTCAGTAATTTCATTTGGCTCGAGCACTTGCGGCTCTCCAACACTATCATCACAAAACAATCCGACAGTAATAAAATGGGCAGATTCAATTTTATCATTATTCACACACACTACTTGTACGGTAGGTAATTGCATACCCGTTTCTTCCATCACTTCCCTGCGCGCACACTCCTCAAATGTTTCTCCAAAATCAAGATGTCCGCCTGGCATTGCCCAAGTCCCCGCACCTTTGAGAGAGCTCTGTGCCTTTTCTAGCGTCTCATGGCGTTTGCCAAGCAACACCTTTCCATCTTTTACAATCATAATACCAACCCCGACTCCTACTTTCTTTTTTTCTTGCATAAAAAATATTATTATAAAGAATTCCAAATGATATCTGCAACATCTCGCCGCACCTCATTTATTGCTTTTGCATCTGCCGGTCGTTTAGGATATACTCGGTTACTAAAAATGACAAATGCAGCACCTTTTGAAATATCACATACACATAACACACCCGTAAAACCAGTTTTCCCAAATGTGTGCGGCGTACACCCTGTTCCCATAAAGCGTGGTTGGTTAAGCTCCCACCCAAGCCCACACATCTCTCCAATATTCTCAAGCTGATTTGTATACATCTGTTGTATAGTGTCTTTTGAAAAAAATTGTTTACCCCGCAGTTCCCCTTCGTGAAGCAATACTTCAAGAAATGTGAGGATATCGGGCGCAGTTGAAAAAAGTCCGGCATGGCCCATAGTCCGCCCTGCCCTCATAAACATATAAGCACTTTCGTCATGCACTTCACCATGTACCAATTTGTTTCTCCATCTCTCATCTACTTCCGTTGGCGCAATCTCTTCTAATGAAAATATATTGGGATGAAATGTTGTTCGTGCCATTTCAAGTGGTTTAAAAAATTGTTCATTAGATAACTCATCGATTTTTTTTCCTGTTATTCGTTCGAGTGCTAATCCTAGTAAAAGTGCGGGGGTATTTGTGTATTTAAAAACAGTTCCTGGGTCCCCTTCAAAATCACTTGTTAAAATAATTTCTAAAACCTCTTCGGCTTTTTTATCTTTCAGTGCAGCAAGACTAAACTCGGGTCCGAAGCCGGGAAGTGAGTACGTAAGGAGATGCTTAATAAGCACTTTTTTTCGTTGGCTATTTCTAAATTCTGGCACATAGGTGATGAGCTGGTCATCAACCTTCAAGGCTCCTTGGTCCAGGAGTTGCAATGCAAGACTTCCGGTAGGAATTGATTTTGTGATTGACGCCATGTCATAGATTGTATCTTGTATTACGCTTAGCGAATGTGTGTCATACGTATGGTGCCCAAATGGAAATACGGCTCGTTCACCGGAATTTTTCACCATACCAACTATGCATCCCGGAAATACTTTTTCTTGGATCGCGCATTCAACCCGTTCTCGAATTTTTTCTTGAATGGAATTCATAGTTCTTTAATACAAGTATATCGAGGGATTTTAATACCATCTACCTCAGCTTCTTCACAAAAAAGTGCGAGTGGTCGCACATATAAATCGTATTCATCATATAGCGCACGATAGACTACAAATTTTTCGTGTGTTTCTTCATGGAAACCCACGCCAAAAACCATATATTCTTTTCCCTTATAGTGCCGATAAATCCCTGGTTTTATTTTATCCATATTTTTTATTTATTTTGACCGTTCGGAAATTTTTCGTTTATCACTTTCAAGCATAGCTTCGAATGCCTTCTCAATATCAATATCAAGTTTATGCGCAATAAAAAGCACCTCGGTTAAAATATCTGCGCACTCATCTGCAATGTTGTTTTTAATTTGCTCGCGTGTGAGCCCTTCGGCATAACGGTATTCCTTTAGTTGTAAAATGCCTTTGGTTAATTTTCCTATCTGGTATTGCAAATCATGTGCCGCAATATCATAGTCCCAATCTTTGGTTCCCTGTGCGCCATATGCGTTAAAGATTTCTATCACTTGTTCAGTCATTTTTTGAAGTTGTGTCATATTTTTATTTATTGAATTTCGTACTTAGCTTCACTTGGGAAAAGAAGAAGAAAAGGATAACCAAGATAATTTCTGGTGATTTTCCCACAGGAAACTTTTTTGAGAAAATCAATCATTTCTTCGGTTATCTTTTCAGGATTTACTGTATCATCTTTACCAATGTATTCAATCTCTATAAAATCCCCGAGATTTTTTACTAAATCAACTGCGATTTCATAATCTCCATAGGTCCAAATTTTTCTTAGCTTATCAATTACAGCAATAGAATTGAAATTAAGCGCTGAAAGAATTTTTTGCATTGATTCTATACTTTCAACTTTGGTTTCAAATTCTTTGCAATAATGACTTTTTCCATTTGTATCATACTGCCAATCTTTATAGTTAATAGAATATGTTCCTTCTGCATCTCGTAGCCGCAACCATTCGGCAACCGGCCGCATAGAAATAAAATCTCTATGAGCTGGAGAAAAATACTCATCTATCTGCCGTTTCTCTGATTGAAAATTGCCATTTTTTTCCAAAAACTCTATGAGTGACTCAGAATTTTCAACATTAACTTTAATTTCAATTTCAATATTTTGATTAGCCATAGTTTTTTAAAATAGTAATGATTTTCTTCGGAGAGGGAGGGATTCGAACCCTCGAGAGCATTGCTGCTCTACGACTTTTCGAGAGTCGCCGTTTCAACCGGACTCACGCACCTCTCCTTATTATTTTTTCTTCTTTATTAGAACCGTTTTCTTTTTTACAACCGGTTTTGGTTTTTGGAGCACTTGAACTTCGAACTTTTGCTCTAACTCATGCAAACCGTCTTGTTCAATAAACACATTTTTTTTAGCTCGTGTAAACGCGAGTGTTAAAGGATACGTACCACTCTTCACGGGTGATGCAAGATAAAATTCTACCCTTCGTGCCTGCCCAGCTTTTATTGTTGGGATTTTCCCTATACGTGTTGCTGAAATCCAATTTTTTCCTTTGAGCGCACTTTGTTTTGTTGAAGCGTCTCCATATCCCATTAACACCATGTTATCCAAATCATTGTGTCCGATGTTTTCAAGTGTTACTGATACTTTTTTACTACTTGGATTTTTCAATATTTCAGGAATGGTGTGTTCAGCAATACGAAGCGCATAGGCTGGCTGAACATTTGCACTAAATGTTTCGTAATCACTACCTGAAATTTTTTCTTCACCCCTATAAAGCGCGATGTACTGCCGCACTTCACCTAATTCTTTTCCGTGAACATGAAGTGAAAAAGTTGCAAGTTCTCCCGGTTTTACTGTCTCTTCCTGAAAGAAAAACTGCTCTTTATTTTTCTTCCATGACGCGTCTGCGAGTTGTGACTGCTCATTATCTAATGATGCAATATGAAACCCTACCTCTCCACGCTCCCAGACAAGCGTACCCTTATTTCTAAACTGGAGTGTTATTATTTCTCCGGGATTATCAAGGATAGCATAGTTTTGTCCATTTGATTCTAGTATGCCTGCGTATTCCAGGCTCGTGTTCGTAAGCGCTATCGCAAGATCGGTTTGTGGCAGCCATCCTTGATTACCAAGCACCATAACAAGTTTTTTTTCGCTTTTCAACTCAGGGGTTATTTGTGAAATAGGAACATAAAATTCACCAACTTCTCCTGGGTATATATTTGGTTGTTTTAATTTTGCAAGATATATGGATGAATCACGCATTAATTGACTGGTCTGCTGCTCGATTTGATTTGTATTTTCTGCTTTTGATTCTGCCGCAATAGTAAATGATTCGAGAGATGCAAGATGTGCCTTCACGTCAGCTGCTGCGATATACAACGCATGGTCTCCATACCCTCTCCATGCAACGGTCCCGGTATTTTTAAAACGGACGGTTACATATTTTGTAGCTCCATTTTGCAGTTCAAGCTGTGAGGTGCTCATATCAAAAAATTCTGCCTTCACGGTACGAGGAATAGTATTTTTAAAATCTTCGTATCGCTTTTGTGCATCAAAAGAAATGGACGAAAGCGAATTAACTATTTTGTCTCCCGGACAATCCGTACAATCAACATCACGGTGCCCTATCACATTGGCATACATAACACCCGCGTATTCACTCATTCCATTAGGGGCAATGCCAAATTCCCAAGACTTACGCGCAATAAGCTTGGTCAAACTTTCTCGCGCTTCGGGTGTTATTTCTTGCGAAGAAAATGTTCCTAAAAGCGAAACACCGATAGTGCCGCGGTTAAATCCAACATCACCAGCTCCAAATTTCGTACATCGCTTATCGCGATAGGCGTGCCCCCCAATAGATCCATCCCCGCCATATCGTCCTTCCCAAATAGTTCCTAGGGGATCAATAATATACTGATACCCAATATCACCCCATCCGCGATTACTTGCATGAGAAACATAAATAGCACGAACAAGGTCGCGGTAATCTTGTGTATCAATAGTGCCATCGCCGTTCACATCTCGATTGTTTGTCGCGGTATGGTGAATAATAAATTTCTGGATGCCATCATACTTGGATGGCCACTTTTGTTCACGTTCACTTTCTGTCAATTCAATGTTTCCACTCAACCACTCTGATCGCGTGATAAGTGGTAATAAAGGAAGAGTGTTTGATGATACTTGCGATTGATCTGACGCAATATAAAATTGTTGATTCGTATTATTCTCGTCCGGCGGTAATGAGAAAAGTATAATTGTAAGGCTTGAAAAATCTCCTCTTTGTGATGAAGAAAGCTGAAATGCTTTTCCCTGATGTAAAGAAAAAATTTGTGATGGTTTATGGTCGCTCTCGTCCGGTGTATCAAGTTCACCCTTCACATCCATCCACTCTGTCCAGGTATTTTTTTCTAAAAAACGAATTTTAAATACGTCTTGTATATCCCATTCGATATCCGCAAATGAAAATGGTTTATTGGCATACAAAATGCGCGTAACACACTCGTTTTCACATACAACATCTTTCCCATCGATACGAAACCATTCTTTTTGAATATTCTGGTTTGATGACTGGTTTGCAAATGCAAGAAAAATCACACCAAAAGAAACGATGAATACCGTCATTATTCCACTTAAAAATATTAAAATTTTTTTCATAATTATTTTACTGGCTACTGACTATCAGGCAAAGCCTGACCTGCCTCTGGTGGGCTTACTTCTCTACTAGTAGTATAGAGTGAAAATCCAATACCTAAAAGTATCCAAAATTGCAATGCTAAATCGTTTTTAAAATACGGTACATCAACAAGCCCATGTATCACCATAACACCAATTGAAAAAAGCACCGTACAACATAATACCCTATCAAGTGATCCGTATGGATACTGTTTGAGTGCAACTATCATAAGTACTACAAAACTAATCAAAAGCAGTAAAAAACTTATTAAACCAAAAAATCCAAGCTCACTCCAAAAATTCATAATAATGTTATGTGGGTACAAAAAAATTTCTATACCTTTTGTGGTGTGATACTGTTTAAATAATTCTTGATATCCTGCCAACCCCGCGCCGGTAAGCCAGTGGTCTTGCAGCATATGATATGTTTCTTTCCAAATACTCATATGCACAAACCCGGACCAGTCTTTCAAGAATAATTTTTGAAATAAAAACGATCGAAGTGATTCATTAAGTATAAGTATTCCCGCTACTCCTAAACCCGTAAGCACCCCAACATATCGAGCGCATCCCTTATGTATCAAGAGGACTAAAAGAATCGCAATACCCAAAACCCCTGCCATGCTTTCTGTTTGTGCAACACCAATACCCCCCATCATACCCATACAGGCACACAAAAAAAATATTCCATTTTGTCGATGGATTTTTTCCTGTATATAATAGAGGGCCAGTATAAACGAACTTATTACCAATGGCCCCACAAAAAGACCTACGGCATTTGGATAGGGATAGATACTTGTCGCGCGCATACCTTCACTTGCGTATTGTATAAGCGCATACAGTGAAACCCCCAGTGCGCTTACTATTCCACTACTTATACCTATGAGTTTTTGGTGTGTGGTTTTAAGCGTTTGGGTTACGATAAAAAAAACAAGGAGTGGCTCAAGAAAATAGGCTTTCCAAATTCCAAACGCTGCGAGTGGTTTTGGCGAAATACTCATTGCAAGTATTGAGGATATAAAAAAAAGAAAAATTGAAATAATAAAAAAGTTGTGGTAAGACCACGTAAACGGCTTGTGTGCTTCTAAAATACTAGTTTTGATAGTAGTAAAAAAATGACTGTAATTTTTATAAAACCAGGTACCCACAAGTACTATAGTCAGCATCTCAAGGAGTGTTGTTGGAAATGGCCCAAACGTAAACCGAATAAGATATGTTGGTAATAAAAATATCAGTACATAAAGAGCATGGGAAGTATTTCGCATCGCGAGCCATCCATATCCTATGATAAATAATCCAGATATGATATATTCCATACGTTTTATACTCACTACCTAGTATCTTTTGTTTATATGAATTATTTCTTTATTTTTGGAAATCATCCTGATATCTCTTTAGTTGAGCTTACTTCAAAGCTGCAATCAGAGCAATATTCATTCTCTCTTATACAGTATGTGCGAAACATAGGTGTTTTTACCCTAGAAAAAGAATTGCCTCACTCCTTTATTCATTCATTAGGGGGAATTGTTAAATACGGGGTATGTTTTGAAAAACAATTTAGCAGATCAACCCTTTCTATTGGAATCACTGAGTATTTAAAAACATTATTACAGGAGGGGGTACGCCTTACCTTTGGATTAAGTGTCTATGTAAAAAATATTGCGCTTCACCGGGCTGGTATTGAGATAAAAAAAACACTTAAAGAAGATGGGCACTCTATTCGTTTCGTTGCCCCACCACGAAATGAATATATACTTTCATCCGTGACCGTTCAAAAAAATAATCTATTAGACGCCACAAATGCCGAATTAAATGTTTTTGAATTAAATGGACAACTAGTTATTGGAAAAACTGTTTTTGTGCAAGCTTTCGAAGAATATTCATATCGAGATTGGCAACGTCCCCAAAAAGATATGACAACGGGTTTACTTCCACCAAAAGTTGCGCAAATAATGATTAATTGTGCTGGTCTTTCTCCGCTCACGCAGCCTCGTATACATGATCCTTTTTGTGGTTTTGGGACTATAATCCAAGAGGCACTGTGTATGGGATACTCACAGGTAAGCGGAAGTGATGTAAGTAAGGAAAGAATACAAGATTCCAAAAAAAATATTGAGTGGCTTTTTAAAGAGCATATCACCCCCCAAAGAGAGGTGTATTTATTTCAAAGCAATGCTACCCAGCTCAATAATCATATTGCTTCCGCAACTCTTGATGCAATTATTGCGGAGCCATATTTGGGACCGCCCAACAAAAACGGTCAATCACCACAAAATGCACTTATCCATGAGCTTTCAATTTTGTATAAAAAATCTTTTGAGGTTTTTTATCCGTTATTAAAAAAGAATGGGGTTGTCGTATTTCTTCTTCCCGTTTGGCAAACATCTTCAGGACCTTTTTTTATGCCGGTTTTACAAGATATTATACAAATCGGTTTTTCACACCAAACAATACCACCGCGCTATTCTTCACTCCTTTTATCAAAAACAAAACGTGATACGCTTGTCTATATGCGCGCCGGACAAGGCGTCGCGCGCGAGCTATGCGTATTTATTAAACGCTAAAGCGAAATACACACACATCCCCGTCACTCACAATATACTCTTTTCCTTCTTTACGGATAAGCCCCTTTTCCTTTGCACGAACCTCGCCAGGGGCATCGAGTAAATCTTTCCAATAAACTACTTCTGCACAAATAAAACCCCTCTCAAAATCAGTATGAATAACTCCTGCTGCCTGAGGTGCTTTTGTCCCTTTACTAATAGTCCATGCGCGCGTTTCCTTTGGACCGGTAGTAAAATAGGTAATTAAATTTAATAATGTATATCCCGATACAATCAACGCGTCAATTCCGGTTTGCTCCATTCCAAGTTCTTCCAGTTCTTTGACGCTTAGCTCAGAAAGTTCTGCTTCAATTTTAATACACAAGGCAAGTGAATTATTTTTATACGGTTCAATTTTTTCATCAAACTCCTTTGGAATAATTCCACTTTCATCAGTATTAAAAACATACAATATTGGTTTTCGGGTTAGGAGCGCGAGATCCTTTATTTCTTTTTCTTCTTCAACCGTAAGCACAATATCTGATGCGGGTCTTCCACTAGTAAGCGCTTTGTGCAGGCGTGTAGTAATATCAAGTACTAAATCGAGGGAACTTTTTGGGCCTGATTTTAATTGATTTTTAAGATTCGTAATTCGTTTTTCTAAAACTGCGCTGTCTGCAAAAATAAGTTCAAGATTAATTGTTTCAATATCTCGAAGCGGATCAGGACTTACCTCCACGTGAATAATATTATCATCATAAAACGCACGCACCACATGCACTAATGCATCAACTTCGCGAATATGGGAAAGAAATTGATTTCCTAAACCCTCCCCCTCATGCGCGCCGCGTACCAATCCTGCAATATCTACGAATTCGACTACCGCAGGTACTACCTGTTGTGAATTACTTAATAATGCGAGCGTATCGAGTCGCACGTCTGGAACTTTTACAACTCCTACGTTAGGCCCAATGGTACAAAAAGGAAAATTAGCAATATCAACCTGTTTTTTGGTTAATGCTTTAAAGAGTGTGGATTTTCCTACATTTGGCAACCCTACAATACCTACTCGCATATTATTGAGATGAAAAACCATCCTCTAAGTGTGGGATGGTTTTTTTTATTTTTTGTATTAATTTTTTATCGAACTGCGTGTGTTAATTTTCTTAATTTCTTTTGCATTTTCCCGATAATTATTTGTGTTACTTTTTTTCCAATTGACGATTTGAAGAGGTTTACAATGAGCCGTGAAATCATACGATATGAAATGTGAAATAAGAATAAACGTAAGAGAGATTCTAACATATTGGCGTATTTAGTCAAGAAGTGAAAAGTGCTTGATTTTTAAATAAAAAATGCCACAATGAAGTATAAAGTTTGTAAGTTATAGGGTTAAAAGTAATACCATGTGGGTATTAGAGTTGCTTTATAACTTTCACCTTTATAACTTTTTAACTTTTTTTGTATGTCTGGGCACTCTAAGTGGGCGACGACAAAACGACATAAGGCGGTTATTGATAGTAAGCGCGCGGGTGTTTTTACAAAAATCGCGAATATTAT
>ORJL010160463.1_pt1 | contig 10543 bp, 9 predicted proteins | sample 1779941 | NCBI WGS metagenome assembly ORJL01 (sample SAMEA104232317, study PRJEB22302) | groundwater metagenome | biome: forest; feature: aquifer; material: groundwater | place: USA | collected 2011-08-07 | depth 5.8 m | reverse complement strand
GATGGAGAGAGCAGGGTGAGAGGCAAACGATACCGGACCTTCTCAGGACATTCGTAGCACTTCGGTATTACTCGTAAACGAGCGCTGCCGTCGCGCGACAGTCACGGCTGGCAACCACGCGCAACCAATAAGCCTGGTAGCCTTCCGGAAACTCGTGCCGCAGCGGCTTGCCGGGCTTCAAAAGCATGTGGCCCGGCGATCCACTCCGATACGGCCGTGAGCCACGGGAGTAGCCCGAAACGGTCGAACCGAGCCCGGGCTACGCCACGTCCGAAAGCGCCTGCGTCTGCGGTAGCGCCCGGAGCTTCTTCAGGCTCTGATGCTCGATCTGGCGAATCCGCTCGCGCGTGACGTTGAACGCCAGACCGATCTCGTCGAGCGTGAGCGGGGGCCGGCCGTTGAGACCGTTGCGCAGCTCCAGCACGCTACGCTCGCGCTCGGTCAGTGTCAGCATGATCGTCCGCAGCGTCTCGGTGCGCATGGTCGCCTCGGCCGCATCGAAGGGCGCCGGCGTGCTGTCGTCCGCGAGCAGGTGGCCGAACTCGGAATCCCCCTCGTCGCCGAGCGGCTTCTCGAGCGAGACCGGCGTCTGGGCGATGCGCTTGATGCGCTCGACCTCCTCCAGCGTCAGATCGACGTCCACGGAGATCTCGAGCGACGTCGGCTGGCGGCAGAGCTCGCTGCGCAGCTGGCGCTCGCTGCGCACGATCCTGTTCAACCGCTCGACGATGTGCACCGGCATCCGGATCGTGCGCGCCTTGTCGGCGAGCGCTCGCGACACTGCTTGCTTGATCCACCAGGTCGCGTACGTCGAGAACTTGAAGCCCTTGCGGTGGTCGAACTTCTCGGCTGCTCGGACGAGGCCGATCGTTCCCTCCTGGATCAGGTCGAGGAGCGGCAGGCCCTGGTTGCTGTAGCGCTTCGCGATCGAGACGACGAGGCGGAGGTTCGCCTCGATCATGTGCCGCTTCGCGAGCTCGTCACCCTGCTCGATCCGCTTCGAGAGCTCGACCTCTTGCGCGGCGGTCAGCAGCTCGACCTTGCCGATCGCGCGCAGGAACGCCTGCAGACCATCCGTGTGGGCGTCATCCCGTAGCGCCATCGAACAGTCCACCCCCTCCAACCGTTCCACGCGAAGGGAGGCGCCGGCGCGCCATGTGTCCTCGCCTCGTGTCCAACCACACTAGCCCTCCGAGAGCCCGGTGGTGAGATTTCTTTTCCCGCCCGCAGCGGGCTCCGCCGGCGCCTTGCAAAACCCTTACGCCATGCGCGTTTGCCGTATCGGGCAACCGAAATAGAAGAAGAACACTTCGATATCCGACCGACTGAACAAGGAGATCAGAACATGAGACGCACCATGCTTCCGCGCACGGCGGCGGTGCTTGCCGCACTCGCCGTGGCGGGCCTCGTCGCGACGACTGCGTCGGCGCGCAGCTCCGCCGCACCCACCCAGACCTCCAGCCCGACGCTGCAGGGCTCAGCGGCCCAGCCGTTCGTCGGCGACAAGCTCAGCGTGTCCAACGGCACGTGGACCGGCAGCCCGACGAAGTACACGTACCAGTGGGATCGCTGCGATCCGACGGGCGACCGGCAGAACTGCGTCCCGATCGCGGGTGCGACCTCACAGACGTACACCGTGACGACGGCCGATATCAATCACACCCTGAAGGCGAACGTCTTCGCGTCGAACGCCGACGGCACGGGCAAGGCCGACACGAAGGGCAGCGGTGTTGTCGCCGCGCGGGGCGCCCCGAAGAACACCTCGAGGCCGACCATCTCCGGTGTTCCCGTGGTGGGCCAGACGCTCACCGCGAACAACGGCGAGTGGACGGGCGTGAGCACGTTCTCGTACCAGTGGCAGCAATGTGACGCGAACGGGAACAACTGCGTCGACGTCGCAGGCGCGACCGGCAAGACCTACGGCGTTCGGTCGACCGACACAGGCCATGAGCTCCTCGTCCAGGTCAAAGCGTCGAACCGGTTCGGCTCGACAACCGCAACCTCCGATCGCACGGTGCCTGCGACCGTGACGGTGCAGACGACGACGACGGTCGTGACCGTCGCCGGCAACCAGGCGCCGACGATCTCGTTCCTCTCGCTCAAGCGCGTCGGCCTCAAGCTCTACGCGCGCTTCCGCGTCTGCGACGACTCGGGCACCCGCGTGACGGTGACCGAGCGCGACAACAAGGCCCGGACGCTCTCGTACACGCGCCGGTTCGCCGTGACGCCCCTCTCGTGCGGGACGTACGCCCGGAGCTGGGCGCTGATCAAGCGCTTCCGCTCGCCGGGCCGCCTGGTCGTGACGCTTCGCGCAGCGGATCAGGCGGGCAAGCTGAGCCGGCTCGTCAGCCGCGGCGTCACCATCCGCTAGCGCCTGCACGCGACATCGGGGCCGCCATGCCGCCGTGGCGGCCCCGAAGTTCCCCGGTCGTGGGTGTTACCGTCTGTCAAATGGGGCAGAATGCGGACGCGTGACGATCAGACGCGGCTACGGAGACGAGACCTGGGAGCTGGCCTACGCGGGAGACGCGACCGCGCTCGAGCGAGCCGCCACGCTGCTGCTGCGTGAGCACAGCGGCGTCGAGTACGAGGGCCACCGGGCACGGGCGTTCGCGCTCGCGCTCGGCGGCCGCACCGGCGAAGCCCTCGAAGAGCTGAACATTGGCTGGACGGAGGAGTGGCCGACGCCCGACGCCTACGGCCTCGACGTCGCACGCATCCACTTTCTCGCGGGCAGCCCGGCCCAGGCGCTCACGGCGCTCTCGCTCGACTCGCGGAGCATCGAGCGATCGCAGATGGAGGACGTCGTCACGCTCGTGATGATCTGCGTCTGGTGCGACCGCAGGCTCTGGCGCCGGGGGCTCGCGCTCGCGCTCGCCAACTCGCAGGGGCTCGACAGGCTGCTCGTGCCGGCCCGCATCCTCAACGCCTGGATTCACGGCGTCGACGGCGCGGAGCCCGTCGCGCAGCCCGCCACGCCTGCTCCCTGAGCTAGGCGGAGACCCTGAGCACGATCTTGCCGAGCTGCTCGCCGGCCTCGAGCCGCGCGTGGGCGGCTCGGATCTCGCCGAGCGGGAGCACCTCGTCCACCACGGGCCGTGCCCGTCCGCTCGCGATCAGGTCGTAGGCACCTTCGAAATCCGCCTTCGTGCCCATCGTCGAGCCGAGAATCGTCAGCTGCTTCCACCAGATCCGGTGCAAGGCAGCCGGTGGGTTGGGCCCGGAGGTGGCGCCGCAGACCGCGATGCGGCCCTCGCGCGCGGCGACGTCGAGGGAGGTGCGCCATGTCGCGTCCCCGACGTGCTCGACGACGACGTCGACGCCGTGCCCCTCCGTCGCTTGCTTGACGGCGGCCTTCACGTCGTCGTCGGCGTGGTTCACCGTCACGTCCGCGCCGAGCCCGCGGGCGCGCTCGAGCTTCGCGTCGCTCGACGACGTGACGATGGTGCGCGCGCCGAGCGCCCGCGCGATCGCGAGGCCCGCCGTCGAGACGCCGCTGCCGATGCCCCAGAGCAGCACCCATTCGCCCGTCTGCAGGCGGGCGCGCGTGACGAGCATCCGGTACGCGGTCTCGAACACGAGCGGGAACGCGGCTGCTTCCTCGAAGGAAAGGTCGCCGGGGATCGGATACACGTTCGTCGCCGGCACGGCGATCAGCTCTGCGTTCGTCCCGTCGCCGTGCTCGCCGATTACGTGGATCGCTCCGTCGGCCGCCTCGATGCCCGGATTGATCACGACGCGCTGACCCGGCTCGAAGCCTGAGACGCCGTCCCCGAGCGCCTCGACCACACCGGCGCCGTCGGCGCCGAGGATGCGGGGCTTCGGTACGGACGGCAGGCCCTTGCGAATCCAGATGTCGAGATGGTTCAGCGCGGAGGCGCGCACGCGGATGAGCACCTCGCCCGGCCCGGCGACCGGGTCGGGAACGTCCTCGAGGACGAGCACGTCGGGCCCGCCGTCCTCGTGGATTCGCACCGCCTGCACGCAGGGCACACTATCCGCGTGAGGGGGGCAGACCTGCAGCGGCTCGGCGAGGAGCTCGGGCTCGACGTCGTCGGCGCGACGCCGGCAGTGCCGTACGACGGCACCGAGCTGCACATCAGGGAACGCCGGGCGCGCGGTCTCTTCGCGGACATGAAGTTCACGATGGCGCGGCCGCAGGAGTCGTGCCATCCGGAGACGCTGCTGCCGAATGCGCGCACCGTCGTGTCGGCGGCGCTCTGCTACTACGCCGACGAGCCCGAGCGCCCGGCGGGGAACGGACGGTTGCCGCGGTACACGTGGAATGACGCATACGCGGAGCTGCGCGAGAAGCTCGACGAGCTCGGACGAACGCTCGGCGGCGCGTACCGCGTGCTCGTCGACGCGAACCAGCACGTCGACCGCGAGGCCGCGGCGCGGAGCGGCGTCGGCTTCTACGGAAAGAACACGATGCTGATCACGAGGCTGCACGGCTCGTGGGTCGTGCTCGGGACGCTCGTCAGCGACCAGGAGCTCGAGTCGACTCCGCCGCTCGAGCTCGACTGCGGCTCGTGCCGGCTCTGCGTCGACGCCTGCCCGACGGGAGCCCTCGACGTGCCCGGAACGCTCGACGCGACCCGCTGCCTCTCCTACTGGACGCAGGCGCCGGCGTCGATCCCGGAGCCGTACCGGGCCGAGCTCGGTGCGCAGGTGTACGGCTGCGACATCTGCCAGGACGTCTGTCCCTGGAACCGGGGGATCGAGAAGCGCCGGGCAGGCGTGGCGCCACGGCCCGGCGCCGAGCCGCACGTCTCGCTCGTCGATTGGCTGCGGGCCGACGCCGCCGATCTCCGTATCCGGTACGACCGCCTGTTCGTTCCTCGCAACGACGGGCGTTGGCTCCGGCGCAACGCGCTCGTCGCGGCCGGCAACGTGGGTGAGGCGGAGGAACGCGACGCGGTGACGGGCTATCTCGAAGACGAGGACGACATGGTGCGCGAGCACGCCGTGTGGGCCCTCGCGCGTCTCGAGGAACGCGGTGTCTGATACGCGGCGGCTGCGCGAGATCGAGACCTGGATCGCCTGGGTTCGGCTCGGCGGCGTCGTCTTTGCGGTGCTCGAGGTCGGCGTCTTCACCGCGCGCTTCCCCCCGGGCTATCTCCAGGCTGCATGGTCGCTCACGGGGGCGTTCGCGTTCGGGACGGTGCTGTTCCTGTGGCTCGCGCACTCCGACAACGCCGGTCGGCTGCGCGCCGTCGGGCTCGCGGCGGTCGTCTTCGACACTGCGGTGATCGCCGCGTACGGCGTCGTGTTCTCCTACGAGTACGGCAACCAGACGCGCTTCGCGCTCGTGTTCGTCGTGCTCGAAGCCGCGCTCCGCTACGGGCTCGTCGGCGGCGTCGTGTTGCCGATCCTGCTCATCCCGAACTTCTGGTTCGTCGAGTGGTGGCGCGTCCGGCACTTCTCGCCGCCCGGCCCCGGCTTCCTCTCCGATCGCATCTCGTTTCCCGCCGGCCTGCTGTTGCTCAGCGGGCTGATCGCCGGGTGGCTCGTGCGGCGGCTCGACACCGAGGCCGCGACCGGACGCGAGCGTGCGGCGGAGGCGGAGCGGCTGCGCGACTCGCTCGGACGCCGCGTCGACGTGCTCGAGGCCGCGAACCGTTCGGCGCGCGCACTCGGGTCGTCGCTCGAGATGGAGCAAGCCTTCGGTGCGTTCATCCGCGAGGTGCGGGCGCTCGTCCCGTTCGAGCGGCTCGGAATCGTGCTGCTCGAAGACGGCGACGCGCGGGTGATCGCGGCGGCCGGCCGGGGTGCCGAGACGGTGTTCGCGCCGGGATCCGCCCGTGCGGCGGGAGGCTCGGTGCTCGACGTCGTGCTGACGGGGCAGACCATCTACCGCGAGGACATGCGCGACCTGCGCTACCCCGAGGAGCAGGAGCTGCTCGACCTCGGGCTTCGCAGCCGGCTGATCGCACCGCTCCTCGTCGGCGCTCGGACGATCGGGATGATCTCGTTCGCCCGTGTCGAGCCGAGCGGATTCTCTCCGGACGAGGTCGAGCTGGTCTCGCTGCTCGGGCGGCTCGTCGCCACCGCCGGGCAGAACATCCGCGCGTACGAAGCCGAGCGGCAGACGGTGGACGAGCTGCGACGCCTCTCGGCTCTGCGCGCGGACTTCGTCTCGCTCGTCTCTCACGAGCTCCGCAGCCCGATGGCGGCGGTGATCGGTGCCGCCCGCACACTGCAGTCTCGCTGGCGGACAATGTCGTCCGACCAGCGCGAGGCGTTCCTCGCGCTCATCGCCGACGAGACGAACCGGCTCGCGGCGTTGATCGGCGACGTGCTCGACACTTCCCGGATCGAAGCCGGCACGTTCAGCTACACGTTCACGGACGTCGATCTCGGGCGTCTCGTCGAGGACACGGTGGCGATCGCCTCGATCGGCCAGGAGGACGTCCGCGTCCGTGCGGACGTCGCCCCCGCCGTACCTTCGATCCGCGGTGACCGCGAGCGGCTGCGCCAGGTGGTCACCAACCTGATCGACAACGCGGTCAAGTACTCGCGCGAAGGCGACGAGGTCGAGGTGACGGTGCGGCCGGAGAACGGTTCGGTGCGCATCACCGTCACCGACCACGGCCCGGGCATCCCGCTGGATCAGCAGCGGCTGATCTTCGAGAAGTTCGGGCGCGCCGAGGTGCCCGGCAGCTCGAAGCCCGGAACGGGGCTCGGTCTCTTCATCGCGCGCTCCATCGCCGAGGCGCACGGCGGTTCGCTGGACGTCCGCTCGCGCCGCGCGGGCGGCGCCGCGTTCGTGCTGACGCTGCCGCTCGAGCGCTAGGGGAGAGCCGTCGCGTTTGACGCGGGAGCGCGAAGACGCTCGACTCCGAGCTCCTTCGCGAGCTCGCGGGCGCGAGCCGCGAGGCGGCGGCGCAGCTCGTCCGGCTCGAGCACGACGGCTTCGCCGCGCTTCGAGAGGATCTCGCTCTCGAGCCACTCGTCGCTGCCGACCGGGATCTCGCGCAGCGCGCTCCCGTCCGTGAGCCTGCGCGCGCCGCGCTCGATCTCGTAGCGCGCGATCACCGGCGTGTACAGAATCCGTGCGCGGCGGGCGCCTCGCAACCGTGTCGGCTCGAAGCCCTCGCGCGGCTCGAACTTCTCGCGCGTGAGCTTCGCGCTGCGCATGCGGTCGAGCCTGAACGAACGCTCCGCACCGCTCGTGCGGTCCCACGTATGCACGTACCAGTTCGGCATCTGGCGCTCGAGCGAGTACGGCTCGACGAGGCGAGTCGACGCCTGCGCGTCCATCTCCTTCTGGTACTCGATCTCGACGAGCTTGTTCTCGCGCATGCCGCGCGCGAGCGTCGTCACGAGATCCTCCTCGGCGCGCTCGATCTGCGCCTGTGGCGCCTGGTCGAGCTCGAACTGCCCGAAGGTCTCCTCGAGCTTCCGGCGGACGCCACGCAGCTGCGTGTGCGCGTCGGCGGCGATCATCGGTCCGACGTATTCGAGCGCCAGCCGGATCGCGCGCGCCTCGAGCGGGGTCAGCCGCGGTGCGAGACGGAAGGTGTCGCCCCAGAGCTCCTTGTCGACATGCACGTCGTCGCCGGCGAGCTCGGCGTAGATCGTGTAGCAGCCGCCGCCGAAGTTGACGAGGTTCAGCAGGGAGAGGTGCTCCTCCAGCTCCTCCGCCGGGACGGAAGGGAAGCGGGCGAGCAGCTCGGCTGCGGGGATCGTCGCCTCCTTGTCCTCGCCGCACGCGGCGAGCAGGTACGCGAGCAGGGCCTGGAGAACCGCGAAGCGCTCCGGTGCGACGGGCCCGGCCGGGCGGTCGACGGCGCCGTCAACGGTGCGCACGGGCGACTCACGGGCCGGCTCGGGGGCCTTGCCCTCGTGACCGGCACGCACCCGGCGGAGCGACGCGGCAACCTCGCGGCGCAGCTCCTCGGGCTCGAGCGGGACGGCGCGGCCGTCCTGCCGCAGCACCCACGAGGCGAGCTGGGAGAGGGAAGAGTAGTCGGTGACGAAGATGCCGTCCTCGAGCCTGCCGGTGAGGCCGTAGGCGCGCTGAACCCACCAGGCGGTGTCGCCGCGCACCTCGATGCGCGCCTCACCGACGATGTCACCGACCTGCCACGGCGGCCGGCCGCGGAACTGCTCGATGTCGAAGTCGGTAGGTGTGCGGAAGTCGCGTTCGCGCCGCGTGGCGAACTTGATCTCACCGCGGATCCGCGAGACGCGGAAGGTGCGGATGTCGTCGCGGTCGAGGTCGTGACCGACGACGTACCAGATGCCGTTGTCGGGCAAGAGCGCGTACGGGTTGACGGTCCGGTCGGCGAGCTCGTCGCGCGAGATCGACCAGTAGTCGAACTTCACCGTGCGCTGCTTGGAGATTGCGCCCTCGAGCTTCGCGAGGCGGCCGGGCATCTCGGGCGAGTAGTCGGGGTCGAGCACCTCCACCCGCAACGCGGTCTCGGTGGTCGTCTCCGCGAAGCCCGCGCGGCCGAGCGCGAGGTTCTGCAGCGCGAGCCGGAGGGGCTCCGAGTACGCGAACTTGCCCTCGAGCAGGTAGAGCGCCGTCTGGAGCGCGGCGAGCTCGGCGTCGTCGAGCTCGAGCTGGGGGAGGAAGTACTGCTCGGAGCGCAGCGTGTAGAGCTCCTCGCCGGTGAACTCGTCGCGCTGCGAGTTCAGCGGCACGCCGAGTGCGAGCAGCTCCGCGCGGTCGGAGTAGAAGCGGCGCGCGAACGCCTCGTCCGACATCTCCGAGTAGCCCTCGACGTTCGACTTGACGTCGCGCGCCGTGATCGGTCGCCGCTCCGCCATCAGGAACGCGACCAGCGAGAGCTGGCGGATCAGCTTGTCCGTATCGTGCGACACCCCGATCCACACTACACCGGGTGCCCTGTGGATCGTCCCTGTGGAAAGGCTGTGGACGCGGGCCGGTGGACTTCCACGAACGCTGCAGTCTGGTTGCGAACCAGGTTGGTGACGGATGGGCGGCTGCGCCGCCCGCTGTGCTTACGCCGCGGCCTTCGCTTCCAGGTGCTGGTGCGACGGACAGTAGTCGCGCTCGGGCAGCGGGGTGCGCTGGCAGGGCTTGCCCTTGCGCGTCGTCGCGCGGCAGCGGGCCACGCCGCCGGCGAGCGCGCCGGCCTCGATCTGCTCCTCGATGAACTGCGTCGCGGCGCTGACCCCCGCCTGCACGGCCCAGGCGACCGGCGCCTGCGCAGTGATCGGGAAGTAGCGCCGGATGTCCTGGAAGAGCGCGCGGTCAGGCTTGGCGAAGTAGAGCGGGTCGTTCGCGAGCCGCTCCATCGTCTGCTCGCACGCCATCAGCACGGCCCTGCGCGACTCGATCTGCGATTCGCGGTCGCCGTAGGGATCGATCAGGTCCTTGACCGACCGGTAAATAGCCCGCGAATACTGATACATGCAGTGTTGCAACTGGAGAGTCCGCTCTTCGATCACCAGTCTGCTCGTTTCCTGTGAAGTTCCCGCCAAGGCTTTGTTAACAGCGGGTTAGGCCGGTTCTGTCTCGTTCGCTGACCGATCCTACACCCTGCCGGGCGCTGTTACAAAGTGGGGGCGAATGTTGTCTCCGCAGTGAACGCCGGGCTCCGGTGCCGGCGCCCCTCGGGAGCGGGGTGCCCCCATCCGAGTGTGCTTACACCTTGGGCTAGCGAGTGACGCGGGTCTGGTAGGCGTCCGGAAAACCGTGCGCATGGGCGGTTGCCAGGGCGGCGCTCGCCTCGGCCTGCGAGCCGTAGATCCCGGAGAAGACGACGTAGTAGTCCGGGTGGAGGCTCGAATACCTCGACGAGACGAGGACGCCGACCGCCGGCAGGCCGTTCCGCTTGGCCGCGCGGGCCCGGGCGAGCGCGTTGTCGCGGCCGTCGGTGAGCGGGAGCGACTCGAGCACGTTCGTGTAGCCGCTCTTGCCCTCCGGCCAGGTCACGAGCGCGTTCGGGTTCGGCGCCGGGGTGGTGACGCCGTGCGTCGACGGGGAGCCCGGCGGCCGCGGGAGTGTCCCGTTTGTGATCGTGGGCGCGGGGGCGGTCGGCAGCGTGCTCTTGGTGACCACGGTGGGAACGGCGGGTTGGGGCGCACCGGGGCCGACCGTGACGGGCGTGTCGGTTGCGACGATCGGCGAGGCGTCGTGCTTGCGGGTCGACCCGGCTGCGACGGCGGCCGCGGTCGCGACGATGGTGAGCACGAGGAAGAGGAGCACCGGCCAGATCCAGTCGCCCGGGTACCACGCGATGCGGCGCTGCCACTCGGTGGCGAGGAAGCCGACGACGCCGCGGTTCGTCGGCAGGCGCGTGCCGCACTCGAGGCAGTACTCCTGGAGCGGCTCGTAGGCGACGCCGCAGCTCGGGCAGTAGTCGCGGGGAGGCTGCTCGGGCGCCGCCATCACGGCCCCTCACCCGTCGCCGCCGTGGGGGTCCCGGTCGGGCGGCCGCACTGGGCGCAGAACTTCGAGCCCCAGAAGACCGGGGCACCGCACTCGCAGCGCGCGGCCGGCCGCGCGCGGCCGCGCGACACGGCGGCGGCGAGCAGGGCGTCGAGCTCGCCGAGACGCTCCTCGAGG
>ORJL010970186.1_pt1 | contig 10544 bp, 10 predicted proteins | sample 1779941 | NCBI WGS metagenome assembly ORJL01 (sample SAMEA104232317, study PRJEB22302) | groundwater metagenome | biome: forest; feature: aquifer; material: groundwater | place: USA | collected 2011-08-07 | depth 5.8 m | reverse complement strand
CCGCGGCCGCGGCAGCCGAGGAGGAGGGGCCGCGCCGCAGCGCGGCGAGCCGTGGGCATGAGACACGCGGGCAGAGGGGGCGGTAGGGAGGCGTACGCCGTTGAGGTCGCCCCGCGCGCGGGCGCGGCGAATGCCGCCTGGGCAGCCCCCCCCCCCCCCCCCCCCCCCGTCCCCCCCCCCGCCCCGCCCTCCGCCCCCCCCCCCCCCCGCCTGCCGCTGCCGCTGCGCTGCGACCCCACCTTGGCGTCCATGGCGTCTTGGCGGTGAAACTGCGCGTCCGTCGCGCGCGAGTTCCGCAAGCCGCACTCGGTGTGTGAACCTCGTTGCGGGATCGTCTACAATGCCCCCGCGATGCCGAAGGAACGCCTGCTGCTGGTGACGATGGGGGACCCCGCGGGGGTCGGGCCCGAGGTGACGGTGAAGGCGATCGCGGCCTGGCCCGCCGAGGAGCGGTCGAACCTGCTCGTCGTCGGCGACCCCGACTGCCTGCGCGCGGCCGCGAAGGCCATCGGCGCGCCGTTCGACGCGGAGCTCATCTCCGACCCCGCCGCCTTCGGCCGCGGCCATGGTCGCCTCGGCGTCCTGCCGATCTCCCCCGTCCCGCGCGAGGTCTGGTCCGCGGGACGCGCGCTCGCCGCGGGCGGCAAGGCTGCCTTCGAAGCGCTCGCCCGCGCGACGGCCATCCTCCTCAACTCCGATGCGGACGGCCTGGTGACAGCGCCGTTGAGCAAGGAGGCGGTCGTCCTCTCGGGGAGGCCCTTCCTCGGTCACACCGAATACCTCGCGCAGGAGTCGCGCGTGAGCCGGGCCGTGATGTTCTTCGTCACGCCGACGATCCGGGTCGCCCTCGTGACGACCCACCTCGCGTTGCGGAAGGTCCCCCTCCTCCTGACGACCGACGCGATCCTCGAGGCCGTCGTGATCGTCGACGAGGCCCTTCGCACGCGCTTCGGAGTCGCGCGCCCGCGCATCGGCGTCTGCGGCCTGAACCCGCACGCCGGCGAGCACGGCCTCTTCGGCAGCGAGGACGAGCGCGTGGTCGCGCCCGCGGTGGCCGCGGCGCGCGCGAAGGGGATCGCGGCGGAGGGGCCTCTCCCCGCCGACGCGCTCCTCCCGCAGGCGGCGGAGGGGCTCTGGGACTCGGCCGTCGCGCTCTACCACGACCAGGGGATGATTGCGGCGAAGGTGGCGGGCGGCAAGCGCGCGGTGAACGTGACGCTCGGCCTCCCGTTCGTCCGCACGAGCGTCGCCCACGGCACGGCGTTCGACCTCGCGGGGAAGGGCGTCGCGGACGCGACGTCGATGGGGGAGGCGCTGCGGCTCGCGTACCGGATGACCGCGAGCGACGGGACGCTTTTCTAGGTTCCCCGGCCCCCCTTTGTCATTCCTTGGGGCCTTCGCACTTGCGCCTTACATGCCCATTGCGTATTGAGTCTTGAGACTTCTCGTCAGTGATTCCATTTCCAGCGCGCAACCATCCACATGATCAGGAAGCACGCCACGAACGCGCCCGGGATCGACACGTACCAGTGGTCGTACGCCCACGCCTTCGCGGCCGCGAACATCCCCTTCCCTTCGGCGAGGGCCTTCTGGGCGTCTGCGGCGGCGAGGTAGATCGCATTCATCGTGGCGTGGCCGCCTGGGGGTTGGCGAGGAGGGGCAGCAGGCGATCCTTGATGCGCTCGACGCAGTACACGATGACCAGAACCCGGTGGTCCCGCCATCCCGGGGAGTAGCACCTGGCCCAGTCGCGGGCGACCTCCTCGAGCGAGACCGGCCCGCCCTGCTTCTCCCCGCGGATCCAGCACTCGGCCCGGATCTCGTCGATCTGGTCGCGGATTTCTGCGGCGGGGTTCAGCGTCTTGATGCGCTGGATGTAGAGCTTGATCGCGGACTCGTCGGTCACAGTCGGGTGCCTGCGGGCCAGCACGTCGCGATACCCGAGGATTTCCTCGCGGTACCGGGAGACGAAGGCCTCCAGGTCCCGTTCGACCGAGCGGTACTTGCCGTCCCCGTACTCCCTCGCCAAGTCCTGGATCTCGGACATTGCGATGACTCCGGCGAAGTTCGGAATATTCTACGCGCCTGACGGGCGCGATTCAAGGGGGGGCCGGCCGAAACCGTCGTTACGCGCCACTCGGCTCGGCGGGAAGCGCGGGGACGCCCCCGGACGGCGTCCTCCCCGGCGCCGGCGCCGGCGGGCGGTAGAGCGGGAGGGCCACCTTCAGCTTCGTCCCCACCCCCTGCTCGCTCTCGATCGACACGCGGCCGCCGTGGGCCTGGATGATGTTCTGCACGACGAAGAGCCCCAGCCCCGACCCCTCCCCCGCCTGCTTCGTCGTAAAGTAGGCGTCGAAGGCGTGCGCCACCTGCTCGGGCGTCATCCCGCACCCGTTGTCCGCGATGAGCGTGGTCAGCTCCCCGTCGCCTACCCGCGCCGCGAGCGTCAGCACGCCGAAGCCGGGGTCGACCGCGTCGATCGCGTTCGACACGAGGTTGAGGAACACCTGCTGCAGCTCCGCGCCGTCCGCGTAGACCTGCGGCGTGTCCGCCGTGAGGAAGTTCTTCACCACGATCTTCTTCTTCTCGATCCGGTGCGCGACGAGCGTCAGGACCCTCTCGAGGAGCGGCACGATCGAGATCGGCCTCGGGTCCGGCTGCCTTGGCGTGAACTGGAGCAGGGTCCGGACCGTCTCCTGGATCCGCGCGAGCCCCTCGATGATGAGGTCGAGGTACTCCTGCCGCTTCTCCGGCGGCAGCGTGTCCTTCTTCAGCACCCGCGCGGCGTTCAGCATCCCCCCCAGCGGGTTGTTCACCTCGTGCGCGATCCCGCTCGCGAGCGTCCCCGTGGCCGAGAGGCGCTGCGCGACGACGAGCTGCCTCTCCGTCGTCCTCACCCGCTCCGTCGCCTCCTCGACCCGCTGCTCGAGCGTCTCGTACCCCTCGCGGATCGCGCTCTGCATCTGGTTGAACGCGCGCACGAGCGTCCCCAGCTCGTCGTACGTCTCGCTCGCGTCGATGGGGTGACGGTAGTCTCCCGCGGTGACGCGGCGGCTCGCCTCGACCAGGATCTCGAGCGGCCGCATGACCATCCCCTTGAGGAGGATGTACATGACGAGGATCAGGAGCACCGTCCCGAGCCCCATGACCGTGAGGACCCCCTTGAACCCCTCCACGGGGTCGAAGCTGGGGCTCGCCAGGTGGTCGATGTTCACCCGCAGCGCGACGACGCGCCCGTCGGCGAGGACGAGCGGCGCGGTGACGCGGCTCCCGCGGACGACGACCTCGCGGTCGGGCTTCCCGATCGCGCGCGTCAGCTCCTCGTCGTCCTTGAGAGGCGGCGGAGGCGCCGTCATCGTCGGGTCGTAGGCGAGCACCTCCCCCGCCTGGTCCGCGACGATCCAGTCCTGGAAGAGGCTCGTCCTCCCGACCCGGCGCGAGAACTCCGCCCACGCCTCCTGGTTGCTTCGGATGTCGCCGAAGAGGGAGTCGTTCTCCGTGATCCAGTCCTGCGTGACCTGCTGGATCACCTCGGCCATGTTCCGCTTCTCGGTCCGCACGCGGTCGAGGGCGTTGACCCACAGGTTGAGCGTGAGGAGGAAGAAGACGAGGAACATCGTCGCGACGACGGCGAACATCATCTTCGTCCGCAGCGACATGTTCAGAGGTTTCCGCGCGGGCGGCGGGGTGCCCGCTCAGCGGGCCGGGCCGCCCCTACAAGGAGGTGGATACCCACCGCCTGAATTGGACCATCCCAATGAAAACACCCCCTCGGGACTCCCGAGGGGGTGTCGTTGTCGTTCTTGGTTTCGCCTAGTTCAGGCTCTTGATCAAGTCGACCAGCGGCAAGAACAGGGCGATGACGATGAACCCGATCGTGAGTCCCATGCCGATGATCAGGGCCGGCTCGAGGATGCTCATGAGGGCGCCGACCGCGACGTCGACCTCGTCGTCGTAGTTGTCGGAGACCTTGATGAGCATCTTGTCGAGCTCTCCCGTCTCCTCTCCGACGTCGATCATGTTGATGACGATGTCGTCGAACACGCCCGTCGCCGCAAGCGGCTCGGCGATGCTCTCTCCTTCTCGGATGGAGTCGTGCACGGCCTGCACGGCGCTGGCGACGACCTCGTTGCCGACGGCGTTCTTGACGATGGCCAGGGCCTCCAAGATCGGGACGCCCGAGCTGATGAGGGTGCCGAGCGTGCGGCAGAAGCGCGAGATGGTCGACTTCTTGATGATGGCCCCGAACATCGGGATGGAGATCTTGAACTTGTCCATGGCCATCCTGCCGGCCTTGTTCTTCGTGATCATCTTGTTCGCGAAGTAGATGCCGATGGGGAGGCCCGGGATGAGGTACCAGAAGTTGGCCACGAACTCGGAGATCTGCAGCAGCACCATGGTGACCGCGGGGAGCGTGCGGCCCATGTCCGCGAACACCTTCTTGAAGCTCGGGATCACGTAGATCATGATGCCCGACACGATGAGGACGGCGATCGAGATGACCGCGGCGGGGTAGATCGACGCGCCGATGACCTTCCGCCTGAGCTTCTCCGCCTTGTCCATGAACGCGGCAAGGCGCTGGAGGATGGTGTCGAGCACGCCGCCCGCCTCCCCCGCCTTCACCATGTTCACGTACAGCTTGTCGAACGCCTTCGGGTGCTTCGAGAGCGCCTCCGACAGCGACGACCCGCTCTCGACGTCCTCGGCGACCTGCTCCGTGATGTTCTTGAGCAGGCAGGGCTTCATCTGCCCCGCGAGAATCTTGAGCGAGCGGACGATCGGCAGGCCCGCGTCCTGCAGGATCGAGAGCTGTTGCGTGAACTGCGTGAGCTGCTTGAAGCTCACTCCGCCGAGAACGAAGGCTCTGCCCTTCTTCTTGGCGGCGGGCTGGCCTCCGCCGCCCTTGCCTCCCCCGGCTCCCCCCTTCTCCTTCACGTTCGTGGGGAAGTACCCCATGCTGTGGACCTTGGAGATCGCATCCTGCGTGTTGGCGGCCTCGACCTCCGCCTTCACCTTGCGACCCTTGTTGTCCACGGCCTCGTAGGCGTAGATCGCCATGACGGCCTCCTGAGTGCCCGAACCCTATGCGTTGAACTGGGTTTCCCGGACGATTTCCTCGATCGACGTCTTCCCGTCGAAGATCCCGAGCAGCCCGGTCTCGCGCAGCGTGCGCATCCCCTGCTCGCGCGCGAGGGCGCGGATCGCGTCGGTCGACGCGTTGTCCATGACCAGGTTCCTCACGCGCTCCGTGCAGAGCATGATCTCGAAGACCGCCATGCGCCCCTTGTACCCCGTGTTGTTGCACGTCGTGCAGCCGCGGCCGATGCAGAACCGCTTCCCCTCGACGTCCTGGGCGCGAAGCCCCAGCTCCATGATCATCTCCTCGGTCGGCTCGATCTCCTCCTTGCACTTCACGCAGATCTTCCTGACGAGCCGCTGCGCGACGATCCCCTCGAGCGTCGCCGACATGAGGAACGGCTCCACGCCGAGGTCGAGGAGGCGCGTGATCGCCGAGGGCGCGTCGTTCGTGTGGAGGGTGCTGAACACCACGTGCCCCGTGAGCGCAGCCTCGACCGCGATCTGCGCGGTCTCGAGGTCGCGGATCTCGCCGACGAGGATGATGTCGGGGTCCTGCCGCAGGATGCTCCGGAGGCACGCCGAGTACGTGACCCCGATCTCCTCGTTGATCTGGACCTGCATGATCCCCGCGAGGTCGTACTCGACCGGGTCCTCGGTCGTGATGATCTTCCAGATGATCTCGTTCGCGTAGTTGAGCGCGGAGTAGAGCGTCGTCGTCTTGCCGGACCCCGTGGGGCCCGTGACGATGATGATCCCGTTCGGCAGCGAGATGAGCTGCTTCAGCAGCTTCATCTCGTCCTCCCGGAGCCCGATGTTCTCGAGGTCGAGGGAGACGACGCTCCGGTCGAGGACGCGCATGACGACGCTCTCGCCGAACATCGTCGGGAGGGTCGAGACGCGGAGGTCGACCGGCTTCCCGCCGATCGACAGCATGATGCGGCCGTCCTGCGGCATGCGCGTCTCGGAGATGTCGAGGTTCGACATGACCTTGATGCGGCTGATGAGCGCGATCGCCAGGTGCAGCGGAGGCGGCATCATCTCGTACAGCACGCCGTCGACGCGGTACCGGACCTTGAACTCGTTCTCGAACGGCTCGAAATGCACGTCCGAGGACTGGTCCTTGATCGCCTGGAGCAGGATCAGGTTGAGGAGCTTCACGACGGGGGCCGCGTTCGCCATCGCTTCGACCGAATTGATGTCCTGCGGCGCGACCTCCCCCTTCAGGCCGCTCAGGAGCTGGGGCATCCCCGCCATCGACTCCTTCGCGACGTCCCCCATCTCCTTCAGGATGTCCTCGACCGTCTCCGTAGCCCCCGCATAGTACTGCTCGATCGCGCGCGTGACCGCGTCCTCGTTCGAGACCGCGCCCTGGAGCTCGCAGCCGAGCATGAAGCGGAGGTCGTCGAGCACGCTGACGTTGAGGGGGTCGGCCATCGCGACCGTGAGGACGTTGTTCTCGAACTTGATCGGGATGACCTTGTAGACCTTCGCCATCGTCGGCGAGACCTTGTCCACGACCTCCTTGGGAATCTTGATCTCGTCGAGGTTGACGACCTCCATCCCGACCTGCGCACCGAGCGCGAGGAGCATCTCCTCCTCGCTCACGTACCCGAGGTCGATCAGGATGCGTCCGAGGGCGCCGCCTTTCTCGCGCTGGATGGACAGCGCTTCCTGGATTTGCCCCTCGGTGACGAGCTCCATTTCCTTCAGGAGCTGGCCCAGGGGCTTCTGTGGCGTGTACATGCAGGCGGCCTCAACCCCGTGCTGCGGTCGGCGTGGTGGAATCCCCCCCGAAGCCGGTCGCATTATAGCCGGGGGTCAACTCCGGTCAATAGGCAGCTTTCCGGTAACTCTTCGCAGCGCCGGACGTTCCGTATCCACGAAGACACACGAAGACACACGAATGAGTTCCCTACTCCCAGTTGTCGATGTCGTCCCCACCACCGTCCGAATCGACCCCGTCCCGTCCCAGAGAGAGGAGGTCGAAAAGCCCCTCGTTGTGCCGCCCGGGGCAGCGGAAGACGATCGGCCGGCCCCACCGGTCGGTCAGCTCCCCTCGCGCGTTCACCTGGTCGCCTCGCGGCGAGAAGTACGGCGCCCCGTTCTGCGCCTTCGCGGCGAGCGCGCCGAGGAGGTCCGCCGACGAGCCCGTGGGGTAGTGCCCCACCTCGTTCCGATAGAGGTCGATCGTCCGCTGGAGCGCCGTGAGGTCCCTCCGCTCCATCCGGTTCTCCGCGATCCGGTAGGCGACCCAGAGGAGGAATCCGCAGAAGGCGATCACGAGGATCGCGATGCCGTGGCGCAGCCAGCGCGCCGTCCGCCGCCACGAGGTCGCCTTCTCCATCACGTTCTGCGTCATCTTCTCCGGCGCCTCCGGCGCGGCCCAGTCGGTGAGGAGCGAGAGCCGCTCCCGCACCCGCTGGAGCTTCACGCGGCAGGCGGGGCACCGCCGCACGTGCCGCTCGTTCTCCTCCATCTCCTGCTCGGAGAGGGCGCCGAAGAGGAACCCCGTCAGGCGCGTCTCGCTCCGCCCCTCGCACTCGGGGAGCGGCGCCTCCGCGACCGCGGCGTTCCCGTGCGACGCCGCGACCGGGACGCGCGTCTGCAGGCGGTGCAGCGTGATCCGCTCCACGCTCCCGACCTTCTCCAGCGTCGCGCGGTAGCGGGCCTTGTCCTCGCCGAAGCTCCACTCGAGCTGCCCCATCGACCCCAGCGGGTCCTCGTCTGAGAGGTGGGCGACCTCGCGCAGGCGCGAGAGGACGTGCGGACCCACGCCCGCCTCGGGGAGCGCGATCGGCCGCGAGAGCCCATCGACGCGGTACAGGACGCGGCAGGACCTCCCCTCCAGCTCGAACGCGACGTCGGTCGCCTGCTGCGCCTGGGTCCAGAGGAGGACCTTGTCGATCCAGGCGTCGACGAGCGCGCGGAAGGTCGCGGTCTTCCCGTGCGGCGGCGCGCCGCCCCCCTGCTCGACGAGGCGAGCCAGCTCCTCGGCCAGCTCCTGCGGGCCGGCGTGCTTCTCCGGGTAGAGGCGGTCGAGGGCGCGGGCGATCGACTCCTCGCCGGCGACGGCCCCTTCCACTTCGCAGCCGAGGATGGCGCGGAGGTCGGAGAGGAGGTCTGCGGCGAGCGGGTCGGGGAGCGCGAGGACGAGGGCGCCGTCGGCGAAGCGGACGGGGACGACGCGATAGGCGCGCGCGATCGACGCGGGGACGCGGGAGACGACCTCCACGGGGACGTCGGCGTGGTCGAGGTCGACGAGCTCCATGCGGGCCTGGGCGCCGAGGGCGAGGAGCATGTCCTCCTGGCGGACGTAGCCGAGCTCGACGAGGAGGCGCGCGAGGGAGCCTCCCTTCTCGCGCTGGACTTTCAGGGCCTCGGAGATCTGGAGGTCGGTGGCGAGCTCCAGCTCGAGGACGATCTGGCGAAGGGGCCGGCGTGCGCCTCCCATCACAGGGCCCTCCGCTCGGGGGTCCCGGTCGGCAGGCGCTCTCCGAGCTGCACGCGGACGCGCTCGAGGGCGTAGAACATGCGGGACTTCGCGGTGCCGACTGGGCAAGCCATGACGCCGGCGATCTCCTCGTAGGAGAGGTCCTGGTAGATGCGCATGACGAGGACGGCGCGCTGCTCGTCGGGGAGGGCGGAGACGGCGCCGCGGATCGCCTCGACCGCCTCGTTGCGCTGGGCCGCGACGGCGGGGGAGGGGTCGGGGGCCGCGGGCTCCTCGGTGCGCTGGCGCCTCCACCACTTCGTCTCGCTGCCGCGCTTCTTCGCCTCGTGCCGGCAGAGGTTGAGGGCGATGGCGTAGAGCCAGGCGCGGAAGGAGAGGGAGGGGTCGAATCGGGAGGCGTGGCGGAAGACGCGGAAGAAGGCCTCCTGGGTGAGCTCTTCGGCCCGGGCGCGGTTGCCGAGGTAGCGGAAGGCGAACCCGAGGAGGGGGGTCTGGTATCTCCGGACGAGGGCCTCGAACTGGGAGAGGTCCCCGTGGACGAACGCGGCCAGGACTTCTTCGTCCCGAAGGGGCATGGGCGAACCTACCCGACTCAGGATCTTTATACCCCCAGGCCGGGACCGGGTTCAATGCCGATCTCGAAGGGACTTCTTCTCCGTCCCCCTCCCGCTCCCGCACCCGCCCCCGCTCCCGAGGCCCGCGAGGTGGAGAAGGGCGGGACGTCCGTCGTTCACCTCCGTTCCACCCTGCGCGCCGCACCCCGTCGGGCTTCGGGAGCGGGAGCGGGAGCGGGTGCGGGTGCGGGAGAGGGAACGTCGCGCTACTTGGGGGCTTGGCCCATCGGGCCGAGGTCCCCCAGGTCCGTGAGCTCCATTCCCACCTGTGCGGCGAGTGCGCGGAGCATCCCCTTTTCGCTCACGTATTCGAGATCGATGAGGATCCGGCCCAACGCGCCGCCCTTGTCACGCCGCACTGCCAAGGCCTCGAGGAGCTGCGGCTTCGAGACGAGCTCCATCTCCAGGAGGATCTGGCTGAGCGTCTTCGTCGGCGTCATCGTTCCGTCTCCAGCCCTCGCCCTCAGCGACACGGAACGCCTCGTCGATCGCTCTGCACTCCGAGCGAATGGCGGGATCGCCAGCCATCCGCGTCATCGCGGAATCGAACTCGACCTGTCGCCGTCGGTCCACGTACTCGCGGAGCGCTTCGGTCACGAGCAGGTCAAAGTCCCCACGCAACTCCGGCGGTGCCATCCGCGTCAATTCCTCGATCAGCGTGCGCGACAATGTCACGCCGAGACGAATCATCGAGACCCGCTGTGACTTCGCCATGGGGTACCCGCTACCCTACAGAGGCAAGTAATGGACTCGATCGGCGAAGTCGGCGGGCTCTCCCGCCACAGCCATCAGCTCCAGATCGCGGATGCACTGCCCCGTCGTCACCTTGAGCTGATGGCCATCACGTCCAGGTAGAGCTGGACGCTCACGCCAACTTGCCCTCGGCGCGCAGGCGCTTGACCAGGGGCGATTCGCCCGCCGCCTTGCGCAAGGCATCAGCCTCGCGATAGTCCAGTTCGATTCTCGCGTCGAGCTCGGTCTGGTGATCGTGGTAGTACGCGAGTGCCGCATGGATTTGCGCCAGGGAGAGGTGCGGATGTTGGAAGTGGATCTCCTCGGGACTCGAACCGTGCGCAACCTTGTCGAGCACGACCTCGATTACCTTCGTGTTCGTCCCCTCGATCCACGCCACCCCGCGGTCGTCGAGGGCGATCGGGCTTAGTGCTGCACGGACCATGACTGGCGCCTAGTCCTACAACGCTAGTCCAGCCCCGAAGGGGCGACGTCAAGACAGCCAGGGGCGCAGCCCCTGGGGCTTTTCCGCCCATCGAAGAGGGAGCCCTGAAGGGGCGACACATCTCATGGGTCGCCCCTTCAGGGCTCAGGTCCCAATGCATGCGTGGGAACCAGGGGCTTCGCCCCTGGCTGTCTTGGGCAGCCCCTTCGGGGCTGACGAAACT
>ORJL010015132.1_pt1 | contig 10545 bp, 12 predicted proteins | sample 1779941 | NCBI WGS metagenome assembly ORJL01 (sample SAMEA104232317, study PRJEB22302) | groundwater metagenome | biome: forest; feature: aquifer; material: groundwater | place: USA | collected 2011-08-07 | depth 5.8 m | reverse complement strand
ATGTATTAAATATTGTATGGAGTGTTTCGCTATATGAAGAATAATTTCAGGCACATGCCTCGGCGGGTCTCCTCGCGGCCTTTTGCGTGTTGCACGGGCGTCAGGGAGCCCGGCCCGCCCGGGGGATTCGCGGGATAACGCACCAGCCGATCGGACGACCGAAGGCGGATGGGGAGATACCCTGTCCGCCTTTTCGTTTTTGTGCCCGGCATGGTTGGACAAGATCTGCAAACAGAGGAGGAATCGACATGAAGGCAGCCGTTCCGGAACCCGGCAAGGCCCACGCTCTCCGGACCGAGAACGAGCGGAAAGCACTCGATCTGTTTCTGCAGGGGATCCGGGAAATCCGCTATGGGGTGGTCAGCGCCGTCCTCCAGGACGGGCTGGTCGTCCAGGTGGAATGCTCGGAAAAGTTCCGGCTCATGACCCGGCGTGAGGTTGAACTCGCGGGAGGGGGAGACGGGATCTGAGGAGCACGCCCGCACCGGGCCGCTATGACGAAAGGAGAACGCACAGGATGGAAGCCGGCGGGGATGCATAAGGATTCGGTGAGGAACCCATTCGAGACCGGTAGATCGACACCGGAGAAAAGGAGAGGGAGATGAGGAAGAACTCGACGTTGGAAAGGCGGAGCATCGGTGTGGTCGTGGGGGTGCTGGCGGCTATTTGCGCGTCGTCTGCCCCGGTTTGGGCGGCGGATGCCCTCAAGGTGGGGTACCTTCCGGTTACAGGCCACGCGAAGTTCTTCGTGGCGAAGGAGCAAGGGTTCTTCGAGAAGGAGGGGTTGAACGTGGAGTTGATCGAGTTCGTCAACTCAGCGGACGGGATCAACGCCCTCAAGGCGGGGAAGCTCGACATCGGCGCCTTCGGCACGACCGCTCCGCTGGCGCACATCGCCAAGGGAGCGGACCTGCGGATCATCGGTGGGATCATGGGGGAGGACGCGTCCATCGTCACCACCGCGGCGAATGCGCCGAAGGTGAAAAAAGTGGCCGACCTGAAGGGGAAGAAGGTGGCGACGGTCCGCCTGGCCACGGGAGACGCGGTCCTGCGCGGCGCGCTCAAGGACGCCGGGGTCAACTGGAAGACGGACCTCGAGATCTTCGAGCTCAAGAACCCCCCCGCCGTCATCGAGGCGGTCAAGTCCGGGCAGGTGGACGCCGGCGTGATCTGGGGTCCCCACGACCTCCGTGCCGAAGAGCAGGGATTGAAGGTCGTCATCCGCGGCGGCGACCTGCAGCCCGGCCACCCCTGCTGCCGGCTTGCCGTCAACGGGCGCGACCTGCCGAAGACGGCGACGTGGGAGAGGTTCCTCCGGGCGATCCTGCGGGCGGAGAAGTTCGCGAAGGAGAACCACAAGGAAACGGTGGACGCGATCCTGAAGTACGTGAAGCTCGATCGCGCGCTGGTGGAAAAGGCGTACTACCACGGTCACCTCGAGCAGGGGAGCGATCCGAACCTCAAGGGCGTCCGGACCTTCTGGGCCATCATGCAGAACAGCGAGTTAGTGGACTCGAAGGCGGACATCGGTTCCTATGTCGAGACGAAGATCTACAAGAACGCGCTGGACAGCCTTGCCCGGGAAAACCCGAAGGACGCGTTCTGGAAGAAGCTCCAGAAGGAGTTCGCCGGGAGGAACGCCTGATGGGGAGCGCCGTCTCCGGGACGGAACCGGCCCCCCGGGGGATCTCCGTCGAGTCGGTGTCCTTCGGGTACGGGGAGGGCGACCGCGTCCTCGAGAATGTCGATCGGGAGGTCCGGGAGGGGGAGTTCCTCTCCCTCCTGGGCCCCAGCGGCTCGGGCAAGACGACGATGCTGAGGCTCCTCGCGGGTCTCGAGTCGCCGGGGACGGGGCGTGTCGCCTGGAAGGGAGCGGCGATCCGGGGGCCCGGGATCGAGCGGGGCGTCGTCTTCCAGGACTACTCCCTGTTCCCCTGGATGCGGATGGTGGACAACGTGGCGTTGGCGATCGGCAAAGCCGACCCCGGAGGGAAAAAACGGGAGCACCGGGAATTGGCGGAAGAGTACCTGCGGATGGTGGGTCTGGGAGAAGCGATCGGGAAGTATCCCTTCGAGCTCTCCGGCGGGATGCAGCAGCGGGGAGCCATTGCCAGGGCTTTCGCACTGGGCTCCCCGGTCCTCCTGATGGACGAGCCGTTCGGGGCGCTGGATCCCCTGAACAGGGCGAAGCTCCAGGATCTGCTGATCGAAGTCTGGAGCGGCGCGACCCCCCGCAAGACGGCAGTGTTCGTGACCCACGACGTGGAGGAGGCGATCTACCTCGGTGACCGGGTCGCGGTCCTTGGGGCATCGCCGGGTCGCGTGATCGCGGAACACCCGGTTCCCTTCGAGCGTCCCCGGTTCCGCCGCCGCCTGTTCGCCTCGAAGGAGTTCCGGGCGTTGCAGGACAGGATCTCGGAGTTGTACCACGCGGATACGATCGAGCGGCTGGAGGCGCCCGGAATCGTCCGGGACCCGGCGGAGGGGATCTGATTATGGAGGAGAAGGCGGTGGAGAGGATCACTGTGCTCGGTTCGTGGGATTACGGGACGGTTGAAGTCCCTGCGCGCGACGGAGTGGGCGCCGCCCGGCGGGCAAGGACGCGGCCCAAGAAAGGCGTGGAGCCGTATCTCCTGTTCGGCGTTCTGCTGCTCCTGTGGCAACTCGCCGCGACGTTCCTCCCCCAGGGAGGCAATCCGCTGCTCCCGACCCCGCTGGTCACGGCGAAAGCACTCTGGGCGTCGCTTCCGGAGTTGTTGAAGGGGACGTACTACTCCTTCCTTATCCTGGTTCCGGGATACCTTGCGGCGGTGGGGACCGGAATCGCGGTCGGGCTGCTGGTGGGGACGACGGGATGGCTCGACAGGGCCTTCACCCCTTTCGCGCGCGTCGCGTCGCCGATCCCCCCGACCGTCTACATCCCGTACGCGATCGCCGTGCTCCCCACGTTCCGCGTTTCGGCGATCTTCGTCATCTTCGTCGGCGCGTTCTGGCCGGTCTTCCTGAATGCCGCGGCGGGGGCCGCCACGCTGGAGCGCCGCCACCGGGACAACGCGCGCATCCTCGGGATCCGGGGCTTCGAATACCTGGGGAAGGTCGTCTTCCCTGCGTCGCTCCCCCACATCTTCTCCGGGATGGCGGTGGGGCTTGCCCTTTCCTTCATCCTTCTGACGGTGGCGGAGCTTTTCGGCGCCAACGCCGGCCTGGGCCGGTTCGTCCAGTATTACGCCGACTTCGCCGACTACCCCCGGATGGTGGCGGGGATCCTGTACACCGGTCTGGTCACGTTCCTGTCCATGGGAGCGCTCGACCGCGTGAAGCGGCGGGCGCTGTTCTGGGTACGGTGAGAGGGGAGGGGAGATGCCCGTACAGGGATCGGGCAAGGGAGCCGCTCTCCGGGCCGAAAACGAGCGGAAGGCGCTCGCGCTGATCCAGGAAGCGATCCGGGGAGTGCGCTACGGCGTGATCAGCATCATCCTTCAGGACGGGCTCGTGGTTCAGGTGGAACGTACCGAGAAGTTCCGTCTCATGACCCACCGGGAGGTCGAAGGGTTCCGGGTAGGCGAAGGGATCTGATTTTCGCGCCGCAGTTCCCCTCACCGGACGTCTGCCCGGAAGTCCGGCGGGGAGCATATCAGGGAGGAAAAAGCATGGTTCTCGCGAAAGATCGGCTTTTCAGGCTGTTGTCCGATGCCGTCGTCGAAATGGATGAAAAGAGAGCGCTCGAAATCACGGACATCATCGTCCGGGAAGGAATCGACGTTTACGAGGCCATCGAGAAGGGCCTGTCGGACGGGATGGCGAGGGCGGGGCGGTTTTTCGAAGAGGAGGAATATTTCATTCCGGAGCTCCTGATGTGCTCCGACGCCATGTACGCGGGGCTTGACGCCTTGAAGCCTCATCTGAGATCGGAGGAGGCAAGCGAGAAACGGAAGGTCGTCATCGGCGTTGTCGAAGGAGATACCCACGACATCGGCAAAAACCTCGTGAAGATCCTGCTCGAAACCTCCGGGTTCGAAGTGTTCGACCTGGGGAGGGACATCCCGCCTCGTCTGTTTGTCGAGAAAGCAGCGGAAGTGGGGGCGAACATCATCGGGATATCGACGCTGATGACGACCACCATGGAGGGGATGGGGGAGGTGGTGAGGCTTCTTTCGGCCGGGAACATCAGGGACCGCTTCAAGGTCTTGGTCGGGGGCGGGCCTGTTTCCCAAGGGTTTGCTGACCGGATCGGAGCCGACGGCTACGCGGTGAATGCGGTGGAGGCCGTGAGGCTCGCCCGGCGGCTGACGGAGGGAACCGCTCCGGCGGGCGGGCGCTTAAGTGACCGGGTTCGCCATGCGTGAAGCGGTGAGGGAGATCGGCCGGCCCGTCCGTGAGGAGTCTCTTGCATGAAGGAACGAGGAACGGGATGACGCCGAAGGAACGTCTGCTCCGGGTTCTCCGGAAAGAGGAAGTCGACCGCCCCCCCGTCATCTGCACGGGAGGGATGATGAATGCGGCCGTCGTGGACGTCATGAAAGCGACGGGCCATACCTTGCCGGAAGCGCACTTCGACGGCGACCTCATGGCGGGGCTCTCGCGCGATGTCCACGAGCACACCGGCTTCGAGAATTTCGGCGTTCCGTTCTGCATGACCGTCGAGGCGGAAGTCCTGGGAAGTACCGTCGAATTCGGCAGCCTCTCCTGCGAGCCGAAGATCAAACGGGAGGTCTTTCCCTCGGTATCGCGGGCATCGTTGGTGGACGCAGGAAAGCATAACGGCGCCGGGCGGACCGGCGCTATTTTCCGGGCAGCCGGGCGCCTCTCGGAAAAATTTCCGGATATCCCTGTCATCGGAAATCTGACCGGGCCCGTAAGCGCATCGGCGTCCATCGTCGATCCGATGACCTTTCTGAAGGAACTCCGCAAAGACAGGGACAATGCGCACAGGGTGATGGGTTTTGTGAGCGAATATCTCATCGAATTCGCCAGGGGCATGATCGGAAACGGCGTGACGGCGGTCTCCATCGGCGACCCGACGGCTACTGGAGAGATCCTGGGACCGGGACTGTTCGAGGAGTACGCCGTCCGGTACCTGAACCGGGTCATCGAAGGGATCCGCGCCGCCGGGGCTCCGGTAATCGTCCACATATGCGGCGACTTGAAGGCGGTGAGGCATCTCCTGCCCCGTATCAAGTCGGATGCCATCAGCACGGACGCCCTGGTGAACCTGCGGTTGTTGAAGCAGGAATTTCCGGCACTGACGACGATGGGCAACGTGAGCACCTACCTGCTGGAATTCGGTCCGGCGGAAAAGGTCGCGGCTGTGGCGAAGAAGCTCGTGCGCGACGGGGTCGACATCATCTCCCCGGCCTGCGGGTTGAGCACCTCCACCTCCCTTGCAATCATCCGGGCGATGACCGCGGCCGTCAAGGGAGGCGGCGCAGATGGTTAGGGTTCTCTTCAAGCGGCATTGCCGCTCGATCCAGGTAGAGGAAGGGATGTCGGTCCTTCAGGCCGCGCGCCTCGCGGGGGTCGTCATCGAATCGCCCTGCAACGGCGAGGGAACCTGCGGGAAGTGCAAGGTCAGGCTTGATCGCCTGTCTTTGGAAAATGTTACGAACGCCGAGGGGCATCGTCTCCCGAAAGACGAGGAAGACGAGGGCTTCGTCCTGGCATGCCGGACGGAAATCCGGGGAAACCTCATCGTCGAGGTTCCCATCCCTCCGCTTGCGGAATCCATGCGGATCTTGAGCTTCGGGAAGGGGTTCGACGTCCCTCCCGATGGTTTTATCAGGAAGATATTTTCGGATGGAGAGGATCGGACGCGGGTCTATGCGGGGGAGGAGATCGTCGCCGTGGAGGAAGGAAACACGGCGGACAGGAACTACGGGGCCGTTGTGGATATCGGTACGACGACGCTGGTCGCCTCCCTTGTGGACATCAACACGGGGAGCGAGATCGCGTCGGCGTCGTCCCTCAATCCGCAGAGCCGCCACGCGCAGGACGTTCTGTCAAGGATCAAGTTCGCCTCGACTGCCGACGGTCGTAGGTATCTGCAGGCGGAACTGGTCCGGGCGATCAACGGTTTGATCGCCGATGCCGCAGGGCGCTCCGGCGTTCGCGGGGAGAACGTCTACGAGGTCGTTTTCAGCGGGAACACCTGCATGCTGCACCTTGCCGTCGGGGCGGATCCCGCCCCCCTGGGCCGGTACCCTTACACGCCGCGGATCCGCGGCGGCGGTCACGTGAAAGCGTCCGACCTCGGATTGGAGATCGCCGGATGCGGCCTGGTCTATCTTCCCCCGATCATTTCGGCGTACGTCGGCGCCGACATCACCTCGGGCATTCTTGCCTCGCGCCTGCGCCGGCGAAAAGGCGTCACGCTCTTCGTCGACATCGGCACGAACGGCGAGATGGTCATGGGATGCGACGGGAAACTGCTGGCCACATCCACGGCCGCCGGACCGGCGTTCGAGGGGATGAACATCACCTTCGGCATGAGGGCCTCTACCGGTGCGATCGAGCGCTTCGAGGTGGACCGGGATGGAGATATTTCCCTTCAGACGATCGGGGATGCGGAGCCGGCGGGAATTTGCGGAAGCGGTCTCCTGGACATCGTCGGAGAACTGGTCGCCCATGGCGTCATCAATAGAAACGGTACGTTTGCCGGCCCCGACGCAGAGCGTGTTCCGACGTCTTTGAGGGAGAGGATTGTAACGCGGGAAGGGAAACGGGTCTTCCGGATCACGGAAAAGGTGTTTCTGACGCAGAAGGACATCAGGCAGGTGCAGCTGGCGAAGGGAGCGATCCGGTCGGGCATCGAATTTCTCCTGCGGCACGCGGGCGTGGCGGCCTCCGACGTGGACGGAGTGCTTATCGCCGGCTCCTTCGGCTACCATTTGCGGCCGAAAAGCCTGCTGAACACCGGCCTTCTGCCACCGGAGTTTGAAGGGAAGGTCGACTTCCTCGGGAACACTTCCCTCTCCGGGGGCCGCGCATTCCTGATCAACAAGGGGTTGCGGGAGAAGATGGCCGGAGAGGTCAAAGATGTAAAGGTTATCGAGTTGGCAAATGACGAGGGCTTCGGAAAGACGTTCGCCCGCGCCCTCGCTTTTTAAGAGAAGAGGAAAGGGGGACCGATAATAATGGCGGTCAAGAAACCTTTGGCCTACCTCAAGCGCGCCCAGGTCATGAAGCCGCGTCTCTTCATGAACGGCAGACGCGTAGAGGACATCACGGCGCACCCCGTGACGAAGACCGTGGTGGAGGCCAATCTTGCGAGCTACGAGTGGGCGCTCGATCCCGGGGGAAGCCGTGTACTCACGCGGAAAAGCCACATGACCGGGGACCCTTGCAACATCTACAACACCCTGAACCGGAGCACGGAGGACCTTCTCCAGAGGGCGGCGGCGGGGCTGTATGCCGCTGAACGCCTCGGGACCTGCATTTACCGATGCGTCGGGTGCGATGCCTTCGCCGCGTTGGCGGCGACCACCTTCGAGATGGACCGCGACCTGGGCACCTCGTACAACGACCGCTTGAATGACTTTCTGTGCCACGTCCAGGAGGAGGACCTCACCGTCGCCGGCGCGATGACCGAACCCCGGGGCAGGCGCGATCAAAGGGTGGACCAGTGGGCCGATCCAGACCTTTCCCTCCGGGTCGTGGATAGAAACACCCGGGGAATCGTCGTCAACGGCGCCAAGATCAACATCTCCGGCGCCTACGCCTCCGACTGGACGATCGTGCTTCCCTCCGGCGCCCGTCGGCCGGGAGAGGAGGAATACGCGGTATCCTTCGCGGTGCCCAACGGCGAGGAAGGCATGACGTACATCTGCCAGTACACGCCGTTCTCCGCGGAGCGGGAGCTTGCGGACACCCCTTGGGAGCTGGGCAATCCCCGCTTCGGCCAGCGGGAAACCTCGATGGTGGTCTTCGATCGCGTGTTCGTTCCATGGGAGCGCATCTTCCTGTGCGGCGAGACGAAATACGCCGGAAAGATCGTGACCCGCTTCGCCCAGGTCCACCGGATGGTGTGCGGGGGGTCCTGCAAGGTCGGTTTCGGAAAGATCCTGATCGGGGCGGCCCGACTGATCCAGGAGTACAAGGGGCTCGAAAAGGTTCCCCATATCAACGACCAGATGATCGAAATGGTTACCCTCCTGGAGACCGTGCGGGCCTGCTCGAAGGTGGCCGCGATCGAAGGGAAGGAGGAAGTGCCCGGTTCGGGCGTGTTCTTCCCGGACGACCTCCTGGGCAACGTGGCCAAGCTCAACATCGGAAACGCCTTCTGGCGGATGATGGCCCTCGCCGGGGACATCGGCGGAGGGCTGATCGTCACCCTGCCGGGGCTCAAGGAGCTGAAAAACCCGGAAACGCGCGGCTACCTGGAGAAATATTTCGGCTTCGGCTCCGATGCCCCCGCGGAGGAAATCCTCAAGATCACCAAGCTCCTCCAGAACTGGACGGCGGGGCTCCATGGGGTCGGGACCTGGCACGGGGCCGGGCCCGTCCAGGCCCAGAAAATCATGGTGCACCGGCTCGCCGACTACGAGGAGATGAAACGCCTCGCCCGGCGGATGGCGGGCTTCGAACGCGAAGAAAAGGGGGGGGAGGAGGGAGAGTGAGCGAATATACCGCAAAGGACCGCGTCAAGGCGGTTTTCCGCCGTACTTTCGCCGACCGCGTGCCGAGCTACCCGATCCTCGGGGCCTACACCGTAAACCTCACGGGCGCCTCCTTCCGGGATTACTTCACGAAGGCACGGCCTCTTGCCGAAGGGCAACTTGCGGCGCTGGACGCCTACGAGCCCGACGTCCTGGTCGTCATGCGGGACCTCCTTGCCGAGGCGGAGGCGTTGGGGAGCGAGGTCCGGGTGCCGGACCGCGGCTTCCCCTTCATCGTCCGGCATGTCCTTGCGGAGGAGCCTGAAAGGCTTGCTCGGCTCTCGCTGCCGGATGTGCGGAATGCGGGCCGTTTCCCCGAGTATTGGGAAGCCTGCCGGATCGTGGTGGAGCAGGCCGGGGACGTGCCGGTCGGGAGCATCCTCGTGGGACCGTGGACGATCGCCGCGAACGTCCGTGGGGTGGAGAACCTCCTGCGTGATACGAGGAGGCGGCCCGCGTTCGTACGGGACTTCCTCGAGCTCACAACAAGGGTGGCCCTGGATGCGGGGATAGCCGCCAGGGAGGTCGGCGTCGGTGTCAGCTACTCCGAGCCCGCCGCGTCGTGCAGCCTGATCTCGCCATCCATTTACAGGGAATTCGTCCAGCCCGTTCACCGGCGGCTTGTAACGGATCTCAGGGAGAAGAAGATCGCCGTGACGTTCCACGTCTGCGGTTACATCGATCCCATTTTGAATGAGGTCCTCGATACGGGCATCGCGGCGCTATCCATCGACAGCGCGACGAGCCTGGAGACGGCGGTCAATGTGAATAGAGGAAGAGCGGTGCTGATCGGAAATGTTTCCGTATCCGCTTTCGAGACCGGAACCCCGGCTGACGTCGAGGCGGAAGTCCGCCGCGCCGTGGACACCGCTGCGGGGAATGGCGCTTTCATCCTTGCGTCCGCGTGCGAAATCCCACCGACAGCCAGGCGGGAAAACGTTGCCCATTTCGCCCGCTACGCGAAGGAATACGGGCGTTACGAAAACCTTGGAATCCGGGCAGAGACCCCGTCGTCGGGACGGTAGCTCCGGCTCCGGTTTCGCCGAGGCAGACGGTGCGTTTCACACAGTGAGCACAAGGTCCGAATATACCGACAAGGCACGGTCCGCCGTCAGGAAATAAAGCGGTTCGGTGATCGCCTGCGCGAGAAGAATTCGATCGAATGGATCCTTGTGGTGATCGCGTAGGCGGGAGAGGGCCAGGGCGTGGTCCGGAGTGACCGGCAAAGATTCGAATCCGCTCCCGGCGATTCCACGGACGAGGGCGGCGGGGTCTGCCGCAAGTCTGCCGATCCCGATCTTTATGATCGCCTCCCAAATGGACGCCGCGCTGACGAAAACGGTGTCCGCCCCCGCGATCTTTTTCCGCGCGGCCTTGGAAAGGGAGCGGGAATCGGCGACCCACCAGAGATATACGTGGGTGTCGAGGAGTATTTTCACTCTTCGCCCTCGAATGCGTGGACGACATCGGGCGGCATCGGGGCGTCGAAGTCGGCGGCAACCCGAACCTTGCCTTTCAGGTATCCGGGTCGACGGGGCCGCTGTTCCCCCCGGAAGGGGACGAGCCGCGCCACCGGCCGGTTCGCCCGGGCGATCACGACCTCGGCGCCCTGCCGCACTTCATCGATCAGCCTCGAGAGGTTCGTTTTCGCCTCGTGGGTGTTGACGATGCCCATATATCCTCCGGCCGTGGATTAGACTTAGTTTAGTCTGGTCCATACCGGGGTCCTTTGTCAACCGGCTTTCGTAACTTCCAGCAGGAAGATCCCTTCCTCCCGCGACACGTTCGTGACGCGGTGTCCTTCCGTCTTCAGGGAGGAGATCACGTTCTTCAACGCCTCCTCTTTCAGGCGAACGGTGAGCGTCCCCAGCGGGGGGACCCGCTGCAGCCCCAT
>ORJL010494135.1_pt1 | contig 10546 bp, 12 predicted proteins | sample 1779941 | NCBI WGS metagenome assembly ORJL01 (sample SAMEA104232317, study PRJEB22302) | groundwater metagenome | biome: forest; feature: aquifer; material: groundwater | place: USA | collected 2011-08-07 | depth 5.8 m | reverse complement strand
ACGACGCTCGCGCACCTAGAAAAAATCGGCGGAAGCGGACCATTTGGTCTCATGATTGATCAAGATATGAAGAATAGCGAGAAGTACATTATTCATATATGCCAAAGCGGACTCGGCATGCCCGATAGAGATTATTATCTGAAAAGTGATGCCGAGTCTCTGCGCGTGCGCACGGCATACCAGAAGCACTTGGAGGCTATGTTCGCGCTGATGGGCAGGACACGGGGTGAAGCTAAGAAGAATCGCGAGACCGTGATGCGACTAGAAACAGCTCTCGCGAAGATTTCAATGGCGAAAGAAGAGCTACGCGATGTGGATAAGACGTATCACAAGATGCGCCTGCACGAGCTCGCCAAGCTCACACGCAATATAGATTGGAATGCGTATTTCAAAATTATCGGCGCCAAGAAGGTGCGCGAAGTTGTCGTGATGCAGCTGGAGTTTATGAAGGCGGTGGACATAATGCTCACGAAAGAGCCGGTAGAAGATTGGAAGACGTATCTGGAGTGGCACTTGGTCGGCGTGTCGGCTGGATATCTCGGGGAGAAATTTGAGAAACAGAGCTTCGCATTTTATGGGACGGTACTTTCTGGGGTGAAGGTGATGAAGCCCGCTTGGCGCCGCGCCTTGCGGGCGGTAAACGGCAATCTCGGTGAGATGCTCGGCAAGCTCTACGTGCGTGAGTACTTCAGTCCCGAAGCGAAGAAAAAAATTAAAGTCGTCGTCGCTGATTTATTTACCGCCTACGAAGCACGTATCAAGAATCTGGATTGGATGAGCCCCGCTACGAAGAAAAAGGCTATCAAAAAGTTGCACCAAATGACCCGCGAACTTGGCTATCCGGACAAATGGCGCAGCTACAAGGGTCTTGTCATTAAATCCGATGACTATTTCGGCAATGCGTTTCGCGCAACACTCTTTGAACATTCGCGCATCATGCGCCGACTTAACAAGCCTGTGGACCGCACCGAGTGGTTCACGACGCCTCAAACAGTCAACGCCTACTGCAGTTATGGTCTCAATACTATCGTCTTCCCCGCCGCGATACTTCAACCTCCGTTCTTTTCGCCGAACGCCGACGATGCGCTCAATTACGGCGCGATGGGTACGGTTATCGGACATGAGATTACACACACTCTTGATGACCAAGGCTCCAAGTTTGACGGCAAGGGAAACAGGAAGACATGGTGGACGAAAGCTGACCGCGCACGCTTTGATAAAAAAGCAAAGGTATTAGTGAAGCAATTTAATAAATACGAGGTTGCCGGTGGATTGAAGGTAAATGGCCAGCTGACGCTCGGCGAGAATATCGCCGACCTCGGCGGTGCTTCTATCGCCTTTGACGCATACAAGCTTCGCCTAAAGAAGACTGGGCGCAAGGATATTGGAGGATTAACGCCCGAACAGCGATTCTTCCTCTCATTCGCGCTCTTTGAGCGCGAATTGCGCCGACCTGAAGCGGCGAAGACGCAGGTGCTCACCGACCCGCACTCGCCAGGACTCTTCCGCATCAACGGCCCAGCCTCCAACCTCCCAGAATTCTATTTGGCTTTTGGCGTCAAAAAGGGTGATAGGCTCTATCGTACCCCCAAGGAACGAGCGAAAATCTGGTAGGCTATGAGTATGGATGCCCCGAAGAAGCCTCGCGTGGTCGCCTTTGATTTCGACGGTGTTCTTGCCACATACAACGGATTTGTCGCGAAAGATGATGTCAAAGAACCGAATGCTGAAGTTGTAAGGGCGATAGAAACACTTAGAGAGCAGGGATATAAAATCCTTATTCACTCCACGCGCGGTGACGAATTCCTTAAAAAGTACTGCGAACAGTTCTCCATTCCTTTCGACTACATCAACCGGCACATGGAGCGAGAAGGAGAAAATCCGGGGAAGCCAATCGCCTTCGTCTACGTCGACGACCGCGCCATTTGTTATAAAGGGCAAACCGCCGACGAACTCGTATCCGAAATAACAAACTTTAAAGCCTATTGGCAAGTGAGTGAGCCGAAATAGAAGTTCTGGCTTCTTTTTTCGCGAACGAATGCAGGAAGAAAGACGTTCCGACGGCTTAGTGGCAAAAATAGTTAGAGCAAGTCGATCGGGGTCTCGTTATTAGCGATGAGATACTCGTTTGCTTTAGAGAAGTGTTTACAACCGAAGAAGCCGGAGTTGGCAGAGAATGGCGAGGGGTGAGAAGCTTCAAGGACAAGATGTTTAGACCGGTCGATGTGCGCGCCTTTTGCTTTCGCATAGTTGCCCCAGAGCATAAAGACTAGACCCGCGCGCTCTTCAGAGAGCGCGCGGATGACAGCGTCAGTAAACTCCTCCCACCCCTTCCCCTGATGCGAGCCGGCTGAGTGCGCGCGGACTGTGAGTGTCGCGTTCAGTAATAAAACACCCTGCTCGGCCCAACGCGTTAAGTCGCCGCTCGTATGCACGAGCGGTTTGCCGAAATCAGCCGCTATCTCTTTAAAAATATTCTGAAGTGACGGCGGGATAGCCCGCGACTCTTCAACAGCGAAGCAAAGTCCGTTTGCCTGCTTCACGCCGTGGTAGGGGTCTTGTCCTAAAATAACTACTTTTACTTTATCAAACGGACACAAGTCAAACGCTCTGAAAATATTTTTCGGCGCGGGATACACCGTGCCCTCTTTGTATTCTTTCTTCACAAACTCTGTCAGCTGAGCAAAGTATTCCTTCTCAAACTCGCCCTTCAGCTTCTCTGCCCATGACGGCTCAATTTTTACGTTCATGTTCAAGTAGCTGTCTCTTCTTCTCTGTACCGCCGCGGTTGTAGCCGCCGAGAGAGCCGTCGGCGCGGATGACGCGGTGGCAGGGCACCGTCGGGTCATAATTATTTTTCATAACTGTGCCGACTGCGCGCGCGGCGCGAGGGTACCCGATCGCGCTCGCGACTTCTCCATAACTCCTCGTCTCCCCTCTCGGTATCTGCTTGACCGCATCCCGCACACGCTCCGCGAATGAACTTTTCATACGCCTACTTATTTTTCTTATGCTGTTCTTGAAAAGTTTTACCAGCGCTTTCGCGGTAGGTGCAGTATTCGCAGGGGCCTCCGCCAAAGGATATGCCGACGGGTGGTATCTCATCGCTCGTGAGCATTTTTTTCAAATCAAAAATTGCAGGCTCCACCCACGTGTCGCTACCTGTGTACGGGATAAGCTCCACATCAAATTCTAATTTGCCGTCAAACGCCTTCGCGTCCGACTTACCGTTCACATATACGAAGTAGCCGGTTGGCGAGACTTTAAAATCATTCTGACGAAAGAGCCACTGATAGATTTCCATCTGTCGCTTGTATTGGTCATAAAGGTCGTCTTCAGAACTCGGACCAATTTTTTTACTGGTCGCCTTATAATCCACAATAATAAATTCGCCTTCAGGATTTACCCACCCATCGTCTATACCGCCTCGGAGCAGAATGTTCGTTGGCACATGATGATATTGGATACCGCGACGCAGGGCGTCGCGCCACTCGTCCATTCTCTCGTCGTCAAGCGGGACGGCATCAAGGCCGTATTTTTTTAGAAGAGGGTGCTGGGACTTATTCGCGCGGTGTATATCAAATTCCCTTTTCAATAACTCATCCACTGCGTTATTCAACGTGAATGCCGGCATTGACGGGCGCTTCACTCCGAACTTCAGGTCCAGATATGAACAGCGCTGACATTCGGTAAACAAGTCCAGCTTGGAACGGCTGATTTTAAACGGTTCTCCGGATGCTGGGTCATACGGCCCGCTGCTTTTTCTTTTTTTATATGTACCAACTGCCATATTATTCTGTAGTCGTGAAGTAGGAGACGGCACGTGCTCCAGTGTCGAAGTCTACGTAAACGCTATTAACGGCCGGATCGAAATCGCCGTTGTTATCATCGCGATATAATTCTACGGCGTACGAGCGGCTCGGCTCAGTCGCACGCAGAAGCGAGACTGTTATGTTGGTATGCGGACCGACAACGCGCGCGGCCCCAAGCACGTTCCCCAGACTGCGTCCGCTCATTTCGCGCACGGCGACCCAGACACCAGGTGGCGGGACTGTGACTGACTCAACGGTAACGTTCATTCCGGCCGATTGATTCGTTACGGAAATCGTCCCGCTGTTTTGTACTGACGTTTCTGTTGTGGGGGTGAGAGATGGTGTCGGGTTTAATTGAATTTCCGGAAGGCTATCGCCAAGAAACCATCCTCCAACGATGAGGGCGCCGAACATTACGCCGGAGACAAAAGAACCTAATGAAAATCTCTGCATCATAAAGAAACAGTATCACGCCCCGCGGAAGGAAGCGCCAGCATACCTTCAACCTCCGCTAGGAGCTCACCAACCCTCTCACTAGAGAGACGAAGTGGGTCTAGTAAACGACGGTCTTCTAATATCTGGTCGACCGAAACGGTTCTGTTATCTATAAGAAGCCTTTTCTCGGAGCGAGAGAGCCCTGTAACCGCAGTAATGGGATATATTTTCGCACGACTCATACGCATGAAGAGACTGTTCTCCGTCGGGTAGCCCCATCCGAGTAGCTCGACACCGGAACACTCGGCGTACGCGATAGCCTCGGAAGTAAACTTCGTATTGGTAATAAGAATACCGCGGTCAATCGGGCACGAGCGCGCCGACGCGTCGCAGGCGAAGATGTCGTCAAAGCGGCTCTTCACGTAGAGGGCCACCTTTAGGTCAGTCTTATAACCGGGGTCATTGTGATATTTTAGTTCCGCCGCTAGAAATTCATTCTTGTCTTTGTGCGATGCGTAGAAGTCGACTTCATGCGATACGCACTTACCTTTCATAATCTTCCTCGTCTCGACCTGCCACCCTTCTGCCTGATACAAGTGCGAGATAAAATCTTCAAACGGATGCCCTGTCGGGCCAAGCTCAAGCAATGCGCGTCGTAACGCGTAACGAGCTGCGACCGGACGCGCTTCTCTGCGCAGGAGAGCGAAGGCGCGTGCGTATATCTCTCGAGAGGTAACCCCCGGCACAAGAGTTGTCATAATCGTTTCTGCTATTCTCTCGGCAGCGTGTTCTCCTGCGCCTGCTCGCCTAAGCGATATGGAGAAACGAACCGGATCAAAAGCTTCCTTAGTCCCGTCCGCCTTTATGATGGTCGACGGTGTCGTCATGGAGTGGTTGTGGTGGCAGCGATACCGTTGACTGTCGCAATAATCGGTAGATTCGCCGACGCACGAATCGTGTCCGAGAAGCTGACTCTGGTCGGCATCTGAAGACAGACACCTGAATCCTCAGGGAACGAGAGCTCGACTAGAATGCTCTCTGTATCGGGTTCGACGGTAGTCATAGATGTACGAACTGTTGGTGATACACACGCGTTAGGGGCAACAAATGATCCGGTTATGGTATGCAGACCTTTTTTAAAAGAATCACGTATGGAAATCTCCGGAACGAACTGCGCGGCACTCTGCAAAGAGACAGTGTCAACATCTTTAGTGTGCGGCACGGATAAAACGAACCCAGTTAAAACGACGACTGCTATGATGGTTGCGACAACCCACAGGCGCGAATGGTTCATGCCTCAATAATACCACCACCGACGAGTTCGTCACCATTGTAAAAAACGATTGACTGTCCAGGGGCGTGAGGTGACACCTTACGGCTGTCGTAAGGTGTCACCTCACGAATGAAACGGTCGCCCTCCACGCGGCCAGTGATATGCTCTCCACGATACCGTGTTTGTGCGGCAGTGACTGTGCTCGCATCGTTGTGCCAATTCGCGTCGACAAATTTGATTTCCCGCGTTTCGAAGTCGCACGTCTTCGAGACTGTTATCTCTCCTTTTTTAACGTCCTTTCCTACAACGTAACCCCCTAGTGCTCGTTGACCGATTGTATATAAAAGAGCCGGATTATCTGTCCCCAATTCCTTTTCTAAAAATTCTTTTACCGAAACACTTCCCAAAAAGCAGATACCCTGACTATCTTTCTTTTCGGAAACGGGCAAATCAAACTTCTTCGCGAGTGCGCGCACTTTTTCCTTTTTCATATTCCCTACTGGGAAAATGGTGGCATTCAAAATATCCTTCGGCACAGCCCAGAGAAAATAGCTTTGGTCTTTTTCTCCGGCACGATAATGACCGGTAGCAATAGCATCCGCTCCGGCATTCTTCGCATAACGGTAGAACGCGCCGAACTTCACTTCCCTATTGCACATAACATCCGGGTTCGGAGTGCGCCCTACGCGATATTCAGCTATTAAGTAATCTATAACTTCTTTTTTATATTCTACGCTCGCATCAAATGTGATGAATGGAATATGCAGACGAGCCGCCACCCGCATCGCGTCGCGGCGCTCTGTCGCCCACGTGCAAGGCATATCAGGCGGATACCAGCCTTTGATAAACACGCCTGTCACATGCGCTCCTGCATCTTTAAGCAAAGCCGCAGAGACAGCGGAGTCCACGCCACCGGATAGTCCCACAAATATTTTCTTTCCCGCAACGTTGTCCATGTGAGTGGACAGTATCAAAAAAAACAACCACGCGCGAGCGGGGCTGGTGGTGTCGAAAGTGTCAGGGCTTGAGATGTCCCGACCCTGACGGCACCTCGTTCAGTGGCAGGAACGGGATTGGCAGCGTTTTCGGATCGAGGTTATACCACGCATGCCGCCACATCGTGTGGAGCACCTCGCCAAGTTGCGGATAGAACCCCTGACGCTCCAGCTCGTGCTTCAGACCGAGCAACATCCTATGCGCCGCGTCCGGTCGAGTAAGTGCAGTTACTGCAATTTGTTGTCCAAGTTCGTACAACTCTTTTTCATTCAACTTTGTGATATCCATCACATCTCCTCGTCTGTTTACTCTATGGGGTATATAACACACTTCTCGTCTCTAACGCAAATACTTCCGTTGGTTGGCGAGGTGGCCGGCATAGGTGGTGGCGTAGTGCATAAGGTTGTCAGAGCCTGTGAGGTAGTAGAGATAGTCTGTCTTTGTCGGATGCACTACCGCGTCGAGAGAGTCTAGACCCGGATTATCGATTGGCCCCGGCGGGAGGCCCGTGTGGAGGTAGGTGTTATAAGGAGAAACGACCTTCAAATCTTCAAACGACGGAGAGTACGTATCACGATTAAAAATGTACCCGAATACGGCATCTACTTGGAGCGGCATTCCGAGTTTAAGTCTATTCCAGAGTATGCCAGCAACGGTACGGCGACTTGCAGTAGTACGCGCCTCTTTCTCCACCAGTGATGCGAGAATAACTATGTCGCTAAGCGAGTGGCCAGAGCCCTGCAGGTCGTCGAGCAGAGTACTTATTTTAATATTGAAATTTTCACGCATCGTCGCTACAACAGACGTGGCTGAGGCAGACGGCGGGAAGAGATATGTGTCAGGGAAAAGATATCCCTCATACGGCTGAGCTTCTTTTAGAAAATCCGAGCTACTAATTTCAGGAAGCGAATCGGCTATTTGCGCCGCCATCTCTCGAACCGTCGTTCCCTCCGGAAATGTGATGCGCACAGGCGGAAACCCGTATGCGCCGGTAGCGAGACGGTTCGCTACCGTGAACACGTTCTGTGGTTTTTCAAACCGATAAGCGCCAGCCTGCACACTTCCGCTCTTTCCCCATACGCGCAGGATGGATTGTAGAACCGGTGAGTTAGAAACAATGTTTGCATCTAATAACTGTAGAGAAACCTGCGGAGCCGACGCACCGCGCGTGATAACAACAATACTTCCGGAAGGAAAATCATTCGGTGGTGCTATGAGCGCCTTGTAACCGCCGATGAGAATAATCGCAAGCGCAAGTGATACAACCCACGGATTCTGCCGCTTTAAAAAGTTCATGTTGATCAGACAGGCAGGTTCGTCGGAGCCTCGCTGGTGGCCGACTGGATGCGCCCGAGACCGGGCGTTTCAACCGCACGCGATGGTATATGAAAGACGGTCGCGAGTTCCTCTGTGCTCATCACCATCGCGTCGTCGGGCGAAACACCGTGTCCAAACGGATCATAGAAGAATTGCCGGCGGCGAAATGCCTGAACTAACTCTCTGCGATAATGGTCTTTAGCCTTCTCGGCAAAGATTTCCCACGGGTAGTCGTCAAAATTTTTCAGCCACGCGGACGAGTTTATACCGTTCCAACCTTCTGAACTGAACGGTTTGAAGAGTCCTATCATATGCGTAATCATAATCGGATTAAACTTATCCGGTCGCGCTATGTATATGCTTCGTGCACCGACATCAAAGCCTAGTTTAGAAACATTGCGTTCAATAGCGGCTATCTTTTCCGATTGTCCCTTGGTTGGATTGGGGAATCCGGGGCGTTCTTCTCCCGTTGCCGAGTCAATATAGGTCTCGCGCGTCGCGTGACGAATCTCCTCCACAAGCTCTTTCGCTTCGTCCTTCCATGTATACGGGTCTCCCTTTGCGTTCTTCTTGTGATATTTCTCTCCCCTGTGCACGCGAATTATGAACTGAAGCCAAATATTTTCTCCCTTTCCTATCGAGCCCATGAACTCCATTAAGTTCGCGAGCGGGTCCACTTGTTCGGGCTCTTCCTGAACCTTATCCAGTCCATATTCAATGTATGTTTTAATCGGTAATGGAGCTTCTGCCGTATGTTTGAAGTCACATCCCCAAATTCTCCACTCCTCCGGCGTAGCCGAGACAAGCCGTGTGTAGTCCGGCGCTTCAACTACCTGCGCTCCGGGATACTGCGCATAAATCTGTCCCTCGATTATGCGGCGATAGCCCGCGCGCGTCCAGATGAAGAAATGCACCTGTCCTTCAAACGACGCGATTTCAAGCGACCACCACGGACGCACTCCGCCCTGTATCCAGCGCGCGTACCACGTGCTCTCACCCGGAGAGAGATGTATGGAGGAGAAGAATGCCTCCATGGCGAGAGGAGTTTTGACAAGATTGCGCGGTGGTTTTATTTCCAGCAGGATGTATTTTTGTTTAGCAATAAATTCAGAGCGTTTCAATACGAGCCAGAGTCCGAGCGCGGCGCTCACCAAGAGCAGGGGTAGCCATATCGGAGCTAGAAACAGAGCGATGGAGAGTGCGAGTGCGACGATGTCCGGCATGAACACATACGCCATAAAGAGAATCACGAGGCCGAGGACAAGAATCGGCCACGGATCGAGCCGTATGCCAGTTTGTCCTGTGAAAGAACTTCGCAGTTTTTCAACAGAGTGGAAGAAAGGAATCATAATGATACATATATAGTATATCAAAAAAATCAGCGGCGCCGTGAGGCGCCGCTGATTTTCTGTGTATTATTAAACTGCCGCGTAACGACCGTCCTTAAGGCGCTTGAAGTAGCGCGAATCGTTAAGATTAACCAAGATGGTGTTGTCCTTAACGAAGCGGGCCTTCTTCACGTGCTTAATGATTTCTTCTTTCTTCATTGGACCCTTAGATTCTATAGTCTCGCGAATAACATCACGCACAACGCCGGGCGTATAACCCCACTCTGTGAGCGCGTAGAGACCGCGACCGACTAGCACGAAACGAGGGTCCTTAATGAGCTCGTTGTGAGTCGTAGCGATGTGTGCCTTCTTGGAGAAGAGAGTGCTGATGGTCTTGGCGACTTCAGAGAAGTGCATTGGTGCGCCATGGCGCTCGACGGCGAGGTATGCGTAATCGCGAACGCCCTTGATGCGAATTGCAGGAGCGGTGGTACGGCCCCACTGTGCGAGCGGATTAGAGCCGATGTTCTTGGACAGCGAGAGCCAACGCTTCAGAACCTCTTCGTTCTTGTATGCATCGTTGACAGCCTTCAGCTCGTCGAGGAAACGGTCTAGAAGATCTCCTTCCGCAATAACGTCACTGTCTGAAAGCGAGGAGTAGAGACGGGTTAGAGCGTCGTGGATGTGCTTCGCCGTAGTGCTGTCCACGTGCCAGCGCGCGAGGAAGTCGTTCGTCTCGCGTTCGCGGAAGAACGCCGAATTCGCCATAAGGAAAAAGCGGAAACGATTGCGGCTCTTCTCGTCCTTACCGAGTGCGGAAAGGAGGGTCTCTTCCGGTACGATGGCTCCGAGAGAGTGTATATACTGCGCGATCTCTTCGAAAGCGGAGGTTGCATCCTTAAAAGCCTTACTCGCGCGAATGGCGTCAAGACCTGCTGCCTCTATTTGGCGAACGCGCTCGCGCGTAATGCTGGAGCGGTCGCCGATAGCTTCGAGCGTCTCGCGCTCGGAGTTACTGCCGAGTCCAAAACGGCGTATGAGCACCTCGCGCGCCCTCTCGGGGGCGGCGGCAAGTAGACGCTTGGCTAGCGTCGTAGAATCAAAGGAAAACGAGGCAATTGGGGCGTTTTTCGCCTTTCCCTGCTTCGCTGTCTTAATTGCCTTAGTCATGTGGTATAATTTATAGCAAACGCATTATAATAAGTCAACCCTATGCACAATGTTCGATACTATACCACAAGATTTATAATTTTGCTCGGCACGTAAATAATGCGTTTCGGCTCTTTGCCGGCAAGCGCTGTGATGACGGCGGGAATGGCGCGAGCAGAGGCTACGATATCTGTTTCAGGAGTATCGGGGGCGAGCGGGAGCGAGCCACGGCGCTT
>ORJL011781296.1_pt1 | contig 10550 bp, 6 predicted proteins | sample 1779941 | NCBI WGS metagenome assembly ORJL01 (sample SAMEA104232317, study PRJEB22302) | groundwater metagenome | biome: forest; feature: aquifer; material: groundwater | place: USA | collected 2011-08-07 | depth 5.8 m | reverse complement strand
TGGTGTACCAGGGCTACAGGGTGACTCCCCATTGTCCCCGCTGCGGCACGTCCGTCTCCTCCCACGAGGTGGCCCTGGGCTACGAGGACGACGTCCCCGATCCTTCGATATACATCAGGTTCCGCCTGGGTCAGCGTGCGCAGCCACAAGACCCTGCTCGCGGACGAGCGGACAAGCTTGGCTGGGACTACCAGCAAGCCAGGTGGAAAGAAGAAAGGCCGTCTCTCCTGGCCTGGACCACCACCCCCTGGACGCTCACGGCCAATATGGCCCTGGCCGTGGCGCCGGAGGAGACATACGCATTGGTGCAGACGCGTTCCTCGGAAGGGGTAACGGAGAGGGTGGTCATGGCCAGCAAGAAGGCCCTGCTGGACCAGGCCCTGGGGGTGGGCAACTGGGAGGTCCTCCTGGAGCTGCCGGGCAGTGAGCTGGCCGGCCTGCTTTATGAACCGCTGTATGCCGAGTACAGGGGCCGGCGCGAGCTGGTAGTCCAGGGCGAGGCGCCCTCGCGGGAAGAGAACATGGTCCTTCCGGCCGATTTCGTCTCCATGACGGAGGGGACGGGGATCGTCCATAGTGCGCCGGCCTTCGGGGAAGAAGACTATCAGCTTGGCCAGGCTCACGGGCTGCCTGTCCTGCAGACGGTAGACCTGGAGGGCAAGGTGAAGCCGGTGGGGAAACCCTGGGACGGCAAGTTCGTCAAGGAGGCCGACCCCCTGATCCTGGCGGACCTGAGGCAGCGGGGCCTCCTCTATCGCCAGGGCACTGTGCACCACACGTACCCCTTCTGCTGGCGGTGCAAGTCTCCGTTGCTATACTATGCCAAGTCTTCGTGGTACATCCGCACTACTGCCGCCAAGGATAGGCTCATCAGCGGGAACCAGGAGATCCACTGGTACCCGGAGCACATCAAAGAGGGCCGGTTCGGGGACTGGCTGCGCAACAACCAGGACTGGGCCATCTCCCGGGAACGCTACTGGGGCACGCCGCTGCCGATATGGAAGTGCCAGGGATGCGGCCACCAGGAATGCGTGGGTTCGCGCCAGGAGTTGAAGGACAAGCCCGGTGTGCAGGGCTGGAAGGATGGCCTGGACCTTCACCGTCCTCACATTGACGACGTTACCTTCTCTTGCCCCAAATGTGGGGGTAGCATGGCCCGCGTCCCCGAGGTCATGGACTGCTGGTTCGATTCGGGCGCCATGCCTTACGCCCAATGGCATCATCCTTTCGAGAATGCGGAGCAATTCCGTCGCTTCTACCCGGCGGACTATATTTGTGAAGCTGTGGACCAGACGCGTGGCTGGTTCTACACCCTTCATGCCCTCTCTACCCTCATCTCCGGCCAGCCCTGCTACCGGAACGTTATCTGCCTGGGCCTCGTCCTGGACGAGAAGGGCGAGAAGATGAGCAAGTCGCGCGGCAACATCGTCGAGCCCTGGCCTGTGATCGAGAAGTGGGGGGCCGACGCTGTCCGCTGGTACCTCTATACGGCTTCTCCCGCGGGCAATCCGCGCCGTTTCTCGTCCGACCTGGTAGGGGAGGCCCTGAGGCGGTTCCTGCTCACACTTTGGAACACCTACTCCTTCTTCGTTACCTATGCCAACATTGACAAGTTCGACCCCCGGTCCGCCGCCTCCCTCAAGCCGGAGTCGGACCTGGACCGGTGGATCATCTCCGAGCTAAACCTGTTGGTTGCCAGGGTCGAGGGCTCTCTGGAGGCTTACGACCCCACCGCCGCCGGCCGCAGTATCGAAGCCTTTGTGGACGACCTCTCCAACTGGTACGTCAGGCGCAGCCGTCGCCGCTTCTGGAAGAGCGAGAATGACGCGGACAAGCTCTCTGCATACGCCACACTCTATCGCTGTCTGGTGACGCTGGCCCGCCTGCTTGCTCCCTTCACTCCCTTCGTCGCCGAGACCATGTACCAGAACCTGGTACGTTCGGTGGATGAGGCTGCTCCGGAGAGCGTGCATCTGGCCCACTTCCCTCAGGCCGACCTCTCCGAGGTGGACGAAGACCTTACGCAGGCGACTCGCCTGGCGATGAAGCTATCCAGCCTTGGTCGGGCCGCTCGCAGCCAGGCTGCCCTGAAGGTGCGCCAGCCGCTGGTCCGAGCCCTGGTGCGTGTCCGCGAGGCAACGGAAGAAGGCATCCTGGTCAAGCTGGCCTCGCAGTTACAGGACGAGCTCAACGTCAAGAATGTCTCCCTGCTGACGGATGATTCTGACATGGTGGAATGGAAGGTCAAACCTAACCTGCCCGTTCTGGGGCCGAAGTATGGCCGGGAATTGCCCAAGGTTGTCGCGGCGCTAGGCCGTGCCGATGCTCGAACGGCATCTCGCGCCCTGGAGGCTGACGGGGAGATGCAGGTCGAAGGCCACCGCTTCACCGCTCAGGAGGTGTCGGTGGCAGCCCAACCCCGGCCGGGCTACGCGCTGGCGACGGAAGGGGGATACCTCGTGGTCGTGGAGACCGGGTTGACGCCGGAGTTGGTCGCCGAGGGCCTGGCACGGGAGGTGGTACACCGCCTCCAGACCATGCGCAAAGAGGCGGGCTTCGACATCGCCGACCGCATCGTGTCCTACTTCCAGGGAGACGATGCGCTGGGCAGAGCGTTGCGACAGTTCGAGGGCTACATACGCCAGGAGACGCTCTCGGAGAGGCTAGTGGAGGAGGCTGCGCCTGTCGGGGCCTATGTGCAGGCCCACCGTTTGGAAGGGAGACAGGTCACCTTGGGAGTCCAGCGAGCCTGAGAGAGACTGGCCAGAAGACGCGCCTCGTCCATGGCGTAGGGGCGAACCCTTCGTCAGACTCAGGGCAGGCTCTGCGTGTTCGCCTTGTTGTTAGGGCAGACACACAGGTCTGCCCTTACGGGTTCTGTGGCCTCGCCGCCAGCGTGATCTCCACCGTTTTCTTCTCCTGGCCCCGGTAGTAGGCAACCTCCACCTTGTCCCCCGCCCGGTGGCGACGGATGAGCACGATCAGCTGAGTAGCGTCTTTCACTTCCTGGCCTTGAATGGAGACGATGATGTCGCCGGGGCGAAGGCCACCACTAGACGCCGGGAAGCCGTCTATCACCCGGGTCAACACGGCGCCCCGTTGCACCGGCAGGTTCTCCTGCGCCGCGGTAGCGGGGGTGACATCATCCAGGTCTACCCCCATGAAGGGCTGTGCCACCTTTCCCGTGGCCACCAGGTCCTGGAATATGGGCTGAGCAGTGGAGACGGAGATGGCGTAGCCGATGTTCTCACCGCTGGCCCTGGCTGAGTTGATGCCTACCACGTCGCCGCGAAGGTTGATCAGTGGGCCTCCGCTGTTGCCCGGATTGATGGCGGCCGATGTTTGGATCAGGTCGTAGAAGGCACTATCCTCTATGGTAATGCTGCGGTCCAGGGCGCTAACGATGCCCTCCGTCACCGTAGGGCCGCCCTTCAGGGCCAGGGCGTTCCCGATGGCCAGCACCCACTCTCCTACTTTTGGAGCCGCCGCAGCGAAGCTCATTGTGGGCAGGTCGTTCCCTTCTACTCTTACCACCGCCAGGTCAGTGAGGGGGTCTGTTCCGACCACCTGAGCGGGGAAGACCCTACCGTCGGGCAGGCTTACCTCTATGTCTTGGCCCCCTTCGATGACGTGGTTGTTGGTCAAGATGTAGCCGCGGGCGTCCAGAATGGCTCCGGAGCCCGATTGGGCGCCTGGGATGATCTGGCCAAAGAAATTCCGGGTCAGCACTGTGGACTGAATGGAGACGACTGCCGGCCTTACCTTTTCCACCACGGATACGAACTCTGGCAGTCCGGAAGACGCGGGCGCCGGAGTCGAAGACGAGCTTGGGGGTGCGGTAGGGCTGCCCGTAACGACAGACGGGGTTGGGGAAAGCGGCGAATCAATGGCTGGAGGCGTCGCTGTGGGAAGGATAGCAACCCGGCACCCTGCGGCGGCGAGGACCAATAACGCCAGGACGGACAGGTAAGCGAGGATTCGGCGACCAGTACTCATTAGGTATCTACTCCTGTGGGGCCAGCCCCGTCACGGCCGCCCTCTCGCGGCCTCTCTATAGTATAACGAACGCCATGTAGGAAAAGTAAGCGGACAGGTTGCGGCGTCACTAAACGGGCCTATCATGGGGATGCTCACTGGACTTCGAGTCGGCCACGGCTGGGGGGTCCTGGGGAGTCGGGATGCCTCCTAGCGGTGGCAGGGACATGGTGCGGGACGGGCCGCTCGCTGGGGACCGAGGCTGCTGCGACGTCCTGGGCTGCCGCCAGGCGGCAAGAATCCTGGGATACACTGAGGCGAACTCGGCCCCGTAAAGGAGAGCGGTGGCTGAGGCATAGGCCCAGATGAGGAAGGCGACCACGGCGCCTATGGAGCCGTAGAGGAGGCTGTAGTTGACATAAGTTTGCACGTAGTAGGCGAAGCCCCACTTCAGTCCTTCGAACCCCAGGGTCCCCAGCAAGGCGCCCAGCCAGATGTCCCGCCATCGCGGCTTGGCGTAGGGCACCCACCTGTATAGCGCCAGAAACGTGACGTAGGTCAGTGTGAGGCCCATTATTCCGCTGGCCACTTGCTGGGCCGTGTCGCTCTGCAAGGGCAGTGCCCAATCGGAAAGCAGGCCACCCAGGCGCAGGACGCCCAGCAAGGCTGATGCGGACATGGAGACGAGCAGCAGCAGACCGGCGCCCAGCATCATCAGTAGTTCCAACAGCCGTTCCGTGAAGTAAGGTTTGGGCATCGTTATGCCGAAGGCCGTGTTGACGCCTTTGCGGATGGCAGTGAACAGCGCCATGCCCGCCCAGGCCAGCGCCAGAGTCGCCGCCAGTCCGGTCCCGCCTCGGGCGTTCACCACGCCGTCGATGGCATCCCGCATGACATCCCGGGTAACCGGGATGGCGTCCACCAGGGTATCCACGACCCTTTCCCCTACCCCTTCCGAGCGAAGGACAAAGCCGAGGACAGATATGGCGGCCAGCGCCAGAGGGAACAGGCACAGCAGAATGTAGAAGGACATGGCCGCCGCCATACTAGGGCAGTTATCGTCCATGTATTCTTCCGTCGTTCTGCGGAACAGGCGGTAGATGAGTATAGGGAACCTGACTATCATTGCGGCTATTCCCCCAGTTGAATAGTAGGTACTGGTCTCCAGTATGTCAACGCAGGGGAGGCGACACCGTGAGGATGTGCGTCACATTCTTGGCGGATCGGTAGGTGGGACGAGGTAGGGGCGAAGCACCCGTGCGTGGACGAGCGCCGCAATTGAACGCGATGGGGTGCTTCGCCCCTACGCCGCCCTGCTGCACCATTCCCATACGCCATTCAAGGCGCAACACCAAAACCCTAACGCCTTGGCTCCACCAGGACCAGGAAGTCCTGGTAGCTGGAGATCCTTTCCACCGCCTTAACGAAGCTCACCAGGGAACTGGAGCGCCGTCTCAGCTCGGCCAACTGCCCTCCCAGGGGGTCCACGGAGGCCGGGCTATCGGTGTAGGAACCGTGAAAGGCGAAGTAAGCCTGGTTGAGTTTTCTGATGGGATAGCCCTGATCGCGCAGGAACAGCCGTTTCTCCTCCATGAAGCGCTCCGCGGCGTCCACCTCTCCGGCAGCCAGCAGGCGGTCTACTTCCAGCCGGATGCGCCGCATCTCGCGGTTGAAATCGAAGACGTCCTCCCCGACAAGTACGGGGTCTTCGACCGGGATGGGCTCGGGAGGCGGTCCCGGCGGCCCGGGGGTGGGCAGGGGCGGCCGAGCGTACGCATCCACCAGGACGCGGGACGCCAGCTCCCGCCCCACCATGTCCGCCACGGTCTCGTTGATGCTGCGCAGTCGCTGGTCTTTGCCGTAGCCCTGGCCCAACGGCTTGAAGAACAGGTAGGTGTGCATCCATTCGTGGGCGGCGGTGCTCAACGTACCTTCCAGGGAGGAGGTCTTGGGGATGAGGGTGGGGAACGTGGCCAGGCCGCCTATGCCTTCCACAAGGGCTGAGACGCCCAGGGCACCTACCCTGGCCTCCAGGCCCTCAACTTGCGACAGGGTCATCTCCGGCTGCAAGAGCACCGTGTCCCTGGTCTCGATGACCTCGCGTGGGGAGATGATGAGCAACTGGGGCAGGCTGTCGAACTTCACATCGGTGAAGGGGAACTGGAAGCGCCAGTGGACTCCCAGGTCCAGGGCCAGGGTTATGCCTTCGTCGCGGACCGCCTGGCTGATCTGCGCCTCCAGCGTCTCCTCTACCTCCGGTGCCAGGAGCGCCTGTCTCTCGCGCAACTCCCTGAGACCGGTCTCCAGGCCGGCCGACTGCGCGCCGCGGCCCGAGATGGCGGCCTCCCGCGCCAAGCGGCCTTCGACCTCGGCGATCTCTGAAGCCAGGGAGAAGTAGGCCTCCACGTTCCTTTTCTTGAGATTGTCGTCGCGGCCCGTGTGCCAGAACTGGGCGCGGAACGCCCACTTCCCCCACACGTTCTTGACTTCCCAACCCATGATCGAGAAGTTGCTGGGTTGGGCGAGGTCGCGCCACTCTTCCTGTCGTCGCCGGGGCCCGGCCCCGAAGAGAAGGATGGCAAGGACGAGAAGCAGCAGAGGCAGCCTAATGGGCCAAGAGCGCAGCATAGAGTGACTCAGAGGTTCATTGCGAATGGCCTATCGCTGGTACCTGACGGCCAGGCAGGTCATCCATCATGCTTGGTGGCGTTGCCAGCGTGGTTGCGAGAGATCCTCCCAGCCACGACTCAGCAACACCGCGTGGCTGCTCCATCGCTCGCCTTGCAGTGCGCTCCAGGTCGTATCACGCTGCTCGGTTCCCGGGGGCCTCCAGAGGAACTCGGGACAGATGGGCGTATGTCCACAGGGCACCAAGCAGCATGAGTGCCGCAGGCAACAGTATTTGCCACGATGGCACAGCAGCGAAGGCCGAGTCGCAGTCCTTCTTGAGGAAGAACAGCAGGGTGAGCCAACCCGTCATGGATACTGCGTGATACGTGGCCCAGCCGTAGCTCAAATAATTGGAAAGGCCCTCCGGCAAGTTGCCGCCCCATCTTAGCCAAGTAGCCTGGGCGTGCCGGTCAAAAAGATGCGCGAGTCGTTCTAGTCCGAGTTTCGGTTGTCCTGCGCCAGACCGAACATTGACATGGAGCCCGGTGTTGATGTCCCAGTTAGCGACTTGGAACACCAACGAAACAAGGTGGTTGAGAGCGTAAGCTTGAATCAGGTATGCGGCGAACCCTGCCACCAGGCCTGCTATGATAAGTTCCCACGGGCCACCTATGTCATTGGGTGTGGCTAGACTCTTGAAGGCGTGAGGTTTGCTCATGCGAAGCAGCACCAAGAACAGCGCACCAGGGTAGATCCACCTTAAGATGCGTTCGAAATTGCCTCCGAGGGATTGAACTAGTTTGTCACCAACCTTTTCCACGTTGTCTTACCTCGCGGTTGCGCAAGCGATTCCCACCGTATTATAGCAGGCAGCCGTTGACGTTATTCCGCCAGGTGTTCCACGAACTCGCGGATGGAGCGGAAGTACGTCTCCAGGCCGACCATCATAATGTCATTGTGGCCGGCGCCGGGAATGACGACCAGTCTCTTTTGGGTTGAGCCCAGGCTGCGTTGCAGGAACTCCGCCTGGGTAAGAGGCACCAACTCGTCCCGCTCTCCGTGGATGATAAGGGCGGGAATGCGAATGGTGGACAGCGTCTCGGCGATGGACCGGACCAGCGCCTCCACCTCCGATGCAGCGGCCCGGGAGTGTCGCAGCAAGTGGGCCGGCTCCACGAACCCGCTCTCTATGATGATGCCGCTGATTTCGTCCGGGTAGGCCAAGGCGACGTTCAGCGCGGGGTGCGCGCCGAGGGACCGGCCCATGACAAACCGGCGGCCGGTGAAGCCTTGCGCTTCGAGAAGTCGTCGGAAATGGGGGTAGGTGGCGACGGCATCCTTGACTATGCTGGAGAAGTCCGGTAGACCCCCGCTCCGGCCATATCCGCGATAGTCGGCGACGAACAGGTTGATGCCTTCCCGCTGGTACAGAGGGGCAGTATCGTCGTAGTCGAAGGCCACCTCGCCGTTGCCGTGGAAGAAGAGGAGGTTGGGCCCCGTTGGGCTGGCGGGATAGAAGCGGGCCGAGAGGGCCAGCCCTGGGCCGACCTCCACCATGTGGTCGGATGCTCCGGGAGGCGGCGCGTACCACTCCTGTCGCGGGTAGAAGAGGACCTGTAGAATGGTGGGGTGGTCGAGAAGGGAGTAATCCATGGGTGTATTCGGCTCCTATCGGCGACCGGGCGCCATGGCGAGTGTACTCAAGCCGCTGGGCTGGCCCAATGGAAGGCAATGAATGGGCAACGCGATTGCGTCGGGGCAACGGGGCACGCCCCCCTCAAGTCCCCCTTGGAAAGGGGGACGCTGGAGATACGCTGGCGGCGAACTTGTAACGTCCCCCTTTTGAAGGGGGACCACAGGGGGTAACGCCCTCTCAAGCGCGGAGGGTTCATGGAAAGCCCCTCAAAGACGCGGTGTGGCAACCCGCACCCAAGGGCCTGCGGATTCCCACGGCCTTATTCCACCGCTCCACCCCTAACCCCGAAGGCCTTGGACTGACAAACACTTCCTCGTCCATTGAAGGCCGGGAAAACCCCTCCATCACTTCTGTTTGTTGGATTTCTTGGGGGCTTGGGAGCCGGCCTGGTCTCCGGTCGGAGCGGCCTTCTTCTCTTTCTTGTCCTTGGCCTTGCCGCGGCGCAAACGGATGCCCTTGACACGCCGTCCCAGGAAACTACCCATCTGGGTCACCTCCCGCCGCAGGGCGGTGCGGAAGTAGTGGCTGTGTTCGCCCATGCGACGGAACTTCCTGTGACGAAGCCTGACCAGCCTGTCCGGGGAGGCGTCTCGAAGCTCGCGGAGCTCCTGGAGAAGGCAGGTCTCAAGGAGGCGGGAGGCTTCTTCGGGCTGGCTGTGCGCTCCTTCCGCCGGCTCCGGGACTATCCTGTCCACTACCCCGACCACAAGGCAATCGGCGGCGGTCAGCTTGAGGGCCGGCGCCACCTCCTGGGCGCGCTCCGGGTTGCGGTACAGGATGGAGGCTGCGCCTTCCGGGGAGACCACGAAATAGATGGCATTCTCCAGCATCAGGATGCGGTCGGCCACTCCCAGGGCCAGAGCGCCCTCGCTGCCACCCTCTCCTATCACCACGCTGATCACCGGAGTGGGCAGGCTGGACAGCAGGGCTAGCGTGGAGGCGATGGCGTGTCCGGTGCCTCTCTCCTCCGCCTCCGGGCCGGGGTACGCGCCAGGCGTATCGATGAAAGTTATTACGGGAAGTTGAAACTTGGCGGCCAGGGCCAGGGCGCGTTGGGCCTTGCGGAACCCCTCAGGGTATGCCCGGCCGCTATTGTAGCTGCGCTCCTGGCCGATCAGCAGCACGGGCTGTGTGCCCAACTGCGCCAACCCGCAGATGACGGCACGGTCGTCCCCCTGGACGCGGTCCCCCCGGATCTCGATGAAGCTGCGAGTCATGCGGCCGATATAGTCCAGGGCCGTGGGGCGCTCCTTGTGACGGGCCAGTTGCACCCTCTGCCATGCTGGCGCGGGCCCTTGCGGTGCCGGCTGAGTGGCCTTCTTGCCCACCTTCTGGGCTTCGGGCCGGCGCCTGGAGGAGAAGATGGTGAGGATGGCCGAGATGAGGCCGCGGAGTTCGGAGCGGTCCACTACCTGGTCAACCAGGCCACGCTGAAGGTGAAACTCGGCAGTGTGGATGCCTGTGGGCAGCGGTTTGCCGCTGGTCTGAGAGACGACCCTCAGAGGAGCAAAGCCGAGAAGGGCGCCACGCTCAGCGATGAGGACGTCTCCCAGATTGGCGAAGCTGGAGTAGACCTCGCCGGTCGTGGGGTTGGCCAAGACCGAGATGTAAGGTAGCCCGGCAGCGTTGAGACGTTGCACTGCCGCGGTCGTCTTCGCCATTTGCATCAGGGAGAGCAGTCCTTCCTGGAGACGGGCGCCGCCGCTGGTGACTACGGTGACCAGGGGCATCTTCTTCTTGATGGCTTGCTCCAGGGCCAGGGTCACCTTCTCTCCGACGACGTAGCCCATGCTTCCGCCCATGAAACCGAAGTCCAGGACGGCAAGCATGGCGGGATTGCCCTCTATGGTGCAAGTCCCTGTGACCACGGCCTCACTGAGCCCTGTGCGGCTTTGAGCCTCGGACAATCTCTTGGGGTAGGTCGCCCACCCTGAGAAGGACAAGGGGTCCAGGCGGGTGACCTTCTGGTTGACCTCTTTGAAGCTGCCGGGGTCGGCCAGGACCTGAATGCGCTCGCGGGCCGAGAGGTTGTAGTGGAAGCGGCACTCGGGGCACACACGGTATTGGGCAAATGACTCGTCGCCGGTCAAGTCATGGTTGCAGAAGAGACAGCGTTCCTGCTCCGGGGAGTCCCCGGCCTCCGCCTCGTTCCAGGCCCATTGAAAGACAGCCCGCAGATCGGGCCCTGTGCTCATCGCTTATTCCCCACCCTTCTCGTCCTCGTCAGGGTGCTCTGTTTGAGCTCCCTTGACCAGTCCCTGCTCCTCCA
>ORJL011635391.1_pt1 | contig 10550 bp, 9 predicted proteins | sample 1779941 | NCBI WGS metagenome assembly ORJL01 (sample SAMEA104232317, study PRJEB22302) | groundwater metagenome | biome: forest; feature: aquifer; material: groundwater | place: USA | collected 2011-08-07 | depth 5.8 m | reverse complement strand
CGCCCATCCCCCCTCACGCCGACCGAGCGCACCGGGAGGAACACCGCGAACGCCTGCGCGGTCAGGTCGTACCGGCTCGTTTCGCCCTCGCGTCGTCGTGCGCGGAAGCGATACCTCGTTCCGCGCGCTCGCGGGCAGCCTTCCAGAATCGGTCGAAATCGTCGGCCGGTGCACGCAGATCCTGGTTCATCCGGACAATTGCCCGCGGTGTCGCCCGTCTCCCCGCCGGCCCGCACGGAGCGAGACACTTTCACCCCTGGGAAACGTGCATGCGGCTACGGCGACCTCGACGATGCGCTTGATGATCGTCTGGTTCTGGTCGCGATGGCTTGCGATCGAGAAATCCAGCGGTTCCGGCGGCAATTGGTCGGACAAGGGCACAAGCGAATCGCGCCTGCGGGCGCCTGCAAGCAGGTTCGCGGGCAGCAACGCGATTCCGGCGCCGCTCGCCACCGCCTCGATGATGCTCTGCAGGTTGTCCGACGTATTGATGCTGCCGACCGCCGCGCCGTAGCGCCTCAGCGTCTCCATGGCCATCTGGTGCATCTGTGCCGGCCGCGCTACGCACCAGATCGTATGCGCTTCGAGGATCTCCTTGACCACGGCGTTGCGCTTCCTCGCGTTGTCATGCAGGGCGCGGGCGATCATCCACTGCACCTGCGCCGTGCCAAGGTAGACCGCCGTCAGCCGGCTGCTTTCGACCGGCGCCGCGACAATTGCCAGATCAAGCATCCCCAATTCGAGTTTCTGGCGCATGTCGATGGTCAGACCGACCTCGATCTCGTAGTTCACGCGCGGCATGTCGCGTTTGAGTCTCGCCATGAAGTCGGCGAACCAGGTCAATGTCACCATCTCGCCCACGCCCATGCGGATGGTTCCCGTTGCAGCCATGGAATTCTCGAGCGATACGACAACTTCATCCAGCCGGCTGATCAGCGGCTGGGCGCGATTGACGAGATCCCTTCCCTGGATGGTCAACTCCATCCGGCGGCCCTGCCGGTGGAAAAGGCTTATCCGAAGCGCCCGCTCCAGTTCCTTGACCCGCCTCGAGATGGCCGGTTGCGTCGTATTCAGTCGCTGCGCGGCAGCGGTGAAGCTACCCAGACGGGCAATCCAGCACAGGGTTTCCAGATTGGTGAGGTTCAGCTTATGCATGATTAATTGTTATGGATATCGGTAAAGAAGTATAGCTAGTATTTAAGTCCGGGCGGACTTAGTCTTGGCACGGAGGGGGACGATCCAGCGGACCAACAAGCCGTCGCGCCGCGCGTCGTGGCCGACGAGAGCGCAGCCACGCCGAGGTGCGCGGCGGCGGGCATTGCCGCACGAAACGCCCTCCCTGAAAGGGATCCTGCCGGCATCATTTCAGACGCGATGCGGCGGGTACGGATGCGACCGGCTCCGTCTAAGTCAGTCGATTGATTGCAGGAGAATGGGTGTCCGACGCGCCAAGCAGCGCCGGGGCCGCTGCAGAGCCCCCCCTGTCAGCGAATCCCGTGCGTTTTGCGCTCGAACTGGTGTGCGCGGCACTGCTCGCGCTTCTCTTCCTTCTCCTGCTCGGAACTTCTGCACTGCGCAATCAAGGCTATACCGCGCCCGGCGTCTACGAATTCATCCGGGTAACGTTCGTCTATCTAATCGGCTTGTCGGCGATCGTTGCCTATCTGCGCGGCGCCAACCTGCGCGTTCCCGGATGGTGGCCTGAAGATTCCGTGACCTACCAGGCAATACTGCTGCTGCTTTCGCTGTGCCTGACTTTCCTTTCCGTACAGATGTTGCTCAGGCAGGGTTTCGGCAACGATGCCTCGTCGCTGCTCGGATTGCCCGAAGGCATATCGCACATTCCCATCGGCCTTTTCGGTCTCGGCCTGTCGCTGGTATGCGCAAGGCGATTGCGCGGCGCGATCCGGAGGAAACTGGCGTGACGCTGGCATTGTTCATGTTCGCGGTGATGGTGGGCCTGATCATCATCGGGTTCGACATCACTTTCGCGATGGTGGCGGCGGCGCTGCTCTACATGGGCTCCACCTACTACATGGACGGGGTCAATCTGACTACTGCGATACCCCAGTTGATGGGCGACGGGATCAACGACGAGTTGCTTCTGGCGGTCCCGCTGTTCGTCCTTCTGGGATCGCTGATGCATGTCAGCGGGATCACCGAGGCGCTGATGCGCGCGCTGCTGTGGGGGTTGCAGTGGCTGCCGGGGCCGCTCGGTTACGTAAACGTCATCGCCAACGTGATCATGTCGGGCATGTCCGGTTCCGCGGTGGCCGACGCTGCCGCCACCAGCGCGGTCCTCATCCGGCCGATGATCCGCACCGGCTATGGGGGCGCGGAAGCCGGCGCGCTCACCGCGGCCGCAGCAACGATCGGACCGATCATACCTCCAAGCATTCCGTTCGTGCTGATTGGCGGTCTTGCGGGAATTTCGATCGGGAAGCTTTTCGTCGCTGGCGTAATACCCGGCTTGTTGATGGCCGGCGTGCTACTGGTCCGGGTGGTAATCCACAGCAACTGGCTGCCGCGCGTCAATGTCGATGACGTGTTCCCGCAGCGAGGCGGCGGCCTTGTCTCCGCAGTGCGGCTGATGTTCGCGCTCGCCATTCCGGCCGTCATACTGGGCTCGATCGTATTCGGCTTTGCGACGGTCACCGAATCGGCGGCATTCGGCTGCGGACTGGCCGCCCTGGGGCTGGTGACCATATTCGGGGTGCGCGACCCGAGGGTCATCTTCGAAACGCTGCGCAACTCCGCAATGACGGCCGGTGCGATTCTGATCGCGCTCGCTGCCAGTTCGGCGATCGGATGGATACTCGCGCGAGAAGGTTTCGGCGCGCATATCGGCCAGTTCTTGCTGCGTTTCGCAGACCAGCCGCTCTTGCTCTGGTTTGTCATCGTGACTGCGTTGCTGGTGCTCGGGCTGGCGCTGGAACCCATACCGGTCATTCTGGTGCTGACGCCGATCATGTATCCGCAACTGTCCGGTCTGCACATCGACCCGATCCATTTCAGCGTCGTAATGACCGTAACCCTGATGATCGGCCTCATCTCGCCTCCGGTGGGTCTGAATCTGTTTACGGTATCCGTGACTTCGGGGGTCCCCCTTGCGCCGATGATGCGCGCTTCGTGGCCCTACGTGGGGCTGCTGGCCATTGCGGCCTACCTTCTGGCTTTTTTCCCGGCGCTTACGCTATGGCTGCCGTCATTTCTCCAGTAAAGGAGCGTTAAACCATGGACACTCGCAACGCACGAAGGGAATTCCTCGTCGGCGCGGCCTCGCTTGCCCTCGCCGCTTCCGTACCGTCCCGGGCCGCGGACCCGGCAATCACACTGCGCGTCGGCGATGTCCAGGCCAATTCCGCCTATGACCGTGGCCTGCAGGCGTTCGCCAAGGACGTCGAGACCCGCACCAGGGGCCGCGTGAAGGTCCGGGTGCTGACGGGCACCCAGCTCGGCAATGAATTGGACATGGTGAAGCACGTGCGCGCCGGCACGCTCGACATGTGCCAGGTCGGCGTAACGGGCTATGACAAGTTCCAGATGCTCTACGTGCCCTATCTTTTCGGCAAGGACAGGATGATGGCGTTCACCCGCAGCGACATCGCCGAATCCTGGCGCCAGTCGCTGCTCAAGGACTGGAACGTTCAGTTGCTGTCGTATGTCTATTTCGGTCCGCGCCACATCACGGCAAAAAAGGCGATTACCAGGCCCGACGATCTCCGGGGCGTGAAGATTCGCGTACCCCAGCTGCCGACGCTGGTCGATGCATTCAAATCCTGGAACGCCAACGTGGTCGCCATGGCCATCGGCGAACTATACATCGGCCTGCAGACCGGCAACCTGGACGCCCAGGAGAATCCGCTCAACTTCATCGTCAGCAATAGCCTGTTCGAGGTGCAAACCGATCTCACGCTGTCGGCGCACGCACAGGCGCCGCGCTACTTCATGATCAATGCCGGGTCCCTGAAGCGCCTGTCGCCCGAGGACCAGAAGTCGCTGCAATCGGCGGCAAACGACATGGCCAGCGCGGTGGAAAAAACGCTCAAGGGCGAAGACGAGCAATACCTCCAGACGCTGAAGTCGAAAGGCATGCGCGTCCATGAAATCGACGTAACGCCCTTCGTCGCGGCGGTCAAGAGCGTCGGCGGCGAACAGGCGGCGAAGGTGTGGGGGCCGGGGGTGCTGGACAAGATCCGCAGCCAGTTCGGGCCGACGCGTTAATGCCGCTGATTGCAAGAGAAGAACGCCTGCGCGCCGGCGGCGTCGTCGCGCCCCTGTTTGTTCCGGCGCTGGACGAACGCAAGCTGCACAAGGCCTGGGCTCTGGCCGAAGCGGTCATCATCGACCTGGAAGACGCGGTCGCCGATCATCGAAAGAGCGAGGCCCGCGAGTGGGTCAGGACCCTGGCCGGCCGCAAGGAGCTGACGTGGGTGCGCGTCAACGCGGCCGATACCGGACGCTGCAGGGACGACATTCTCGCGGTGGCCGCCAATGCCGCGGTCATCGTGTTGCCCAAATGCCAGAGCGCCGATGACGTCATCCTTGCCCTATCGGCGCTCGATGCCTCCGGTTCCGGTGCATTGCTGTTGCCAATTATCGAAACTGCAGCCGGCCTGGAGGCAGCACCCGCGGTCGCGCGTGCCGCCCCTGGCCGGATGGCGCGGCTGTCGCTTGGCCTGGGCGATCTGTCGCGCGACCTGGGCATTCCCTGGGAACCCGGCGGCCCGATGGCGCAGCACGCGCGCTGCCACGTGGGCATCATTTCCCGAGCCGCGGGTCTGCCCGCTCCGATCGACACGGTGGTCCCGACCGTCGGCAATGTCCGCATGCTCGAGGAAGACACGGCCCGTGCCAGGGCCGCAGGATTCGGCGGAAAGTTCTGCATCCACCCCACCCAGGTTCCCGTGGTTCAGGCTGGCTTTCGTCCCAGCGAAGCCGAATCGCTGCTTGCGCGCCGGCAGGTACTCGCCTTCGTCGACGCGATCAGGCGAGGCGGCGCCGCAGTCGTGGTGGACGGCTATTTCGTCGACTACCCGGTGGCGGAGCTTGCCGAGGCGCTGCTGGCGCGCGCCGGCCAGGCGACCGGCCTCCTGCCCGACCGCGACAAGCTGCCCGGTTCAGGCACTCCGGCATCGAGTAAGTAGGCGAGAAAACTTGGTCACCAGAAGAACACCCCACATCGTCGAACTGCTGCCGCGCGATGGCCTGCAGACGATGGTTCACGAGTCCGGATGGACGCCCCCGACCACGGCGCAGAAGGTGGAATTGATCCGCCGCATCGCCGCTGCCGGCGTTCCGGAGATCGAGATTACGGGATTCGTCCATCCGAAGATCATCCCGCAGCTGGCCGACGCGGAGGAAGTCGCGCGCCAGACCGCCGGGCTGCCCGGCGTGACATTGCGCGCGCTCGTGCCGAACCTCAAGGGCGCCCTGCGCGCGTTCGACGCCGGCGTGCGCAAGCTTTCCTGCCTGATCGTCGCGAGCGAGACCTACCAGCGCAAGAACTCCAATATGTCGATCGAGGAAAACAAGAAGGACATCCAACGCATCGTCGAACTATGTCGCCGTGAAGGCATCGAGATCGACGTCGGCATGGGAATCTGCTTCCTGTGCCCCTACGAGGGCCCTGTGCCTGCGGAGCGCGTTCTCGCCCTGATCGATCATTTCGTCTCGTTGGGAATCGATGAAATCTCGATTGCCGACAGCATCGGACACGCCGGTCCGAAAGCGGTCGCCGAGCGCGCCGACGCGATCCTGCAGAAACATCCCGGACTGAAACTCGGACTGCACCTGCACGATATGAGCGGTATGGCCATCGCAAACGTCTATTCCGGATGGAAGGCGGGCGTCTCGAGCTTCGAGGCGTGTACCGGCGGCTACGGCGGCGGCATCGCCATGCCGGTGAGCGTCAACGGCATGGGCAATGTCCCTACCGAGGACGTCGTCAACCTCTTTCACACCATCGACGAAGACACTGGCGTCGATCTCGCGGCGCTGCGGGCCGCGGGTGCCTGGTTCGCCGAGGTGATCGGCGTGCCTTCCCGCGCGCGGGTTGCTCGCAACGGCACCTATGGCGACCTGCTTTCGATCGGAAGACGCCTGCTTGAGGAACAGAGATGAAGCAAGATCCGCAACCTCCTGCATTCACCTTCGGCAGCCTGTTGCGCGCCAACGCGGCGCGCGTCGGCCGCCGGCCCGCGCTCATTTTCGACGGCGTGGCCTACACGTGGGGCGAAATCGATCAGACCGTCGACATCTACGCCAGGGCCCTGCTTGCGTCGGGTATTCGCCGCGGCTCGATGGTCGCCATCCATTGCGCCAACCGGCCCGAATGGCTGTACGTTGCGCTCGGCTGTGCCCGCATCGGCGCGACGCTTGCCCCCCTGAACACGTTTCACCGCGACGCCGAGATCACGCAGCAGATGCGGCACTCCAGGCCGGAAATCCTCCTGGTCGTGGATCGAATCCGGCGCAACGACTACCGCGACATGTGGCAGCGGCTACTTCCCGAACTCACCGCGGGGGGCGCCGCGGCGGAGGGCCGGTTCGCGCTCGTGCGCTCGTTGCGCGAGGTTGTCCACCTGCGGGGGGAACCGCTGAGCGGCGCCCTGCCGCTCCACAAGTGGCTCGAAGCAGGACACGCGATCACGCCGGACGCGTTGCGCGCCGCCGAGAACGCCGTGCAACCGGACGACGACCTCTACGTGATGTACACGAGTGGCTCGACCGGCGTCCCGAAAGGCGTGCGCATGTGCCACGGCAACATACTCGAAAATGACTTCAAGATTGGCGAGCGGCAGGGTCTGACCGAGCAGGACATTACCTGGATCGCCACGCCGATGTTCTACGGCCTGTCGACCATCAACGCGATTCCGGCCATCTGGACCCACGGCGGCGGAATTCTGCTGCAGGAAACGTTCGACGCCGGTGAGGCGCTCGCGCTGATCGAAACGCATCGCCCGACAACCTACGTAGCGCTTTCGAACATGACCCGCGCGCTGTATTTCCACCCGGACCGGCCCAAGCGCGACATTTCTTCCCTGAAAAAGGGCATTGCCGGATTCTCGACCGACGATGTGCGAATGGCGATCGAAGGGCTGGGGGTCACGTACTGTTGTTCGATGTACGGCCTGACCGAAACCTACGGCAATTGTTTCGTCACGGAGGCGTCGGACAGCGTCGAGATCCGCACCACCACCCAGGGGCGCGCACTTTCGGGCTGGATGTACCGGATCATTGACGACGACGGCAAGCCAGTAAAGGCCGGGGAACTCGGCCTGCTCGAGGTGAAGGGCGCCGTGACCCCGGGCTACCTCGACAACGACGCGGCCAACCGCGAGGCCTTTACTGAGGACGGATACTTTCGCACCGGCGACATCGCGCGCATCGGCGAGGACGGGCGGCTGCGCTTTTCATCGAGGAAAAAGGAGATTATGAAAATCGGCGGCGTGAACATCGCGCCGATCGAAGTCGAGAACCTCATATCCACGCATCCCGACGTCGCCGAATGCCACATCGTCGGCATCCCAGACGAGACCAAGGGCGAATTGATGGCGGCATTCGTCGATCCGGGCGAAGCAAATCTTTCCGAAAAGGACATCAAGGACTTCGTCGCGCAGAACGCCGCCCGCTTCAAGGTGCCGCACCACGTATTCTTTCGGCGCTCCGCCGAACTCCCCCGCGTGGCAAGCGGCAAGGTGCCGAAATTCCTGTTGCGCGAAGAAGCACTGAAGATTCTGGCGACCGGCGGGCGGGGCGGCAATGGCTAGAGCCGGACTGGAAGTCGCAGCCGGCCAGCTCGATCTGCGCAAGTGGGTGCGGCCGGGGGACCGCGTGATGTGGGGACAGGGGAGCGCCGAGCCGCTGACGTTGATCGATACCCTGGTCCGCCAGCGCGCCGATCTCGGCGGATTGCGTGTTTTCCTGACCATCTCCTTCGGTGACTCATTGCAGCCCGAACATGCCGACCATCTTTCGTTCGAGGGATTCGGCGGCCTCGGGACACATGCGCGGCTGGCGAAGAAAAACCTGATCGACGTCTATCCGGTTCACTTCAGCCAGTTCTGCCGGGACGTGGTGAGCGGCCGTTTCAGGGCGGACGTCTTTTTCGTCCAGCTTTCGCGCTGCGCCGCGGACGGCACCTACACGCTCGGAACAGACCACGGGTTTTCGGCCGGCGCGATCCGTCATGCGCGCGTGGTAATTGCCGAAATCAACGACAGGGCGCCGGTCCTGCCGGGACGACGCGGATTCAGGATTGAAGAATTCGACGCGGTGATCCGTACGAGCGTGCCGATGTCCGAAATGCCGCTCGCCGTTCCCGACGAGATCGACCGGGCGATCGCCCGCAACGTGCTGCCGTACATCGAAGACCGCTCGACCATCCAGGTCGGCGTGGGCGGCGTGCCCTCTGCCATCCTCGAAGAACTGCGCGGGCACAAGGACCTGGGCGTCCACACCGGGATGCTCAGCGATCCCATCCTCGACCTGATGAAAGCCGGCGTTATCACCAACGCGGCCAAGCCGGTCGATGTCGGCTGCAGCGTCTGCTGCGCCTTGTATGGAACAGAACGGCTTTACCGCGAGGCCGAAGGCATTCCCGAGATCAGCCTGCACCCGGGCGTCTACACGCATGATGCCGCGGTGATGGCGCGGCTCGACCGTTTCATTTCAGTCAATTCGGCCATCGAAGTCGACCTGAGCGGACAGGTGAACGCCGAATACGTCGGGCGCTACGTCGGCGGAGTCGGCGGCCAAGTGGATTTCGTCCGCGGCGCGCGCGCTGCCGCACGCGGCCGGTCCATCATCGTACTGCGCTCGCGCACCGCCAGCGGAAAATCGCGCGTGGTGTCCATGCTGTCGGGCGGCGTCGTGACCACAGCGCGGAGCGACGTTGATATCATCGCGACCGAATGGGGCGTTGCCGAGCTGGAGGGCAAGACGCTCGCGCAGCGCGCACGGGCGCTGATGGGGATTGCCGATCCGCAGGATCGCGAAGCACTGCAGAAGGCACTATGAGTTCGATACTCGATCTGGGGTGGCGGGAACTTGCCGCCAACTGCGGCTTCACCGAGGGCCCGGTGGCGATCGGCGAGCGCATCATCTTCACGAGCATCAATCGCGGCACGCTCTACGAGGCGAACCTTGCACGGCACGGCGCAAAACAGCTCGTGGAAACCGGCGGCGGACCGAACGGCGCCGCACTGGGGGCCGACGGAAGCATCTGGGTTGCCCAGAACGGCGGAAAAGTTGTCCCCACCCGTTCCGCGCTGGCCTGCGCGCCGTCGATACAACGGGTCACGCCGGACGGAGAGCTGATGGTGGTCGCGCAAGGCAAATTCAGCGCTCCCAACGATTGCGCCTTCGGCCCCGATGGCCGGCTCTGGTTTACTGACTCAGCCGGCTCCACCGAGGATGCGGATCCGAAGCCCGGCCGCCTGTGGGCGCTCGATGTGAGCAACGGAGAATGCGAACTCATCCTCGAAGGCCTCGCTCACCCGAACGGCCTCGCTTTCGAGGCTGACCGGGAGACCCTCTATGTCGGAGAAACGCGCCGCAGGCACATCATCAAGCTCGCCAAGACCGCCGAAGGATGGCGGCATGTCGGCGTCTATGCGGAGTTGGCGCGGGGCGAGCCGGACGGCATGGCTTTGGATCAGTCGGGCCGCCTGTGGGTTGCCGCGACAAAAGCGGACGCCCTCGTGGTCATCGAGCCCGGCGGAAAGAACTCGAAATTCGTCCCGCTCGGTCCGAGCTTTCCGACCAATCTGTGTTTTGCCGGCCCTGATCTGCGTTCGCTGGTCGTTACCGCCCCGAAAGGCGGACGCGTGCTGTGCGCGACCGTTGAGGCGCCCGGGCTGCCGCTGGCTGCAAACGGGCGATAACCCCCTCCTCTTCGGCGGGCGCAAGCTTCCAACCGCTGAATGGGGGCGGTCGCCGCAAGCCATTCGTACGCTGCGACGACCGTGTCCGGGGACGGCGGCAGCATGTCAATGGTCCTGCGACCGCCATGCGGACTCAAACTTGACGCCTTGTGCGAGCGGCAGATCGCGGCCCCAGTTGATGGTGACGGTCTGACGGCGCATATACGCTTTCCACGCGTCGGAGCCGGCCTCGCGTCCGCCGCCGGTTTCTTTTTCTCCCCCGAAAGCGCCGCCGATTTCCGCGCCGGAAGTACCGATGTTGATGTTGGCGATGCCGCAATCGCTGCCCGCTGCCGCCAGGAACTGTTCCGCATGCTGCAGGTTTTCGGTGAACAGCGCCGACGACAGTCCTTGCGGCACGCTGTTATTGATCGTAATCGCCTCCTGCAACGTGCGGCAGCTGAGCACATAAAGCACGGGCGCGAAGGTTTCACGCTGCACGATTTCCCACTCGGATTGCGCCCTGACCAAGGTGGGCTGCACGAAGCAGCCCGGCTCCGGCAGCACCTCTCCGCCGTACAGGATTGTGGCGCCGCGTTCCTTGAGCTCCGCAATCGCCGCGCGGAAGCGTTCGCGCGCCTGCACGTCTATCAGCGGCCCCATCAGCGTGACGGGGTCGAGCGG
>ORJL010806287.1_pt1 | contig 10550 bp, 16 predicted proteins | sample 1779941 | NCBI WGS metagenome assembly ORJL01 (sample SAMEA104232317, study PRJEB22302) | groundwater metagenome | biome: forest; feature: aquifer; material: groundwater | place: USA | collected 2011-08-07 | depth 5.8 m | reverse complement strand
CTTTGTAGAGACAGCCCGTGGTGCCACGGACCGCCTGCCCAGCCTTCCACGTTATGTTTCCTCGACTCCAAACCCCGATGCGTTATGTGGCCTCCCGTGTCTTCTCCCTGGCGGAGATCCGCCATCCAGCACATAATGAACGCGATCCAGGTCCTTGAGCTTCAGCCCCTCTGCCGGCTGGTTCTCCCATCTGCGCCTGGCGTGACCTCGCTGAAGCAGCAGCCTCTCGTACTTTTCCTGAGGCATCCTGCGCGTGGTGCTGCCAACCCGAACGTAGGGCCGTCCCGGCGGGCCATCCTGCGCATCGCCATCCCAGAAATCACGGTAGGCGTTGACGTAGTAGGCGGTGGCGGCGGGGTCGATGTCCCAGTAGTGACGACAGAGACCCTTGTACATCCGCAGCACGGGTTCGTGGCCGCAGAAGTCGAGCAGGCGGTCCAGCGTGTGCTCGATGCGGCGGACATCGCGGCAACGCGTGCGCAGGATGTCGTCGACCACCGGTTTGTACTGCTTCGCAGCCTGCTTCTGAAGCTTCAGCATGTCCCGGGCCAGGGTGCCGACTGCTTCGTACAGGCGTTCGTAGTCGGTCATGATTGCTCCTCACTCCGCCATCCACTCTTGCGACGCTGTCGCAGGAATCTGCTTTCCGTGCGCTACATGCCTCCCCTCCAGGTATTCCTGAAGTAGCCGGCGCCCTAATCGAAGTCCCAGGACACCCCTTCAGTCTACCGCTCCGTGCGACGGATGACATGCAACACCCGCTTCGCGCGCGAGGCGCCGACGTAGAGGTCGTCTGCCCCGCACTTCTCGTCCCCACGCCGCACGCCACAGAGCACCTCGCAGTCGCTCTCCAGCCCCTTGAACGACGCGATCGTCGCATCGCGAACCTCGTGGCCGGTCCGTGACCAAGAATCGCCCAAGACGCCTGACCTCCGCGAAACAGGAGTGCACCCTCTTGTGCGGAGCGAATTCCTGACACGAGGCCAAGTCCGCTACAATGTCGAGCACCCGGGGGTACCCCGGGGGAGGAGGAGGCCGCATGCGAGCGGATGTCAGGATTGCGCGGGACGAATTCGTGCGCGCGCTGCACCCGTTCCGCACGCTTCGGAAAGCTGCCCAGTCCGAGGAGGCGATTCTCTCGTTATGCGAGGGATCCCTCGTCATCACGATCGCCGGCATCGAGAGGTCCGTCAAGGCGGACGGCATGTGGGAGGGGCAGGCGAGGGTTTCGGGCCGCGTGCTGACCGCCGTAGCGAAGACACCTCTGTCGGACGACCCCGTGCACATCGTGATCGAAGGCTCGACGATTCGCATCGGCCCTCTCGGATATGCGGTCGTCTGGCAGGGATGGGCACCGGCGGTCATCCGGCTGCCGATGAACGCATCGCTCGACTTGATCCTCGCCGTCGGCCAGCGATACTCCTCCGAGGAGATCGAGCGCGCGGGGCTCAGCAGGCGGGTGGAGGACTCGCTGCGGAAGCTACGGCGAACCGACCGTCGGGGCCACGGTCATGTCCGGCGGACACTGCCTCGGGTGCGGGGTCCGACGCGCGGAGGACCTTCATCTCGACGCTCATCGACTCGGGCGCCGACCTGGTCACGGTCCAGCACCACGCCGGCCACGCGAACGTCCAGACCACGGCCCGAAACGACCGCCGCGGCAAGAGGCCAAGAAGACGGCCGCCGGGCCCGTCCACATCCCGTACCGCAAGAGGAGATGCGTGGCACCGCAACTCTACTCGCTCGCGGCGCGCACCGGCGTCGTCACGGTCCAGTGGCTCGCCGGACACTCGCGCGTGCAGACCGCTGCTTCTTCGTAGGTACCCAGACGCGACATCTATCGCGTTTCGAGGGCCTTCAAGCGCCTGGCCAGTTCCTCGGGCGCGACGAGGTCGGGGATCCGTCCGAGCTCCGTTCCATCCGCGGCGAGAATGACGGCGACCGGAATCGCTTCCACGCCGAACTGCTCTGCGACCTGCCGTTCTTTCGAGACATCGACCTTGCGGACTGCCCAAGTCCGCAATGCCTCCTGGACGCGACGATCGGGATACGTCTCCGCATCCATCTGCTCGCACGTGATTCAGCCGTGACCGAAGAAGGAGATCACGACGCCGTGCTTGCCTCCCTCGGCCTCCTTGAACGCGGCGGCCAACTCCGGCGGGAGCGCCTCAAGGTCGACGCGGCGATTCTGCGGCGGGGCCAGGACCTGAGCCTCGGCCCCAAGGACCTTCGGCGTGTAGCCAAGTCCCCGCACCGCGTCCTCAATCCGGGCGACCGTCATTTGGGCGGCGTCGTATTCCAGCACAAACTGGTCGTGCGGGAGGTCCACATGTTTGATCTTGACGCTGGGGAGCCCTTCCAGGGCATCCCGTACCTTGTTCGGTCAGCCGAGTCAGGTCAGCCCCTCGACCTTGGTCATGCCCTCGACCTGGAGGATGAGCGACTGAGGCCCCGTCGGACCCTTCTGGCTGTCCACCGCAGGGGCGCGAGTGCGACAGGAGAGAACCAAGCACGCCAGGCCGACGAATGGGACGACCCATCGCATCCTACTTGCCCTCCACCTCGATCGACTCGGCGGGATCCTGCGGCATAGCGGCCTGGCCCCGGTAGCCGGCGCGTTCAACCGCCTTCAGAAGCGCCTCCAGCGGGGGAGGCGCATCTGCGTCGATCGTGAGCCTCGCCAGCTTCTTTTCGAAATCGACGTTGACCTGTCTGACCCCCGGTACGGTGCTCAACTCTCGCTCGACATGGAGCCCGCAGGATTCGCAGGTCATGCCTTCGATGTCGATCGTGACGAGGCGGACGCTGCGGGGATCGCCCTGCGGAGCCTCCGACCGGGACTGCGCCCGCCCGAGGAGTCGCGGGATGGCGCTTGGAAACAGCGCGACCGTGAGGACGACGACCGCCGCGACCCAAAGCATGGCGCGCTGGAATGCGGTTCCCCTCCGACTCTCCGACTCACAGCACATGTCCGTGCTCCGGAAGTAGACGAGGTAGAACCCAACGCCCAGAAACAGGGGCCCCAAGACGAGGAAGAAGGGGCGGACTCGCTCGAACATGGCGGAGGCGCCCCCCGCCGAGAGACCGAACGCGGCCAGCAAGAGGGGCAGCCAGCAGCAGGCCGTCGCGACGATCGCCGAAAGGACGGATGCGACGGCCGCGAGAATCCCCGCGCGTTCGGGGCGGGACGGGCTCGAGGCCTCCGTCGAGCGCTCCGCAACCACGGCGCAGCAGTCGTCGGAGGGCGACTCGGGCGTGTTGGTCAGGGAGGGTGAAGCCTGGCTGGTGGAGCCGATGGAGGCGTACGCCTCATCGACGGCCTTCTTCACGTCGCCGAGGCAGCACGTCCCCTTGGGGTTCATGACCTCGCAACGGCACTCCTTCGCCTTCACCCTGGCCGCGATCGACTCGAGCACAGTACAGCCCCCAGTGCGGGCGATCTCGTCGCGGATACCCTCGACCGTGTGGCCGAAGCAGTAGCAGACAGGCCTCGGGGCCGTGCACTCCTTCACGCCTACGCGGACTCTCAGGTCGTCCTTCAGGAAGGTCAGGCCGTCCGCCGCGAAGTAGACGACCTCGCACTCCGGCAAGTCGCAGAAGTACCACTCCCGCTCGTTCACCTCGCGCAAGCGCTCCTCGCGGATCAGGCTACGCACGGTGAGGGAGGGGACCCGCCGGCCCGGCTTGCCCGCGACTGGACAGAGGACAGCCATGCACCACCTCGAATCGTTCAGAAGGACCACGACACGCCGACTGTCCACAGCTCTCCTGGAACGAGCTGCGTGCGGTTCACGTTGTAGTCCACCGGGATTCGGACGGACCCCTCCAGGTACAGGCGATCGAGGATCCGGATCGACACGCCAGGTGTCACCGCCCAGAGAGAGGATCCCGTGTTGTCGATCGTGTCCCCGTCGAGGGAGTCCTTGTCGCGGAAGATCCCCTCGACCGCCAGACTTGGCGTGACCCGTCCGAACAACTCATAGGCGACGCCCGTCGCGGTCTGCAGGACGGTTGCCGGCCTCAACCCCGCTCCGCTCTCGCCTCCGGCGATCTGTACCAGGGTTCGGTGGAAGAGAGAGAAGTCTCCAGTCCGCCCGCTGTACTGAAATCCCAGGAGCGGGTCGTACGTCCCCGTGCCGAGTTGAAGAAGCGCGGGCGGCGTCGCTCCCTGAGCGACGCTATCGCCCTCCTTGCCGGTCGGAAACTTCAGGCCGCCGATGAGAGAGAGCCCCGACGGATCCAGGAGTCGCTCGCCCTTGCTCGCAGCATCGCGCGCGCCGCGCCACGGGCCCCAGTCGACGAAAAGCGAGACGTCGCCGAGCCCCTCGAGGTCCACGTCCTTCTGTCCTCGTGCCTCGTTGTGGATCTCCACACGCGGCACGAGCACGTTCAGTTCGAGGGCATCCAGCGCCCTCCAGTTCAGGTGCAGCGTCTGCTGCTGAAAACTCGTCATGACGTCGTCAGGGTTCCCCACTCGGCTGGTTCCGCGGTAGAGGTCGTCGCTCTGCTGCGACGAATAGAGCGCCTCTGCCCGGAGGATCGTGGAATCACCCCCTCGCTGCACTTGGGCCCCGCCGACCGGCGGGAGCGGGTTCTTTCACCCCCCTCACTGTCCGTGGGCAAGCGAGGGCCATGCCGCGAGGACACCGAGGATGACCAGGGATCGAACGATCATGCGTCCTCCTTGACCCGATGGAACGGAGTCTACACCTTGAACTCAGGTTGAAGGTCAAGGGGAAATCAGGAATTCCGCGAGCGTCGTCGGGGGTGCGTTGCAGACGACGTCCCGGCAGCCTTCAACCGATCGATCACGTGGCACCGCCCGGTCGGCTCGTTCCGACGGCACATCCGGAGGAGGGACGCGAGGACGGTCTCGACTTCATTCATCTGATCGATGCGCGTTCGGATGTCCCCCAGGCGCGTCTCGATCAGCGCCTGGACCTCCTTGCAAGGGGACGTCTTGCCGTCGGAGAAGTCCAGCAGGGTCGCGATGTCCTCGAGCGTGAACCCGATCGCCTGGGCCGCGCGCAGGAAGCGCAGGCGCTCCAGTGCGGCGGCACCGTAGTAGCGGTAGTTCCCCTCCGTGCGGCCCTCCGAGGGGAGCAGCTTGCGGCGCTCGTAGTATCGCACCGCGGAGGTCGCGATCCCCGCCGAGCGAGCCAGTTGACCGATCGTGTAGCGGGGTCCCATGCGGTGTTCGCTACCTTCGCGCCTTCTTCACCTCGTCGAGGATCGTCTCCATCGAGGGTCGGTCGTTGTAGGCGTGGCCGACGTGTTTCCACCGCACGACCCCGTCCGCGATCACGTACACCGCCGGCGCGTTCACCCACTCCTCGTGCACGAAGAGCTGCTTCGCCACGCCGTAGAGCGCGCCCACCCGCGCGGAAACGTCTGAGAGCGGCGTGTACGCGGCCGGCTTGTTCTTCGCGAAGTGGCGCGTCCGGACCTCATCAAGCCCGAGGACGCACGCGACCTTCGCCCCCGCAGCGGCGAAGTTCTTCTCCTGCTGGCGCAACTGCGCCATTTGGGCCCCTCAGACGGGTCACCAGTCCGCGAGCTGGAAGAGGAGGACCACGATCCCCTTCTGCTCGGAGAGCTTCCAGGTCTTCCCGTCCGCGGTCGGGAGCGAGAAGTCCGGCGCAGGCTTGCCTACCTCGGCCGAGTCCATCTTCTCCCGATCGACTCCCGAGAACGCCTCGTGCACCCGAGGCGCCGCGGCGAGCTGCTCCTGGGCGCGCTTCGCGACGAAGGCGACGTTCGCGTCGCTGTCCTTTGCCGCCGCGTCGATGACGTCCTTTCCGGACTTGAGCCACGCGAGGGATTGAATCGCGTAGATCCGAGTCGTCGCGTCGCTTCCCTTCGCCGCGGCCGCCAACGCGGGTGCGGCCGTCTTATCGCCGATCGCGCCGAGCACCTCCGCCGCCATGGCCCTGACATGGCGGTTCTCGCTCGCGAGAGCCGTGACGAGGGGCTTGACGGCCGCCTTTCCGCACGCGACGAGGCGGTGCTCCAGGCAGATCCGGTCCTTGCTCGCATCGTCGAAGACGACCTCGGGCCGTTCCCCCTGCGCCTTCTCGTCGAGGTCGAGCGCCGTGTACGACTCGATCAGCTTCAGGGGGTCTTCCTTCGACTGGGCACGCACGGACGTCGAGAGTGCCAGGCCAAGCAATGGCCACACGAGGAGGACGTAGGCACGTGCCACAAGGAACCGCCTCTCCAAGGTGCGTGTCTCCATCTACCAGGGAATGGCATGATCCAGGGCCTTCCTGGCCTCTTCGGGCTTGAAGCCCCAAGGGCCGCGGCCCGCCTTGTAGATGACCTTTCCCGACGCGTCAATCACATAGAGCCTGTCGGGCCACGCCGCGTACGCGCGGTTCGCGGTGTCCTTCATGTCATCGACCAGGAAGGGGATTGAGAGCTCCAACGATTTCACGCACTCGCTCGCCACGCCCTGCCGCTCGTCGAGCGAGCGCGGGTCCCTCGGCGCACTGGGCATCGGCCAGGAAGAGTCGGAGGCGTGCGCTTCGCGGATGTAGACGACGTAGAAGACCGCCCGGTCCTTCCGTTCCTGGTACCACTCCTCGAGGGTCGCAGCCTGCGACCGGAAGGGGGGTCAGGTCGAGCTGCCGAAAATCAGGACGACAGGCTTCCTTTCCTTCTTCAGCACCTCCGCAAGCTCGACCTCCTCGTCGTTGCCGAGCACGGTGGCCTTGAAGTTGGGGGCAGCCTCTCCCACCTTCGGACCGCCCTTCTTGCCCTCCTGCTTCTTACCGTCCTCAGCCGAGGCGCACACTGCCAGGCAGGCCAATAGGACGAGGCTCGGCAGGACCCTTTGCGGCATGTTCCAACCCTCCCTGGATGTGAGAGTTCGATCGATTGGAGGTACGGGTGGGAGAGGTCGCGCGTTGGGAGTCGAGTGGCGCCGCGTCGGGCGCGGAGGCGAATTCTTGCGGTCGGTAGGGTTCGGGGCGGACTGGGCCCAAGGCCCAGCCCACCCGACGATCACCGCGGTCCCCGCGGTGGCATTCTCTACTTTCAGCCTCCCGGGCTGCTGCACCCAGGCCCCGCCTTGTCGCTCCGACGACCGGACCCATTGCACCCGATCGAAGAGGCGACGAGGAAGGTCCCCAAGACGAGGACCGCCAGACGGGACCACCAACGCGAACGCATGCGAGGCATCCTCCTATCAACACCCTCTCACTCCATCGGAATATCCCTCCCCCCGGCTTTGATTGCACTGTTCCTGGATCTTGGGACGGATTCACGATTTCGCCCGTACGCGCGCTCTCATCCCTCAAGCTCGACGCCGAGCCCGTGCGCGATCCGGTTCACGAAGTTGAAGTACGCCGTGATCTGCGTCGCGGCCAGGATCGACTCGTCCTGAAATCCCGCGATGCGGAGCCCCGCGATCCGAGGGACCGAAGGGCCGGCAGGATCTCGCGTGAGGGCGACGGCATACGCCACAAGTGCCCGGTCGGGTGCCTCGAGCGGGGCCTGATGGACGTCGCGTGCGACCGCGTCGGCGAGTGCGTCTGCGTGCAGGAGGCGGCGAAAGCTCGCCGCGTGATGAGTGACTCAGTAGTGGCAGGAGTTCGTCTGGCTGACAGCGACCGCGATGAGTTCGCGTTGTGCGCGCGTGAGCGGATTCTGGCCGAACATCAGCTCGCGGTACATGCCGTAGTGGGCAGCGAGAACGCGCGGCGCGAGCGACTCGGCCTTGAGGATGTTCGGGACCCTGCCGCTCCCATCCTGGACGCGGGCGTAGACGTCGGCCAGCTCACCCTTCGCGTCCGGTTCGTCAATCGTTTGGATCTGGGTCATGATCTCCCTCCAACGTGGGGGCCGGAGAGTTCTCCCTCGAGGGACTCTCGACCCGTGGCCAGTGACGGAACAATACGAGGATCATGAGGACGGCGGCGAAAGTGAACCACATCGACGTCTGCCATCCAAGGTGCGAGGCTGTTCTGTGGCGAGGGAGGCGGGGAGGTGGATCAAGGCAGGCAGCGCCAGTTCTGCCGAGCCCTTCATGCCTGCTGGCCCGGCGACGGCGTCTCCCGCGCCCGACATGACCGAGGAGGACAGAGCGAGGCGAGCTCTCCCACGTCGCGCAGGAGCTGCTCGGGGTCCAAGGGCTTGTCGTGCAGGCGGGCGATCCCGAGCGCGCCGGCCCGCCTCCGCTCCTCGGCGGTCCAGGTGCCCGACATCATCACGACCGGCACCGGGCAGGCGAGTGAGCGGACGTGCTCGACGAGGCCGAAGCCGTCGGGGCTCGGCATGTGGAGGTCGGTGATGAGGAGATCGATGGCCCCTGTGTCGAGAAGCGCCCGGGCCTCCCGCCCACAGGCGGCGCGAGCCACCTCGTGCCCCTCCAGAACAAGGAACTCGGAGACGAGTTCGAGGTTGGAAGGCTCGTCGTCTACAACGAGTACGCGTGTCACGTTCGATCCTCGACTGGAGAAGCAACGCCCGCCGGCGATCTCGCGTTCCTCACGAAGAGCTACCATCGAATGAATGTCTTCATCGTGTCGATTCATGCACGCGTTCTGCGGAAATCTGCGCTTGAATCGGACGGCAGGACTCCCGTTACGGTTCCTCGCGCCCTCGCCGGAATGTCGGAAGAACGCACCGTGCGCGAGACATTCCAGATACGGTGCCCGGATCGTGCGGCGCCTTGAGCGAAGGAGTCCACGGATGGCGAGACAAGTGGCGATGGCTCTCGTTCTGGCGGCCGCGGCCGGGGCCTTCTTCGCGCTCGGAAGCCGCGGACGGTCCGCACCGGATCGTCCATCGCTGGGATCGCCGACGGCGGAGGGGCTCGCAAACGCCCTCCCTGATCCGCGAGCGACCGCGGGGACCTGCCGCGCGTGTGGAAGCCGCCTCTCCGCCGCGGGTCTCTGTCCACGCTGCAGCGCCGGCCGCACCCCGGTCGGAAACAGCCCCTCGACTTCACCGCCTCATTCAGACGCGGGTTGCTGAGGGAAGTAGCGCATCCCGCGGGCCGTGCGCCCTGGCGGTGAGTTCTTCGGTGCCGGAGGAGAAGGAGGTGTCCATTGAGACGCATGTCTGTGTTGGGGGCCGTGGGCCTCGCGTTCGTCGTCCTGGCGGCCGCGAGCGGCTGCTGAGGGGGGAACAGGAGCCACAAGGCTCGGCTCGGCGACGGTCCGTCGCCCGTGTTCGCGCAGTCCCGCCCCGACGTGAATCCCAGTAGCCTCACCGCTGCGCCGGGATCGACCTCGAAGGATATCCGCTAGACCCACCCCTCGTGTGGATGCCGGCGGGAGGCCAGGAGAACTCCCGCGGCATCCACTCGAGTCCCCTCTCGCGCTCGTCCCTCGTAGCTGGGAGGCGCTTCTTGCGGGCGTACCCTGGGCGGCCGAGGGCGCAGAGCCCCCTGCCTCGAGCCCTCATCCGCGCGTGCGCTCCGCGGCCCCCTATCGCGATCGGGATGGTACAATCCCCCCTACCTTTGCCGTCCCAATTGCGAGAAGATCCCGTGAGCCGCACAACTGCGATGTTCGTCTTGGCGGTCCCGTTCTTCGCCGCAGTGGCTCACGCGGAGGATTCCATCCCAGCGCAGCAACTCTTCGAGAGAATGGAGGCGAAGCTCCTCCAGGCGAAGTCACTCCGTGTCGAGTCGGACTGCGAGGGATCGGGAGGGAACATGGAAGCGCGCATTTCCGTCTCCCTCTGGGCTGGGGAGGGCAACCGCGTGCGCGTCGAACACCGCGACATCGAGGCTGATGGCGATCGTGTGACGACGCTCGTCTGCGACGGGACGAGCATGTGTCGAGTAGAGCATGGCAAGCAGATGCCGGCCGCGGAGACGCTCAAGACGAATGTCGTCGCTGCCGCCGCGCGGATTGGTCTATGGGTCGACCTTCATGAGAAGCTCTTTCGCGGAAAGGCCCCCGAGGGCACCGACTTGAGGAAGGATATCCAGCTCACCGACTTCGCGATGGGCGACGAGGAGCAGATCGGAGAACGGAGGGTGCAGGTCGTCCGCTACCGCGCAACCATCGAGCTGCGGGAGTGGACTTTCGACATGCAGGTCTGGATCGACTGCGAGACGGGCCTGCCTGCCAAGCGCGAGGGGGTCTTCGAGGACCGAGGGACACGATACAAGGTCGCCGAGACCTACAAGGAAGTGCAGATCGACACGCAGATCGATTCCACGAAGTTCGAGCTTCCCAAGTGAAGTCCGTGCTGGTTCAGCGTGAAGTGGACATCCTCCCGGAAGGCTAGGCGCGCAGACGGAGGTGTGCATGGCCGCATGGAATCGCCGTGCGAGGTTGGCGACGGTTGCCACTGCAGTCGCGCTCATTCTTCTCGCAGGACGCTTGTTGCCGACGGGATCGGAGAGACCGTCAAGGGCGGGGCAGGCCTCCCATGTCGCGGGGACGGCTCGCCCTAGGAGCCTGTCGGAGTAATCCCCTGGCGCGCCCCGGCGGCCGACTCGACGACGAACAGTCCGCCGAGGACGCCGAAGACGCCGAGACGGTCGGAAAGGCTTCCGGAGTGCCGCTGTCCTCAGTACGATGCTGACGCCACGG
>ORJL011796621.1_pt1 | contig 10551 bp, 9 predicted proteins | sample 1779941 | NCBI WGS metagenome assembly ORJL01 (sample SAMEA104232317, study PRJEB22302) | groundwater metagenome | biome: forest; feature: aquifer; material: groundwater | place: USA | collected 2011-08-07 | depth 5.8 m | reverse complement strand
GGGCTGGTAAAGGGGTTCACGGTCTTGCCAGCCGTGTAAATCGCCTGGTTGTAGAGCCTGAGGCCGTCCGTAAACTCCCACCTATTGCCGCAGAAGTCACTGATCGGGATGTCCCAAAATTTGCCGCCGCCACCCGTAATAGAGGCCCCGTAACTTGCAGATAGAGATCCGTCGAGCAGTCCAATCTCGTTTGCGTCAAGATGCCACTGCGGGATATGGTTCGAGGCGCTGTAACCATAGGTATTACCTCTGAGCAGCCAGCGATTAATGCGCGTCCATACCCAAAGCTCGAACCAATGGGCATCCGTTATCAAGCCACCCAACCCAGCCCAGCGGTTGTCGGCAGGGCAACCGGCGAAGTGGCCGGTTGCGAATCTGGCCTTCAAATACTCACGATAATGAGCAATGGTCTGGCTCACCATCGGGGCCACGCCCGGCTGAGAAACATAACATTTTTTGTTTGTATCTATGCCATTACAGGCAGCTCCTGCAGATGACTTAGTTGCTGTCGCTGAAGACGCTAGATACAGGTCTACCCAATAACCGCCCATCGACATGATCTCGTAATCAGTATTGACCACCCCGGCAGAGGTGATGTCATCCGGGTGAAAAAAGTCACCAATTGTGCCCGATGGAGTAGGCACAGATCCAGTACTCGTCAAGGCGCGGCAGGCGTTAAACGGAGGAATCCACTTCATGATTGATTCATTGCCGTCCATGTCCACAAAGACATCTAAATGAGTTTCAAATTGCATCATCTTTTCCAAAATCCACAAACTTATGCGCTTTCCCATAGTTATCTCCTTTATTAAGCGGGATTATCAAAGACTTGAATGGCAAGGTCTTCCAGGATAAGAGGCAGAACCTCCGGCACGGTGCCGGGCTGCGATCGTTGCCGTTTGCTTGAACTTCTTCCGGTCGGCACCGGGTTTGTTTGCGCCGCCGCTACCGGGATAGACATTTCGGCCAGTTGCCAATACATGTCCCCCTTGGGATTAACTCGAAGTTTTAGGTTGCTATCCAGATAAATCCTTATCATTTGCCCCTGGTATGGAGAAAGATCGATTTCCTGTGCCTCTACATCCCCGCCGGCGCAGGAAAAACCTTTCAGCCGCAGGAGACCGCCCTCTACGCTAATTTTGTCGTTATTGCCTTTAATCATGACATCCTCCTTTTTATCATTGTTCAATTGTGACCAGTTCCAGATAGTCGATCTCTTTAACCGAACCGATATGATGCAGCATCTTTTGCACCTCGACGGTAAAGCCCACCATGTTATCCAAGGGATGGGTTATATCAATAATGTCAGCCGGCTCTATTTCCATGTTATCCAAAAATACGCTGATATTGGGCATCTTCCGGGCCTTCATGTGGTAATCCACCAGAAACGTACCCACGTCCTGGGCCATTGCCGCATCGCGTACCGCGTCGAATAAAAACAGACTTTGAGCACCCTTCCATTCCCGCTGGCCGTACCGCGTGATGGAAAGAGGATTTTGAATATTCCAGACGCCGTAATAGGCCTGGGCGTCGCCGGCGTCCCGAGTGAGGTCCAGCTCGTAGCAGACGTTCAGGAGATTGATGATTTCATCGCTCGGGCTTCGCAAGATTGAGACGAAATCGCGCTTGATCTCGTTTTTGATGATGGAATGTCCGCTGACCTGGCTCAACTGCCGGACGATGAGTTTGGCCGTGCCATAGGCCGTGACGAGAAAACGCGACCGGCACTGGAGCGCCAGGCGCATGAAGAGAAGCCCCGCCTGGATAGGCTTATTGATCAACAGTGCAAATTTATAGGCATGACCGGCGTAAAACGCGCCCGCAACGGCAAAGGAGGCGGTGTCGATATCGCCGGATGGCGCACCCAGCAATACACACCAGATATGTTTTTTGACGTGATCCGGCCGCTCAATCAGGGCATTGGGTGTGCCAGTATAGGTTCCGCTGGGGGTGTCCTGGTAGCCATCGACGTTGGCCGTGACGAGCTTGCCGATCTGGACATCGGCGACGGAGTTGCCGGAGAGGGTCACGGCGCCGGACCGGGATACGGTGCCCGATTTGGAGGCGGCGCCAGTTTTGGAAACCGCGCCGGAGCGGCTGACAGTGCCGCCCTTGGTAGCGGAACCGGTTTTGGTGGCGGAACCGGATTTGGTGGCGGAGCCTGTTTTCCCCACGCCTGTCGCGGCGCTGGCGGCTGTGGCGGAATCGTATTCGACGGAAACCCATACCTCATAGACATCCCCGCCGTTGCCGGTCCAGCTCAGGGCACAGGTGGCAGCATTCAGCTCGGTCCAGGTGTTGTAGGACGATCCCAGCGTTACCCAGCCGCTATCATATGTCTGCGGCGAGGTGTCATGCCCGCCCGAGACAGACGCTCCTGCAAAGTCAACCGTGATAGATTCTCCCGAATACGCATTGAATTTGGCGCCTAGTTTTACTTTCAGGGGCAAGCCCGCGTATGATTCTGCCTCTGTCTTGGTGAGCGTTATGCTCCCCCCAGAGGAAGATGCGGCATATGTTGTGTAATCGCCGTCGATACATGCCTGGTCGTTAGTCACCGTGCCGGTGTGGCTGGCAACCTGAAATCGCCAGGTTATAATATTATTGGCGGCAGGGGTGTGGCTATGGCTGCCGGTAGAAACGCCTATGGTATCGGAGACCGATATGCCATCCGACACGCCGATCCCATCTACCACGGAAATCGCATCGTTGATACTAATGCCGTCGGTCACGCCAATGCCGTCCAGCACCCCGATGCCGTCGTTGATGGCGATGCCATCGGTTAAAATCAAATCAATTGCCTGCTGACGGGTCAGGCGTGTGGGCACGGTGAACACCGCTTTCCCGGCCCAGCCGGCCAGTTCGTCCCCCGCTTGCCCCGAGTATTTGGTGCAGATGGAGGTAATGCGCACGCCGTCCACATAGATATCGTTAATCGTTTTGACGGGATGCCCGGCCACCAGGTAGATAAATGCGGATAGCTCCTCCCAGCAGGGCGCGCCGGAATCATGAGTGGTGGCTGTAGTGCCGCCATAGCCGCGCGTGCAGCCGGTCAGGGTATTGGCCGCATTCCCGGTGTAGGAAATCTTCTCCGCCCCGATGCCGATTATGCCGGAGGCGGGGAAATAGGAGGAATCGGAGAGCGAGACCGTTGTTTGCGCAGCCGTCATGGCCGCCGCCAGACTATTCACATCGCCGGAGACAATGGCCTGGCAGGGAACATCCGGGCAACTCCCGTAAATAATATTCTGCATCTTGCCGTATTCATCAGGGTCCGCATCGGGAAAACGATCCACATCGATGATAATATCCGCGCCGATCTGTTTATCGTATTTTTCAAAGATGCCCTTGATGGTGATTGTGCAGGTATACAAATCATGTTTGATTGATCCGGAGATCAAACCCTTGAAAATAATTTCCTTCTCCGAATATGGCCTGCCGCCGAACAACTGATAGAGAGTAACGGTCACATTTTCGGGTGGATCGGCAGCGGTGAAATTGGCAGAGAAGGGTGGAGAGGTTGCATTGATCAGCGTCAATTGCAGATCGGCAATAGCGATGGAGCCCAGCACGCCGCTGCCGGGAGTCTGGGTAATGGAGGTATCCACAAAGCCCCAGGATTTAATAATGCCCTGATGGGCCGGACCGCCGGCGGGTGTGATGTCACGGTCCGAGAGATACACGGGCGTCGCAAACCCAAACGTCAAGAGATTGACCGGCGTCGGGCCGTCGGCGCGCTTGTTTTTTTCGATGGTAAAATTGGCGTTAAACGTACGCATTTATGCTGCTTTCAGTTCTGCCAGCGCCTGTTCGATCATCGCCGTTGACCGTGCCAGGACGTCTTCGGCGGTGATTTCTTCTTTATACAGCGCCACGACCAGATTGTTCAGGTTGCCTACCAATGCCTGCAAAAGGCGGTATAATTTCATCGGTCCCATCTATAATTCCTCCCGTAATTGAATTGTCCCGGAGAAGAGCCCGGAGGCCACTTCCCGGAGCGGATTTTTGGTGTCCAGGTTCCGCACGGTGTGGGCGCCGCCGTCTTCATCCGTGTAGGTGAAGGTATTTTTGGGCCCGACAGCGACGTTGAGCAGCCAGTTATCGTAATTGTCATAATCCGCCTGGGGAACGCGCTCCAACACCAGATTGTAGAACTTCTCTTTGATACCCTTATCGTAGGCATATAGTTGCCCGCCCTCGCTATAATCCACGGGGACGTTCACCTGTCCGGGGTCCTCCAGGGGATAAACTCGGCCTTTTGAAAACGTGAAGGTTGTTGAATTCTTAGTGAAAATTATATTAGGCACGGCCGACTTTCCTTAGCTCCGGTATAATGTATTCCCGTGTAATCGCCCGCCAGTCCTCCGGGCGTTGCGGCGCCGCCGACTCCGGGATGTGGATGTGAATATCGCCAAATTTGAAGGAACGATTATCGGCAGCGCCGTTCATGGGCGCGACCGGTGAAGCGAAAGCCACGGCAGGGCGGAAAGCTGCGTACTCCGGACCGATAGTATCGGGTACCCGTCGCACCCCCCCGATGCCGCCATCGCCGTTAGCGCCCGCTGAGCCACGCAATACCGCGTCCTGGGCAAAAAATGACGGAGGCGTTTTTCGCACCACATCTGCGGCAGGGGTCACGCCCTTGCCTTGACGCGCGTAGGATGTCAGAGGCGCCGGGCCTTGCGTCGGGCCTATTGTCAGCCCGGTATCTCCTGCGTAGATGGTTTTGTTCTCTGTCATCATCCGGGAAATCATCGTCAGATTATTAGTCGTATTTTCTACCTTACGCACCACATCCGCGGCAGGGGTCACGCCCTCGCCTTGATGCAATAGATACAACCCCGTTTTCGGGACGTAGCCCGTCCCGAGGGCATAGGGCGTGGGCGACCGGCCTCTGTCCAGGTCGAGGTCGTTGATTGTCAGAGCCGGTCCGATGCTGGCACCGGTAGGTCTGTACCCGTCGGAGATGGTGCGCTGGATTGTGGTGATCACGATTGGGGCTTTCGCCTTTTCATGCAGCGCGGCCAGGTTCCGGGCGATAGCGTCCACCACCAGGGAAACCTGGTCGTCGCCTTTGAGCGTAATTGTCTTTTCCATCGCCTTGATAGCGGCATCCAGTTCGCCGATGGTTCCTTTGAGCTTATCAATTTCAGCGGACCATTCCTTTGCGGTCTGCACCAACAAATCGCCCCATGCTTTATTGGCCTCGTTTTGTCTTTGCTGTTCCTCCGCCATGCTTGCTGCGGCGCGGCGTTGGGCCTCATTGGCGGCCTCGATGTTGGAGACAACCGAGGCAATGACTTCCTTGCCTTGAACAATTATCGAGGTCTGATCGCCAAAGAGCATGTTGCTGGTAACTTTGGTTACGCCGGCTGACCAGGTCTGGGCAAAAGCGGCTGCGGCCTGCTTGTACTCCTCCAGCTTCTTTATCTGCTCCTGCCCGGAATCTTGCATGGCATTGGCCAGTTGGCCGGCCAAGGCGTCTTTTTGAGACTGATATTTTGCCTCCGGCGACATCCCGATTTCCTGTAGTCCCCGAATGAGGGAATCAGTGCTCTTTTGAGCGTCCGCCATTTGCTTATATAAGGCATTTAGTTCCTCAATACCCTTTTTCTGCTCCTCGACATTTTTCCGGATCATTTCATCGAGAGAGTTGTAGAATTTTTGGGCATCCGCCAGGCGCGAATCCAGATATTTTTTGTCTTCCTCTGCTATCTTCAGGGCATTGGTGCGCACCAGCTCCGCCCGCTGCAACTGATAAAGGCGTTCAATGTCCAATTTGCCGTCCGTGACACGCTGCACCGCATCCTTTTCCTTATTTAATTGCGCCAGCTCTTTTTCGTAACCGTGCAGGCCGATGGTTTCTTTCATGGCCTGCCATTTTTTCAGGGTCTCGTTGTCGGCGTTGGTCTGCGCTTTTAAGGCCGCGTCATGGCGGCGTTGTTCAGCAACTTCTTTGGCAGCACTTAACTCAACTTGCTTGCGTAATTCTTTTTCGAAGTTCGCCGTATAATCCGCCTCATGCTTTCTCCTCGTCTCACCGATGGCCAAGGCGAAGCGCGTTGCCGCGGCCAATCGAGCCTTTTGAAACTTGTTTTCCTGCTCCTGAGCTACGGCATCAGACTCCGCCTGCGCCTGACTATCAGCGCCAGTAAAAATGTTTGGCGTATGTTTGCCGATAAACGTGGTTGCCTTATAGGCAGCATAACCAGTCAAAACGAGGAGATTTGCTTTTGCAGCAGCACTCATTGCGACCAATCCGGCAACTGCGGAAGCGGCGCCTTTTGCTATAAGCGTAAATGTGAGAAATTCGGCCGCGGGCTTGATATATGGGGCTATAATAATAGTAAGGTCTTTAAGCTCTTTAGCGAGAGTAGTGATATTTTTCGCAGCACTTTTTACGTTGCTAGCCAGATCGCGAGACCATTTTGCAAGTTCTCCAGATTTTTCCATCTCGGTCAGGGTTTGAGAAACTCCTTTAAGCTGGGCGCTTAATTCTTGGATCAGCACAGCCAGCGCCGGCTTGAATAATTCTCCGAATTGGAGTTTTGCCTCTTCTATCAATCGGGGTAATGTCGTGATCTGTTTGCCGACTGTGCCCATTGCCGCCTCATATGCGCCGGCAATGCCTTTTCCAGCGGTTAAGACGGCATTCAAGGCAATCTGTTGTTTTTCTTGGCCGGAAAGGGCTTCTGTAGTCCGGCCCACAGAAGCCGCATATTTGGCGTATTCCGCCTCAAAATTGACGATGATGCCATAGGTGCGCAGGATTTCCGGCTGCAACGTAGTGATCCCATGCATTAAGCCGCGCAGGGATTCCGAGGAGTTGGTATTGCCGATGACGGCTGCATCCTGGGCCACCCGGGCTAATTGAGCAGACTTGGCCAGGTCCAGGTGGGATTGAACAAATTGCGTGACCGTCAGGCGCGATTCCTGGGTGGTGATGCCCATCTTCCGGACGGCTTCGGCATAACCGTTCATCTCGGACTTGGAATAAAGGGAATTTTTGCCCACCTTTTCCATGACTACGCCCAGGGTTTCCACCCGGGCGCTAAGCATGGCGCTGTCTTTCACGAGGCCGCCGATCTGCCAGGCCGCCATTGCTCCGGCAACTTTGCGGACGACGCTGTCTAAGCCTTCGCAGGATGATTGCAGTTTGCCGACGGCGCCCGCAGCCTTATTGGACTGCTCGCTGACCCTCTTCACCTGATCAGTGAAAGTGGACGAGAAGTTTTTGACCGTCGCCGAGCCTTTGTCATCGACTTGCAGGGTGAGCTGAATAACGTTTGCCATAAGAACCTTTTAAACCGTTAAGCGTGCGGAATAATGATATAATCAAAGGCGCCCTTGAAGCCGCCGCTATTGTATACCACCACGGTATTGGCGGCTTTTAGGTGCCACACTTCGCCCAGGTTATAGCCCGGATCCGCCTTCGGATTGATAATCAGCATGTAATTCAGGTGGCCGTAGTTATGCGTCAGCGTCCGCCCATCGCTGCCGTTATAGGTACTCGCCTGGGGTTTCAGGTCCTCGTCCTGGGTAAGCTTTGCCAGGTTTGTTGAATCCACGGGCGTAGAATCTATCCAAGATAGTCGTGCCATTTAGTCCTCCTTATTTGTTATTCTGCTGTGCCTGCCATTCGGCGATGATCCCGGCGATCTCCGCTAACTTTTCCAAGAGATCGTCCGCCTCCATTTGGCTCAGGCTCAAATCAACCATCCGCCAGACCGTCTCTGCCCCCAGAATTTTAATCTTGCCGTACAGATCGAGGGCCAGGTGGTTTTCCGGCAACAAATCGATGGCGTTAATGGGACAATGACCTTTTTCATCGCAGGGCGGATCACGCTTATCCTCCTTGTAATTGCCCCGGCATTCCTCACATGACGTCTGATGCGTCAGCTGCCAGATGAGGAAGTTCCGGAGTTTTTTGGCCCGCCCTCATCTTTTGCCCCTGTACCGCCGAGCAACTTGACGATATCGGACAATACATCTTCCGGCAGTGATGTTTTTAACGTATCATCAAAGGGCACATCCTTCCCTTGATCCTGAATATTTTCCCAGCCTATGATGGCGAAATCTATTAGGTCCGCCGTAACGGCTTCCCAATCGGTTTCTCCCCGTTGGGTATTCGCGTTGATGATAGCCTTCCTTTTGGAAGCGGTAATGCGCCGGTAGAAAATCCTGGAACCGGCCATTTTATAGACTAATTTTTCATCCTTATTGACAATCTGTATGGCCATTAGAACCTCCTTATTAAGTTATTACTTCATTGGATTACTGGACAAATCATTTTGCAACTGCAACACCATTTCCCGGGTGGCCTCGGTGGGAAAACCCGCCGCCATGCCGGGCGGCATCTCTGCCGTGAACGTATGAGTTGTGGCGATGAGACCGGCGCCGCCGATCGGAGCGTCCACCTTATCAAACCGCAAGGTCGGCAGCCAGATCCAGAAGGTGCGGTAGTAACCCGACGTTTCGATCTGGGACCCCGTAAATTTCAGCAAGGCCATTTTCCGGGTTTGGAGATTCATATCCCCGAGGAATGTGTCGCTCTCGTACCGGGGTATGGAAAACGACCCGGTAACCAGGCGTTTTCCTTCCCGCCGCGGCTCTGCGATATACAAACCGGAGAGGCTGTCGCGTTCGATCGTGAATTTGTTCTGCAGCTTCACCTCAAAGGCGCTGATCCCGACTGCATTACCCGATCCCAGCGCAACGGAGGTGGAATAATCGCCGATCCAGAAGACCAGGTCCGGGAACAACAGGGAGAGCCAATCGGTACCCGGAATGTCCCAGGCCGCGGAGGTGGTGTTGACCGCCGAGGCCCGGTCCAGTTTGTAGGGGACCAGCTCCAGGACGATCCGCACGCCTTTGGCGTCGCCCTTGATCGTGAGCGTTTGGATCATGGTCGAGGAATGCTCCCAGAGGGACACGGATTTATCGATGCAGAGCGATCCCCGGCGCACTTTCTGGTCGCCCGCCAGCAGGCCCGATCCGGCCAGGACGCCATCACCGGCGCACCAGCTCTCAGTATGGAGATTATCGGCCAGCTCAAACGTATTTTTGTAGACGCCGGCCGCGATCAGGGCCGGCGAGGCGGAATAGTTGCACATCCCGGTACCGGATACGAGGATAGACTCGATGCCCCGATAGACCGCATCGATTTCTATCGATCCCTGGACGCCCTTGCCGACGATATCGCTTCCGCCCATGCCTGCCTTGTGGCGGATGGTGAAGTCAAACTCCTTGGCAACCTCGGGACTCAGCGATTCCGTAATGAGCGGGACCTGATCACCCGCGCCGCAGGCTATCGGCGTGCCGTAAGCGGACTGCAATCCCTCGCGCTTCCAGGCAGCTTTTGAACTAAATCCGGCTCCCGTAGTCATGGTAATTTACCCCTCTTTAGGCCAGCGGCGACGTGGCCGTGGCGTTTGTCGTAGCGATCTCAATCTCGTTTAACTGGGTAAAGGTGGCTGAAACAGAACCGGGATCGCGGAAACAGGTGCATTCGATCTTTTGCTGGATCAACCCCGGCCCGGAGATTTGCGCGTCCGCTTTATCCACCTTGAGCTTCGGTAAATGAATGGCGAACAAAAAGTTGCCGGAGGTAAAAACCAGGGACGCATGCAGCGCCGTGTCGCTATCGCGGTAACCCAGATAGGTATCTGCCTCGTAACGGGGCACGGAGAAACTGAGCTTGGTCTCCCGGACGCCGTTTCTCTGCGGTTCCAAAATCGTTTTGGCCCGGTTGTCGAAATCATCCATTTTTAATTTGTTGTTGACGACGGTGCTGAAATCGCTGATGCCGACCGCCGTCACTCCGGAGAGGGCCGAGGCCTGGGGCGCGATTTTAAATACGAGGTCGGAAAACATGACTTTGTCGGCCACATCTTCCGTGTCGAGTGCCGTCAGGACGTTCGCAGTATTGACGGCCGAGGCGAGGTCCAGCACCTTGGCGACGCCGCCGAACTCGATGTCGAGAGGTTTGTTCGCGGCGCCGCTGATCTTGAGCGTGTCTATTTTACAGCCCGCGAACTCCCATACGGAGACGCCCTTGTAAATGGCCGAGGTAAACGAATAGGCCAGGTTTTCAGCCGGGGAATAGAGCCCGTCATATAGAGCGCCATTGCCCACCGGCGCCGCCGCCGTGCCCAGAGCGATGGCGATCATAGCATCCAGGTCGCCGTAGGTAAGCTTGCAAGGGATGGTGAAGGGATATTTTTTGTTCCCCGCAATTGTTGCCCCGGCGCCGGCCTTGCCCCGCAGCACCTCATCTACGTGCTTTTCAATCTCGTTGCCGTAATTCTCCGAGACGAAGGGAAGCGCCTTTGTGACGGCCACCGCCGTGCCGTAAACAGTTTCCTTTTTTATGCCTAATATACCTTCAAATCCTTTGCCCAGTGACATAAATCCTCCTATCGTTGTCCCTTTATTTGCGCCGCTAACCGCAGCTCGCCATAATGGCAAAGCACATTGCCGAAGAATCTCGGCTCTATAATCCCCACCTGGATACCCGATAATCCGGCCAGGGCGCCGAACTCGGGGCAGGTC
>ORJL011019067.1_pt1 | contig 10552 bp, 8 predicted proteins | sample 1779941 | NCBI WGS metagenome assembly ORJL01 (sample SAMEA104232317, study PRJEB22302) | groundwater metagenome | biome: forest; feature: aquifer; material: groundwater | place: USA | collected 2011-08-07 | depth 5.8 m | reverse complement strand
CATCCAGGCTCTTGCTGGCCTCCACCCTGACCAGAAGCTGGTCCAGTCCACTCTCGCGCCAGACGTGCATCTCGAAGTGTTCCGATACGCCTCCGGCCAGACCCAGGATGGCCTCCACGGCCGCGGGGAAGACGTTGACCCCCTTTATGGTTATCATGTTGTCCGTCCGCCCCAGCACGCCCCCCACCAGGTACTTCCAGGTCCGGCCGCACTCACAGGTCCCGTAGCGTGCCTCGACCACGTCGTGGGTCTTGTACTTGATGATGGGCTGAGTGGTCATGAGGTACGACGTGACTACGTGCTCTCCTCTTCCCCCGTCCGGCGCGGGCTGGCCCCTTTCGTCCAGGACCAGAGAGTGGAGGTCCTGCTCGAAGGTGTGCATGCCTCCCTGGACGGGACAGCCCTGCCCCATGGCGCCGGTCTCGGTCGATCCATAGAACTCGTAGACTTTCGCGCCCCAGGCCTCTTCGATGGCGGACCTGGTGGAGGGGATGTTGGCGCCGGGCTCCCCGGAGGCGAAGATGAACTTGACGGAAGAAGCGTGCAGGTCCGCTCCCATCTCCCACGCGACTTCGGCCATATGGAGGGCATAGGTGGGTGTCGCGAAGAGCATGGTGGGCTTGAAGTCCATGATTTGTTTGAGGCGCGTCCTGGTGTCGACTCCGCCGCCGGAGACCACGTGGACCCCCATGCGGGCGGCGGCGCGATAGGCCATCCACATAGCCACGAATATGCCAAAGTTGAACGCCAGGTACATTGTGTCGCCCGGCCTCACGCCCACCGACCAGCACATTACCGACACATGTTCGGAGCAGCGCAAGGACTCGTAGTCGCTGTAGGGCACTTGCAAGGGAACTCCGGTGCTGCCTGAGCTCATGAAGAACTGCCGGTTGGCGTCGTCCGGAAAGCGCGAGATCAGGTCTCCGTAGGGAGGGCTGACCGCCTGGGCCGCAATCAGGTCGGGCTTGTCAACCGCCGGTATCCTCTCCAGGAAATCGTCTAGCGTGTGGATGTCCTGCGGCTTCACCCCGGCCTCGTCGTAGTGCCTTCGGTAGAACGGACTGTTGTCGTAGGCATACTTGATGATGCCCTGGATTCGTTTCAAGTGGTAGGCGTCCAGTCTCGCCCGGGGCAAGGTCTCCAGGTACTCGTTCCAGTACCGGCCGGAGGGCAGCTTGGAAGGCGAAGCAGGGTTCATCTTATCTCCACAGCCGCATCGTGATTGTCCCGTGCCGGGCGCTCCCACTCACCCCCAATCTACATGGGCGCCGCGTGCTGGCTGCTGATCCGCACGCTGGGGCATCTTCCCGGTTTCGGGTTCATGGCAAGCAACGCTCCCAAAAAGGCCGCCGTTCAAATATACAATATGATGTCCATGTCTACAACGTCCTTTGTTCTTCCCGCGTACTTGCAGTATAATCTCCTCGCCTGGACCCTTCGTGGGATAACAAGCTTAGGGGGATAAAAGAGATGGCTTTTAGAGATCTGCGGGACTACCTGGCGAAGCTGGAGGAAGAGGGGGAGGTGCAGCACGTCGCGGAGGAGGTGGACTGGGACCTGGAGGTAGGGGCGATTATCAGGCATGTCTACGACCTGCGGGCCCCGGCGCCCCTATTTGAGAAGATCAAAGGATATCCTAAAGGGTACCGGATATTCGGCGCGCCTGCCGGGTTCAGCCGGCCAGGCCGGGAATATGCCCGGATTGCGCTGGCCATGGGGATGAAACCGGACGCCTCGTTGGCGGAGCTGATCGAGGAGTATATTAAGCGCAGAAAGGCTCCCCTCAAGCCCATTATAGTGAACGGCGGACCGTGCAAGGAGAACATCCTCCTCGGGGACAAGGTCGACCTGCTGAAATTCCCCGCCCCGCTACTCCACGCTGGCGACGGAGGCAGGTATATCGGGACCTGGCATATGGTCATCACGAGGGACCCGGATAGCGGCTGGACCAACTGGGGGATTTACCGCCTGATGGTGCATGACGCCACCAGTATGGGCGGATTGGTCGCCCCTTCCCAACACATCGGGATGATGTATTACCAGAAGTATGAGGGGCGCAACCAGCCTATGCCCTTTGCGGTGGTGATAGGCTCCGAGCCGGTCAGTCCGCTCATCGCTGGAAGCTTCATCCCCATGGGGGTGAACGAGGCGGATGTGATAGGCGGGCTCAGGGGAGAGCCCATGCAACTGACCAAATGTGAGACCAATGACCTGGAGGTACCGGCTTCTGCGGAGATAGTCATAGAAGGGGAGATGCTTCCCTACGAGAGGCGGGACGAAGGACCCTTCGGAGAGTATACCGGATACCGGTCCTCCCATCATGCCTCTCCCAAGCCCGTCTACCGGGTGAAAGCCATCACCCATCGCAATGACCCCATAATTCCGGTGTCCTGCATGGGAGTTCCGGTGGACGACGACCACTCTGTCATGAGCGTGACCATTGCGGCCGAGGTCCTGGACGCACTGCGCAGCCAGGGTTATCCGGTGAGAATGGTCACCGTGCCTCCGGAGGTGGCCTCCCAGATGGTGGTGGTCTCGACCAAGACCCCTTATCCTTTCTTCGCCAAGAAGATCGCTCATTCTATTTGGGGATCGCAGGCGGGCTCGATTCTCTACTGGGTAGTCGTGGTCGACGATGATGTCGACGCCACTAACTTCAACGAGGTGATGCACGCCGTGACGACCCGGTGCCATCCGGACCACGATATATACAAGGTGCCGAACGCTCCGGTCTATCCTAACATCACGACCTTTACGGACCCGGAAGACAGAATGACTGGCCGCGGGGCCTATGTTCTCTTCGACGCCACCTGGCCGAAGCACTGGAAGCCGGAGGAGACGCCCGTAAAGGCATCCTTCGATGTCTCATGGCCCAAGGAGATACAGGACAAGGTCTTGTCCAAGTGGCATAAGTACGGCTATAAGTAAGAGGAGCGGGAAGCGGGAAGCAGGAAGCGGGAAGCAGAACGGGGGGGCCTTGTCGTCCTTTCGAAGCTGATTTGGGGCAAAGACAGCCGTTCGGAGATGCAGTTGGGAGACGTCAGGAGCGTGCTGAAACAGGCAGAAGAACTGGACTATCCCTACATGGAGCGATGGGCCGAATACCTTGGCGTAGTTCATTTGTATCATGAGGCCCTGCGGTGAATGATACCAGCCCCGCAGTGCAGGCGATCTTTGATGAGATGCTCATGGACCGCTCCGGCGAGGATCGTCTGCGCATGGCTTGCGACATGTACGAGACAGCGCGCAGTTTGGTGCTGGCTTCTCTGCTGGCCGAGAACCCGAACGCCACTCAGACGGACCTGCGAAAGGGACTGTTCCTGCGCTTCTACGGTGATGACTTCAGCCCCGAACAGACCAGACGTATACTCGAGTTTCTGGAGCGAGGATAGGGACGAGGTCAACTCGTCCCTATCCTCGCTTAGACACGCCGGTCTGGTTATCTCGACAGGATCTCACCCACTACTTGGATGACTCGTGGCCCTTCACCTTGATGGTCTTGGGCCGGATCTCTTCGGCTTTGGGCAGCGCAAGGGTGAGAATGCCGTTCTCGAATTTGGCCTCGGCCTTGTCGGCCTTCACCGTGACGGGGATGGTCAGGGAGCGGGTGAAGCTCCCGAAACGACGCTCCTGGATGTAGTAACATTCCTGCGCGATCTTCTCGTCGGTCTTGGACTCGGCTTTGATCGTCAACAAATCACCTGTCACGGTGATATCCACGTTTTCCGGGTCGATACCCGGCAATGATGCCTTTACGACCACTTCATTCTCTGTCTCGTACACATCCATGGAGAACCCGCCTTCCCTGGCGAGCACCCGGGAGGTCGGACGGATGAAGCTATCCTGGAACAGCTTATCCATAGCATCCCTCAGGCTTACAGTCTCGTGGAATGGGTCCCAACGTACAATTGCCATTGTGATTCCTCCCTTGGTTTCGTTCTACGCATTGGAGCTTGGGGGCGCCGATCTGGTACGCTAGTCATCTATCGTCATCCGGTCGACCTCCTGTCTGATCGCCTTGGTTTCTCTCGGCTTCGTTTTAATTATAGTACCCTTGTGTTAGAATTATCTCTGATCTAAATTAGAATTGAGTTAGAACTGGATGAGGGGGAAGGGGAAGTCTCCCGAGAGCGGAACAGAGGGAGCGCCGGATATCCAGGGGGCACTCCGCTCCGCGATCTCCAACATTGTGCGGGCGCTGGGGAGTGTCGCGGGCGTGGTGGCGTTGCTGGACGAGACACATCACGGGCCTCCTCAACTCGCCAGCTACGGATTGAACCAGAAGACCCTGGCCCGGCTTGGCCCCCTGATCGGCCAGGCGATCCCACAGATGGAAGCGAGTCCGCTCTCCAAGGGAGCCCTTAGGGATCTGAGCCAACTCCTGAAGCAAGGTTCTACCGCGGCCCTGGACCGCTTCCATATCGTGGCTCTACCATTGCGGAACGAGGGCCATCTGGCTGGAATGCTACTCCTCTTCCATCCCTCGGAGAAACCCCAGCTTATCGTCGACCATCCGGCAGTCTACAACATCATCACTGATGAGGTGGGCATCGTTCTCCAGAATGCCCGTCTCTTCAGGAGGCTGGTCGATGAGAAACACTGGCTGGAGGCGGTCATACGTCACAGCGCCGACGGTATTCTGATCGTGGATAAATACCAGAGGGTCCTGGGTTTCAACCCGGCATTGGAGCGAATGTCCGGCTGGCATCCTGAGGAGGTACATGGCCGGCCCAGCGTCGACGTTCTTCGTCCGTCGGGGCCAGCCGAGAGCCAGGATAGGCCTCTTTACTCCCAGGCCGGCGTGGTGGGCGCCTCGAATCCGGTGGAGGCGCTGCTCATAACGCGGGAAGGAGGTCAGGTGGTCGTAGAAGCGAACTATGCCACCATACGGGGCGACTCAGGGGAAGTCCTCGGAGGAGTCATCGGCCTAAGGGACATCACGGCTCGAAAGGAGGCCCAGGAGCTCCAGAGTACTTTCCTCTCGGTCATATCCCATGAGCTGCAGACTCCCATTGCCATAATAGAAGGCTACGCTGGGATTCTCAGCGAGGAGGGGCTGGACCTGCCGAGGGACCAGATGAGGGAGAAGCTGCAGGCTATCAAAGAGGAGAGCAGGCTTCTCAGCCAGATGGTCGAAAACCTGCTGTACGCTTCCAGGATTCAGGCTGGAGGTCTCGAGTTACGCCGGGAGCCTGTGGACTTGCCTTCGTTGATCCGGAGGGTGGTCCAGAGGATGGGGCAGATCAGCAGGAAGCATGACATCGGAGCAGACCTGCCTCCCTCGTTCCCGACGGTTATAGCCGACTACGAGCGAGTTCAAGAAGTTATCACTAACCTGATCGACAACGCTATGAAGTACTCGCCCAAGGGGGGGGCCATTCGGGTAGAGGGAGAAGTGCGGAGCACCGAGGTGGTTATCAGCGTAATAGACAATGGGCAGGGTATCCCCCAAGAGGATAGAGAGAAGGTCTTCGACCGTTTCTTCCGCAGGGAGGGGGGCATAGCCAGGGTGGCAAAGGGCACCGGCCTCGGCCTCTTCATCTGCAAGTCCATCGTGGAGGCGCACGGGGGACGAATCTGGGTTGATTCGCCTCCGGGTGGTGGCTCCCGTTTTCGGTTTACCTTGTCTCGTCTGGAACCGGCTGCGCTTCCTGCTATCACCCTCGGTAGGATGCTGGCGGGGAGCAAGAAATGAGCCCCTCGGTACTCGTGGTCGACGACGAGCCGCGAATCGTGGACCTCATTAGGATGACCCTGGAGCGGGAAGGGTACGAGGTGTACGAAGCCGAGGATGGGTTTAAGGCCCTATCGAAGGCCCGCGAAGTCATCCCTGATATCGTACTCCTGGATGTCATGATGCCTGACATGGACGGTTTCGAGGTTCTTAAGGAGCTTCGCCAGACCTCCAGCGTTCCGGTTATCATTCTCACCGTGAAAGGGACCGAGGCGGACAAGGTGCGAGGCCTGGAGCTGGGGGCCGATGACTATGTCACGAAGCCTTTCGGCCACCGGGAGCTAGTCAGCCGGATCAAGGCGGTGCTCAGGCGCGCCGAGATGGGGGCGCCTTCCGGTAAGGCCCTGATCGTCGTGGATGACGATCTTTCGGTGGACTTCGAGAAGAGGGAGGTCCTGGTTCGGGGCGAGAGGATTCGGCTTCGTCCCACCGAATACAGGCTTCTGCATCACCTGATGAACAGCCCGGGAAAGCTGCTCACCCACGAGGCCCTGCTTTCCCGGGTGTGGGGACGCGAATACCGCGATGACACTCAGCTTCTAAGGCTCTATGTTACCTACTTGCGTCAGAAGATAGAGGCAGACCCATCCCATCCCAGGTACATAATCAACGAGCGGGGCCTAGGATACCGTTTCCTGGAATTTGCGCACACCTAGTCTCGCTCCTCTCCGCTGGGCAATCCGGCGCTACCCGCGCTGGCCATCCCCCCGGACCATCAATCCGGATGCGGGCGTGGCAGTGTCTTTATGAAGCGTCTTGAAGATTTGGGCATACCACGCATCCAACCACGTGTTAGATGCCAAACTAGCAGGGGCAGATCAGATCCGCATAAGTCCTTACGGCGTCACATCTAACGCTCCTCTAATGAGATTCTAGCGCTCCTCTAATAGCGCGGATGTTATCTTAACAAAAGAAAGGGGATACGCGGCCTGAGGCGGCCGAGAAAACAGCAATGAATCTATACAGACGACTTCCGTTAGTCATTCTGGCAGTGGTGGTGTCCTTGTCGATGATTGGATGCCTGCCCAGGATCCCCGGCGCTCCTTCTGTCCCGGGCGAGCCCTCGAAGCCGTCGGCGTCGGAGTCGACGCTGAGCGCCGCGGCTCCTGCGGCCCCAGGACCGCTCACCTCTTTTGAGGACGTGGTTATCGCCGTCAACAGTCAGGCCAGCCCGGGTGTTGTCAACATAAGCTCTTCGTCCACAGTCACGGATCTCTTCCAGCAGAACTCTCTCCAGCAGGCCACGGGTTCGGGGTTTGTGCTGGACAGTCAGGGCCACATCGTAACCAATGACCACGTAGTTGCCGGCGCCAATAGACTGACGGTGACCTTCGCGGATGGTAGCACCGCGGAGGCTACTATCGTGGGAACCGACCCCAGCAACGACCTCGCGGTGATAAGAGTGGATGTTCCTGGAGGCTCCCTGCACCCCCTGAAATTGGGTGATTCCGGCACCCTGCGGGTGGGCCAGATGGCGATCGCCATCGGCAGCCCGTTTCGACTCCAGGGTACGGTGACTGTAGGGGTCGTCAGCTCGCTGGGCCGTGACCTCCAGGGAACCAACGGGCGCGTCATAGGCGGGATTATCCAGACGGACGCCGCCGTCAATCCGGGCAATTCCGGTGGTCCCCTGTTGAATTCGTCTGGAGAGGTGATCGGGGTCAACAGCGCCATCTTCAGTCCTTCGGGTGGGAATGTGGGCATTGGGTTCGCTGTCCCCGTGAACACGGTGAAGCGGTGGGTCCCCGATCTGATCACGCAGGGAAGGGCTCGCCATCCGTATCTGGGTATCACCGGCCAGCCCATCGATCCTCAACTGGCTAAGTCCCTGGGTCTCCCCGTCCAACAGGGGGTGCTTCTGGCTCAGGTGGCTTCAGGCACGCCGGCCGCTGCGTCTGGCCTCCGGGGCGGAGACAGACAAACCCGTGTCGGCAATGTGAGAGTGGTCACCGGCGGTGACATCATCACTGCGATCAACGGTACCAAGTTGAAAGCAATTGAGGAGTTGACCTACTACCTCGATTCAAAGACCAGCGTGGGTGACAAGGTAAGCTTGACCGTAGTACGTGGCAACGAAACCCTGACCGTCAGCGTCACCTTGGCGGAGAGGCCGGCAGGGAGTTAGCCACTAGACCGAGGTTCTTCCATGAACGTGAATAGATTTACTGAGAAGGCCCAAGAGGGGCTGGCGGGCGCACAGCAGATTGCCGAAAGATACAACCATAACCAGGTGGAGACCGAGCATCTCCTGCTGGCTCTCCTGGAGCAATCGGATGGGTTGGCGCCCCAGATCTTCGCTCGCATCGGCATAGACCCGGAACTTATGCGGCAGCGAATCGAGGGCGAGCTATCCCGCTTGCCTAAGGTCTATGGGGCGCCGGGGCAGGTGTACATGTCGCCCAACCTCAAGCTGCTAGTCGACCGGGCGATCCAGGAGGCCGGCCGGCTCAAGGACGATTTCGTCAGCACGGAGCACCTGTTGTTGGCCATGGCCGATGACCAGGAGAAGGGGTACGCTGGGCGGATTCTCCGAGAGGAGAAGGTAGCCAAGGAGAGCATATATCAGGTTCTGACCGGTATCCGAGGGGGACAGCGGGTAACAGACCAGAACCCGGAGGCCAAGTATCAGTCCCTGGAGAAGTACGGCCGGGACCTCACTGCCCTGGCGCGACAGGGGAAGCTGGACCCGGTCATAGGTCGGGATGACGAGATAAGGCGGGTCATTCAAGTCTTGAGCCGGCGCACCAAGAATAACCCGGTGCTCATCGGAGAGCCGGGAGTGGGCAAGACCGCCATCGCGGAGGGCCTCGCCCAGCGCATTGTTCGAGGAGATGTGCCCGAAGGCCTCAAGGAGAAGCGGGTCGTCTCCCTCGACCTTGGCGCCATGGTGGCCGGCTCCAAGTACCGGGGTGAGTTCGAGGAGAGGCTCAAGGCTGTGCTCAAAGAAGTCGAGCGCTCTGAAGGGGAGATCATCCTCTTCATCGACGAACTGCACACCGTGGTCGGGGCAGGCGCTGCGGAAGGCGCGATGGATGCTAGCAACATGCTCAAACCTATGCTCGCTCGCGGCGAGCTTCATTGCATTGGGGCAACCACGCTGGACGAGTACCGGAAGCATATCGAGAAGGACGCGGCCCTGGAACGCCGCTTTCAGCCCATAGTCGTAGACGAGCCTTCGGTGGAGGAGACCGTCAGCATATTGCGCGGTCTCAAGGAGCGCTACGAGGTGCATCATGGCGTACGAATCAAGGACTCAGCCCTGGTTTCGGCGTCTGTTCTATCCAGTCGCTACATCACGGACCGGTTTCTCCCGGACAAAGCCATAGACCTGATAGACGAGGCCGCCTCCCGGCTACGTATGGAGATCGATAGCATGCCTGCGGAGCTCGACGAGATAGAGCGCAAGGCCATGCAACTGGAGATTGAAAGGGAGGCCCTACGCAAGGAGGTGGATCCCGCGTCCCGTGAGCGCTTGGCTCGTATCGAGCGGGAACTGGCCGGCCTGCGCGAGGAAGGCGCCGGCATGAAGGCCCACTGGCAGGGCGAGAAGCAATCTATTCAGAGCATTCGCGAGGTCCGGGAGAGGATAGAGCAGACCAAATTGGAGGTAGAGCGGGCCGAGCGCTCAGCGGACTATGGAACCGCGGCACAGCTCAAATATGGCACGATGATTGAGTTGGAGCGTCAGCTCCATGATGCCGAAGACCGCCTCGGGCAGCTTCAGACCTCCCAGAAACTGCTCAAGGAGGAGGTGGATGAGGAGGACATCGCCCAGGTGGTCTCCAAGTGGACAGGCATTCCCGTAAGCAAGATGATGGAGGCGGAAGTCCAGAAGCTCGTCCACATGGAGGACAGGTTAGGTCAGAGAGTGGTGGGGCAGGCGGAGGCCATAGCGGCGGTTTCCAACTCCGTACGCCGCGCCCGGGCCGGCCTGCAGAACCCGAACCGGCCCATCGGAAGCTTCATCTTCATGGGGCCGACCGGTGTGGGCAAGACAGAGCTGGCCAGGGCACTGGCCGAGTTCCTGTTCGACGATGAGCAGGCCATGGTCCGGCTCGACATGTCGGAGTACATGGAGAAACACACCGTGTCCCGCCTGATCGGAGCCCCTCCGGGCTACGTCGGCTACGAGGAGGGGGGCCAGCTTACCGAGTCGGTGCGCCGCCGGCCCTACTCGGTGATCCTCTTCGACGAGATTGAGAAGGCGCATCCGGATGTATTCAACGTCTTGCTCCAGATCCTCGAGGATGGCCGTTTGACCGATGGCCACGGCCGTACCGTGGACTTCAAGAACACGGTTATCATCATGACCTCCAACGTGGGGGGCCAGATCATTGAAGAAGCGTCGGGGAGCACCGATGACCCCAGGGTGAGGGACCGCATCAGAGAGGCACTGAGACAACAGTTTCGACCCGAGTTCCTCAACCGGGTGGACGAGGTCATCACCTTCCGTTCCTTGACCAGGGAGGACCTTAAGGAGATAATCGACATTCAGTTGGCCCGGCTGAAGAAGCGCCTGGCGGATAGGCGCATCGATCTGGAATTGACCGGCCCTGCCAAGGAGTTGCTGGCGGAGGAGGGCTATGATCCGGCCTTTGGCGCTCGACCCCTCAACCGTACCATCCAGCGCCGAATCCTGGACCCACTGGCCATGCGGGTTCTTCAAGGCGACTTCGGCGACGGGGATAGTGTCCTGGTCGACGCTCAGCGGGGGGACATCGTGTTTGTGAAGAAGGAGCGGACTGGGGAAACCGGGTAAGCCTTGTGCCTGCAGACATGCCGTGCTATATTGACGATGAGGTAAAGCAGAGAAACGGT
>ORJL011876902.1_pt1 | contig 10553 bp, 10 predicted proteins | sample 1779941 | NCBI WGS metagenome assembly ORJL01 (sample SAMEA104232317, study PRJEB22302) | groundwater metagenome | biome: forest; feature: aquifer; material: groundwater | place: USA | collected 2011-08-07 | depth 5.8 m | reverse complement strand
GGCTTTCAGCCGGTCAGCTTTCAGCAGGTCCGATGGCTCGGCTGCTTCGGACCAGCCAGCACGTGGGACTAGCAAGGCGCATCAGGGGATGCGCCTCTATGAACGACTATCGCAAGAGCGGCGGCTGCGACTTTCAGTCGCGCCAGGAGTCTATCGCCTTTAGGCGATAGTCGTTCAAGGCAACTTCTTCGAGTATGTGGCGCCGATCGCAGGCGGCACATCTCCGTGGGGATCACGCTGAGCGTGGCCCCGCTGTCGTTGGCGGCGGAGATTCAGAAGGTTGTCGACAACCAGATGCCCGGTGCCGTCCAGGTGCCGACAGCGCCGCTCATTTCCGGCTAACGCGTCTGCGGACATGCGGGGCGGACCAGCGGCTGAGAGGAGCGCACCATGAAACGCAGAGTCTTGCTGCTTCGTGGGTGTTGTTGGTTCGGGGCGACGTTCGACGCCGCGATGGTCATTCCCATGCTGTTTCCAGGTGATCGCACTTGAAAAAGGACATCGTCCGAACGACGATTGCGATCAGCAAGACACGGTCTGGCAGGAAGGTCCAGTACCGGGACGAAGGGGCCAGGAAGTCGGCCAGATGACGGCCAAGAAGGTGCCGATGATCAAAACTCCGGAATCTGTCGCAGCGTTTCTTCGGGGACGGCGCATAGCCGTGGCTGGCGTTTCCCGGCACTCGAGCCAGGCAGCCAACGCCGTGTTCCGCAAGCTGAAAAGCTCTGGGTACGAAGTGTTTCCGATCAACCCAAAGGTCTCTGAGGTGGAGGGCGTCAGATGTTACCCCGATGTCGCAGCCGTACCGGGGCCACTTGACGGTGTCGTGATCGCGACCTCGCCGGACGTCTCTGTCCGGATTGTGCGGCAGTGCAAGGACCATGACGTACGCCGCGTGTGGTTCCACCGGTCCTTCGGGCACGGCAGCGTTTCAGACGAGGCCGTTCGCGAGTGTGACGCGCACCGCATCGACTGCATCGTCGGGGGCTGCCCGCTCATGTTCTGCGAACCGATCGATTTCGGACACAAGTGCATGAGGTGGTGGCTGCAGCGCCAGGGCCGCGTTCCCAAGTAAGGGCACGTCTCTCGTGCCGCCGTGGTTTGGCACGGCCAATGTTAGTCCCGAGGTCGATCAGCTTTCGGTCTTGAGCCGACTGCTGAGCGAGGCGCTCGCGCGATTCCGACCTCGCGACCTCCTGCTTCTCGGGTGCTCGACCGGAAACGGCTTGGGTCATGTCGATTGCATGGGTTCGAGCTTCAGTCGCAACGGATTGAACCGTTGAACTCCGGGAAAGGCCTTTGACGTGCTGCACTTTCAGAAAGGTCCCTGATGCAGGAAACAAGGTGGTGGCGATATCTCCTGAGTTGCGGCCTCCTCACCGTGCCGATCCTCGTGTGGAACGCGGCGTTTACCCGCTTTCTGCCGCCGGCTTTGGGATCGATGGAGTTCTGGCGAGACATCCCTCCGCTGGTCGTCCACGGTGAGAACAGCCTCCGGTTCGCCCTAGTGGTATTGCCGTTTTTGATGCCTCTCGATGTTGCAACGATCGCCGAACGCCGACGCCTGGCTCTGCTCGTGGTGGGAACCCTCGTCTACTTCGCAGCGTGGATTCCCTTGATCGCCGTGCCGCAGTCCGGCTGGAGCACGAGCCGGCTGGGGTTTCTCGCGTCGGCGTACACACCGCTCATCTGGCTCACCGGACTTGGCCTCGTGGGCCGCAGGCTCTACATAGGGTGGTCCTATCGCTGGTGGGTCTACGTCGGGCTGGCCTGCGGCTTTGTCGCATTCCATGTCACCCACGCGAGCATCGTGTACGCGAGGAACACCCGTGAACGGGCCGCCGACCCCTTTGTCGCCGTGACACATCAGACAGCAGCCCACCGATCTACAGGTGCGGGCATTGTTGGAATTGTGGTGCGACGTAAAATGATAGTCTCGTTAAGCGATCAACAGGAGGAGCGCCGTGAAGACTGTCCTCGAATACTACAAGCAGTGCTTTGAGGCCGAGATTCCGAAATTCGTGCGCGTCCTGAAAGCGGTACCGGCCGACCAGGCAGGGTACCGCCCTCACCCGCGCTCGACGTCCGCCGGTGATCTTGTGTGGCTCCTCGCAAGCGAGCTTCACGATGCCTGCGAGCTCGTCGACCGGGGTGAGGTGAGCTATGTCGCCAGAGCCGCTCCGACTGTTCCTGAATCGATCGCTGCGTACGAGAAGAACGCCACAGCGCTCGAAACGCGCCTCGCGAAGCTGGACGATGCTACATGGGTGCGCAGGGCCAGGTTCCTCGTGGACGGAAAGGTTGCATGGGAAAGCTCGCTTGGCGACATGCTCTTCGGGTTTCTCTTCGACGCGATCCATCACCGCGGGCAGCTTTCGAGCTACCTGCGCCCGATGGGCGCCAAGGTCCCCTCGATCTACGGTCCGTCAGCCGACGATCCCGGGATGTAATCGCGGTTCTGGTGGCGATGCTCCCGTTCGTCTGCCCGGCCCTCGTTGTCCTCGACTGCTGACGCATTCCGACCTGGCTCGCGACTGACGCGATTTCCGCCTCCTGGCACGGATCGACGGTGGACCCTACACGCACGCCCAAGTGGTCGCTTGACTTCGCTCGCAAGCCTGACTAGTTTTGTCCGCATCCTTCGCAGAAGCGCTGAATCGAGGATGCTGTGCAGCCCACCCGCAGGGACTTCCTCAAGGCGGCGACGCTCGGCGGCGTGGCCGCGTCGGTATTCGGCTTCGACCTGAGGCCGGCGTACGCCGCGGTGCGCGAGCTCAAGATCGCGCGAACCACCGAGACCCGCTCGACCTGTCCCTACTGCTCGGTCAGCTGCGGCGTGATCGTCCACACGCTCGGCGATCGATCCCGCAACGTGAAGCCGACCGTGGTCCACGTCGAGGGCGATCCCGATCATCCGATCAATCAGGGGACGCTCTGCTCGAAGGGGATCACGCTCAAGCAGAACATCGTCAACGACCGGCGTCTGACGAAGGTGCTGTACCGCGCGCCGCGCGGCGTGACCTGGGAAGAGAAGTCGTGGGAGTTCGCGATCGATCGCATCGCCCGCCTCCTGAAGCAGACACGCGACGCACGGCTGATCGAGAAAGACGCGGCCGGCCGGACGCTCAACGCGTTGACGGCGGTGGGCGTCATCGGCGGCTGCACCGACACCAACGAGCTCAATTACCTCCTCGTCAAGGCATTCCGTGCGGGTGAGCCTGCCGCTCGATCTGTGGGCGCACGAACAGGGATACCGGAGGCTGCGCGCGAACCTGGTGCGGACCGCCTGCTGAAGGAACGCTCGCTGTGGACTGAACTGGGCGCGCCCGGCCCCACTGGCGACTGACGACTGGCGACTGATGTGACGCGCCCGACCCGCCTCCGTTCCTGGCAATCAGTCCGTGCTGTCACGCGGGTCTCCGCGTCCGGCAGTGAAGCCCGTGACTCGACCTGGCGGGCCATGGTTCTTTTACTCCTCCTCTTTTTCTGCTCGGGGGCGTGTGGTCTCGCCTACCAGGTACTGTGGCTGCGACAGTTGTCGTACGTGTTCGGTGTCACCGCGTATGCCGCGAGCACCGTGCTGGCGGCGTTCATGGCGGGTCTGGCGCTTGGCAGCTGGCTGGCGGGGCCCGTCCTGACGCGCATTCGCCGACCCCTCACGGCGTTCGGCGTGGCCGAGCTGCTCGTCGGCCTCTCCGCGATCGCGACCCCCTGGGCGCTCGGGCTCGCGTGGACGCTCTATCGACACCTCTATGCCTTCGCCCCGGATGCGTTCCTTCTCCAGACCACGGCCAGGTTCGTATGTGCGTTTGTCGTGCTGCTCGGGCCCACCATGTTGATGGGGCTCACGCTGCCGCTCCTCAGCGCTTCACCGCTCGTTCGCGGGCCGCACTTCTCGGCGCGCGTCAGCGCGCTCTACGCGGTGAACACGGCCGGCGCAGTAGCGGGCGCGCTCCTGACCGGTTACCACTTAATCGGCGCGATCGGCATGCAGCGGACGTTTTTGCTGGCGGCCGTGGCGAACATCCTGGTTGGGCTGACGGCCCTTCTGATGGACCGACGGCTCTCGGTGCTCCAATCTCCCGCCGCTTCGGAGGCCGCGCCGCCCATCGAGACGCGGGACATGCCACGTGGACCGCGCGTCGCCTGGGCCGTGATGGCCCTGTCCGGTTTCGGCGCTCTGGCTCTCGAGGTCGTGTGGTTCAGGCTGATGACCCAGTTCGTGGATGCCACGACCTATGCGTTCACGAGCATCCTGGCTGCGGTGCTGGTCGGCATTGCGCTCGGCGGCGCGGTCGCAGCCCGAACGCTCGCACGCGAGCGCGACTGGCACGCGTGGCTTGCTGCCGTTCAACTGGCGACAGGTGGGCTCGTGCTCGTCGGCGCCGGGCTCATCTCGTGGGAAGGAGCGTGGGGCATCGAGCGGTTTCGGCCGATGGGACCGGTCATGGCCGGCGTCCTCCTGCCGTCTCTTCTGATGGGTTTCTCGTTTCCCGTGTTGCTCCGCCTCGGTGTACCGTCCTCGCACGGCCACGACGCCGATGGCGCCGGCCGCGGCCGGCTCGTCGGGCGCTTCTATGGCGTCAACGTGCTCGGTGCCATCCTTGGATCGCTCGCGGGCGGCTTTCTCCTCCTGCCCCTTGTGGGCACGCGATGGGCGCTCATCGTCCTGGCGGGCTGCTTCGTCGCGTCCGGAATCGCGCTGTGCGTCACGCACCCGCGGCGGACTCGCCTGGCGATCCTCGCGGCCGCGGGGCTCTCCGGATTCGCGATCCTGGCGGCGGCGACGCCCGATCCGTTCTCCTATGCCACGCGACTGCGGATCGGTACCAACTCGGTCGAGATTTTCCGCGATGAAGGCGTGCAGACCGCCGTTAGCGTGCATGCCACCACGTTCCAACGTACGCTGCGGGTCAACGGCCTCCACCAGGCGAACGATTCACCCGGGATGGTACGGCTGCATCGCAGCATCGGTGTGCTGCCCATGGCGCTGCACCCTGCACCACGGTCCGCGCTCGTCATCGGGCTGGGCGGTGGAGCGACGGCGGGCGCGGTCAGCCAGCACGCCGGGACATCGGTGCAGATCGTCGAGCTCTCCGAGAGCGTTCGCAAGGCCGCAGCGTTCTTCTCGCACGTTACCTACGACGTTCTCAATCGGCCCAACGTCCGCTTCCGTGTCGACGACGGACGCAACTTTCTGATGCTGTCCGGCGAACGCTTCGACGTGATCACGGCGGATCTCATACAACCTGTGCACGCAGGCGCCAACAATCTCTACTCGCGTGAGTACTTTCAGCTGGTGCGGAGCGCGCTCAACGACGGCGGGCTCGTGCTGCAGTGGATCGGCGAGCGGGAGAAGTCGCACTACGTGCTGATCATGCGGACGTTCCTCGAGGTGTTTCCGCACGCCACCCTGTGGCTCGGTGGCCAGTTGATGGTCGGAAGTCTCGCGCCGCTCGCGCTCGACGAGGCTACGTTCACGGCAAAGCTCGCCGATCTGACGACGCGCACGGCGATGGCTGCGGTTGGGCTGGACTCCTACGGGGCCCTGCGACGCTGGTACACGGCGGGTCCGAGGGAGATGGCGGCGTTTGTGGGGCCGGGTTCGGTATTGACCGACGATCTGCCGCTCGTCGAGTACCACAGATCCCTGCCGGCGGGCGGCGGCCCGCTGGACCTGACGCGGATCAGAGGTGATGTGCGCGACCTGGATGTGCGGTGAATCCGACCCGATTCGTCCCGCCATTTCGTACCGCGCCGGCGAAGGACAGACTCCCCAACGCCATTGACGCGCCCGCCGCCCAAGAACTCGTCTTGGCGCGCTATCGCGGACACGCGCTGAATCGAATCGTCGAAGTGCTGACGTCCTCTCGGTCTTCCGGCGTCGACGCTATTCGGTCGGCGTGCGCAACGCTCGATCGGTCGGATATCGCATTGGAACATGCTTGTGCCGAAGCACTGGCGGATCTCGACAGAATTGAGGCCTCCGGCGACCTGGCCGGGCTCCGCAAGTGGGTGATTCAGGAACGGGTCGAGCGCCGGCGGCTTCACTCGCGTGTTCCATCGCCCCGGTTTCGGAGTGGGACGTGGGCGTGCACTACGTCGGTCAGGTCCACGTACCCGACTCGCCGGTGCAGGACCTGTTCGAATACCTCACCGAAGGCCGGCTCTCCTGGAATGCCATGCCCGACGTATACGACCGGGTGAACATCGACGGACTGCGCTTCGATTACGTCAGCGGCCGGGAACCCTTACGCGACGCGCTCGTTCGAACATTCCCGGGCGCGCTCGTGACCGCATCGGCGATGTTGCGGCGGAACATGTTCGGCGAGGTGTCGAGGACGGCTCGACTGACGACTGATGACTACTTGCCCCGCACGCTTGAGCTGACCTGCCCAACAAAGACCCGCGTGACAACATCGACTTGCTCACCTCAGAATCCCCACGACCCGTCGCCAGGTGCGCACGAGCTCGTACCCGGCGCAGCAGGTGACATAGAGCATGAAGAAGGCGAGCGCTAACAGGGTCTCGACGCTCCATATGCGAGCCCAGAGACCTGCTGGCGTTGGCCAATGCCCGGTCAACCAGGCCATGCCGACGATCGGTACCGACATCGCAGCCAACGTCGGCATGAACGAGATCGCGCTGATCATCAGCCGTGTGAGATATCCGCGACTTGGCGCCATCGGATCGACGTCTGCCGTCGGATCGGGCGACCGCCGAATTGCGTCGCGCAGGCGATAGGGGAATGACACCGCGTCCGACCATTTCATGCCTCGGATAAGGGCGGCGGTAATGCGTTTGGTCGGACCGCCAAGCATCAGGCGCTGAAAGAACGCGAGGACGCCGATCGTGATCGGCGGCCAGACGAACGGCAAGACAAACCACAGCGCACGAGGGTCCTGAAATTCGCGCGCAACGAGCCCGCAGTACAGTCCGATCGCCAGCATCGCCAGCCCGAAAAGCGCCCACTGGAGCGTCCGAAGCACTGACCGCGTCGCGAGCCAATGCTGCGCGGCCGATCGCGCGCTCGCGACGTCCTCCGGATCGCCGAGCGCGAGACCGCTCGCACGCAGCAGGATCTTCAGGAACCCTTTCTTGTCGTTGAGGTATTCGTTGTGTGCCGCTCCCACGGAGGCGACCTCGTCACGTCCGAAGAACCGATGCGCGATCGTGCCGCCCTTGAGGCCGGGCGCGATCGTGACGTCCGTGGCCGACAAGTCAAGCGCCGCCACGGGAAACGCCGTCGCGATCGGATCCACGCAATTGACGACGTTGATCCACGATAACGGCGTGCGAGTGGCCTCGCCCCGGCTGACAGGGTTCCAGCAAAAGTAGTGATCGGCGGAGACCCGCTGCTGAAAGTCCATGTTCTCAAAGTCCAGAAACAGCCAGATCCACATCAGCAGGCCAACTGGCGATCCGAAGGTGACGACGGTGTCCGGCAGCACCCCGCCCTTTTCAGCACTCCATTGTCTGACCACGTAGTTGTGAACGACGACGCTGCCGAGAGAATGCGCCGCCACAACCAACCGATCGCCCTGGTTCATCGCCCTCGCGATGGTCTCCATCGTTCGATCGAGGTGCGCCGAGATGAGCTGCTCCCCGTTCTTGTCCAGCACAAACGTCGCCACGTCTTCAAAGAACCGGGTGAATGTGGCGATGAATGTGCCGATGTAGTCGCGGAACACAATGGCTGGCAGGCCGATGATCGGCACCGTGCCCGCCGTCAGCACGCCTGCCACCCGTTGCAGGCATTGAGCGAGTTGGGCGCTGTTGCCGGCAAAGACGGGCGAGGTCGTCGTTCGAGGCCGCTGGCGCGCCGCACATACCGCGAGATCCAGGCCGAGGAACAGGTTTGTGAGATCGATGGGGTGGTTGCGCCTGACGACCCCGGCAAAGCCAGAGTAGTTCACTTCGTACAGACACACAGCGCCGACGGCGCCCGCTGGCGGCTCGACGCGCGGCTCCAGTCGCAGAAACGGCGGCGTCGCGCCCTCTTCGAATTGGGTGAGACGCCAGCCGGGAATCTGATCCTCGCCGATGACCGGCGCTTCAACGCTCTTCAGGTTCGCGCGGAACGATTGGTAGGTCCGGAGGAGATTCGAAAGGTGGTCGTGCCCGCCGACGCCGTGAACGGTGAGCAGGTGGACGGTCGAGACAGCGGAAGTGCGCGACTCCTCACTCACAAGGCGCCGCTAGATGTCGATCTCTCCTTTGGACTCAGCTTTCACCGCACGCGAAACGTACTCTCTCAGCTTGCTCAAGGCTCCAGGCTTTGCGAGCTCCCCGACGTCGAGAGTGATATTGGTGAGCGGGACCACCGCGCGTACCACGGCCTGTTGATTTTCTTCATTCCAGCGCCAGACGACGCTGAACCGGCTGTCTGAGACCGGTGTTAGAAAGGTGCTGTGCGCCGGGTCAAACTCGATCGCGTCCTTTTGCGGGTCGCGACGGAACTCCTCGCGGATAGCGTTTCGTGTATACCGGTCGCGGCCCTCCAGAAGCCTGAGGGCATCGTCTTCCCAGATGACACTTAGATCCGACATGGCTCACTTCCCTCAGACTCGAGTGTAGCATCCGACGACCGTTACCGCGCGCCCTTGAGCATGTCATAGGCCTGCGCGATGTTGGTGTTGCGCGCCGTCGGGTAATTCAGCCACCAGGCGTACTTCTCGAGAATATTGCTCGCCTGCAGCTGCTCGACGGTCTGGCCCGCTGCGATGCCTCGCGAGACGGCCGCGACGAGATCCTCGAAATACTGCCGGTAATCGATGAAGTCGGCCTTCGTCCCGATGTTCCCATGGCCGGGCGCGACGAGGTCGAAGTCGAGCGCCTCGACCTTTTTCAGCGCGCTGATCCACTGGGCGAGCGTCGTCTCGCCGGCCAACCCGCCTGGCGGCGTCCGCACGTTGACCCAGTCAACGGCGTACACGACCCGTTCGGCCGGGAAGTACACCACGGTCGCATCGTCGGAGTGGTTCGGGCCGGGATGAATCAGCTCCACCGTCTTGCCGCCGAGCGTGATGGTCTTGCGATCGGTGTAGGTGCTTTCCGGCGCGCGAACGTCGCCCAGGACCTCCGACCCGTCGAGGCCGCCGTCGCGATTCCTGTCGAGCGTGTCGAATACCGCGGCCAGCCCTCCGGTCACTTCGTCCCTGTCGCCCCGCCGATTCTTGTTGCGATCCTGCAGCCGCTGGCTTGTCTGGAGGTTCGCAACCGCGTCGCGCAGCGACACCGGCATGTTCGCGTGCCCGACCAGTTCCGCTGTGTCGTCGAACACCGCGCCGCCCGAGGCGTGATCCCAATGGTGGTGGCTGTAAACGAGGTACCGCACGGGCACCTTGAAGCGCTGCGCGATCTCGTTCTTCAGCCACGCGGCCGCATCGGCGTTGATCGGGTCGCCGACGATGACGCCTTCGGGAGTGACGAGGAACCAGGAGTTGTGCGTGTTGTTTTGAAATCGATATAGATCGCCTCTGATCTTGGCAATGACGCGAGTGGGCGGCGCCGGCTGCGCCGCGGGCTGCTGGCCGAGCGCGTTGGCGGCGAGCGCAGCGGTAAAAAGCACACCAAGGCGTAGGGGCGTACCCGTCAATCGTTTCATCGTGACCTCCGCGGTCAAGAATTATAGTAGAAAGCGCAACGGAGGTCATATGCGTGGATCCGGCGTTTCTCTCGCGGTTCTCACAGCCGTCGTTCTGGGCGTGGGGCTCGCGGCGCAGCCAGGGCAGAGCGGCGCGCGAACCTCAATCAAGCCGGGCGAGGAATGCCCGCCGGGCATGACCGAGGTCCGGCCGCAAAGCTGCCAGCCTCCGGAGTTTCCGCCGCCCAGCATCGTCGATTACCGGCCGCGATCGACGCTTGTCGTCCCGGCCCACCCCGTGCCGAAGGCGAAGTTCCCGGCCATCGACTACCACGGCCACCCCGGGAATCTGACGTCGCCCGACAATCTCGCCAGCGTGGTGGCGTCCCTCGACACGCTGAACGTCCGGCTGCTGGTCGCCGCCGACAATCTGTCTGGCACGCGGCTGACGAATACCCTCCAGACGATCCGCAACAGCCCGCATCGTGACCGCATCCGGGTGCTCGCCGGCATCGATTTCGACAATGTCGCTCCAGGTTTCGGCCGGAAGGCCGCGGCGGAGCTCGAGGCCGCCATCAAGGCCGGGGCGGTCGGCCTTGGCGAGATCTCCAAGAATCTCGGTCTTGGCGCAAAGAAGGCGGACGGCACGCGCCTGCGGATCGACGATCCCGAGCTCGATCCGATCTGGGGGGCAGCCGCCCGACTGAACGTGCCGGTGTTCATCCACACGGCCGATCCGCCGCAGTTTTTCGAAGCGCTCGACTACAAGAACGAGCGCTGGCTGGAGCTGGCGCTGTTTCCCGGGCGGCGCTATCCGTCGGAGCGCTTTCCGAGCTTCGACGCGCTCGCGACCGAGCGCGACAATCTGTTCAGAAAGCATCCGAAGACCCGGTTCGTCATGGCGCATTTCGGCTGGCACGCGGGCGATCTCGCGCGCGTGGCGCGGCTGCTCGACGAGATGCCGAAT
>ORJL010193968.1_pt1 | contig 10553 bp, 8 predicted proteins | sample 1779941 | NCBI WGS metagenome assembly ORJL01 (sample SAMEA104232317, study PRJEB22302) | groundwater metagenome | biome: forest; feature: aquifer; material: groundwater | place: USA | collected 2011-08-07 | depth 5.8 m | reverse complement strand
CCCCGGATAGCGGTTCCAGTACCAGGTGCCGCCGACGGTGGTGCCGGCTTCGAACACGCGCACCCGCATACCCTGTTCGCGCAGTCGAAGCAGCTGGTACATGCCCGACATGCCCGCCCCGACGATGATGGCATCAAAGTCGAGAGCCGGCGCCGCGTCGGCTGGGATGCTGGTTTCACGCGAGTCGGCCATGTGTTGTTGCTCCCTGCAGGCGGTGCAACCGGGCTTCATTGAAGTGAAGCGAGAATTCGGCTGACGCCGGGGAGGGTAATCAGTGCGACGGGCGTCGTGCAACGGTCATTGCGCCAAAGGGGCTATGCAGAAACCTAACCCCGCCGCACGCTCGCACCGCCGTCCACCGGCAGCGTCACACCGGTAATGAAGCTGGCCTCGTCCGAGGCCAGGAACAGGGCCGCGTTGGCGACGTCCCAGCCGGTTCCCATCTTCCGGCGTAGCGGCACTTTCGCGTCGCGCTCGGCCTCGACCTCGGCGCGGCTCTTTTTGAATTCCCGGGCGCGGGTGTCGACCGCCATCGGCGTGTTCATCAAGCCGGGCAGGATGACGTTGGCGCGGATACCGTACTGGGCATTCTGGTAGGCGAGCTGTTCGGTGAAGGAGATCATCGCCGATTTCGTCGCCTTGTAGGCGACGTAGGGATAGGTGGTGATGGCAGCCATCGAGGAAATGTTGATGATGGCGCCGCTCATCTGCTGGCGCATGATCGGGATCACGTGCTTGGCCGCGAAGATGCAGCTTTTGAGGTTGATGGCCACGCAGCGGTCGAGCGCCTCCTCGGTAATGTCGAGCAGCTCGGCGTCGCCGCCCGCGATGCTGACGCCCACATTATTGTGCAGGACATCGATGCGGCCCCAGCGGGCGTGCGCATCTGATACCATGGCCTTGAGCTCGGCATTCCTGGTGACGTCGGCCTTGAAAGCCACCGCCGTGCCTCCGTTGGCGCCGATCATGTCGACCGTCTCCTGGGCCGAGTTGAGATTGTGATCCACGCACAGCACGCGAGCGCCTTCGCGCGCGAAGGTCAGGGCGGTGGCGCGGCCGTTGCCGATGCCTTCGCCGGGGCTCTGGCCGGCGCCGACGACGATGGCGACGCGATCTTTCAGGCGCATATCAGTTCACTCCCGGAATCGGGTACTGCTTCAGTACCTCTTTGTAGGTGGGCTCATTGTCGATCTTCATGGTGGCGAGCACGCGGACCACGGCGCAGTAGAAGGCGATGGTGAGCACGAGATCGGTCATGTGCTCGTCGCTGAGTTGCTTCTTGATCTCGGCGAAGGTGGCGTCGGACATCGCGAGCTCGCGTACCATCTCGCGGGCGCCTTTCAGGATCGCGCGCGCCAGCGGCTCAAGCGTCGAGGACTTGCCCTCGGTCTCGGCCATCAGACCAGCGATATCCTCGTCGGTGACGCCGAACTCCCTGCCGATCTTCACGTGATGGGTGAATTCATATTCCGACTTCTCCATCCAACCCACTTGGAGAATCGCGAGCTCGCGCAGCCTCGGGTCGAGTTTGCTCTTGAAACGGATATAGCCGCCGACCCCGTTGAAGGCGCGCGCCATGTCGGGCGAATTGACCAACAGCTTGTGCAGGTTGGTGTTGCGCTTGAGCATGTCGCGATATTCGGGTGCGACCTGGTCGGCCTCGAGATAGGGCAGGCGAGCCATCTTGTTATTCCTTGTTTATGGCATGACCGGTGATCTCGTTAATCGCATTCCGGGCCGTAACACTCGATCCGCGACTGACATCACCTCGATCCGGGGGCGCAGAGCTGGGAATTTGCTCTGGTTCTTATCGTCGCACAATCGGGATTCGAGAACGAGTTGGACGAAGCCTACTTTTAAGTTCGGTGGAATGCCGGTTCGCGGCCCCCGCGCTTGTCGGCACAGCCAGTGGTTCAGTCCGGTCCGGCGTCATGCGATAATCGACAGTTCGCCGGCATCTGCTGCAAAACGCCACAAACTCGATCCGATTTCAATTCCGTGTCACGGAACAAAATTCCGCTTGCATCGGAAACCAACCAAGGTTTCATGTTCGGCAACAAGCAGCTGAACTGGACGCGATGCGCGCTGGTCATTTGGCAATGAGGAAGCGTGATGGGCGCGTTATCGCATCTGCGAATTGTCGAGATCGGAAGTGCGGCGGCGGCGAGCTACTGCGCCCGCCTGTTCGCGGATTTCGGTGCGACCGTTCAGAAGGTCGAACCGCCGCAGGGTGACCCGCTCCGCCGCACTGCGCCATTGACGCCGAAAGGGCAGAGCGCTTGGTTCGCGTTCCTGAATTTCAACAAGTCGAGCATCGCGCTCGATCCGGATGATAAAGGCGCCTCGGCGCGCCTGACAGAGCTGATCGGCAATTGCGACGTCCTGATCGATGGCCGCGATGTTGACGCGGCGGACTGTCCGGCATTCGATCTTGCTGCGCTCAAGCGAAGCAATCCCGGCCTCATTCATGTCGATGTCAGCTGGTTCGGCCCTGACGGTCCGTATGCGAAGTTTGAGGCTGTTGACTCGACCATTCGGGCGCTGACGGGATTGGTCAAGCTGGTCGGGCCGGTCGAGGGACCGCCGGCGCACGCGCCCGATTTCCAGACTGGCATCTTCGCCGGCCTTTGGGGTTTTATCGCTGCGGCATCGTCCGTGCTGGGCCGCATGCAGGACGGACACGGTCGCACCAGCTCGCTCAGCATCTTCGAGTCGAGCATCGCGGTCACCGAATACATCATGTTCGAGTCGTTTACGCGCGGCGACATCATGCGCCGGATCGGCGTCAACCGCTTCTGGCCGACCTTTCCGGTCGGCATCTATGAAACCAAACAGGGATGGCTTGGCGTCACCACGGTGACGCCAGCGCAGTGGCGCGCCTTCTGCGAGATGCTCGGACTGTACGACCTGCGCGACGATGCAACGCTGTTCATGGGCATCGACCGGTTGCAGCGCATGGAAGAAATCGAAGGCAAGTTTATTCCGAAGCTGAAGCAGCGCACCGCGCAGGAATGGTTCGCGGAAGGGTTGAGGCGGAAGATCCCGATCGTGCCGGTGCCCGATATCGGCGACCTGGTCGGCGACGCCGAGAAAAAATCGCGCGGAGCCATCGTCCCGATCGTCATCGGCGACGAAACCGGGTTTACCGTGGGCTCCATGCAGCGATTGACCGGCACGCCGCCGCGGCGCGGCGGCGCCGTTCCGGCGATCGGCGAGGGGCAGCCTGCGATGGCCCGCCCCGGCGATGCGGCCGCACGCGCTCCCGCGCCCAAGGCGGGCGTTGCAAAACGCCTACCTCTCGAGGGCGTGCGCGTGATCGATTTCTCGATGGGCTGGGCCGGCCCGATCTGTACGCGCACCTTGGCCGACCTCGGCGCCGACGTGATCAAGATCGAGGCGATTCAATATCCGGACTGGTGGCGCGGCGTCGATCGGCGCCCGGCTTACGTTCTCGAGCAGATGTATGAGAAGTCGGTGCGCTACTGCATCATGAACCGCAACAAGCGCGGCATCACGCTGGATCTGACGCGGCCGCAGGGCCTTCAGCTTGCCAAGCGGCTGCTTGCCGACGCCGACCTCGTCGTCGACAATTACTCGGTCGAAGTGCTGCCGAAACTCGGGCTCGGCTATGAGGTGCTCAGCCAGCTCAATCCGAAGCTGGTCATGATGTCGATGTCGGCGTTCGGCGCCGGCAGCGTCCACCGCGATTGCCGCGCCTACGGCTCGACGCTCGAGCAGGGCTCGGGCCTGCCAAGTGTCGTTGGCGACGCCAATGGGCCGCCGGTCATGAGCCACACCGCGTTCGGCGACGCCGTCGGCGGGTTGAACGGGTGTGCTGCGGTCCTGACCGCGCTGATCCACGCAAGGCTGACCGGCAAAGGCCAATTCATCGATCTCGCGCAGATCGAGTGTATGATGCCGTTCGCCGCTCCCTGGATCGTGGCGCATTCAATCGACGGCAGGACGACGCCCGTCAAATACGGCAATCGCCATCCGGATTTCGTGCCGCATGGGTGCTTCCCATGCGCCGGCAGCGACAACTGGATCGTGGTAGCCATCTCCAGCGATGCGATGTGGCCAAGGCTCTGCAAATTACTGGGCCGGACGGACTGGGCCGCGGATGAAGCGCTGAAGCACGCCGCCGGACGGCGCCAAATCGAGAGCGAAATCGAGGCGGCCATCGCGGGCTGGACGTCCACGCGGGATCCAGATGACGCGATGAACGCATTGCAGGCCGCCGGTGTCGCATCGGGTGTGGCGCGGCTGCCGATCGAATTGCTGAAAGACCCGCAGTTGCATGCGCGTGGATTTATCCAGCAGATCGATCGCGCCTTCATCGGCAGGCCCCCGCAGCCTTCGATGCCGTCCCGCGAGACCGGAAAGCCGTTTGAGATTCGCTCCGCGCCGCCGACGCTCGGCGAGCACAATCGCGAAATACTCGCCGGCATGCTTGGACTGTCCGACGCCGAGATCGAACAGCTGGCGCGCGACGGCGTCATCGGCACCGAGATGCTGATGGAAGAGCAACTTGTGAAAGAGAAGAAGCGGGCGGCAGGCTGATGGAAACGGCTCACCCGGCAGAGCGCACATCGGGAGCGGCCGCGACGGGCAGCCCGCAAGCGCTGATGTCGGTACGCGGGCTTGGCATTCGCTTCAAGACCGCACAGGGGGTGTGGCAGGCGACACGCAAGATCGACTTCGACATTGCGCCGGGCGAACGTGTCGGAATCGTCGGTGAAAGCGGTTGCGGCAAGACCATCACCGGCCTATCGATCCTTCGCCTGCTGCCGAATAATCTCTCCGGTCTGGACGGCTCGATCCTGTTCGATGACATCGATCTGGCTTCGTGCAGCACGAGGACGATGCGCGGGATCCGCGGACGCCGGATAGCCATGATATTCCAGGAGCCGATGAGCGCGCTCGATCCGGTGTTCACGGTCGGGCATCAGATCGCCGAGACGCTGCGTGTTCACACCGACGTCAGCAAGCAGGAAGCCCGGGCGCAGACCATCGATATGCTGCGCCGGGTAGGCATTGCGTCGCCTGAACGGCGTATTGACGAGTATCCGCATCAGCTTTCCGGCGGAATGCGCCAGCGCGTCATGATTGCAGCGGCGCTGATATGCGGGCCGCAGCTGCTGATCGCCGACGAGCCGACCACCGCGCTCGACGTCACCGTGCAGGCGCAGATCCTCGAATTGCTGCGGAGTCTGAGCGAAACATCGAAAACCGCGCTGATGCTCATTACCCATGATCTCGGTGTGGTCGCCGAAACCTGTACACGCATGATCACCATGTATGCGGGCGAGGTCATCGAGGATGCCGCGGTCGATGCCGCGCTGGTTCGGCCGCTGCATCCCTATACGTCCGGCCTGCTGCGTTCGCTGCCGCATCTGAGCCCGCGCCTCGGCAAGCTTCTCTCGATCCCGGGCCGCGTTCCCTCCATTGGAGACATGCCTGACGGATGCCGCTTCAAGGCGCGCTGTCCGCATGCCGCTGCGGGTTGCGAAGCCGAGCAGGAATTGCTCGATGCAGGCGATGGCCGCAAGGTCCGTTGCTGGCGCTTCAGGGAGCTCGAACTGCCCGGCGCATTGCAACACGCGGCCTCCGCGCCGATTGCGGGAAGGGTTATCCGGCAATGATGCCTCCGGCCGGCGATACCAAGAGGGATCCGATCGTCTCCGTGCGGGACCTCGAGGTGCGCTTTCAAACCATGGATCGCCGCGCGACCGTAAAGGCGGTCGATGGCGTCAGCTTCGACGTCCGCCGCGGCGAGACGTTTGGAATCATCGGTGAATCCGGATCTGGCAAAACCACCATCGGCCGCGCCCTGGTGTTTCTTCTGAAACCAACGGGGGGCGCCATTCTGCATAACGGCGTCGATCCGCAGGCGTTGCCGCGGAAGCAGTTCCAAAGCCACCGCCGCGATTACCAGATCATCTTTCAGGATCCGAACGCCGCGCTAAATCCACGCATGACGATTATCTCGTCCGTGCTCGAGCCGCTCGAACTCGCGCGTGCTGGAACCAAAGCGGAGCGTCTGGCGCGCGCGCAGGAAGCGATGGATCGCGTCGGCCTGCCTCAGGAGCTTGGCGAACGCTATCCGCACCAGCTATCCGGCGGGCAAAAGCAGCGCGTGATTATTGCGCGCGCGCTGACGCTGCGGCCGAAGCTGATCGTTTGCGACGAGGTCGTGGCGGCGCTCGACATGTCGATCCGGGGCGATGTGCTCAATCTGTTTGCCGAACTGCAGCGCGACCTCGGACTTACCTACGTGTTCATCACCCACGACCTGTCGGTGGTTTCCCACATCAGCAACCGCATCGCGGTGATGTATCTTGGCCGTTTCGTCGAGCTTGGCCCGGCGGAAAGCGTTTCCGGACGGCCGCTGCATCCCTATACCCAGGCGCTGTTGTCGGCGGAGCCGCTGCCGTTGCCCTCTACCATGCGCAGCGATCGTCGCATCATCCTGCAGGGCGAGATCCCGAGCCCGATCGATCCGCCTTCGGGATGCCGTTTCCGCACCCGCTGTCAGTATGCGCAACCTGTCTGCGCGGCCCGGACACCAGATTGGCGCGAACTTGCGCCCGATCATTGGGTCGCCTGCCATTTCGCCGATCGTCCGAATTTTTCGCCGAGCCAGCAATAATCACGTTCGATGGAGGACAATGCCATGACCAGGGAAAAGATGTGGGCGACCCGACGCGAGGCGATGGCGTTGCTGTCAGGCGCGGTAGCCGGGGTCGCGCTCGGCGGCGATGCCCGCGCCCAGGGCGCGCCGAAACGTGGCGGCATTTTGCGTATTTCGGCCCCCACCAACCCCTCGAGTCTCGACCCGGCCACCGGCGGCGCCGGCTCGGATCACGCGTTTCTCTTTACGATGTACGATACGCTGACCGAGTGGGACTTTGAGACCTTGAAGCCGAAGCCAGGTCTTGCCGAGAGTTGGCGCTTCACCGATCCGACGACCTTCGTGCTCAACATCCGGCCGGGCGTGACCTTTCACGACGGCACGCCGCTCGATGCCGAAGCGGTCAAATTCAACCTTGAGCGCAACAAGAGCGATCCGAAGTCCAACATCAAGGCCGATCTTGCGACTATGGCGTCGGTCGAAGTCACCGGTCCGATGCAGGTCACCACAAAGCTGAACACGCCCGACGCCGCATTGCCCGGCATCCTCAGCGATCGCGCGGGGATGATGGTCTCGCCGACGGCGCTGAAGGCAAGCGCAGCCGGCAACATCGCGCGCACGCCGGTCGGCGCCGGCGCCTATGCCTTTGTCAGCTGGGCCGACGGCGAGCGGATCGTTATCAAGCGCAATGAAAAATACTGGAAGGCAAACCGGCCTTATCCCGACGGCATCGAGTTCGCGATCATTCCCGAACTGACCACGGGCGTGCGCTCGGTCACCGCCGGGCAAAACGATCTGATCTATCAGCTGCCGCCGCGGCAGAAGGCGGTCGTGGAGCGCTCGAACAGCCTCAAGGTCGTCAACGGGCCGACGCTGTACGTCTTCCAGATCTTCCTCAACTGGGCAAAGCCGCCGTTCGACGATATCAGGGTGCGCAAGGCCTTCAATCTCGCCATCGACCGGGAATCTTTTGTCAAGGCGGCGCTCGCAGGCCTTGCTGAGCCGGCCTACATGAATCTGCCGAAGACACATTGGGCCTACGACAAATCGGTCGCCGAGCTTACTCCTTACGATCCCGAGCGGGCGCGCAAGCTGCTGGCCGAAGCCGGCTTCAAGGAGGGAACAACGATTGAGCTCGTCGGCTATCCGGATCAGGATTCGGTCCAGCGCCAGGAAATCCTGATCGAGCAATTTCGAAAAGTGGGCATCGGCGTACGCTTCCTCAACGCACCGATTGCGGAAGCCTCGGCGGCGTTTTTCGGCGCCGAGAAGCGAGGCTCCGGGCTGCTCGCCGCCTGGACCGGACGGCCGGATCCGAGCCTGACCTATTCGCTGATGTTCACCAAGGACGCCTATTACAACGGCGGCAGGGCGTCGGTGCCGCCGGAACTGGAAGCCGCGATCAAGGAGTCGCGCGCCTCCGAAGACATCCAGACACGCAGCAAGGCCTTCGCGACCGTGCAAAGGCTTGTCATGGAGAATGCGTTCGTGGCGCCGCTCGCGTTCCAGTTCGAACTGGTCGCGATGAACAAGAAGGTGCACGGCTACAGGCCGAACCTCTTGGGCAAACCGAAATACGACGACGTCTGGCTGGAGAGCTAGAGGCATGGCACGACGAAGTCCGGCAAAGGTGATCGGCAGCCGCCTGTTGCAGGCGCTGCCGGTGATCCTGCTTGCGACTTTCATGGTGTTTTCGCTGCTCAAGCTGGTGCCCGGCGACATCGCGGTGACGCTGGCGGGCGACAACGCCTCCGACGTCCGCATCGCCGAGATCAGAAAAATATACGGTCTCGATCGGCCATTCATGGTGCAGTACGGCTCTTGGCTCGGAAAGGCCGTCCAGGGCGACCTCTCGCAATCGCTGCTCACGGGCGAGAAGGTTGCGGTTTCGATCTCCCGGGCCTTTCCCAATACGCTGCTGATCGTAGCCATTGCGCTATTGCTGGCGCTCTCCACCGGGATCCCGATGGGCATCGTGGCGGCGATCAAGCCTAACGGCTGGGTCGACAAGATCGTCAGCATGGTCGCCTCGCTCGGCGTTGCGATCCCCGGCTTCTGGCTCGCCATGATCCTGGTTGCCGAAATCTCGCTGAGGCTGAACTGGCTGCCGGCCACCGGGGCGAAATCCTTCGCGGTGTCGCCGTTGGAAGCGATCCGGCACGCCTTGCTGCCCGGAATTGCCATCGCCGCCTACGGCATGGCCGAGGTGGCGCGACAATTGCGAGGCTCGCTGCTGGAAGTGCTGTCGTCGCAATATGTGCGGACGTTGCACGCCAAGGGGCTTTCGATGGCGCGAATCCTCTGGCAGCACGGCCTCAAGAACGTCAGCGTCAATCTGTTCACCATCATCAGCCTGCTGGTGAATCGGATGCTGGCCGCGACCGTCGTCATCGAAGCTGTGTTCGCCATTCCCGGTTTGGGAAGCCTGATCGTTCGCGGCGCCATTCAGCGCGATTTCCCGATCGTGCAGGGCGTGGTGTTCACGATGGTGATCGTCGTCATTATGGTCAACCTGATCGCCGATCTCTTGTGCGCGGCGGTCGATCCAAGGATCGAGCAATGACCGACCTTGCGCTTCCCAACCAGTCGCGTTCGACGAAGATGACCCGCACACGGCGTCTCTTGATGTGGCTGGCCTCGGACCTTCGCGCCGCTCTGGCGATCGTGGTCCTGCTTGGCCTTGTCATTGTCGCGATCGGCGCGCCGTGGATCGCGCCCTATCCGCCCACCGCGCAGGATGTCAACAACATGCTGGCGGCGCCCGGTCCTGGTCACCTGCTCGGCACCGACGATCTCGGCCGCGATATCTTCAGCCGGTTGATCTACGGCGCCCCTGCCACCGTGTATGCGAGCCTGCTTGCGGTCAGCGTGGCCGTCGCCATCGGGTTGCCGGTTGGATTGATGGCCGGATTCTTCGGCGGCTGGACCGATGATATCATCAGCCGCGTGATCGACACCTTTCTTTCGTTTCCGGCCATCGTGCTGGCGATTGCGGTGACCGGCGCGCTGGGCATCGGCCTGACCAACGGCATGATCGCCGTCGGTATCGTGATGTTTCCGGCGCTGGCGCGGATCGTGCGCGCCCGCACGCTGATCGTGCGCCAGGAGCTCTATGTCGATGCGTCCCGCTGTTTCGGCGCGCCCACCTGGTACATTCTATGGAAGCACGTGCTGCCGAATTCATTGCAGCCGGTTATCGTCCAGGTGACTTTGCTTTTGGCCGCAGCATTGCTTGCAGAAGCCAGTCTCAGCTTCCTCGGTCTCGGCATCCAGCCGCCCAACCCAAGCTGGGGCGCGATGCTGGCCCGCGCCTATCAATACATGGAGATCGCGCCGGAGCAGATGTATGCGCCCGGATTGGCCATTTTGGTCATTTCGCTGGCGTTCAACGCGCTGGGGGAGTCCTTACGCGTCGTGCTCGATCCCACCATGAAGGATCGCTAAGCTTCAACTGGAAACATGCATGCCCTTTCATAGACTGTTGATCGCCAACCGCGGCGAGATCGCCATCCGCATCGCCCGCGCCGCGGGTGAAACCGGCCTTGCCACTGTCGCCATTCACCCGTCGGATGACGCGCTGTCGCTGCACGTTCGCGCGGCTGACGAGAGTTTCGAAATTCCGGGGCGGGGCGCGCGCGCCTATCTCGATATCGAAGCGGTGATTGCGGCCGCGAAGGCGACCAACTGCGATGCGCTGCACCCCGGCTATGGCTTTCTCAGCGAGAATTCCCTGCTGGCGCGGCGTTGCGCGGAGGAGGGGATCGTTTTCGTCGGGCCGTCTCCCGATGCGCTCGATTTGTTCGGTGACAAGATCGAAGCCAAGCGGCTTGCCAAGCGCTGCGGCCTGCCTGTGATCGAAGGCACCACCGGTCCGACCACGCTGGACGAGGCGAAGTCGTTCTTCGCCTCGCTCGGCGCTGGT
>ORJL010978083.1_pt1 | contig 10554 bp, 11 predicted proteins | sample 1779941 | NCBI WGS metagenome assembly ORJL01 (sample SAMEA104232317, study PRJEB22302) | groundwater metagenome | biome: forest; feature: aquifer; material: groundwater | place: USA | collected 2011-08-07 | depth 5.8 m | reverse complement strand
TTTCTTGATGAAATTGCAGAGCTATCAGGCTCTATACAGGCAAAACTTCTTCGGATTACCCAAGACGGTGAATTTACAAGACTTGGAAGTTCAAGAACTCTCAAAACAAATGTACGCATGATTTCAGCAACAAATAAAAACCTAAAAAAACTTGTGGAAGAAAAAAAATTTCGTGAAGATCTATTCTATCGATTGAATGTTGTATATATCGAATTGCCACCTTTGCGTGAAAGAAAAGAAGATATTCCTTTATTAGTCACTCATTTTATTAAGGTTTATAATAAGAAGATGAATAAAAAAATAACAGGTATTACAAAAAATGCCCTTCAAACATTCATCAATTATGATTGGCCCGGAAATATTCGAGAGCTGCAAAATATGATCGAGCGAGCTGTACTCTTAACCAAAGAAAATATCATAACTCGAGAAAATCTCCCCTCACCCTTAAATCCCCAGGATGAAAATATCTCAGCACTCACAATTCCCCTAGGAACACCCCTGGAAGAAGTAGAAACAAGACTCATTGAAAGAGCCCTTAAAGCTTCAAAAGGAGATAAAAAAGCTGCCGCACACCTCTTAGGCATTCACGAAAGAACCATTTATAGAAAGCTAAGAATAAGAAGAGAATAATAAGGAAGTTGCGATGAGCCGAACGAAGCTTCCATGCTGCTTTTCAAGAAGGATCTTATTTAAAACCTCCCACACCACCGCCTCCTGTTATGATGAGCGAATAATATTCAGTAATATAATAGGAACTTTTGATGCCATGTGAAAAATTCCAGACGAATTTTAAGGAAGTAAAGCGCAGCCCTTCGGGGCGAGCCATGACTAAAAATTTGTCTGGAATTTAAGAATCTATTATGAAAGAACTGTGGATAACCTAATATGAGCTCATCGCAACAACCTTTAATCTAATACTGTTGACAAAGTGAAATTGATAATCAATATCATTTAGAATTATGAAAACAATTCACTCCGCAAAAAAAGCTCAAACTTTTAAAGATAACCTCCAGGCACGCGGTTATAAATCAACTCAGCAGAGAAATCGCATTTTTGAAATATTTGCACAAATAAATCACTCAATAAGTGCTGATGAGTTTTATAGGCAGGTAAAAAAACGGTTACCTCGAATTGGTTTTGCAACTGTTTATAGAACACTTAAGTTACTTGAACGCAATGGTTTAGCTTCAAAACTCTTCTTAAATGACGGACTAGCTCGCTACCAACCTTCATTTGCAAAACACAAAGAGGCCTTTTTCTTCTGTGAACAATGTAGTGTTGTGCAAAAAATAGATCAAAAAGAACTTGAACTATGGTTTGAGCCTCTTGTAGACAACAAAAAATATTCTATTCGTAATTATAGATTAGAAATTAATGGCTTATGTTCTTCATGTAAGCAAACTCTAGCATAAAACTCCACCTGACAGTGCGAGGCACTTTCCATTCCAAGTATTTCTGTTATATCTAACTCATTCGTGCGCCTGTAGCTCAATTGGATAGAGTATGTGGCTTCGAACCACAGGGTTGCAAGTTCAAGTCTTGCCAGGCGCATATTCCCTATTTTGTTATTTTCTAAGATTTTTGTATTCCAACTAACATTGGTTGAACTTGCAACCCTCCGGGCTTACCCTCTTTTCAATCTCAATTTTCGTCCAAAAGGACTCAATTTCGATAAGAAAAGAGTCTCCGCTTATTTTTCTAAGTTCAGCTGCTGCGTCATTCTCGCAGCTTCACTAAGAAAAATCACGGCTTCGTAAGTTCAAGTCTTGCCAGGCGCATAATCTTTGGAATTCGCATCCTTAAGTTCACGTACTAAATAAGCTGCTAACATGACAATTAAAAATGGTGCACTCGATCGAAATTGTGATGCCAGAAAACCATGTAGTAACATAAAAAATATACTTGCAAAAAGTGCCAACCCCAAACCTTTTCCGATGTGTGATATATAAGAGGACCGATAACACCTATAGCCAAAATATGTGAAAGAACAGACAAGAGCCACATACGAGATAAGCCCCAGAATCCCCTTCTCTATCAATTCAAGTAGGTATTGATTTTCTGAAGTCGAATAATGTATGTAGTTGAAAAAATTATTGGGACCTACGCCAATTATAAACTCCTTTATATTCATATGAGATGTTATATAGTTCCAGGCAGCTGTCCAAATATTCATACGCTCCCAATATGCCGACCCAAAACCAGGAAGTACAGAAGATAATATAAAACGATTTTGCAACTTAGTATCAAACACATAAGCCAGTACAAAAAACAACAGAACGCTACATATAAATACCCATTTAGATTTTTTTTGTTGCCATACAAGTTGAGCGCAATAAAAACCTACAATTGTAAAAGCTATATAACTGATTCTGGAATAGGACAAATACAAAGCAATCAGAAAAATAACAATGTAATAGAGACTTATTTTTTTAAGACGAGAACTCATTTCTTTACTAGAATTTACGAATAAATTTATAAATATAAAAAGAAGCAAAGCTGAGTTGACAGCGCTGCCATTACAACCATCAAAAAGGTTAATTCGGCCCATTTTAGCTATTCCATGATAATGTAACAACGCCACACTACCTGATAACGGTACAAAAAATGAAAGCACATGAACCATCAAAATTAATGTATAACCACATGCAAAAATAGCCCCTATAAAAAAAACAAAATTGAGTCTATATTTTTTCTTTATAAAAACATATCTCTCCAAAAAATAAAAAACTAAAAAGTAAGACAACACCATCACAACTTTCAATACGCTATCAGATGGGTAAATGGGCGATAAAGAAAACAAACTCAGCAAAACAATACCGATATAAAATATAATTGCTATATTTAGGTGTTTTGCAGAAAATAAGGCAGTTGCATCACGAGTTGAACTAAAAAAGCCTATGCTTGGTGAAAGTGGTGATTTTAACAACACATAGGCAACTCTAGCAAGCACAAGATATTTAGTAAACTGAATATTACTGTGTCTAAGAACAGTCCTTCATTGACACAAAGGTTTTTTCTCATAAAGACTCTTAAAATTTGAGTAAACGTCACCTACAGATAAATCTATTAAACACGAAGGCTCACGGCACTCTGGCAAACTAAACTTATAGTAGCAGGGGCGACAAGCAATCTTAGAAGTAACACATAAGACATGAGGCGTATTTTTTGGAGAGCCATACACTGTTTCATCAACAGGGCCAAAAATGCCCAAAGTTGGAACACTTTGACTTAGAGAAACGTGAAATATACCGCTATCATTGCATATCACAAAATTCATATTTTTTAAAAAAAGCCCTACCTCTGCAAGCGATTTTATTTCTCCAGCTAAGGAAATAGCTTTTTCTTTCATGGAAGTAAGCATAGTATCACACAACTCTTTTTCCTCAGGGCTACCCATGACAATGACCTGTGCCCCAGTGTTTTGTATAATCATATCAGCAAGCTGTGCAAATTTTTTAGAAGGCCACATCTTCCAATGTGCACTTGCTCCCCAGGAAGCCCCGCCGCCAGGGAAAACCGATATCAATTGAGATTCGCCATCCCTAAATAATTCAAATATTTTTTCTTGGTGTTTTATATTCCCCAGTGGAAAGTGGTATGTTGGACTTTCCTCTATCGATATATTTTTTTTCCATAGAGATAGAAGTTGCAAATAGTATTGTGCCACATGGTTTTTATAAAAACCATGTGGAAGTGGAAGTTTTCGATTTAAACATCGACCTCTCCCTTTGAAATTAAACCCTATTCTACATGGAATATTTAATAGATATGTGGCTATAAAATTGTATTCGACATCTAACGAAAGATTCATAAAAGTATCATATTTATTTTTTCTAAGTTTTAGTAAATACAACAATCTTCTTAAGGCTCCATTCTTTTTGCCTCTCCAAAAATCTCTATCATCAACAATAATATTATCTACATCTTTATTGCTATCCAGAATCTCTTTCGTTCTGGAACCTACAAGAACATGCAGTTCCGAATGTGGGTTAGCCTTCTTGATGGTATTAAATAAAGGTGTTGCAAAAAGAAGGTCACCAATCCCGTATGGATTAACAATCAATATTTTTTCTTTTTGTAACATAACTAATTTTGTCCTATATACATTTTTGTTTTCTGCCACACATCGTTAACTGAAATTTCGTTTAAACATAAAAAACCTATTTGACACTTATGAGCCAAACACACCTCACATCCCACATCTTTGTGTATAATGACACTTTTTGAATATGTTGGTCCCCAGCGAGTTGGAGAAAGACCCTTATTATTTCTACCAAAAATAACAACTGAAGGGGTTTCAACAGCGCTTGCCATGTGAACAGGACCACTATCATTCGATATCAAACACGCTGCTAATCTCAGCACATAGGCTAGTTGATCAAGTTTTAGTTTACCTATTAAATTAACCACTCTATCATGGTAAAAACTTGAAAAAAAACTATTCTGCCCCTCCCCTACCAATACTACATTGCCTTCCCATCTGGACAAAATTTCAAAAACCAACTCCTTAAATTTTTCATGGGGCCACACTTTAGAAGGACAACTTGCGAAAGGGTGAATGACAACGTAAGCCTTTTTAAGACTCACATGTTCAAAACGAGATTCAGTGACATACAAATCTTGAATAACTGTATTTTCAATTCCGACAGATTTTAGCACATCAAAACAATATTCATATTCATGCTTCTTTCCCTCATGTTTTTTATCTTCAACATTGTGAGTCAGGAGCATTCTACCCCATTTTCGGCTATACCCTATTCTGACAGGTATCCTGGCAAAACAACTCATTAAATGCACTCGTAATGTTGGATTAAAAATCAAAACTAAATCAAACTTCTTTTTCCTTAATGCTTGTGAATACAAAAAAGAGGCTAACCAACCACGGTGTTTTTTATCTTTATCATAAACTAGAATCTCATCTACATAGGGGTTATCTTTTACTAAATCATAAACATAGGGGCGCACCATAAATGCAATATGAGCACTGGAATACTTTTTCCTTAAAAACTTGAGAACAGGTGTGGTCAGAACAACATCACCAACCCTATCAGTTCGAACAACTAATAAATTTTGAGGTTCCTTAATCATTTATTGCGTTACTTGTAAAAACTTCTGGAAAACCTTGTCTTGTTGAATTTCCTTCATGCAGGGGGTCATGTCGTGATAAATCTTACATTCATGTGGTTTCTTTCCGGGATAACATGGATTACATCCAATGTCCTTCTCACATATAACAATATTATCAGGATGAAAATAGGGTCTTGCTCTTTTATAGCTTGTTGCTCCAAATAAACACAAAGGTATCACATTCATATTACATGCAAGATGAAAAGGACCTGTATCCCCTCCTATGGCAACATATGTTCTTTCATATAAAGCAGATAATTCTCGTAAGGATAACTTACCTACAAAATCAATGAAATAACTTTTATATGCCTCCACTGCATTTATCTTATGCCTATCATCTGCTCCACCGACAAAAACAACCTGATATCCGCATTGAGTTGTAATTCTTTTTGCCAGCTCACCGTAGTAGAGAAGTGACCACTCTTTAGCACTCCAATTTGCAAAAGGTATAAATACAACGATCTTCTTTTTAAAATCGTAACCACAAGATTTGAGTAGCATATTTACTTTATTTTTTTCTGTAGCATCAGTCACAATACGCATATCGATATCGTTTCTTGAAAAAATAAGCTTCTTTTCTTCTAAAACATCAAGATAACTATCAATGGCATGTTTTATTCTTTTAGTTTCATCTTTTTGGTTCAATGAAGATATTCTCCATGTATTTTTTTTTCTCAAAAAAAAGTGGAGGTAACTTCCACTTTTTAAATTTATTATGATATCGAATTTAACAGCTCTTAGTTTTAAGATTAGCTCTAAAACATGAAAAATCCTCTTAAATTTATTTTTAAAATCCTTCCTATAAATAAAAGTTTTTGAAACATAGGGGTTGCCTTTTAAAAGCTCAACACCATGTGGAGATGTCACAAAAAAGACAGTAGAATGAGGAAAGGATTTTTTTAAAGGTTTTAAAACAGATAAGTTCTGAAGTATATCACCAATATTGCGGTGCCCAATAACTAAAATATTATTTATATCTCTTTTCATTCTTGGTGCCCGGAAGAGGACTCCCTACAGTAAAAAATTGCATCGCAATTTTTTCTTCCGGACCGGGGCTCAGTCGCCACCAGGTATGGTGCCGGCTCCTTCCGCCCTTCTCGTCCATCCTTTGACTGAAAACACGCCATTCAAGGCGTGTTTTCCCTATTAAAAAAGGCATTTTTCACTAACATTCAAAATGCCCGGAAGAGGACTCGAACCTCCAACGCCTTACGGCACTACCACCTCAAGGTAGCGAGTTTACCAATTTCTCCATCCGGGCCTAAAATGGATCCTCCGGTCAAGCCGGAGGACGAAAGTCACTCGCTTATTTATCTTTATTCTTTTTATCACTTTCATTCGGTTGTGGTTCAGTTAACGGAATAGTTTGAGCAGCTGGCTGCTCAAGCTTAACATCTCCTTTAATGACAGTAGTTCGTGATTTGGCTGTTAAATAAAGGGAAGTTATAACAAAGAGAATTGCAAGTACCGCAGTTAGTTTTGTAAGAAATGTTGTTGCCCCAGTCGTACCAAATAGAGTTTGACTTGATCCACCAAAAGCAGCCCCCATATCAGCACCTTTACCAACCTGAAGCAAAATCACAAGGACGAGCACAGTGCAAAGAATAATATGAACAATACTGAAAAAAGATAACATAACCTCTCCTTAGTTATTTACTAAAACATGCTGAGCACAGCTCAGCAAACAAAACTGGCTTCAATGAGGCTCCTCCGACTAAAACACCGTTTATATCCGGTTCGGCCATCAAACCCTGTATGTTCTCCAGTTTGACACTGCCACCATACTGGATCCGAATCTCGTCTGCAACTTCCCCATATTCCTGCTTTAAAATTCTTCTTATAAACTCATGAACACTTTGAACCTCTTTGGGTTCGGCAGATTTGCCAGTGCCTATAGCCCATACCGGTTCATAGGCAATAACAAGCGATGCCAATAATTTAGAACTTAATCCTTTTAATGCACTAAGAAGCTGATTTCTCACAATGCTATCTGTCTCACCACTTTCTCGCTCGGCAAGCGTCTCTCCAACACATAAAATTGGATTTAACCCACTCTCACAGGCTTTTCTAGTTTTTTTATTGATCATTTCAAAGGTTTCTAAAAATATATGACGCCTTTCAGAATGCCCAATAATAACCGCCTCGCATCCAACAGCCTTAAGCATTGATGCTGATATTTCTCCTGTATAAGCTCCCTCATCTTCCCAATGCATATTCTGGGCACACAGTCGAAGTTTGTTAAATTTCATTTTGTTATTGAGTTCAGATAATGCAGTATAATTTGGCGCTATAAAAACCTGTGGTGCAGTTTTTGAATCAAGTCTTTCAAAAACTGGTTGCTCTTTAAATTCCTTTAAAAAACTTAAGGCTTCCTTTACTGTGAAATTCATTTTCCAGTTTGCTACTATAATATTTTTTAACTTCATAGTTTTAAAACCTGCAATCCAGGTAGAATATTACCTTCCAAATAGGTAATGCTTGCACCACCACCTGTAGAAAGATGAGAAATCTTCTTCGCAAGACCTAAGCTGTTAATAGCAGCAACACAATCACCACCGCCAACAACTGTAAAGGCACGAGAGTTAGCAACGGCCTCAGCAACTTGCCTTGTACCTTGTGAAAACTCGTCAACTTCATAAATTCCTAAGGGGCCATTCCAAACTATAGTTTTGGCACGAGAAATGAATTTAAGAAATTTCTCAACTGTTTTAGGGCCAATATCAACCCCATAATACGATTCAGGTATTATCTCTCTATCTGTTGTTTGAACATCATCTGGAAATTTAAAACTTTTAGAAATAATATGATCGAGAGGTAAAATAAAATCAGCATGATCCTGTCTAGCTTTTTCCAAAAGATTTTGTGCAAAACTAATTTTATTTTCTTCTACAAGAGAGTTCCCCACATTAACGCCTTTCGCGTGCAATAAAGTATAGGCTAGAGCACCCCCTACCAGTAATACATCTGCTTTTGTTATTAAATTTCTAAGAAGTTCTATTTTATCAGAAACCTTGGCACCTCCAATAATGGCAACATACGGGCGTTCAGGATGTTCTAAAACTTTATTGAGGTTCTCAATTTCCTTTTGAACAAGAAAACCACAGCCTCGCTCTCTAATAAGCTTGGGTAAGGCATCAACGGAGGCATGGTTTCTGTGGCTCACACCAAATGCATCATTAATGTATACATCTACAAATTGAGCTAAATGATGTGCAAATGTTGGATTATTTTTCTGCTCAGCACTATTAAATCGAAGGTTCTCCAAAAGAACAATGTCGGCAGGTACAAGTTCATTAACAACTTTTACAACAGCTTCCCCCATACAATCATCGGCCAATATAACATCTTTCCCCAATAATTGACTTAATCTTTCCCCAATAGGTTCTAAGCTAAATTCTTTTGTCGGCGCACCCTGCGGACGCCCTAGGTGTGAGGCTAAAATAATTTTTGCTTTGTGTTCTACAGCATATTGAATAGTAGGTAGCGAAGCTTTAATTCTTGTATCATCTAAAATTTTTCCTTCTTCATCTAAAGGAACATTAAAATCACAACGTATGAAAACTCGCCTTCCTGAAAGTGGAAAATCTTCTATAGTTTTCATTGTGAAATCAAAATATCTAATAGGCATATAATTAATTCTAACTGTGTTTCATAACAAAGAGGGCAAGATCAACCATTCTATTCGAGAATCCAACTTCATTATCATACCAAGAAATAAGTTTTACTTGATGTCCATCTACAACTTGAGTCAACGCTGCATCTAAAATGGAAGATCGCGGGTCACCCAAAAAATCTGCAGAAACAAGAGGCTCATTGGAAACACCCAGTATTCCTTTCAAATCCCCATGGCTATTTTTTTCAAAAAGATCGTTCACTTCCGAAACACTTACCTTCTTCTCGACTTCGGCAACTAAATCGACAAGAGAAACGCATGGAGTGGGTACACGAATAGAAAGACCAGACATTTTATTTTTCAGCTCTGGATAAATCTCGACAAGTGCATCCGTAGCGCCTGTTGAAGTGGGTATCATGGACAATGCAGCCGCTCGTGCTCTGCGTAAATCCTTGTGATGGAGATCTAAAATACGCTGATCATTTGTATAAGAATGTACAGTTGTCATGGAAGCTCGTTTTATTCTAAAGTTTTCGTGTAATACTTTTATTAAAGGCGCAACACAATTAGTCGTGCACGAGGCATTAGAAATAATATGGTGTTTTTTAAAGTTATAACTTTTTTCATTAATCCCATACACAAGAGTTAAATCAGGATCAGGACTTGGAGAAGAAATAATAACTTTTTTAACACTACCCCTAAGATGGGAACTTGCATGAATTTTTTTTCTAAAAACCCCTGTACACTCAAGCACAACATCAACATCACAGTCTTGCCATGGAATATCTTGTGGGTCTCTATGAGTAAAAATACGAATTTTATGATTATCTACAACAAAGTTATCTTTTTCTATTGTGACCGGAAGTTGAAAACGGCCATGAACTGAATCATATTTAAGTAGATGAGCAAGTTCGTTATGATCTGTATGATCATTGTTAATAGCTACAATTTTGAAATCGGGATTGCTGAAACCAGCACGAAATACTCCCCTTCCAATGCGGCCGAAACCATTAATACCTATTTTAACCATATATTATATTTATGCCACACATCCTATGGCTGCGATAGTAAATTATTGATAACTAAGAAGTTTTTAATAATTTTTCGCCCTTCTTTTGTCAATATGGATTCTGGGTGAAATTGCACTCCCTCCACCGGATAGGTTGTATGACGAATCCCCATAACCTCTCCTTCTTCTGTCCATGCAGAAACTTTTAGGCACGGTGGAAGATTTTCTTTTTCTAAAATAAGAGAGTGATATCTCATAGCGGGGAATGGATCGATCACATTAGAAAATAACGTGTGCCCATCGTGATAAACTCGAGATGTCTTTCCATGCATGATTTTAGGCGCAAACTCAAGTTTTGCGCCAAAAACTTCTCCAATAGCTTGATGCCCCAAACAAATCCCTAGAATGGGTAAAGTCTTATAGTATTTAGAAATAATATGTTCGCAATATCCAGCCTCTTCGGGGCGACCAGGGCCAGGAGAAATAATGATTGCTTGAAATTGTAGTAATAAATCACTTTTCAAGAGAGCGTCATCATTCTTCTTAACATGCACAGAAACATTAAATTCTAAAAAAACCTGTGCCACATTATAGGTAAACGAATCATAATTATCGATAAGGAGTACCTTACTCATTGTATATATCCCTTTTTAAAATCGCCTGTGCCCGTACTTCCAGGTAATAAATCATAATTAACAATACCACTTTGTTCTTGAAAATTAACGAGGGGCACATTGTATTCGGGCCCAAAAATAATACTAATATTAGCTGTTACGAGGAGATCCTGATCAATAGCTTTTTGAAA
>ORJL011133150.1_pt1 | contig 10559 bp, 12 predicted proteins | sample 1779941 | NCBI WGS metagenome assembly ORJL01 (sample SAMEA104232317, study PRJEB22302) | groundwater metagenome | biome: forest; feature: aquifer; material: groundwater | place: USA | collected 2011-08-07 | depth 5.8 m | reverse complement strand
ATTCCAGTACCATCAATCCTCTTACCTAATAGCTTTATCAACTTAATTTCTAAACTAAAAGCTTCTTGCTCCAGATCATACATTTTTAATATTCTCATATACCACATCTTATTTTTATTGTTAAGACTTTTTATCTTATTTGATACATAAGTCTTATCATATTTTGGAGAACTTTTATGTCTAGTTAATCTATTATTCTTGGTATTACTTTTTCCAATGTAAAAAGGTTTTGTATCCCCATATTCATACAAACCATACACAAAATACTTAGTAATTTTCATTTCTGTCTCCTCTCATAAGACATAATCTGATATTTTCAAGAAAAGTTTAATAATAATTATAAGTCTATACAGGCTAAGCTCTTATAACCGTGAAACTTTGCCACGTACTTTCCCCGACCTGTGCAGGAACCTTCCACCTTCCCCCTGAAACAGATCTTGGTAGAAGATTTTTTCTGCCCTTGACAGTAAGAAGTACACTAGAAAGATACATCTCAATTTCTGAAGATTTAGCTTGGAGAAATGAACCTAGAGTTTGAGGATCTCTAAAAATGATTCCGGCTTTCCATCCCATAAGATCCATCATTAAAGTCTCAAGACACTGCTTATAAGCGTATTGAGTAAGATAATCTTCAGTATCTACTGGATAATTATCTGTAGCACCTGTAGTGCTATCAGCAAATGTATAACCAGAAATTGGAGGAGCATTATTTAATCTTTGAAGTGCCAACCTATAAAAATTCTGCAAATCTGAATTACTAAAATACTGGAAGCTCAAAGTTATATTAATATCATCTCCAGGCTGAAGACTAGCTATAGAAATCACACCAGTAGTAACATCAACTGCATCTGGAGTAAATATAGTTCCATTCTTGTAATACAAAGGACTTGGAGTTGATAAGATATTTCCGTAAGGACTTTGTACTTGAGTACCAGAAATATGATTGCATAGCATATTATGTACTTCAATTTTTTGAATATATCCCAACCTAACAGTTAATCTATTATCTATTAAATTTTGAAGAGTTAGTGTTGCCATTACTTACTTCCCCCAAAAAAAGTAGACCCTATAGCTGCACCTATAAATGTAAGTGCTCCAGATACCGCACCCCATATAGAACTTTTAAACTTTAAGTTTGTAACTTCTTTAGATATCAACTTAACTTCTTTTCTAGTTTCAGCATGATCAATATTGCTACTTCTTATATCCTTTCTTATTTCTGACAGCTCACTAATAACAAGATTTTCAAAACTTTCTTTACCACTATGTGAAGGCATGAGTTATGTAATCCCTTAAGTAGTCAAGCTTTATGGGAGAGTATTAGATAGAAATTAACAAAGAGATACATAGTATCCTACAAGAATATAATCTCAATTTTAAAAGAATTATTAAAGGTAAATGGCGGAAACGATAGGATTTGAACCTATGATACAGCTATTAGCTGTATGTCACTTTAGCAAAGTGATGCAATCAGCCTCTCTGCCACGTTTCCTAATAAAATGGTCAGGAAGCTCCGATTTGAACGGAGAACCCATGCCTCCAAAGCATGGATGATACCAAGTTTCAACACTCCCTGACAACCCCCACATCTGTCAACTGTGGGGTTTACGGAGTCAATACCTCATCAGCAGTATTGACCACAACAAACATCTAAATGTCAGATGCTTGCCTCTGATTAATATAATCTCTACTTCTAATATTAACTTCTTTAGTTTCTTTTCTCGACATAACTTTAGCCACCCTCCATCCATCCTCCCATACACCACTTTCATCTTTAAGTTTTATATAATTACCAGTAATAGCATACTCTTCTGGAATCCAACTTACTGTGGTAACATAATCACCATTCAAATGATTAAGATATTTAATTAAAATACATTGTCTACTGTATTCCATTATCCACCCCATCACTGCTCATTAGAGCTAAGTAATACAGCTATGACCACTAATAATGCAGCACTCACTACTTCTCTCCATCCAACAGCAACTTTAATAAATCTAGAGTATGCTATGTAGGAAACTGCAATATACATAAACCAATATGGAAACTCAACTAACCACCATGATTTACTATAATTATAAAGTAAATAAGTTCCATATGCATAAAATGGAATTGATACAACTTTAAGTGATACCCATGCAAAACTTACTAACCAATTCTTATTAATAGCTTCCTTTAAAAACTGTATCTCTGCTCCAAAGTATATTAGAGTACCTATCAAATACAGGAATAAGGCTAAGACTATCTGCATTTATTAATCTCTTGTAATTCCATTTTTCTTTCAAAATAATTAAAAGCTGCCAACTTAACAACATTATAGTAATTCTCATTTTCTGCATACCCAATAACATTTTCATATGAAAATTCAGCTCTCCAAATATTAGTTTCTTGAGGACTCCATAACCTAGAATAACATCCCTCCTCCTGCATAATCTTCATTATATCATCAAATCCAAGTGTAAGAACCTTCATTGCTTTATCTTCATCTGTCATAACATTAATCCCAATGTAAATGCTTACCAATGTATAAAACTAAACTACAAAATGATACTATTGGAATAGCTATATAAATAGAAGTTTTAATACAATGATACCATAAAGGTCTACACCTATAATATGCAATACTCTCAGTAGAGTATCCACCATCGTTAGGCGGGTATTGTGGAATCTCCACTCTTAAACCTCTTATATCATTGACATCATTACTTACAACTACTGAATAGTTCCACTCCATTCTCCAAAAACTCCAAGTATATAATCTATCTCCAGGCTTTAGACGTTTAGCCCACCAACTCCAAATCTTTCCTGGATATGAACAATCTAAAGCTCTATTTATTCCTGTTGACATTTTTCTTCACTTTTATTAGTAAATTTAAAATACTTTTATATGAAATTTTATTAGCAAGTTCTTTATTCTTTTTCCTACGTTCTTCAAAAATTTTAAGCATTTACAGTATCTTTTCTAGCTCCATTTTTATTGCCTTTAAGAGCTTTGGAAATCTTTGCTCTGTGCTCTTCTGATAAGTGCTTGCCTTTAATATGACTTGTAACTTTTAAAGTTGCTGATATTTTAGCTTTAGTCTCTTCAGACTTTGGTATACCAAATTGTGGATGACTAGAGCCTGAATTTAAATCTGATAAGTGCTTCTTGTGCTCCTCAGTGTGGTGATACCCTCTGTCACGTTTTGTTTTAGCTCGTTTAAGTACAGACTCTTTAGATGGATTTACAGCTCCATCTCCACCATCTGTTCCATTAAGCAAATCTGATCCTGAGTCTCTATATGATTTGATCCAAAATTTTTCTCTCTCTTCCCACTCATCACTTTTGCAAGTTTCAATAATTAACATCTTTGGAACTTTATTTTGTTTTAACAAATGAACAATCCAGCATGTTTTAGGGCTATAGTAGTATTTGTAATCATTAATATGTTCATTAAGTCGAGCTTTTGGTAAATCAGCTCTACCTATATACCTAACTTCATAAGTATCTGGCTCACATAATGCATAAATATAAGCATACTCATTAGAGATAGCATAATTATTTAAATATTCATACTGAGATTCTATCTGCTTGATATTATCATCTGTGATGTGTATATCTTCAATCTTATGTTTTCTATCTTTGAATATTTCTTCTCCTGATTCTTTCTTTCCAGCCCAAAATTTACTCCTAGCATCACTCATTTTTTGTCTTGTCTCTGCACTATGAGCTTTACCATACTTAGGGTGATTAGACCCACTCAATGCCACAGACAGCTTATCTTTTTGCTCCTGGGACATAACAAGACCTCTATTAGGTGGATTCTTTAATAGAGTCTCAGATATCTTATTTTTTGTTTCTTGTGTTAGTTTTCTTCCCATTACAAAATCTCCTCAATAGTCACCATACCACACTATTTTTGTTTGTCAAGTTATTTTTCTAATTAAGTGTTGTTAATAAAATTAAATAAAAAAAGGGAGCTAAAAAGCCCCCCTTAATTTTGTAACTACTTAGGTATTAAACGATAGTGTATGAATTACTTCCTACATTCGTGAGCTGTGCGACTGCGAGGTACTCATAGAGTACCCAACCATATTGGAGTAATTCAGGACTTGGAGCATCCATTTGAGAGAGATCTATTCTTACAGAGATGACACCAAGATACTCAGGAGAAGCAGCTAAGAGAATCTCATTATCAGCCTGTTTCTTAGAAATTCTAATCTGGGCATTCCAAATATCACCAAAGTAGCCAGTCTTAATTAATTCACGTCTTGTTACTGGATCAAAGATTCCGCCATTAGTATCTAAGCTTCTAAAACGTCTAAAAGTCTTAGCATTCATTAGTAAGTTTTCAACATTACTATCACAAGCATGCTCTAGATTACCGAAAGCGATGGAGAGATTATCAAGACTCCAAGCAGCACTTACAGCAGTTGGAACACTGACACCATTACTTACGCCTGAACCAGTAGCAGCACCAGTACGAAGAGCCTTGAAAACTTCCATGTCTTCAGCTTCAGCCATCTCAGCTTGAGCACGAACCTGCTCACGATCCAGAACGTCGAAACGTCTTACTGCTGGTTCGATTACTGGAATTCTAACTAATGTAGCAATTGGCCAAGGCTTTAGTTCAACACGGTCATAATTAGCACCGTCAAGAACTCTTGGAGCACCACCAAGCTCACCAATTACGATTGCGGAAAACTGTGGATCGAGATCGTACCACATTGGAGCACCGGGTTCAACGTGATGAACAGCGAAGAACTTACGGCCAATCGAAACGTAGTCTCTACCCTCTTTAAAGGGTTCCAACATTGTTTGACCAATTTGGTATCTACCACTTGGATCAACAAGCTTACGACCAAGTTCCTCAGAAGCAGCAGCAGTAGCAACTCTAGACATGTTAATTACCTCAATTTTAAACTTTAAACTTCACTATTAAAACTGCAAACTCTATAGACAAAAGTTTCAAAAATAATTAGTAAGATACAGAGAAGAAGAACTCTACTGGTCTAGCACCATCACCTGAACGACCTTGAGAAAGAGCAATACCAATCGTTGGAGCATTAGATCCAGTTCCATTACCTGAAGTAGTTAATCTACCAGCAGTATCAGTGTAAACTACATCACCAGCTTCAAAGTTAATACCAGAACGAATCTGATCATCAACAATTACTGCTTCATCTATGATGATAGATGCTTGCTCACCATTAGGAGCACCAATTTTATTCAAAGTTACTGTAGGACCAACATTAGTAGAAAGTACTCTGTTTTCACCAGTGATACCAGTTAACAGAGCAGCTCCACCATTATGGATGTTTAACTGACCTGAGGCATCCATACGCATAACCCGGCCCTTAGACCAAGCATTAGTTTCACTAGCGGAAATAACGAAACTCTTTCTGATTATACCACCATGCTTGACATTAAAAGTACCCATTTATTGTTTCCTTTTCTTAATTAATTACTTCTTAAATCCTACTGACCACTGGAATGTTTCTGTTCTAACTTCAGACTCTATTTGACTTGGAACACTAGCTAAAATTGGACCTAAACTTGCTACACGAACTTTATTTGTTTGCTCTACATTAGTATAATCTGGTTTTTTAGCAATTTTACTAGCAATTTTTAATGAATTTTCAAAAGCATTTAATTCTGAATTATAATCACCATCACTAAGCTTAGCTAATCTTACTGCCTCTTTATTAACTTCCTCAGTAGTTATTAATCCTGACTCTGCCTTTTTATTAGCAAACGCTAAAGTCTGACTGACACGAGCTTTAAGTGCATCCTTCTTGTTTATTTCATCTAACTTAGACTTATACTCATCTCTCTCTTTTACAGCTTGTTTTAGGGCAGGAAGAATCTTAACAATTGCTTCCTTCATCTTTAAATGTGCAGCCTTTAATTGATCAACTGGCATATCTAATTTGTTTTGTGGAGTTGGAGCACCACCAGTTGGTTCTTGAGGGCTATCAGTTTTTACTTCTTGATCATTTTTAGCATGATCTACTTCTTTAGAGAGCTTACCACCAAAGTCATTTAGTGCATCTGGTTCAGATCCCATCTTGCTTAAGTAAGCTTTAACATCTTCAACAGTGGTGCTTGGACTCGTAGCTAGAATCGTAGAGAAAGCACCAATTAGAACTGAATCAAAATCAACTTTGCTGCTATCATCATTACTAATGTCCTGAGCAACATCAGGAGTTACACCCATTGGCTTTGCTGGCTCTTCAAACTTATCTTCAGGTAATTTATCCATCTGAGCTAAGATTGTACCAACCTTACCAAAGCTCTTCTCAAAGACTTCCTTAGCCCCTTGCTTATTTAAGGTAGCAGTTAAGAGATCCTTGTACTCACCGGACTTAAACCCATCAAGATTGCTCTTGGTATTTTTACCAAATGCATTCTTAGCTGTCACCAGGAATACTGGAGTTTTCTTAAGACTTACAACGTAGTAAGAATCTTCAGGGGATTTAGTATCTTCAACGTACTCAGCCTTGTAACCTAGAGATGGAGGAAGACCAGCATCATCCATCTTTGGTGCTGGAGAAGGAGGCATTTCGTCTTTCTTCTCTGGCTTGCTGTCTGGTTTCTTATCTTCCTTTGGCTCTTCTTTCTTTTCAGACTTCTCAGGCTTATCATCACCCTTCTTGTGTTTAACTTTTTCTTTCTTTTCTTTATCAGGAAGACTAAGTTCAATCTCTTCAAGCATATTTTTAATTTCTAGAACTTCTTCAATTTTCTCAATAGCTTCCTCTAACTGATCCTTGATGGAAGGCTTTGAACCCTTACCTAAATCTTTATCCATGTCTTTACCAAGATCTAGTCCACCCATAGGACCACCCATATCTAAACCATCTAGTTGAGCCTTACGAGCTTTAGTAGGATCTGGCTGTTCTCCAGGCTTTGCTTCACCAGAAGATGTAGCTTGATCACCCTTATTCTTGGATGGCATTTGACCCTTTGGATCAGCACTACCTGCTGGAGTAGGCATTTCTGCTGGCTTAGCTTCACTCTCTGAAACAGCTTGATCTGGAGTACCATGAGTTGGAGTAGTATTAGGAAGTGCTGGAGAAATTGTTCCAACCTTGGTTGGAGTAGGACCACCATCTGCTGGTTTGGATTTGTTGGTATCAGCAGCCTGACCACCAGGAGCATCATGAGGCATCATCTTCTCAGGATTAATACTACCATCTGGTTTTCCTGGAGTTTCACAAGGCTTAGCATCACTCTCTGAAATAGCATGATCTGAAACTTCAGTAGAAGGAATTTGTCCATGAGGGTCTACCTTACCATCTGGTTTGGGAGCAGCCTCTGGCTTAGCATCACCTTCGGAAAGAGCTAAATCACCCTCCGTAGCTTGCTTAATTAACTGATCATGAAGAGCTTCATTATCTAAATCATTGGTAAGAACTTCAATCGCTTTAGCTGGTGTCATTTGATCTAATTGCTCCGCTGTTGCTAATCTAAACTTCTCTACATACGCAATTGCTTCTAGCTTTTTTAATTTTCCAGAACTAATTGCTTCTAGAACCTCTTTACTAGAAGTTAGAGGAGATTCAACATTCTCACCCTTAACTCCCAAACCCTTTTTAGCCCATAATGCTGCAACAGCCTTTTGAAGAGCAACAGTATCTACAGAAGTACTATCACCCATTCTAGCCACTCTTCCACCATCTCCAGAAGATGTTCTATTAAATTCCACTATCCCAGGATTTGAGCGTGAAATAGAATTTCGCTTGGCTTCAATTGCTTGCTTGTCATTATTACTTGGCATTTGAACATTTCCCTTTTCAGTTGAAGCTAATACCTGCTTCATCAATGCTTTAGGATCTGCTGGCTCACCTAAAGTTATTATTGAATCTTCTACACCCTCTAAATCCCGATTATCCTCATAAACCATTTGACCTAGCTTTTGTGGATACTTGTTTCCATCTTGACCTTTATATATTCTACCTTTTATGTTTAACTTACTTGGTGATAGGTGATCACACCATTCTGACTCATCATGAGCTAAATTATCACAAATAGAGCAATATGAATGTCCAACCATAACTCCCATAGATGTACCAGTTATAGACCCATTTCTGATACCCTTTACCATATTAGTATTAGTTTTTTCTTCAATTTTTAATAACATATCTATAGATTTTTCAGCTTTTACAGGCCAAACATCTATAATCTCACCACGAACTGCGCTTGAATCATGATTCTCTAAAACAGGGCAAGATATCCAAGTTTCCCATACATGCCTACCGTCATGTTTGCCAGCAGTCTTTAATTTTAATAGCTCTTCCCACTTAAAATAATCTCCATTTTCGTTCTCACAATCTCCATGTAAGCCAGAAGTTATGAGATATAAATGATTAGGCTCTATAGTTGCAGTGATAGACTTAACTGAATCTACACTCTTTACACCTTCACTTTTATCCAATACACTAGCATACCTTTTGTTAAATTTAATAACATCTTTTGGGTTATTCCCATCGTACACTTCTTTAACTTTAAAATTAGCAGTTTTAAAGAACATTACGTAGAGAATCTCCTGATAGATATAATCCTAATAATGCCAAAAATATTATAATAATTTACTTACTAAAATTACTAAGCTTAATTCCACCTAATGTCTTATGAGTTGTAGGGTCAAATTTAATACCGCCAAAGGAATTTATTAATGAGTCTAAGGAAGCAATTATACTAGTAAAATCCTCATCATTAGACAAAATCTCAAGAGAAGACTTAATATTTTCATGGTTTTGAATGTAGAATCTAAGAGCCTTACCGGCCTCAGAATTTGGTGGATACTGTTCTATGGAATCCTCTAACTGCTGAATTACTGTCTTAGCATCATCTATTGACTTCTTAAGTTGCTGAGCATTTGCTTTAGCATTCTTTAAATTTTCGATAATAGGAGTAGTTATAGACTGCAATAGTGGCATAGTCTGGTCTTCAGCCTTTTTCTTCTTATGCTTTTTTCTTGGATTAGGAATATCTTTATTTTTAGTTCCAGAAGGTAGTACTGAAAGACTATCTGATATACTAACTGAGTCTCCACCACCAGTATCAGCTTGGGCAGTTCTAATCTCTTTCATAGACTCAACAAAGTCATTATATGGAACCACAACATTAATGTCTTTATTACTTCTCTTGGTTTCATCTACGAAATCATTATAAAGACTAGTCATCAAATCACTATTATGATTAGAATCTATAAAAGCTATAACCTGCATTGGTTGCATATTCTGTATAGCTTCTAAGAATCTATGATTGTTAGAGAGCCAAGATTTCATATTCTCTCTAGTAACATCAACAAATGATTGTTTAGTTTTAAAATTGGATTTTAGAGATTCGCTAAATTTAAACATTCTTTAATTTCTTTATGTAATCCTGAAGTTTTTGTATTAGAGCATCTTGACCAAAAGTATTAACATATAGTCTAGCTAAAAGCTCTAACTCATCTGGATTGTATGGATCAATTTTAATTACATACTGAGAAATCCAAGACTTCATAGACTCTAAATCAGTTATAGACATAGTACCTTCTTGCTGAGCTATAAGGGCTAACTTATCTTGAAGGGCTTCACTAAATTTTAGCATCTTCAACCCTTAAAAGATTAACTAAGTATCTAGCCTTAACTCTAGTCATTCCAATTTTTTCCATGGTTTCAGCATATGGAAGACCCATTTCCTTAATTACTTTATAATCTAAATATAAATCCTTTTCAGCAGCCTTCTTTAATGCTGCACCTAGTGGACCTTGGTATCCTGTACCAGATCCAGCACCCATCTCTTGCTGAACACCAGGAACAGCACTAGTCATTCCAGGCTGAGGCATCTTATCTGGATTCATGTTTTGCATTGGACTAGATGTATCGCTATAAACCATCTTCTTTCCACATTTATCACACCCGTACTCACCATGAACCTCAAAAGCCTTTTTGTCTCCACAACCTTGACAAGAGTACCCAAATGCACCTTTACGTTCTGATTCTGGTTTTCTATTGATTAAATCATTAGGATGATTTTGCTCACCTAAAGTATCCATTGGATCATACTGAGAAAGTCTAAGAGTAGACTTTTTTACTCCGTCACCATGAAGCATTTTATTCATATTCACTTCTTCACTATCTGGACTTATTTTATTTAAGTCTAAAGAACCTCCATAATCTTTGTATATAGCATCTTCATCTTTACGTGGTGTCCAAGCAGGAAAATCACCTCTAAATTCTTGTTTCATATCTTCATCTAAATTACTCCACTCAACAAATCCCTCTGGTGGAACATCATCTTCAGAGTGTGGCCTCCATACTTGCCTATAACCCTCATCTCCTGGAAGATACCACGTAGACCAATAATGACCTTGATCATCAGATTGACCTTCAACCTTTTCAAATTTATCTAGAGTAGATTTAACTTTCTTAACTTCCCTAACTGAACATCCAGGACAAACCCATCCACCCTCTTCTTTCTTATGTTTAGTAGTCTTGCCACATTTTGTACAATACTTATTGTCTTCTGATCTATCAACTTGATCAGCTTCTACTTTTTTATCTTCTTTAATATTAATCATTCTAT
>ORJL010804504.1_pt1 | contig 10565 bp, 13 predicted proteins | sample 1779941 | NCBI WGS metagenome assembly ORJL01 (sample SAMEA104232317, study PRJEB22302) | groundwater metagenome | biome: forest; feature: aquifer; material: groundwater | place: USA | collected 2011-08-07 | depth 5.8 m | reverse complement strand
TTCGTGTTCCTCATCAACCAGAAATAGGAGGTGCCCATGGGCACAGGAAGAAGGTCGGACCTCGGGGCGGTGATGACGTATATCGTTACACCGAAACTAAACCGCACGGTTCTAGTGAAGGACCCATCGAAACCAAACGCGCTCTGGAAACTCCCTGGCGGCGGAATCGAGGAGAGCGATCGCGACATCATCGCGGCGGCCATTCGCGAAGTTCTCGAAGAGACCGGCATCGTGTTGTCGCGCGAAGAAATCACACTCGTCGCGGAACAGAAACGCGAAAATGGGATGTACTATCCGTACTTCTGCGTCGCATGTGTGTCGGAAAAAAAGCTCGACACACGCGAGAAGGTGGGCGACGAGGACGGCAAACGAATCATGGTCTCCGACTTCGAGCGGACAGAGGTGCCGACCATGCTCGACCTACTTGAAAGGCATCGGTCGTTCATTCAGGAGGCCGAGAAGATGTTGGCCTGAAACTCTTGCACTACACGGGCCGCTGGAAACAGCGGCCTTTTTTATTCTTGAGCCGCCCCCCAGGATTGAACTGGGGACCCCCACTTTACGAAAGTGGAGCTCTACCAACTGAGCTAGGGCGGCAGCGTGTTATTTCTAACACACAATCTCGCTCTGAAAAAGTGGTTACTCTCTGTCGGTAAATACGACTAGACGCTTTGAATAACTTTCTGAAACTGCGTCCCAGACTCCCTCGCAGGTGATTAGGTTAAGATGAGCCCTACCGTCGCTTGAATTGAATACACTTCCCGCATCTTCTCTTGGATTATAAAGCCGTGTCTCACGAACGATAAACGTAACAGTAGCTCCGGTATCGTCTTCTATATACAACCTGTCCCCAACTCGCAATGAGTCAAGATTGTCGAATATAGCAGGAGCGTTACCCCTCCAGCCGAAGTGTCCGTCTATAACGGCACTACCAGTCTCTCCTGGGCGAGGGCCGAACTGGAACCATCCGACGCTGTCCGGACTCTTCGGCGCCCCCATAGCTCCGTCAGACGTAATACCGACATACTCGACACCGGCATCGACATTGATTACAGGAATCTTCAGGCGGACAGGTAGTCCGAGGTTCATCGGCACCAGTAATGGTGCGTTTCTGTCTGAATCAGACTCCGTGGCGTCTGGAAGAAATGTGAGTATCGTTAAGAACGAAACTGCCGTCGCCACGCCTACGAACCATATCCACGCGGCTCGATAACTCATTAGCTACGCAACTTCTTTCTTCCGGGTGAAGTAGAAGGCAGAAGCCGCAATGATAACCAAGAGAGCAACACCCCATGGAATGTTTGTCGCCTGCGGAGGAAGTCCGGTGTTCGGGAGACTTGGAGCTGCCACGACGACGGTGGCGAGCGCGAAGTCTGTTGCGATAAGGCCGTTCGCGCTTCCTTCAGCTGTGCCTATATTAGTTGTTGTCTGAGTCAGGTTCGTTTTACACGTAAACGTCCATGTCTCATTACTATCAAGCAGATTATTTTTATTCAGGTCTCCGGGGTGGCCGGACACTCTGCCCGGCAGTCCTGTGCATTTGTTGTCGGTGACGCTGACATCGCTGAGTGACGCGGTACCGGGGTTGGTAACTGTATACGTATAAGTCACCGCTCCGCCGGGGGCCGAGAGAAGGAATGTGCTTGGTTTCTTTACGATGTGGATCAGCGGAGGCACTATTGACGCTCCGACAACGACTGTGGCGCTCGCAATATCGGTCGCGCTGATGCCGTTGGCCCAACCGGTCGCGACGACAGTGTTGGTGTGAGTAGCCTGAAGCGTCGTAACGCATGTATGCACCCATGTCTCGTTCACCTGAAGCTTGTTGTCGCCGTTGGCGTCGCCGGACTTCAAAACTATAGGGCTGCATGTATCGCCGACCATAGTTACTCCGGTTACCGGAACAGTCCCGATATTACGAAGCGTGTAGGTGTATGTCACAGAGCCCGGACCGCTTGGTAGTGAGAGAGGGCTGGCTGTCTTCACCACGTCGATTAGCGGCGGAACAACGGCTACAGGCGTACCTATGTCGTTATTCGTGACGATACAGAACCTGTTGTCTCCCGGACTAAGAGCGATTCGTCCGTCGGAGTCGCACCCGCCGGAGAACGACTGAGTGTAGTTGGCGTTGCCTGTTTCAGTCACTGTGTACGCCGGCGCGGGCGCTACGAAGCTGTTGGTCACGCCGGAGACGACAAGCGAACCGTTAACGAACAGTGGGAAGTCGGCGACTGTCTTAGTCCCGCCGCTATCATTGATGACCGTTTTGACAACGTTAATATTCCCGTATCTCTGACCTCTGCCTCCTGCTGACGGTGCGGCTGAACAAGTCGACGGCACGGTGATTGATGCATTGGTGTTCGGGGTCGTAACAGTTGAGGCGAACGCCAAGGCCCTTCCCGACCAAACCACTGCATCTCCTATTGTAATTCCGGAGTCGTCAATAACAGTTCCCTTGAATTCAGTGACGGCGCCGAGCGTAGTCGCTGCGGTAGGTATCCAGAACACGTCGCAGGCCGACGCGCCGCCAGTTAATGTAACGAATGTATTTGCCTCCGATGTGAGAGCGCCGTTCGGTCTGAAGATATAGGTCCCGGCGCCGCTTAGGGTGACCGTTTGTCCGGTAGTTATATTCATCGCGCCGCCGCTCGAGTAACAACCCGGAGTATATATACCGGTCGTGTGGCCAGTAACATTGTTCAGGTTAACGGCACCGGCACCGAGAGAAGTACAGTTAGCTAGATATTGGGCATTCAGGTCTGACCATGCAGTGCCTTGGTCCGTCCCCGCGGTCGAATAAGGAGCGCCGCTCCCGTAGTTCGTATGCGTGCCGAGCGGGACGACTGCCGGCCCCGTAGTGAACCCTACGTCGCCTGTGATTGTTGTCGGCCCTGTCGCATTACTATATGTGCTACCGAGAACGCCGTAGGTTGTAGCCTTACCTAGGGCCGGCGATGTCGCTGCCTGTACGACAACGGGCACGGCGAGAACGAGTGTTAGAGAAAGAATAAATGCCGCGGCAGAAATGCCTGTGACTTTTTTCATACTTATATATTGATTATGTGTAAGATCTTCCTGACCGATAGAATTCTGATGGAGAAATTGCCGTGCGCATTCAATTCAGCACACGAACGAAACACTAACTCTAGTATACGCTCTTTCCGACCATTCCACAACGTCAATATCCCCGTGTTGATAACAAGAAACTGGAGCCGAGAGTCGGGATTGAACCGACGACCTCGTCCTTCGCTTACACCTTCTCTCCACATGCCGCACGGAGAAGGGCTAGACTGTATATTTCCGCCTGTGGCGGACCCTTGTCAGTCGTTCGGGCCCTCAAAGGGAGTGCCACGGTCTTGGCCAGCGGGGCTATTAACCGTTATTCGGGATTCACTAATCTGTTACCAAAAAAGTGGGCGGGGTTTGCGACCCACCATGGACGTGCTCTACCAACTGAGCTATCTCGGCTTAACGCACGGGCCTATACTAGCCGAGTTTCTTTAACTTTTCAATTTCACCAATAAGAACATCTCGCAATTTTTTATTCCCAAAATATAAAGTCAACACTCCGTGTTCTGACTTTTTGCGGTATGTTCCGATGCTACCAGAACGTGTGTTGATAGTCTTATAGAACTGTTTTGCATCAACATTAAGGAATTCTCGCCAGAACTTTTCTTCTTTTTTCTGGTCCATGTCTGTAAAAATCTGAAGAGCGAAACGCAGTTTTGAATTATCGATGCTATAGATTTTCCGCAAAAAAATCAAGAACGCTCTCACAAGATACGGGTCTGTATTTCCAAGACGAATGGTTCTGAGATTTTTCTTTGTGCCCTCGCCCCAGTACAACCCAAGGCCAAGACCAAAAAGGAATGTGTCCTTGCTTGTACTAATCTCTTGAAGCGAAAAAGGGTCCCCGTTTGGATTGTGCTTCGTGTAAATCGCATCACTTATTGAACGTTTAGGGATGAAATGTTTCTTCATCCAATAATTTATCTTACCGTCGGAACAATTCAACTCCTTGGCAATAGTATGTACAGACTTTTTGTCCCGCAGGTACCAGAGCTCTAATAATTTCTTATCCATTATTCTTATTTTCTCACTAATAACCTCTATAGTAAAGTAAGACCTGTGGATATACTAACTCTACTGAAGACGACATGCATCGCTCGCCTGTGGGGGATGATATACTCACACTTAAGTATGGAAGGCTTATCTAATTATGAAAAAGAAAATCGCCCATGGGGAAACTTTGAGCGCTTCACGCTGAACGAAAAAACGACGGTAAAAATAATTACGGTGAACGAGGGCGAATCCATCAGTCTGCAGACGCACAATCACCGAGACGAGTTCTGGCGAGTGATTAGGGGCGTAGGAATTATTAGAATCGGAGACAAAGATAACGAAGCGCGCGAAGGCGATTCATTTTTTTGCAAGCGCGGTTCTGAACATCGCGTCACTGGTGGCGCCGGTGGAACTATTTTTCTGGAAATAGCCTTCGGCGACTTCGACGAGGGAGACATACACCGCCTCGAAGACCGATACGGCCGAACCTAGCCACTAACTCTGAAAGTTCACTTGGAACGGGTACATGCCCATTCCGCACATGCCGTTCAGTAAGCCCGCTGATGGGTTCGCTATGGCGACGTCAGTGATGCCTGTGGACGGCAGATTTCTGCTTACATCCATACTAGGGATGCGAATATAAGAGGAGCAATCGAATGTCCCGCTAGTATGGAAGCGGATAATCGTAGGGATTCCGGCCTTCGCCGTCGTCGTACGCGGGGTGTATCCGCCCTTCGCGGTGATATCTATAATCTGCTGGCCGTCCACGATGCTGACGTTATTCGCCGCAGTCTCGCTCGCGGCACTCGGCTTATTCAGCGAGAGAACGAGCGCTCCAGCTACGAGCGTAATGGAGATAACGACGGCGAGTTGAAGAGGCTTCATGAATGTTTGAATGATACTAGAAGTTGAACACCGGGGGAATGATGCCTATGATGACAAGGCTGTTGATGATGTTAAAGAGTGCGAACAATATCACTACGAGTCCGGCTGATTTAAAGAAGATTCCGGACTTCGAACTGTTCTTTATACTGAATGAGCTGAAGCCGATAAGCGCCAAGACCGGCAGTGTGCCAAGCGCGAAGGATAGCATCGTGAAGCCGCCGGTGAGAAAGCTCCCCGTAGTGAGACTGTAGAGCTGCATCGCTTGAGTAAATCCGCATGGTAGAAAGAAGGTCGCCACGCCAACGAGAAGCGGAGTGAGCCAATGATTCAACTGCGAGACGCCTAGCGCGTGCTTAGCGAGAAACTTCGGCATGGAGGGCTGTAGTCGCTTAAACGACGGGAAAACGTCGAGTAGATTAATACCGAGGATGAGCATCACGATGCCGACTAGAAGCCCGAGAACGAACATGCCGGTAGCGCCGAGTGTAAATGCTGAACCGAGAGTGCCGATAACACCGCCGAGAATAAAGAACGATGCGAGACGCCCGATTTGGAATAGAATCTGCGGTCGCACCTTGTCTCCCTCGCGTGCAAAAGTCGCGGACATCGAGAGCACGAGCCCGCCGACAACCGCCATACAAGTAGAGAGTGACGCTACAACGCCAATTACGAACGCCGTGCCGTAGGAGACAGAGCCGGTGTTAACCAAGTTAACGATACCGAGCTTCTGCAGCAATATGAAAAGCATTGCGAACGCGAGCGCGATTGGCACTGCATAAGCGAAGTCCGACCAATTCTTCTCGTGCTCCAGTCGCTCAACAGAGAGCGAGTATCCGTGCTTCTCGAGAGTCTGTGAGAGTTCGCGACAGATATCCTCTTTCGTCCGATTACCGAAGTCGCCGCACACCTCCACGGTGCGCGTGTGAAGACTGGACGTCGCCTTCGCGACGTAGCCGACGTCAGTTAATTCACTTTCAGTGAGGAGGACGCATGCCTCGCAGTGCATGCCGCTCACATGAAAGACGTGTGTTTTTTGATTCGAATCAGAAGTCAGAGTCACTACTCTACCATTCTTTTCTTTATTCCTTAATTCTGTTGAAGAGGGCTAGGAATAAACCGACGACGAGCCAGGCAATTACGTTCCATATCAGCAGTCCGGAGATAAACGTCGTGAGTGTCATGACATTATCACCAAACGTGGTCGACATATGGAGCGCATACAGAGCGAATGCCGATCTGATATCCGGAAACAATAGGACGCCGAGATAGCACACTGTCCACACAATGCTTATCCACGCTGCCACAACCTTCTGAAGATGTTTTGTGTTAATCATAAGTTAATTTTACTACAATAATTTACGCCGAACATCCGCCCCCGCCCTGCCCACTCTGGGGGAGAACTACTTGAGAAGAAATATTCTGGAATCCGGAGGAGCTGGAGAAGTCGCGACCCAACATCTCTTTCGGCGATACATTTTTCCACTCAACCCCCATGTTCTTTTTCATATATGTGGCTATGGTCAGGTACGTATCGGGAAACCAGTATGAATTCACCGAGAGCGCCGTTTTGTACATATCTTTTTCACTCACACCCTGCGAGGCCATAAGTTCCAAGAGCCCGAGCATCGCCATGCCGTGATTACAGTCCGGGAAGTGCGTTGAGTTGCCACAACATGGCCTGTATATGTTACGAGACACGCGGTCTACAAGTTTCTGCTGTTCACTCGTGAGTGATATAAGTGCGTGCATGTTGTAGTGCTCCATCGCATCGCCTTTAGAGAGCGTCCAGCCGCCGGTTGAGGCGAATCCGCCGGCTCCGCCATAGGCGGGGTTCATCATTTCATTTTTATCTTCAAGAATCGGATTTTTATTCGCGAGCCCGAGCGCCCAGAACAGATTTAGGAGATAGCCGGAATTCCAGTTTGTTATGACGATTTTTTCGTTCGCATTCTTCTCAATCAGTTTGCGATATTCAGCCGGGAATCCGCCACGGTCTTTATAGAGCGCTTCCAGCTTCACTGGGTCTATCGCACCTGCCTCTACCAACCTCGCGCCCAAATCGCCCCACGTGACCGGCAGAGTAACGCCTGCACCCGGTAGAACTGATTCTTGTAGAGAATCTTGATTCTGGCTTACTTCTCGCGGAGAACCGGACAACGATATTGCAATAATAATTCCGGCCGCAATAATGCTAATCGGCGTTGAGTGCTCTTTAACCACTTCTTCCAATGTTCTTTTTTTATTTTCAGTTTCCATAATTTTATTTTATTAACAGCAGTCCTCCATTTTTTTCTCAAGACCGGCGGCCGTTTCGCTTCGTTTGTTCGCGTTGCCGACGAGTAACAGTGACACGAGAGGAAGAAAAACTACTGCGAGAAGAAAAACCGCCGGTAACCGTTCAAGAATGCCGTATGCGACGACAAATCCCGCCGGAATGAACAATACTTTCCATAAGAGAATTCTGCCGGCCGATAAGTTTTTGAATTTTTTCTCCAGCTGATACGCCACTCCCACTACCGTCCCGCCCATAAGGAGCGCGGGGATTACTAGGTTAATCTGATAACCCAAGAGGTTGGCGCCAATAAGCCATACCCATGTTAAGAACACTCCGGCGCAAATCGGACAAACCGTGAGCGGCAGAATTCGATTGGCGAACCATACCAACCCCGCGATAGCGAGAATTGAGATTACCGTGATAGTAATAAGCATATTTCTAGACTAAGAGAATAAGGGTACCGATACCAATCATGATGACACCGGCTATAAGACGAACATGTGAGAGATTGTCTCGTTTCCATTCCTGCATCTTGTCAACAACCGTTTTATCGGCAGAGAACCACAGAACGAGCACGAGCGGGACAATGAGGATGACGTTGTAGAGGAATAGATACCAGAATCCTGTTGCATATGTGACTTGGTCGCGCAGAAGCCCTATGACCATGAGATAAGGACCTCCCATGCACGGGAATTGGCAGACTCCGACCAGCGCGCCGAGCAGGAATACCGCGGCCATGGACGTCTTCTCCATGAGTTGCGCCATAGGACGATGCACGAAGGACGGCAGAACGAGCTTAATCGGCACATTCGGGAAGAATCTGTTTATAAGATTTACAACGCCGAAGATAATCAGGAGCGTGGCACCGAGCTTCCCCATGAAGTGCGGGGTGTTGAAGAGATGCAGGACTTTTAGAAGTCCAAGCCCAATCAGAAGATACGCAGCGAATATGCCGGCGATATACAATCCGCCTAGCTGAAGAATTTTCTTCCTTGTCATCTGCAGTCCGAACAGAAATGCAATCGTGATGAGAAGAATGGAGAACGAACATGGATGTACGCTGTCTAGGAGAGATGATATAAGCACGAGTGGCAGGAGCCATTCTCCGCCCTGACTCATACTCCAGATGAGTGTTGAGGTTATCGGACTGAATTTCAGAACAATGATTCCGAGAATAAATGCAGCGACAACACCTGCGATGATAATCAGTCGCTTCATGATTACGGAGTTACGAGCGCCTTTATTTCAAGCTGGACAGTACCTCCTGACGCATCCGTGAGCGTGACGAATCGGTCAATTCGTCCTACGCCTGCGGGGCCGTGCGCATTCGGGTCGTATACGACGCGAATAATCCGACTTTCTCCGGCTTTTATAACTTCATTTGCTGGAGGGACGTATCCCATGCCGGGCATCTTGAACGGCCCCTTGATACTTCCGTCCGGCAGAACTATGAACGCTGAGGTGCACATGCAGGAAGAGAGAACGGTGCTGACCAAGATATCTTGGTCGGTTTTGTTTTCAACCGTGAATTCTTTTGTAACATTACCGTTCTTCATACTGATAGTACCGAAATCGTAGAAGATTTCCGGCGCGGTAAGAGCGCTTTTTGATGTGCCTGAAGAACCCGGAGCCACATTAATCTGTGTGGTAGTACCTCCCTTGCCCGCATAACCCAACACGAATAGACCGACGAATAAGAGCAACACGACAGCGATGATACTGATTGTTTTTGATTCCATAATAGTTAGAATTTAATCGCACAGCCCCTAAGGCGCCTTTGTCTATCGGCGAAATTGTGAGTACTCAAAAAGAGAGAGCCAGCGTTGCATCTTCCTGTTGTGCGAAGTAAAGGGCGGGGAGCTATATGAAATAGGAACGAAACGTTTGTATAAGAACGGCTGTAACAAAAATACGAAAACTGCAGATGTAAGGATAAGAAGAGCGGTAATTAAATTTAACGGGGCGCTCATGAATGATTGATGCGCGGAGAGATGATGGATAACGCCCGGAAGAATGCTCGGCGGGCAGAGTGACGCTCCCATGGTAGAAAACGGACAACCGCCCTGCATGTCTCCGTCAGCTCCGTATGTCATACCTGCAAAACTGAATAACGCCGTTGCCAAAAATGACAGTAGTATAAATATCGTGATGGTTTTTTTAGATGCAAAAGACATACGATGTATATTACAGCGTTTTTGCCTTAAGACGAAGCGAGTTGGAGACAACCGACACGCTCGAGAACGCCATAGCGAGACCGGCGAATACCGGAGAGAGCAGCCAGCCGAAGAAAGGATAGAATATGCCGCTCGCTAGCGGAATGCCGACCACGTTATAGGCGAATGCCCAAAATAGATTCTGTTTGATGCCTCGCATAGTCAACTTAGATAGACGAACCGCTTTGACTAGTTTTGATATATCGCCGTGAAGTAGTGTGATTCCGGCGCTCTCTATCGCCACATCGGTCCCCGTCGCCATCGCGATGCCGACGTCAGCCTGCGCGAGAGCGGGCGCGTCGTTCACGCCGTCGCCGGCCATCGCGACAACCTTCCCTTCCATCTGTAATTCTTTTATTTTATTCAACTTATCCTCCGGCATCACTTCCGCGACCACTTCATCAATGCCAATTTGGTCTGCGATGAATCGCGCCGTGTTCTTATCGTCTCCGGTTAGCATCACTACTTTTACTCCGAGCGCGTGCAGGTCTTTCACAGCTTCAACTGCTTCTGGCTTTATCGCATCTGCGACCATAGCGACTGTAAGCACTTTTCCGTTTTCAGCGAGAATAACCGGCGTCTTGCCTTCTTTCGTATCTTTTTCAAACGATTCAAAATCTGCGTTTAATTCATTTGCGAGTTTAGCGCTCCCGATGTGATACTGCACTCCGCCAACTTTTCCTGAAATTCCCTTCCCTTTTATCATTTCAAATTGTTCAACCGGAAGCAATGAAATGTTTTTTTCTTTTGCATATGCCGTGACTGCATGCGCGATGGGATGCTCGGATTTATTCTCGAGCGATGCGAGAATAGCGACGATGTCTGAATCACTCTTGTCGGAATAGTTGGCGAGCGATACGAGCTCCGGCTTCCCCCTTGTGAGCGTCCCCGTTTTATCTACAACGATGACATCTACTTTGTGAAGTTTCTCCAATGTCGCAGCATCTTTTACCAATATTCCTTCCCTCGCACCTTTCCCAACGCCCACTATTATCGCAGTCGGTGTAGCTAGGCCGAGCGCGCACGGACAAGCGATAACTAGTATCCCTACGAACGAGACAAGGCCGAAGGAGAGCGCCTGCGCGAACCCGAGGTATTGCGAACCCACACCTAGCCACGTCCCGCGCGAC
>ORJL010751787.1_pt1 | contig 10566 bp, 11 predicted proteins | sample 1779941 | NCBI WGS metagenome assembly ORJL01 (sample SAMEA104232317, study PRJEB22302) | groundwater metagenome | biome: forest; feature: aquifer; material: groundwater | place: USA | collected 2011-08-07 | depth 5.8 m | reverse complement strand
TTCGACGAGCGGGACGACGGCGGGGCTAGCCGCCGGGCGTGGTCGTCGTGCCTGCGGCCGGGGCAGCGGCGCCCGACGATACGCCGGCCGGGGCGCCTGCCGGGGCGGCGGTGCCCTGCGGGTAGAGCACGAGCGTGTACCGCGTGCCGTCGGCGGTGTTGACAAGCGTGACGGGCTTGTTCACCTTCAGCGTCAGCGTCGGCGAGCCGCTCGCGTACGAGCCGCCAACCACCGACACAGTCGCCGTCTTCGCCGTCAGGGAGATGAGCTGGAACAGCCCGACCGCCGACGGATTGGAGCTCACGGCCGGGAAGTTCGCGCCGGCCGAGACCGACTCCGGGACGCCGTTGATCGAGATCACGGCCGAGCTCGGCGGCGGCGACGGAGGCGCCGGCGGCACGGCCGGAGCCGCGCCGGAGCCGGAGCCCGGTGATCCGCTACCCGAGCCGGTGCTGCCGGAGCCCGAGGTGGGGGTCGTGGGCGACGGCGAGGACGAGCCGGTGGCTGCACCGCCGGCGAACGGGTCCTTGCTCTCGAACCGCGAGAACGACTCGAGCTGGCCGGCGTCCGCGGGCGGCTTGACCGCCGCGATGAGCCCGGACGAGTCGGTCGGGGCCTGCACCGCGGGTGCGCCCGCAAGCGAGCCCGTGCCCGCGCCCGCAAGCGTCGGTGCAGCAGGCGTGGCCGTCGTGGGCGCAGCGACGGGTGCCGCCGCCGACACCGCCGTCGGGGCGGCGACGGGCTTCGAGCCACCGCTGTTGAGGGCCATCATCGTGCGAACTGCGTACGCCATCGCGAGCGCAAGGAAGCAGCAGAGCGCGATCGCGATCTTCTTCTGCTTCGCCGCTTTTGTCTTGGCCGCGTCGGCTGGTTTCTTTCGTGCCACGTCTCGCTCCTTCTCTCGTGCCGACTAGGGACTGGGCGCGACGTCAGCGGACGGCGCCGGGGTCGTGGTTGTCGAGGTGGTGGTCGTAGCAGTGCTTCCGGGCACCGGCGCGGGAAGTGCGCCGGCGACCGCGGCCGGCGCCGCGGCGGCGTACAGATAGGCATTCAGGTGGATGTCCACGTTCAGGTCCGCCCCGACGCTTGCCGGCGCGAGCGAGACCGAGTCGACGGAGAAGAGCCGGCCCGACGTCTGGAGGTCGCCGTGCCGCACCGCGACGAGTGTCCGCAGGCGATAGAGCATGTCCGTCACCGAATAGAAGTCACCCGTGACACCAAGGTCGACAGCCACGATGCTGTAGCCGTTGGCCGGTGCAGCCGGCGATGGGGAGATCTTGGAGAGCGTGACACCTGAGGCCTGCGCAAGCTGGTTCAGCTCGAGCAGCAGGTCGGGCATGTCGATCGTCGACGGCATCGCCTTCGCCAGCGAGTAGATGTTGGCGGTCTTGATCTCGGGCTGCTGCACGGCGGCGGGCGGCGGCGTCGTCGACACGGCTTTCGCCTCGACGATCTGCGCCTCGGCGGCGGATGTCGCCAGGCGGATGCTGTCGGCGGTCGCGCGCTGCGGCGAGATCAGCATGAACCAGCCAAGCAGCAGCAACAGGATGTCGCCACCGACGATCAGCGTGACCCCCGCGTGCCGCGAAAGCTTCTTGTCCTTCATGCCCTTCACGACGTCGCTCCCGTGGTCGTCGTCGTGGGCGCAACCGTGACCGGCGCCGGCGGCGGCGCCGGTGCGCCCTTGATCCCGGCTGAGATGCTGAAGTCGACGAGGCCCGTGTCGGGCGCAGCGGTGCTGTTCGAAAGCGTGATGTTCTCGAGGTCGGGGATCAGCATCAACCGCGAGAGGAGCCTGGCGACGGCGTCGTGCGAGTAGGTCGTACCCGCGATCACGAGCCCCTGCGAGGTGCCCGTAACCGGCGCGCCGGTCGTCGCGCTTTCGAGCGCGGACGCCGGCGACGTCAGGGAGAGCGACTTGAGCGTGATATCCGAGGGCAGCACGAGCGAGAACTCGCGCAGGATCCTGTCCCAGGCGATTCGCGTGGACAGCGCAGTCGTGATCGCTGCGAGGCGCGGCTGCTCCTCGGCCGTGACAGCCGGAATCGGGACGATCGGCACCTGCTTCACCGGCTTCGCGATCACGGGCTCCGGGCGCTTGTGCTTCGCGAGGTCCGCGAGCTCCATACGGGCCGTGGTCAGCTTCTTCTGCTCGGCGTTGACCTTGGCGTGCACGCTCATGAAGCCGGCGATCAGCGCGATGAAGACGACGAGGCCGAGCGCGGAGCCGACGACGACCGCCGGATCCTCGGCGCGGATGCTCTTGCCGCGCTGGTTGGCGTCTTTCGGGAGGAGGTTGACGGCACGCATCAGTCCTCGATTCCCAGTCCGATCGCGACAGCGAGCGAGCAGGCGGGGGAGCCGATCTGATCGGTGTCCGCCCCGTGCTTCGCAACCTTGACGCGCGTGAGCGGGTCGCCGACGCGGACGTGAACGCCGATGAGCCGCTCGAGCTCCTCCGCCAGGCCCGCGAGACCGGTCGTGCCGCCGGTGAGCACGATCTCGCCGATGCCCAGGCTGCCGGGCTGGTTCTGGTAGAACTGAAGCGAGGAGACGAGCTCGCGTGCGAACGACTGCACCTGGCGCCTGACCGCGTCGAGCGCCTGCGCGGCCTGCTCGGCGGTGAGGCCGGCCGGCGTCGCAGTTCCGTCGAGCGAGAGGCTCCGCTTGATCGCCTCGACCTCCGACGGCGTGCTGTCGAACACGCGCGCGAGCGCGACGTTCAGCGACCAGCCGCCCCACTCGAGCACCCGCGTGAACTCGCACACCCGACCGTCGGACACGGCGAACGTCGAGCGGTCGTGGCCGATCGCAACGGCGACGAGCGCTGCTGCGCCGCGGTCGACGGGCGCTGCCAGCGCGCGAAGAAGGGCAAATGCCTCGAGGTCGATGCCGGCGAGCGTGATCCCGGCGATCCGGCACGCACTGACATAGCGCTCGATCAGCTCGCGGTAGGCGACGACGAGCAACACGCGCTTGACGGTCTGGCCCTCTTCGTCCACCGACTCGCCGACCACGTGGTAATCGAGCAATGCTTCGTCGAGCGGGATCGGCAGTGCCTCCTGCGCACGGAAGTGGACGGCGTTCGCGAGCTGCTTCTCCTGATCGACGCCGACGATGTCGAAGATGCGGACGCCGATGCGGTTGCTCGCGATGCCCAGGCGCACGCCCTTGCGAGGCAGCTTGTGCTTGGCGAAGAACACCTTGAGCGCCTCGCCGAGCGCCTCGGGATCGCGCAGCTCACCGCCGACGACGATGCCCGAGGCGAGCGCGTCGCGCGCGACCTGCTGCAACTCCGCGACCCCGTTGTTCGAGACGCGGGCGGCAGCGAGCTGCGACGCGCCGATCTTCAGGCCGACGAGCTTCTTCACCGCGTGGCCGTTCTTCTTGCGGCCGGAACGCGTCGGAAGCGAGAGCGACGGCTTCGAGAACGAGACCTGCTTCTTCCAGAACGGCTTGGCGGGCATCGGCTTCGGCAGCGCCTCGGTCGGCGCGTCGGCGGCCGGTGCTGCCTGCGTCGCGCGCGGCTTGCGGCCGAGCGAGAGCTCCTTCTTCCAGAACGGGCCCGACGCCGGCTTCGGCGTCGCGGCCCTGGCGGCCTTCGAAGGCTTGGGGGCCTTCGCCGCCTTGGGCCCTTTCGACGTGCGGGAGAAGGAGAGCTCCTTCTTCCAGAACGGCTTCTCTGCGCCGTCTTCCGGGAGCGGCGGCAGCTCCGAGGCGGGAACCGGCGGGTGGACGAGCGTCGCGGGCGCGGCCTCGGGCGCGGGGGGCAGCTCGGGCTCGGCGAGCCAGGGCTCGACGTGCTCCGCCGCCGCGGTGGGCTCGGCCCACGTCTCGGCGGCCGGGGCCACGGGCTCGAGGGCGGCGGGCTCGAAGGCGGCGGGCTCGAAGGCGGCGGGCTCGAGGGCGGCGGGCTCGGGCGCCGAAGGCTCGCCCGCGTCGATCGGCGACTCCTCCATGGACCCGTCGAGAATCGCGGGCGACACGGTCGAGATGGGCAGCTCGGGGCCCGCGTCGACGGGGAGGACGGGCACCGCGTGGGTGTCGTCGACCGATGCGACGGGCTCCGGGTCGGTCGGGATTGCCGTGACCGGCTGGGTCTCGACGGCATGGAGCTCGACCGGCGCGGGATCGGGAACCGCAGCGAGCGCGACAGGCTGGTGCACGTGCTCGACGGGCGCCTCCTCGACGGGCGCCTCCTCGACGGGCGCCTCCTCGACGGGCGCCTCCTCGATGGGCGCGTGCTCGACGAACGACGGCTCGACGACAGGCGCGGGCTGGGCAGCTTCCACCATCGCGGCGACGGCGGCCTCGGCGAGCGCCGTCGGCAACGTCTCGGCAGTAGCGGCCGCCCCCGGAGCGAACGCCGGCGACACCGTCTGCTCGGCCTCGTGCACGAGACGCTCGATCTCACGGTCGCGCTTCTTGCGCGACAGCGAGATCTCCTTCTTCAGGAACGACTGCTTCGGAGCTGTGGGTGCGCCGGCCGTGGGTGTGAGCTCGTCCCTCGGAGTCGCGTCCTTCTGCGCCTTCGGCGTCTTCGGCTTGCGGGAGAACGAGATCTCCTTCTTCAGCAGCGACTCGGAAGCGGCCTTCGGCTCTTTCGGCTGCTTCGGCTTCCGGGAGAACGAGATCTCCTTCTTCAGCACGGACTGCTTCGGCGCAGCCGCCTGCGGGGCCGCCTCGGCCGCTGCAGCGTCGGCTTCGGCCTTCGGCTTGCGCTTGAACGAGATCTCCTTCTTCCACATGGAGTCGCTCATGCTCAGCTCCCCGCCATGCGGAGGGCGGGCGCGGCCTCCTGCGGCTGCGGCTTCGGCACGTCGAGCGCGGCCATGGCGCCCGCAACGTCGAAGCCGGAGCGCTCGAGCATGCCGATCAGTTGTTCCGGCCGGCTCGAGCGCGACAGCGCGTCGTCGATGTTGACCACACGGCGTGAGGTGAGATCGGCGAGCGCATACTCCATCGTCTGCATCCCGCCGGAGGTCTTGGTCTGCATCACGGAGTAGACCTGCTCGATCTTCGCCTGGCGGATGAGGTTGCGCACCGCGTCGTCCGGCAGCAGGATCTCGAGCGCCGCGACGCGGCCGGCACCGTCGGCGGTCGGCAGGAGCGCCTGCGTGACGACCGCCTGGAGCGAGTTGGCGATCATGATGCGCACCTGCTCCTGCTGCTCCGGCGCGAAGACGTCGATGATGCGGTCGATCGTGGAGGGTGCGCTCTGCGTGTGCAGCGTGCCGAAGACGAGGTGGCCCGTCTCCGCGGCGGTGAGCGCGGTCGAGATCGTCTCGAGGTCGCGCATCTCGCCGACGAGGATCACGTCGGGGTCCTGGCGAAGAGCGGCTTTCAGCGCCTCGGCGAAGCTCGACGCATCAGGCCCGATCTCGCGCTGGTTGACGATGCCCTTCTTGTGGCGGTGCACGAACTCGATCGGATCCTCGACCGTGAGGATGTGCTCCGAGCGCGTGCGATTGATCTCGTCGATGATCGCTGCGAGCGTCGTCGACTTACCGGAGCCGGTCGGCCCTGTCACGAGCACGAGCCCGCGCGGGTAGCTCGCAAGGCTGTGCAGGATCGGCGGGAGCGAGAGCTCCTCGAGCGTCTTGATCTCCTGCGGGATCAGGCGGAACGCGGCGCTGACGGCTTCGCGCTGGTAGTAGACGTTGACGCGGAAGCGGGCGAGACCCGGCATTGAGTACGCGAAGTCGAGCTGCCGCTTGAGCTCGAACTGCTTCTGCTGCTCGCTCGAGAGGATGCGGTAGAGGAGCGTGCGCGTGTCGTCCGGCGTGAGCGGCTCGTAGTCCTCGGCGCGGACGATGTGACCACGCACACGGAACGCGGGCGGGCTCCCGACCGTGATGTGCAGGTCGGAAGCACGGTGCGCGACCATCTGCTCGAGCAGGTCGTCGATTGAAGTCAGCTGCGGCATAGTCCCTCGTCCGGGCTATCGGCACCGCGCCGCGACGGCTTGAGCGCCCCTTCCGACCCTCGGCGTGAGTGATGCGAATCCCCCGAACGGGGCTAACTCGATCGAGTCCCAACGGTCGATACAGGGCGAGCCATCCGCCATACACCCTCCGTTGGAAGGAGTTGCACGTCACATGATTAATCGCCTCAAGACGCGCCTCGGCTCGGAACAGGGATTCACCCTGATCGAGCTCCTGGTCGTCATCATCATCCTCGGCATCCTGCTGGCCATCGCGGTGCCGTCGTACCTCTCGTTCAAGGATCGCGCCGACAAGTCCGCCGCACAGGCGAACGTCCGCGCAGTGCTGCCGGACGTCGAGTCCTACAACGCGGACAACGTCCCCGGCGGCACGAACGACCCGAACAAGACCGGTGCCCCCGGCCTCGGCACGGCGACCGCCAGCGCGACCGACTCCGGCTACAGCGGGATGACGGTCTCGATCCTCACGGCCGCCTACGACCAGGCGTTCCCGAAGACGGTGTACGTCGACAAGCTCGAGACCGGCTATCCGGCACTCGTGACGACGGGCACCACGCCTAGCACCTCGTCCTACTGCATCGTCTCGCAGAGCGGTAACTGGTACGCCTGGAAGCTCGGCCCGGGCGGCGTCATCAAGACGTCCAGCGCTGTTGCGGACGTCTGCCTGACCTGATCCTCACTCCTGGTAGCGAGGGGCGAGGGGGGGCATCGCGCCCCCTCGCTCCCGCACAGGAGGCTAAAGCGTGAGCCCCTTCAGCCCGATAGGACCTAACGTGACGATCAGCCGCCTCCGCCCCCTCGCCACCCGTATCCAGCATCGCCTCGAAGGTGAGGAAGGCTTCACGCTCATCGAGCTGATGATGGTGCTGTTGATCTCGGGGATCCTCTTGACGGTCGCGGTTCCCACCTATCTGACCTTCAAGGACAAGGCGGCGAGGTCAGCGGTGAAGCAAGACGTGTCGCAGGCCTTCCGCGCAGTCCAGTCCTACAACGCGGACAACTTCCCCGGCAGCAAGAACGACCCGGACGCGAGCAGCACGGATACCGGCTTCACCGGCATCTCGCTGACCTCGCTCGCGACGAAGTACGACGCCGGAATCGACACCGGCGCCACCTCGCCGTTCGTGGTCAATCCGGTCGGCTTCAGCGGCACCGCGACCGACTTCTGCCTGACCGCCACGATGGGACGCTGGGTCGCCGCACAGCGCGGCCTCGCCGGAACGGTCTCGATCGGGACGCTGTTCACCCCCGGAACCTGTACCGCAAGCTGAGCGCCTGGGACTCGGGGCACCTGCCGTGAACCTCACCCTCAGCCAGCCGATCAGGATCCTCGCGCTCGTCGGGCTGCTCGCCGTCACCGCGCTCGGCGGGTCGACGATGCTCCTCGGGCGCTCGCACTCGTCGACGGCCACCCGGGAGCCTGCGCCCGCGCGCCGCCAGCACGTCGCGACGGCGCCGCAGACGCACACGACCGCGAAGCCCGCGACGCCGGCCCGACGGGCACACGGCAACCCCGCGCACGCGAAGCCGACGACGTCCGTCAAGACGCCTGCGGCCGCCTCCGCGACGAAGGCCAAGGCGGCGGCGCACAGACCGTCCAAGCCTGCGGCGCCGAAGCAGCGCGGCAACCTCGTCTACGCCGATCTCCCCGCCCCCCTTCAGTGGCAGCTCGCACAGCACAAGATCGTCGTCGTGAGCCTCTACGACCCGAACGCCAACGTCGACGCGATCTCGGTCGCCGAGGCGCACGCGGGTGCGCTCGACGCAGGCGCCGGCTTCCTGCTCGTCAGCGTGCTCGACAACAAGGTGGCCGGAATCCTGACCGCGCTTCTGCCTGGTGGAGGCCTCCTGCCCGCACCCGGGATCCTGATCTACCGGGCGCCCGGCGACATCGCGTTGCGCATCGACGGCTTCGCCGATCGGGCCTCGGTCGCGCAGGCCGCACAGAACGCGCTCGAGGGCGCAACCGGCCCGGCACCGGCGAGCACGACTGCAGCCGTGTCGGCGACACCCGTCACCCCGCCGGCAACCGTCACCCCGTGAGCACCATGGCCGCCGAGACCACGGGCCAGGAGCTCTTCGTCCGTCACGCGAAGAAGGACGGGCGCTCCGTAACGATCCTACGGGCGGTCGACTACGGCTCCTCGTGCATCGTCGAGGCCGAGGTCTTTCCCGCCGGCTCGAACGACACCGTTCACCCGGGCCCGTACACGTTCGCGAACGCGTCGCAGGCGACGGCGTTCGTCACCGAAGCGGTCGAGTCGCTGATGTACCTCGGCTGCGACGTGTACGCCGAGTAGCGTCGACCGCGTCGTCGTCGGCCCTGGACGGACGCCCCGGTTTCGGCGCAGATGCTTCCGTACTTGCTACCGATGCCTCACGTCGGGTGCCGGTGGAACGTGTGTGAGAACAGGAGGCTCAGGTGGCGCATGCATCTGTTCACGGGAGATTGCCGGACCGGCGGAGCGCGCGGTTCGACCCGCTTCGTCCCACCACGCACGAGGGGAGTCGGTCGCTCCGGCTTGTAGCCGGAGGGTTCGTGCTGGCAGGGCTCGCCGCGCTGTTCATCGCCGTCACCGGCATTCATGCCGTGGTTGGTCCGGTTTCGCTCCTCGGGTTTGTCGCCTTCATCGGCTTGCTCTCGATCTTCGCGGGTGGGTTGTTCGGGATCGTGGCGGTCACTCGACGCGGCGAGCGGTCGCTCTTGGTTTTCGCGGCGTTTCCCGTGTGGGCGTTCGCGGTGTTCCTGCTGATCGTCGAGCTCGCCTTTCAGCACTGAGTGCGGGTACCGACTCGCGCCCACGTCTCGAACGTGGAAATACTGTCCGCGATGTCCGCGGCCGGCCAGATCGAGATTCGCCGTCTGGGTGTGGCCGAGATACCGGCGCAGCTCGACGGGCTCGCGGGCGTCCTTGCCGATTGCGTCGCCGGAGGTGCGTCTGTCAGCTATCTGGCGCCGTTCTCGCACGCGCAAGCGCGAGCCGCATTCGAAGCCGTGGCCGTCGAGATCGAAAAGGACCGCCGGCTGCTTCTCGCTGCGTTTGCCGAGGGGCGGCTGGTCGGCACGGTTCAGGTGATCCTCGCGCTGCCACCGAACCAGCCGCACCGTGCGGAGATCGCAAAGCTTCTCGTCCACCGCTCGGCACGCAAGCGCGGCGTTGCGCGACTGCTCATGGAGCATGCCGAGTCGGAAGCGCGGGCGGCAGGCAAGACCCTGCTGGTGCTGGACACGGTGACCGGCGACGACGCCGAGCGTCTGTACGCGCGACTCGGATGGACGAGGGTCGGCGTGATCCCCGGCTACGCCCTCTACCCGGACGGGCGGCCCTGCGACACGACCGTCTTCTGGAAGGCGCTCTAGCGGCCTGAGCCAGGCGGTCCCGGCCCAGGGGGCGTGGCCCGCAGCCGTTGGTATCGTCGCGCGATGCCCGAGCCCGCCCACCGCGATCGCGACGGTGCGCGCGTTTCGCCGGCGCTCCTCCCCCTCCGCCGCAACCGCGACTTCGTCCTGCTCCAGGCGGGCCAGCTGCTCTCGTCGGCAGGGTCGCAGTCGAGCGCGATCGCGTATCCGCTGCTCGTGCTCGCATTCACCCACTCGCCCGCGAAGGCGGGCCTCGTCGGGTTCGCCGACCTCGTCCCGTTCGCCCTCTTCGGCCTGCTGGCGGGCGTCGCCGCCGACCGCTGGAACCGCAAGCGCCTGATGCTCGCCGCCGATCTCGTGCAGACGCTCGCGATCACGACGCTCGTCGCCGCGATCGTCCTCCACCATCTGACGATCGAGCTCGTGATCGTGGTCGCGTTCGTCGAGGGAACGGGCGCCTCGTTCTTCAGCATCGCGTCCACCGGAGCCATGCGAGCGGTGGTGCCGCCCCGTCAGATGCCGACGGCGGCAGGCGCCATGCAGGCACGCATGGCAATCGTCCGGCTCGCAGGGCCTCCGCTGGGCGGCGCGCTCTTCGGCATTGCCCGGGCGCTGCCGTTCGTCGTCGACGCGATCTCGTACGTCTTCTCGATCGTCTCGATCCTCGCGATGCGAACGCCGTTCCAGGAGGAGCGCGAGACCGACACCTCGCGCCTGCGTTCGCAGATCGCCGAGGGCTTCCGGTTCCTCTGGCAGCACCCGTACCTGCGGACGGTGGCACTGATCTTCTCGTTCTCCAACTTCGTCTTCATGGGCGTGATGCTCGCCGTGATCGTGATCGGCAAGCGCCAGGGCCTGCCGAGCGGGCAGGTCGGCGCGCTCGTCGCGGCGTTCGGCGGCTGCGCCGTCGTCGGCGCGCTCGTATCCGGCGTGTTCCGGCTGCATCTCTCGATGCGCGCGATCTTGCTCAGCGAGCTGTGGGCAGCCGCCGGCCTGGCTGCGTTCGTCGTGTGGCCGAATGTCTACGTGCTCGTCGCGGGGCTGCTGCCGCAGACGCTCCTGATGCCTGTCACAGACACGGTCCTCGCCGCCTATCGCTTCGCGGTGACGCCCGACCGCCTGATCGGCCGGGTGGCGAGCGTCACCCGCAACATCGCCTTCGTCATCGCGCCGCTCGGCCCACTCACGGCGGGGTTCCTGCTCGGCGCGGGCTCAGCACGCGCAACTGCCGCACTCTTCCCGTGCGTCTCCCTCCCGCTCC
>ORJL010130455.1_pt1 | contig 10566 bp, 13 predicted proteins | sample 1779941 | NCBI WGS metagenome assembly ORJL01 (sample SAMEA104232317, study PRJEB22302) | groundwater metagenome | biome: forest; feature: aquifer; material: groundwater | place: USA | collected 2011-08-07 | depth 5.8 m | reverse complement strand
TGGCGTGTTATTATTTGGAAAGGAAGAAGCTAGATATTTAGATGAACAATATTGCATAAGGTGTGGAGCTTGCGTTAGGGAGTGTCCGGCTGGGCTTATGCCTTGTCTTATAAATTTAGCTTCAGAGAAAGCGCTCTGGCAGGAAGCAGTAAATTACGGGGCTTTGGATTGCATAGAATGCGGTATATGTAATTATGTTTGTCCAGCAAACCGTATATTAGTGCAATCTATTAAAAGGGCAAAGCTGGAGGCGGTAAGATGAAAGAAATGATTAGATTTGGTTTTATATTAGGAATTATTTGTATTGTTGCCGCGGGTTTGTTAGCTGGCGTAAATTCTTTAACTAAGCCTAGAATACTTGCTCAGGCGTTGGCAGAGGAGAGCGCGGGCCTGAAGGAAGTTCTTCCTGAAGCGGATAAGTTTGAAGTAGTTAAAGAAAAAGAAGAGATAAGATATTATAAGGGGTATGATAAGAACGGTAAGTTTGTGGGTGTTGCTTTTAAAGCAGTTGGTAAGGGCTATTCTAGTACTATAGAGACATTAGCAGGTATGCTTAAAGACGGGAAAATTGTTGCGATAAAAATATTATCGCAGAACGAAACTCCAGGGTTAGGTTCGCGTATTTCCGATTCGAGCTTTATTAACCAATTTAATGGGATTAACGATCTGTTAAGGGTAGAGGCAATTACTGGAGCTACTATTTCTTCGCGGGCAGTTATTCTTTCTGTAGAGAAAAAGGCCTTAGAGGTTAAGGGTTTAATTAAAAATGAGAAATAACCTTTTAGTTAACACATCTCCGCATCTGCACAAAAAAGAATCCGTGGCGAGGATTATGTGGATGGTGGTCTTAAGCCTTATTCCAGCAGGTATTGCCGGTGTATATATCTTTGGTTTAGGTGCTCTCCAAGTAATAATCTTGGGGGTGGTTGCAGCGGTAATTACTGAAATGGTTCTGCAATCAGTTACGAAAAAGAAAGTTACTGTTTTAGATGGTAGCGCGGTTCTTACCGGTTTGTTATTAGCTTATAATTTACCACCTAATGTTCCTTTTTGGTTGCCGATAATCGGTTCGGTATTTTCTATTGCTATCGGTAAGCAGATTTTTGGAGGGTTAGGGCAGAATATATTTAATCCCGCGCTTGTCGGGCGTGTATTTCTTATGGCCTCTTGGCCAAAATACATGACTACTTTTACTAAACCTTTAAATTATGATGCTATAACTTCCGCAACGCCCTTAGCGATAATGAAGGAAGGCAAGGTATTAGAAAAGATATCATACCTAGATCTATTTTTAGGTAATCGAGGCGGATGCATAGGGGAGGTGTGCATTATAGCTTTAATAATTGGCGCAATTTTCCTTTTGCTAAGAGGCTATATCTCTTGGCATATTCCGGCATCATACATAATAACTACTGCTTTATTTACTTACATATTTGGAGCTAAAGTTTTCTTTGCCGGGGATTGGTTGTTTCATCTTCTTTCCGGTGGATTAATACTGGGTGCGTTCTTTATGGCAACGGATTACGTTACTTCACCATTAACTGCTAAAGGCCAGATTGTATTTGGTATTGGGTGTGGTCTACTTACCGCGGTTATACGGCTTTGGGGTGGTTATCCGGAAGGTGTCTCTTACGCTATACTTATGATGAACGCGGCTGCGCCGATTATAGATCGTTATACCAAAAAAAGGATTTACGGTACAAAATGAAGAAACTGATTAATGAATTTTTAAAAGGGCTCATTAAAGAAAATCCTACTTTTGTCCTTGCTCTTGGGCTTTGTCCGACTTTAGCTGTATCTATCTCTGTCTCTAATGGTATAGGAATGGGGATTGCGGCTACTTTCGTACTTATCGGTTCGAATATTATAATATCTTTAGTCAAGAATATTATCCCAGATAAGATTCGCATACCTTGTTTTATCGTGATCATTGCCACCTTCGTTACTATTACAGAATTGTTTATGAAAGCTTACAGCCCGGCATTAGACCGCGCTTTAGGAATATATGTTCCCTTGATCGTGGTAAATTGCATTGTTTTAGGTCGTGCTGAAGCATTTGCCCAGAAACAGAGTGTTTTAAGTTCTTTGTTTGATGCGTTAGGTATGGGGCTAGGTTTTACATTGGCGTTGATATTAATTTCCGGTATAAGAGAGTTTCTTGGCGCAGGGAAGTTGTTAGGATTTACTCTTATTAAAGGATTTGAACCGGTATTCGTCTTAGGGATGCCTTCAGGCGCACTCTTAGTAATCGGGTTATTGCTTGCGTTATTTAATTTATTGAAAATGAGGAAAACATGCAAATAAGTATTACCCAATTACTTACTATTTTTATATCCGCGGTATTCGTCTATAATGTAATCCTCTCAAGATTCTTAGGGCTTTGTTCATTTATTGCAATTTCCAAAGAGACAAAACCAGCCTTAGCTATGAGTCTAGCGGTTATGTTTGTAATTGTTATGTCTTCAATACTTACTTGGTTTATTTATAGATTCTTGCTTATCCCGTTTAACTTAACATATCTGCGTACAATATCGTTTATCTTAGTTATTGCTACTTTTGTTCAGTTGGTCGAGATGGCGATACGCAAATTTGCTCCTCCGCTTTATCGGTTTTTCGGAATTTACCTTCCTTTAATTACCGTGAATTGTGCGGTTTTGGGCGTGGCAGTTTTAAATGTAGATATGTTTTTTCTCAATGGGAAAGTCCTTCCGGGGAGCTTTGTTTATTCTTTGTTTCAAGGAATTTGCGTTGGTTTAGGTTATACTTTAGCCATGCTTCTTATGTCTGGGATAAGAGAGAGGTTGGAGCTTTGTAATGTTCCCAAGCCGGTAAAGGATTTTCCGCTAGCTTTTGTGATTGCTTCAATTATGAGCCTGGCTTTTATGGGCTTTAATGGATTTAAGTTCTGATCCCTGTTGTTAAACACTCGCAGATTTCGATGAAATCTGTTCGTAACAGCAGGGATTAATTCACACAATAATTTACTCGCACTGGCGTGCTCGTAAATTATGTGTTCATTAAATGGAAATAATAATACCTGTAATAACTTTAGGAATTTTAGGGTTAATCTTTGGCGTAGGCTTGGCTATTGCTTCGAAGAGATTAGCAGTTGTAATCGATCATAGGCTTGAGCAGGTGCATGGCCTTCTTCCAGGGGCTAACTGTGGCGCTTGTGGAGGGGCCGGATGTTTTGGTTTTGCTGAGATGCTTTTAAGTGGAAAGGCTGAAGTCTCCGCTTGCAGGGTTAGTGAAGATAGAATCAGGGAGCAGATCGCTAAACTTCTTGGCAAGAGCCTTGAAAAGAAAGTGAGAAAAATTGCTACGTTACATTGTAATGGCGGGACAAAGGTAAAAAACAGGTTTTTATACCATGGAATAGAAGATTGCGTTGCAGCGAATTTAGTTTTAAAGGGTCAGAAGAGTTGTGTGTGGGGATGTTTAGGGTTTGGTAATTGCGTTAAGGTTTGTCCTTTTGATGCGATTAAAATGTTAAAGGATGATAGTTTGCCTGTTGTTGATAAAGATAAGTGCAGAGCTTGCAACAAATGTGTTATAGCTTGCCCTAAGAAATTATTTACCCTCATTCCGGTTACGCATAATATTTATGTTGCTTGTAGTTCTCATGATGCAGGAAGAGATACTAAGGTAGCTTGTCCTGTAGGATGTATTGCCTGCAAGCTTTGTGAAAAAGCCTGTAATTTTGATGCTATACATGTAATAGACAATTTGGCAATAATAGATTACAATAAATGTATTTCTTGCGGCGCATGTGTTAAAGTTTGCCCGATGAAGACAATTCGCGTAAGATCATGAAAACTAATATTGCTATATTTGCTTCTGGTAAGGGGAGTAATTTCTTAGCTATTGCCAAGGCGATAAAGAGCGGGAAGTTAAGGAAAGTTAATCTTGCGCTTCTGGTTTGTGATAATCCCAATGCCCCGGTTATTTTTAAGGCCAAGAAGTTAAAGGTTAAGGTTGTTTTGATAAGGCCGGATATATTCACCACTAAGAATGATTTTGAAGCTAGGATAATCCAGCATTTAAAAGAAAACAAAATAAGCCTAATTGTTCTAGCGGGATTTATGCGTATGCTAAGCAAGGATTTTGTGCGTATTTATAAAAATAAGATTATCAATATTCATCCTACGCTTCTGCCTTCGTTTAAGGGCAAAGAGGGGATAAAGGATGCATATGAATATGGGGTTAAGATTACCGGAGTTACCGTGCACTTTGTTGATGAGCAAGTTGACCATGGACCGATAATTATGCAGAAGGAAGTCAGAATTGAAAATAGGGATACACTTGAATCCTTAGAAGATAAGATACATAAAGTAGAGCATAAGCTTTATCCTGAAGCGATAAGATTATTTATTAATAATAAATTAAAGGCAGAAGGCAGGAGGGTTTTAGTTAAAAATCTGTAGGCCTACTTAAAATCTCCGTTTTTGTAAAATTAAGCTTTTCATCGGTACGTAGATCCTTGATCGATATCCCTGAAAAACCATTAAATTCGTAAGTCTTAAGGCAATAAGCAATTATTTTCAATATTTCATTCCTTATTTTAATCTTTATTTTTGGTTTAGCGATTTCCTCAATTGAGTATTCAAAAGAAAAAACGCCATCATTAAATTCACCCGTAGATTTATCCACTTTGTAATAATTCTTTAGTTCTTCATTTTGGAATCGCGCGGCTATCCTTTGGGATATTTGTTCTTTTAGAAAATCGATTATGGTTACGTCATGCGGAATAAAATGATACCCTGTTTTGTCACCTATAGCTTCAGGAGCAGATAGGAATTTTACTACATATCTGCGGTTTGATTCTTCTTCCGGAATAAATCCGGCGTAGCTCTTCTTTATGTCTAATATGTTTCCGATAATTGTATAGTCTATTCCTAGATTGATATCCGAGACAAGCAAGGCAAAGAATTGCGGGGTGTTGTCCGAACTTATTAATACCCTACCTATAGTAATTAAGATATTTCGTAGTTTGTCGACCATTTTCTCATCAAATATCTTATCCTTGTCCTTTCCATAATCTTTGTGAAGGATCTGATCTACAGGCGCGTATACCCATAAAGTATTAGCTGTTCTTTGAGTAGTTACATCAAGCCCGTATTCATCTTTACAGATTTTTTTGATAATATGAGGAATATCTTTTTCTTTATAGGTTTGTTCAGTTGGGCAAGAACAACCAGATATAAGAAGAGAGAGGCTAATGCAGAGAAGGACGGACCTTATTGAATTCTTTGAAGATGGCTTCAATCTCATCATAATTAAGTTCATCTTTGGTGAGGAGCTCTTGCGCAAAACGATCAAGTAGAGCCGATTCGTTCTTTAAAAGTTCTTCAACTTCTTTAAGGCAGCTATTTAAAATCTGCTGCACATCATTACTTAATTGTTCCTTTAATTTTTCAGAAAGGAAGGAAGATTTCTCGCCTCGGAATGAACCATAATCTTCGCGCATTGTTTCAAGCAGGCTATAGTCACCTACCAGTCCGGAGTTTCCCATACCCCATCTCCAGACCATATTATACGCGTTTTGCATAGCATGATTAAAATCTTGGCTCACACCCGAAGTTGTAGTATTAAATTTTAATTTTTCCGCAGCATAAGAGCCGAGGCTCACTTTAATATTACCTAGAAATTGTTCTTTGGTTCCTATGTGTAGTTCCTCGCGGGGTTGGGGCATAACAAATCCTAGCGCTCCGCCACGGGCAAGAATTGTAGCCTTAAAGACATCGGAATGAGGGGCAAAGAAATACATTGCGATAGCGTGTCCCGCTTCATGATAAGCGATCTTTTTCCGCTCCTCTTCGTTGAATACTACCTTATGCTTAATACCCATTTCTACCCGGTCATAAGCTTCGGTAAATTCCTTCATAGAAATTTGTTCTTTATGGTTTCTTACTGCAATCAGCGTTGCTTCCCGAATCAGGTTTGCGATGTCCGCTGGGCTGTTGCCTACGGTTAATCTGGCTAGCCTTGTTACGTCAATCGCAGGATCGTATTTAACGCCTTTTAAATAATATTGGACCAACTTTTCGCGTTCTTCGAGGTTAGGAAGTTGGACATAAAACTTACGGTCAAACCTTCCTGGCCTTAACAGTGCCCGGTCAAGAAAAGATTCCGGAGCGTTAGTAGCGCCGATAATCACAATATTGTGTTCTTTATCTTTTAATCCGTCCATCTCGACCAGTAGCTGGTTTAGCGTAGAGTTAGCTTCTCTCTGGCCGCCGAAACCACCCGCTGAACGTTGTGAGCCTACGGCATCAAGTTCGTCTATGAAAATGATACAGCCGCCTTCGATATAAGCTAATTGTTGCGCTTGCTTAAAGAGCTTGCGTATACGGCTCGCACCTACACCTACAAACATTTCGATAAATTCAGAACCGGACATAGCGATAAATGGCAGGTTCGCTTCGGTGGCAATTGCTTTAGCGAGATAAGTTTTACCGCACCCAGGAGGCCCCATCATTAATATGCCTTTTAAGATCTTACCGCCGATACGCTGAAGATGGGCCCGGTCAGTTACTAAACGCACCACTTCCATAGCTTCTTCTTTGGCCTCATCCATGCCGATGACGTCATTCCAGCCGATACGGATATCTTTACCTTTGACTGCTTTTTTGCCCATCTTGGTCATGCTCATGTATCCGCCGCGCATAGTCCAAAGCATAGCTATCACGCTTAAAGGCATACTAATGATATGCAAGACCAGAAAGATATAAAAGAACATGCCGTATTGGGCAAGGGCGGATTTCTTGAAATATGATTCTGAGGTAGTCCAGGCAACAATAGCTGCTTGCAAGAAGAATATAAAAGAAATCCCGATAACAATTAATAATATTACCGAAAGGACCCCTATCCAGTGTAGCCTTAAGAATATTTTTATTTTTCGCCAGTTCATCTTTTCACCTCAAGTCATAAAGTTATCACAACTTTTCCTTTATGTCAAACTATTTGAGCACCTTAAGTTTTTGTCTAGCGCACCTTGCCAAATAGGATTGGCAAGTGCGCACTGGCTGTGCGAAATTGAACACCTTAAATCCTTTATTTAGTGAAATCCTTGTTGCCGTAGGCAACAAGGAACTTGTCCGAGCTTTAGTGAGGACAAGTATGAGCACATAACATAGCCAATTATCTCTTGACTGCTTAGAGGTGTCGTGTATAATAAATTTTCCCATTTTAAAAATAATCATATAAGGAGAAGAAGATGGCAAAGATTAAAAAGGTATTCGCCCGTGAGATTTTGGATTCACGCGGGAATCCAACTGTAGAAGTAGATGTAACATTAGATATTGGTGTTTTAGGTCGCGCAGCTGTCCCTTCAGGAGCTTCGACTGGAGATAACGAAGCCTTGGAGCTAAGAGACGGTGATAAGAAGCGTTATCTAGGAAAAGGTGTATTAAAAGCGGTTAATAATGTAAATACCGTAATCGCACCAAAGATAAAAAGACTAGCTCCGGATTTTAATAAAATAGATTCTTTGCTTATAAAAATTGATGGGACGGAGAATAAGGCTAATCTTGGTGCCAATGCAATACTAGGTGTATCTATGGCTGTAGCTAAAGCCGCAGCGATCTCTAAGAAGCAGCCTTTATACAAATTCTTGGGTGGTGAAAAAGCTCGAATATTACCTGTGCCATTAATGAATATATTAAACGGCGGGTTACACGCGGATAATAATTTAGATATTCAGGAGTTTATGATTATGCCGGTAGGCGCACCAAGTTTTCATGAAGCTCTGCGTATGGCTACCGAGGTTTTTCATAATTTAAAGTCTCTACTTAAATCTAAGAAGCTTTCTACCTCTGTTGGAGATGAAGGTGGATTCGCGCCTAATCTTACCTCTAATCAGGAAGCGCTGGATTTAATCATCCAGGCGATCGATAAGGCCGGGTATAAACCGGGTAGAGATGTTTCTTTAGCTTTAGACTGCGCAGCAAGTTCATTTTGTAAGGACGGTAAATATAGCTTTGATGGCGCTGAAAAGAATTCTACTGACCTGATTCAGATTTATGATGGTTGGTTGAGAAAATATCCGGTTCTCTCTATTGAAGATGGGCTCTCTGAGCATGATTGGTTAGGTTGGCAGGAGATGACTAAAGTATTAGGTAATAGGGTTCAGTTAGTAGGAGATGATATCTTTGTAACTAATCCTAAAATATTCAAGAAAGGGATTGCGGAGAAAATCGGCAATGCTATACTGATAAAAGTTAATCAGATCGGTTCGCTCTCTGAGACAATAGAGGCAATAAATATTGCCAAGAAGAATAAATACAAGGCAATTATCTCTCATCGTTCAGGCGAGACAGAAGATACTACTATTGCTCATTTGGCAGTAGCTTGTGGTTGCGGCCAGATTAAAACCGGTTCGCTTTCGCGTACCGATAGGATATGTAAATATAACGAACTTCTAAGAATTGAGGAAGAGTTAGGGGATAAAGCATTTTATTCGGGGCTTTCTTTAAGTAAATAGCAGATGTTAGCCACATTAAAAAAAGCATTCTGGTCTTTTGGGATTGCGGCTTTTATTCTGGTATTGTTTATTCCGGGATTCGCCAAGCTGCAGGGATTAAGGGATAAGAATGTTGATTTGGAAGATAAGATTAGGCGTTTAAATGTAGAGAATGCTTTGCTGCAGCAGGAACTAAAAAGAATAGAAAGCGATCCGGTTTATCAGGAGAGAATTGCCCGAGAGAAAATGGGGGTAGTTAGAAAAGGGGAGATACCGATTAAGATAATCCCGGAGAAGAATAAACGTTAATTATTTAGTTTGCTAATATAGAAATCGTGTTATAATGTTTTTGTTGTTTTAAAAAAATATTCGCGGGGTGGAGCAGCCTGGTAGCTCGCAAGGCTCATAACCTTGAGGTCAGCAGTTCAAATCTGCTCCCCGCAATAAATCAAGAAGCCCGCATATAAAAGGCGGGTTTTTTGTTGTTTCGGCCTTAAATAGTAGTATAATACTAATATGGTAAACAGAAGAAAATTCATTAGGATCCCGAATTCATCGGAAATGAAGTATGAGATTTCTGGTAGTTCAAGGTCTTATTCTTCCGTAATACATAATATAAGCCCAGAAGGAGCTTGTTTTATAGCTCATGATTTTATTCCCGTTGGTAGCATCTTAAGTTTAAGCTTTTCTTATGATAAATATTTTTATGGCGGTTTTGCAAAAGTTATTTGGATTGGGCAAGATGCTAATAGTAAATATAAAGTTGGTGTTAAATTTATAAATGAGCCAAAACTACCTGATAATCTTATTGGTTTAGCAGAAATTAGGCGGCTTAAAGAAGCGCTAAAAGCTGTTAAAAGCTAAGCCTTAGATCGGCTCATAACCTTGTTGTTTTTTGGTTTTCCTTTTTTAATATTTAGGTGTTACCAGTTTATTTCTTTACCCGTCTAAAATTAAAAGAGCAGTTTAGGTAAAAGTAGAAATAGGGCTTAAGGAGAAGTTTAGATAAGAGGGTACTTGTCGATGGTGGAAAATCAGCGTAGGCATGTTCGGATAAGCAAGTCATTGGAAGTATCATTTCGTGCAGTTAAGGGTTTTTTGCGTAGCGGCACACGTAATAAAAACATTTCAGAAAGTGGTATATGTCTTCCGATAAGTCAGCATTTTAGCGTTGGTTCATTATTAGAGATGGAAATTAGTTCTGATGATTTTAAGGCACCAATTAAAGCATTGGCACGGGTAGCATGGATTACTAATCATAGTGATGTTAAATTTCCATTTGAGGCGGGGTTAGAGTTTTTAGAGATTTCACCCGATCAACGAGACATACTTCGTGATTATATTAACCATCACTCTACAGAAGATGGGCAACAGGGTATGCGTTGGTTGGGTTGAGTACAACAATAGGAGGGAAAATGAAAAAGTTAATATTATTGGTATTGTTAATTTTTGTGGTTTCTTTTATCGGATGCGAAAAGAAACATTCGGTTACTTTTAAGGCTCCATCTGGCAAGACAGCTACGGTATCAGTAGAGTAGTACGCTCGTTAGAAAATAGGCTGCTTAAAGTAGGAAGGAAAGTTGCTGGAAAATAATTTTAGGTTTTACAAATAAAAACCCGCAAATAAAAGAGCGGGTTTTTGTCTATTTTTATAGCAATTAGTATCATAATTAATTACAAGTGGAATAATCTTATTATGTTTGAGAATAGAAAAGATGCCGGGAAGAAACTGGCTTTTGCTTTAAAGAAATACAAGAATAAAGGAGTGCTTGTCCTTGGGATAGCAAGAGGTGGGGTTGAGGTGGGTTATGAAGTGGCTAGATATCTTGATGCCGATTTCTCAATAATAGTCTCTAGGAAATTACCTTTTCCTGGTAATCCCGAATTCGGCTTTGGTGCAATCAGCGAAGATGGCAGCATATTCATCATTGATGAGTATAAAGAACGTCTTAGCGAAGGAGTAGCTGAAGAGATAATTAAAAAACAGGAAGCTGAAATCAAAAGATGTATATCAGTCTTGCGTAATGGTAAACCCCTCCCGGAGATTAAAGATAGAACCGTTATATTGGTAGATGATGGTATAGCCATGGGCTCGACAATGCGAG
>ORJL010429279.1_pt1 | contig 10567 bp, 9 predicted proteins | sample 1779941 | NCBI WGS metagenome assembly ORJL01 (sample SAMEA104232317, study PRJEB22302) | groundwater metagenome | biome: forest; feature: aquifer; material: groundwater | place: USA | collected 2011-08-07 | depth 5.8 m | reverse complement strand
GCCGCCGCGCGCGGCGCCGGTCGCGGCACTGTGCGATGCGGGCTTGACCACGCCGTCGACCAGCGTCGTGCCGGCCGCGTCGACGAGCGCCACGCGTGTCGCGCCGTCGGACGTCGAACGCGCGAGCGTCAGCTCCGTCCCGAGCGGCACGCGGCGGATGTAGTGGCCGCGGATCGTGCGCGAGCCACGCTGTGCGGCCATCGCGTCGAACAGCGCGAGCACCGTGCCTCCGTGCGCCATGTCCGGCAGGCCGCCGAAGCGGCGATCGAGCGCCACGCGCGCGCCGGCCGGGAGCGCGGTGACGTCTCCACGCAGCAGCGCGTCTCCGATCGTCACGAGCGACACGGCCGGCACGATACCACGCGCGTTGTAGTACGGTCGGAAGGTGCCTTCGCCCCTCCTGCGCGACCACCCCTTCGTCAGGGCGACGGTCACCAACTTCTTCTTCTTCGGCAGCCTGAACGGCTTCGTGCTGCTGCCGCTCTACATCCAGCAGCTCGGCGGCACGGAGATCGAAGTCGGGCTCGTGATGGGCCTGTACCCGGCCGTCGGCATCGTGCTGCAGCCGATCATCGGGCCGTGGGTGGACGCGGTCGGCCGCAAGCCGTTCATGGTGTTCGGCGTGGTCCTCGTCGTCGCGTCGTGCGTGCTGGCCACGTTCGCGCCGGCGATTCCCTTGCTCGGCGTGGTGCGCCTCATCCAGGGCGTCGGCTTCTCGGCGTTCTTCGTCTCGATGTTCTCCTACGTCATCGACCTCGTGCCGGCCGCCCAGCGCGGCTTCACGCTCGGCATCTTCGGGGTGTCGGGCTTCGTGTCGACGGCGCTCACACCGCTCTTCGGCGAATGGGTCGTGCGGCGATTCGGGTTCCCGACGCTCTTCACGCTGATGGCGTTCGTCGCGCTCGTCGCGCTCGCGCTCGTGCTGCCGATCCGCGAGCAGCGCCGCGCCGACGTGCCGCTCGTGCGCGGCTGGGGCTGGGCCCGCGACGCGCTCACGGAAGTGCTCCAGCGTCACATGGTGATCTCGCTCTTCTTCGGTCTCGGCACCGGCGCGCTGTTCGCGTTCATGCCGACGTACGCCGAGAGCCTCGGCGTGCGGACGCTCGCCGTGTTCTACACCGGCTACGCCGCCGCGGCGATCGTCGTCCGCATCGTCGGCGGCCGGCTGATCGACACCCGCGGGCGGCGCGCCGTGATCATGCCGTCGATGTTCGTGCAGGCGAGCGCGCCGGCGATGCTCGCCGCGCTGGCCGTCGCGATCGTGCACGTGCCGTGGCTGCCCGCCGTGCCCGTCCTCATGGTGGCCGGGCTCATGTCCGGCGGCGCGCACGGCTTCCTCTATCCCGCGCTCGCCGCGCTCGTCGCCGATCAGGCGCCCGAGGCGCGGCGCGCCGCCGTCATCGGCGTGTTCAGCGCCATGCAGCTCGTCGGGCAGACGACCGGGTCGATGGCGTTCGGGTACGTCGCGCACGCGGCGGGCTACGCGATCATGTGGTCGGCGCTCGCGGCGCTGCTGCTGATCGGCTCGGTGCTGAGCGTCGGGCTCGCGGACACGCGCTGACGAGGCGGGGCGATGCGAAGCGGCCGCGTATACTTGGCGCATCCGGATCGGCGAGGAGGCCGTCTCATGGGCAGCATCGCTCGCGTCGTGGCATCTCTGCTGCTGAGCGTGGTCGTCGCCGGCAGCGCCGTCGCGCGCGACCGCGCGGACGTGACTCCGCCGCGTCCGGTCGGGCCGCAGGAGAGCGACGTGGTCGGCGTCATGATCGACCAGCGCTCCCAGCAGCCTGCCATCGTGCTGCAGGGCAAGCGTGACCGGCGGCAATTCGCGATGGCGATCGACGTGGCCCAGGTGACCGCCATCGCGGTGCCGCTGTCCGGTGTCACGCCGCCCCGGCCGCTCACGCACGACCTGTTCCTGACCCTGTTCGGCCGCCTGAAGGTGAACGTGACCAAGGTCGTCATCACGGATCTGCGCGACGACGTGTACTACGCGACGGTGTATCTCGACTCGAGCGGCACCGAGATGACGCTCGACTCGCGCCCGTCCGACGCCATCGCCCTCGCGATCCGCGCGAAGGTGCCGGTGTTCGTCGAGGACCGCGTGTTCGACAAGGCCGGCGGCACGGTCTCGCCGCAGCGGCGGCCGTCGATCTAGCATGGCCACGCTCGGCGCCGACGATCTGCAGTGGGCCATCCAGCGCCGCCTGGAAGACGTCTTCGCGAAGCTCGGCGAGAAGTTCGGCGATCTGACCGGCCGCGTCGAGACGAAGATCCGGCCCAACGTCTCGTTCGACGAGGTGGGCGGGCTGCAGCAGGCGAAGGCGATCATGCGCGGCTTCGCGCACGCGCTCACGAACCCGGAGCTCTACGGCGAATGGGGCATCACCCCGCCCCGCGGCGTCCTGCTCTATGGTCCGCCCGGCACCGGCAAGACGACGCTCGCGCGCGCGCTGGCCACCGAGGCGGGCGCGATCTTCTACCACCTGAAGCTCACGAATCTCACGTCGAAGTTCGGCGCGAACACCGGGGACCTGCTCCAGGAGATCTTCCGCATCGCGATGAGCGAAGGCCGCGCGGTCATCTTCCTCGACGAAGCCGACGCGCTGTCGCTCGAGCACCTGCTCCCGCCGCCCCAGGCGCGCGAGGCCAGCGCGCGGCTGGTCGCGTCGCTCTGCGAGAAGTTCGACGCCGTCGATCCGTCGGCGCGTGTGCTCGTCATCGCCGCGACGAGCCGCACCGACGGGCTCGACTCCGGCCTGGTCGCGCCCGGCCGGCTCGACCATCTCGTCGAGGTGACGCTCCCCGACGGCGCCGCGCAGCAGGAGATCCTGGAGCTCATCCGGACGCGGACCGAGAAGAAGGCCGGCCGCACGCTCTTCGAGCCGATCGACTACCGGCGCGTGCTGCCCGTCATGGGGGGCATGAGCGGGGCCGACGTCTCCGAGATCATCCGCCGCGCCCTCGAGACGAAGGTGCATCGCGTGGCCGACGGCGGCGAGCAGACGCCCGTGACCACGGAAGACCTGCTCGATGCCATCGACGCCTACAAGCGGGTGCGGGGCGTGGTCGAGAAGATCCGCTACGGCCAGTACCTGTGAGCTCGTGATCTCGTCGACGAAGATCCGTGTCCGCTACAAGGACACGGACACGATGCACGTCGTCTACTACGGCAACTATCTGACCTACTTCGAGGTCGGCCGCGTCGAATACCTGCGGCAGCAGGGCACCACCATCGCCGAGATCAACGCCAGGCTCTGGATGCCGGTGGTCGAGGCGACCGTGCGGTACGTGCGTCCCGCGCGCCTCGACGAGCTGCTGGACGTCCGGTGCTGGATCGGCGAGCGGCGGCGGGCGCGCTTCCGCTTCGACTACGAGATCCTGAACGAGGCGGGGGAGCGCGTCGCGACGGGCCATACGGTCCACGCCTGCCAGGACCCGGCCACGGGCAAGCTGGTCGGGGTGCCGCCCTGGCTGTCGGCCATCATGCCGGTGGTCGAGGCCCACGGCACGGCAGTAGGCCAACCGGACGGCGAGCGCAGTGTATAATCGCGTGGCTAGCGCGCGATGATCGAAGTCCGCAATCTCACGAAGCATTACGGCCCGGTAACCGCCATCCGCGACGTGTCGTTCACCGTGGCGCCGGGCGAGATCGTCGGTTTTCTCGGCCCGAACGGCGGCGGGAAGTCGACGACGATGCGGATCCTTTCGTGCTTCATGCCGGCCTCGGGCGGGGTGGCGCGCGTCGCGGGCTACGACGTCTTCCGCGAGTCCATGCAGGTCCGGCAGCGCATCGGCTACCTCCCGGAGAGCGTGCCGCTCTACACCGACATGCGGGTGGCGGCGTATCTCGACTTCGTCGCCGAGGTGAAAGGCGTGCCGCGCGGTCAGCGCAAGGCGCGGGTCGCCGAGGCGATGGAGCGCTGCCAGATCACCGACCGCCGGAACTGGCTCATCAAGAACCTCTCGAAGGGCTACCGGCAGCGCGTCGGACTGGCGCAGGCGATCGTGAACGATCCCGCCGTCCTGATCCTCGACGAGCCCACGATCGGCCTCGACCCGCAGCAGATCGCCGAGATCCGCTCGCTCATCAAGTCGCTGGCCGGCGACCACACGGTGATCCTGTCGACGCACATCCTTCCGGAGGTCTCGATGGTGTGCTCGGCGGTCATCATCATCAACAAGGGTGGCATCGTCGCGCAGGGCCCGATCGACACGCTGGTCGAGCAGTTCTTCCCGACGTCGCGCGTCCACGTCGAGGTCGACGGCCCGCGCGAGCTCGTGCGCGAGCGCCTGGCCGCGATCCCGGGGGTGATCTCGGTGGCCGACGGCGCCGGCATGCCGGGCGAGGCCGTGTTCGTCGTGGAGTCGGCGCGCGGACGCGACGTGCGGTCCGAGGTGTTCCAGCTCGCGGCCCAGCAGAAGTGGGACCTGCGCGAGCTGCGCCGCCAGGGCATGACGCTCGAGGAAGTCTTCATGCGCGTCGTGGCCGGTGAGGAGCACCCGGAAGACACGGCGGCCGGCGGGGAGACGGTGGCGTGAGAATCTGGCCGATCTTCAAGAAAGAGATGCGCCTGTACTTCACGTCGCCCATCGCGTGGGTCATCGGCGCGATCTTCCTGCTGATCTCCGGCTACTTCTTCCACTCGATCTTCGCGTTCTTCTCCATGGCGTCGATGCAGTCGGCGATGAACCCCCAGATGGCGCGCGATCTCAACGTGACCGACAGCGTGCTGCGCCCGCTGTTCTCGAACATCACCGTGATCCTGCTGCTGCTCATGCCGATGGTCACGATGCGCCTCTTCGCGGAAGAGCGCCGGTCGGGCACGATCGAGCTGCTGCTGACGTACCCGGTGCGGGACGGCGCCGTCCTCGTCGGCAAGTACCTCGCCGCGCTCACGCTCTACGGCTGCATGCTCGCGGGCACGCTGCTCTACCCGGCCATGCTCATGTACTTCGCGAAGCTCGACTGGGGACCGCTTCTCACGGGGTACCTCGGGCTCATCCTGCTCGGCGCGACGTTCCTGGCCGTCGGTCTCTTCGCGTCGTCGCTCACCGAGAACCAGATCGTCGCGTCGCTCGTCGCGTTCGGCGTGCTGCTGATCTTCTGGGTCATCGGGTGGAGCGCGGACTACGCCGGCGGCACGTGGGGCAGCATGCTGCGGCACCTGTCGCTGATCGAGCACTTCGACAGCTTCGCCAAGGGCGTCCTCGACACGAAAGACGTCATCTATTACGTGAACTTCATCGTCCTGGCGCTCTTCCTCTCGCTGCGCTCGCTGGAAGCGCGCCGATGGAAGGGTTGATCCGATGAAGCGCGCGCTGGAGTGGGCGGGATACGCCGGGCTCGCGGTGCTCGCCGGCGCCGCGCTGCTGCCCTTCGTCGGACGGCCGGAGTGGATCGGTGTCCGGTGGTGGCTCGTCGGCGCCGGCGTGGTGCTGGTGCTGCTGTCGCTGATCACTCACGCCGACGACGTGCGGCGCTTCTTCGGTCATCGCACGGCCCGGTACGGCGTGAACACCACGATCATGGTCATGCTGCTGATCGGCGTCATCGGCCTGGTCGAGGCCGTGTCGTACCGCCACAGCTCGCGGCTCGACCTGACCGAGAACAAGCGCCACAGCCTGGCGCCGCAGACGATCCAGCTGCTCGGCGCGCTCAAGGCCGACGTGAACGCCGTCGCGTTCTTCCGCTCGGATCAGCCGGGCAAGCGGGTCGCGGAAGACCTCTTCAAGCAGTTCGGCCGGTACTCGAACGGCAAGTTCACGTGGCGCGTCGTCGATCCCGACCGCGAGCCCGGTCTGGCGCGGCGCTACGGGATCGAGAACTACGGGACGATCGTCCTCGAGACGAAGCAGAAGTCCGAGAAGGTGACGGACGCCGAGGAAGAGAAGCTCACGAACGGCCTGGTGAAGGTGACCCGCGAAGGCAAGCGCGTCGTCTACGTCGTGCAGGGCCATGGCGAGCACGACCTCGGGAACACGGAGCGCGCCGGCTTCAGCGAGGCGAAGGGCGCCATGGAGCGCGCGAACTACGAGGTCAAGCCGCTCGCGCTCGCGCGCGAAGGCAAGGCGCCGGAGGACGCGACGGTCATTCTCGTGCCCGGGCCGCGCACGGACCTGTTCCCGCCGGAGCTGGACGCGCTCGACGCCTTCATGGCCAAGGGCGGCAAGGTCTTCCTGATGGTCAATCCGTTCCAGAACGAGGGCATGAAGAAGTACCTCGTGAAGTGGGGCGTCGAGCTCGGTGACAACCTCGTGATCGAGCCGAACCCGATCGGCCAGCTCTTCGGCATCGGGCCCGAGGTGCCGATCGTCCAGCAGTACGAAGGACACGCGATCACGCGCGATCTGGGCGGCATCTCGACGCTGTTTCCGCTGACGCGGACCGTCACGCCGGCCAAGACGCCGCCGGCCGGCGTCACGGTGCAGCCGCTCGCGAGGACCAGCGCGCAGAGCTGGGGCGAGACCAACCAGGAAGCGCTCCAGCGCGGCACCGCGAACCCGGACGCGCAGGATCCGAAAGGCCCGCTGCCCGTCGCCGCCGTCATCACGAAGGAGAAGGCGCGGCTCGTCGTGTACGGCACGTCCAACCTCGCGTCGAACCAGTTCCTGAACGTGCAGGGGAACAAGGACTTCTTCCTCAACACGGTGAGCTGGCTCGCCGAGGAAGAGGACCAGATCTCGATTCGCCCGAAAGACACGAAGCAGACGCCGGTGTTCCTCACGTCGCGCCAGGCGCAGGCCGCGTTCCTGCTGCCGGTCATCGTCCTGCCGGGGCTCGTGATCGCCGGCGGTATCGTCGCCGTCGTCCGCCGCCGCGCGCTGAAGTAGTCCGTCCGATGCGCTGGCAGACCACCGTCGTCCTCGCCGTCATTCTGGCCATCCTCGGCGCGTTCTTCTACGTCTACGAAGTCCGGCTCGCGCCCCCCCCGGTAAAAGGCGGAGGGCGGCAAGGGCCGCGTCTTCGCGACCGAAGCCGCCGACGTCACCGACCTCGTGATCGAGCGGGCGGGCGAGAAAATCCACGTCAAGCGCAGCGGCGACGGCTGGGACATGCTCGAGCCCGTGAAGACGCGCGCCGACCGCGGCACGATCGAGGACGTGCTGACCAACCTCGTGACCGCGAAGAGCGACCGCGAGATCGAAGCGTCGCCCGCGCCGGCGGCGCTCGCCGACTTCGGCCTCGACAAGCCCGCGGCGCGCGTCACGATGACCCGCAAGGACGGCAAGGCGCTCGGGCTCGCGCTCGGCGGCAAGAATCCGACCGGCGCGTGGGTGTACGCGCGCGACGCCGATCGCCCGGCGGTGCTCGCCATGGGCGAGAGCGTGCTCCGCGACGCGACGCGGCCGGTGCTCGACTTCCGCGACAAGACGGTGCTCGCGTTCGACCGCGGCGCGGTCACGGCGATCGAGGTCTCGACGCGCGACGAGACGCTGGCCTTCGTCACCGCGGACAACAAGTGGACGCTCACGAAGCCGCGCCCGCTCCGCGCCGATCCCGACGTGATCCGCGAATTCCTCGACAAGCTGTCGGGCGCGAAGGCGAAGGAGTTCGCCGCCGAATCGCCCGCGTCGCTCGCGCGATTTGGCCTCGATCAGCCGACGCGCGTGACCGTCGTGACGGGCAAGGAGAAGGATCGCGCCGGCCGCACGATCGCGTTCGGCCGCGCCGACGCGGACAAGAAGGGCGTCTACGCGATGCGCCAGGGCGATGCGACGGTCATGCTCGTTCCCGACGACCTCTGGACCGCGGTGCCGAAGACGCTCGCGACCGCGCGCGACAAGACCGTCGTCGAGTTCGATCGCGACAAGGTCGCGAAGCTCGACGTGACGAGCCCGAAGGGCACCGTGAGCCTCGCGCGCGAGGGCAACCGCTGGAAGATCGTCGCGCCGGAGGCGCTGCCCGCCGATCAGACCGAGGCGGGCGGCATCCTGTTCAAGCTCCGGGATCTCAAGGCGCAGGCGTTCCTGAGCGAGGACGCGTCCGGTGTGCCGCGCTATCTCGCGAAGCCGGACGTCAAGGTCACCGTCACGGAGGAAGGCGGGCAGTCGAAGACCGTGATGCTCGCGGCGTCAACCGAGACGCGCGGCGGTCAGCCGAGCGCGTATGCCGGTGTCGCCGAGCGCGGGCCTGTCGTGCTGGTCGACGGGAAAGTCATCGCGGAGCTCTCGAAGTCGGTCATCGACCTGCGTGACCGCACGCTCGTCGCCGGGCTCGAGCCGAAGGACGTCAAGCGCGTCACCGTCAAGGCGGGCGGGAAGTCCATGCTGCTCGAGCGCGGCAGCGGCGACTTCTGGACGGTGCTGGAGCCGTCGAAAGGCGGCGCGAAGGACCAGAAGGTCGACGACCTCCTCTTCATGCTGCGCGGCCTGCGCTGGAAGGAGATCGTCGCGCCGTCCGCCGCGGAGCCCGCGAAGTTCGGATTCGACGCGCCCAGCTTCGAAGCCGCGCTCTTCCGGCCGGACGGCACGGAGATCGCGACCGTCATCATCGGCAAGCGGGACACCGAGCGCGCCTACGTGAAGACGAAGAGCGGGCCGGCCGTCTACGCGGTCGACCCGAAGCTCCTCGGCGACCTCCCGAAAGTCCCGGACGACCTGAAGGACTGACGCGCCGCTACTGCCGGGCGCGCAGCCGCTGCACCAGCGCCTGGTACGACTCCGCCTTCATCACCTTCATGAACTGCACGCGGTAGTTGCCGACCAGGCTCATCCCTTCGATCGACACGTCGTAGAGACGCCACCGGTCGCCGTCGGTCCGGAGCAGCCGGAAGTCGACGGGGGTCTCCCCGCCGCTCTTGGTCACGATGCGTGACTTCACCGTGGCCTTCTCGCCGTCGACCGATTCCGCCGCGTACACGATCTTCTCGCCGTCGTACATCTCGACGTTGGTGATGTACGCGCGCTGGATGAAGCCGCGGAAGATCGCGACGAACTCCTCGCGCTCGCCCGCGGACAGCTGGTCCCAGTGCCCGCCGAGCGCGAGCCGCGCGGTGTGACCGAAGTCGAACAGCTCTTCGGCGATGGCGAAGACCTTCGCGCGCTTTTCTTCGAGCTTGTCGGCCGGCTTCAGCGCGGGATCGGCCAGCATCCTGAAGATGCGGTCCATGCCCGACTGGAGCTGCTCGGTTGGAGGTCCGGCCTGGACGACCGGCGCGATCAGCATCACGAGGATGGCGGCAAGCCCGGCGGCTCTGATGGCTCTCATGCCGATCAACGACGGCAAGCATCGTGCCGGCGGCTCGCACCCGGTCCGTGGCCGCTGAAAGCGGTGCCGCGACGTGCGCACGGCGCGACGCATTGAGGAGGGCGCGCGGCGAACGCGGTAGGAAAGTACCTACCGGACGAGAACGGCGGGACCAACCCGCCGGACGTCGAGCCGCGTCGACTGGTACGTCGCGCCCGCGCCGAGATCCGACAGGCGGTCGTCGCAGAGCGCGTTGATCGTCCCGTCGACGGCTTCCCCGGCCGGTCGCCGACCAGGCACGAGCGCCACGCCCCGGCCGACCTCGTCGCTGACGGACAGCCACATCCGCGCGCGGCCCAGGTCGTTCACGAGCTCCACCACGTCGCCGTGCACCAGGCCACGGGCGCGCGCCTCGTCCGGATGCAGGACGCAGACCGGCTCGCCTTCCCGACGCCGGAGCGCGGCGTTTCCGGAGAACACGGTGTGGCTCTGGAAATACCCGGGCGCGGTGAGCAGCCGGAGCGGCCAGTGCGCGCCGCCGTCCTCGTCCCACCAGTCCGGCATCGGCGGCAGTGCCTGTTGCGCGAGCCGCTCGGAGTAGAACTCGAGCTTCCCGGACGGCGTCGCGAAGCGCTGCCCGTCAGGGTAGGGATCGAGCTTGATCGGCCCCGCCGTGCGAATCGTCGTCACGTCGATCGCCGCCGCGGGTCCCGTCGCGTTACGGAAGACGAGCGCCACGAGATCGTCCGTGGACTTCGCGAAGAGCGGATCGGTCACGCCGAGCCGGCGCGCCAGCGCCTGCGCGAGCCGCACGTTCGACCACGCCTCGCCCGCGGGCGGCAGCGCGCGCGGCCCGAACTGCACGTAATAGGCGCCGTACGAGCGATAGATGTCTTCCGTCTCGAGATAGACGGCCGCGGGCAGCACGACGTCGGCGTACCGCGCGGTGTCCGACACGAACGGGTCGTGCACGACGGTGAAGAGGTCCTCGCGCGCGAGTCCGCGCCGGACGCGCCCGCTGTCGGGGCACGTCACCGCCGGATTGTTCGACGCGACGAAGAGCGCCTTGATCGGCGGGTCGCCGAGGTCGACCAGCGCCTCGCCGAGCTTCGAATGATTCACCACCCGCGTCTCCGCCGGTCCGAGCGGCTTGCGGATCGCGGAGAAGTCGAAGCCCATGCCGGCGGCGGAGACGAAGACGGTGCCGGCGCCGCGCTTGCCGTACATGCCGGTCACGCCGGGCAGAAGCGCGACGGCGCGGATCGACTGGCCGCCCTGGGTGTGCCGCGACATGCCGGTCCCGAGACGGATGAGCGAGTGGCGCGCGCGGCCGTACGTCTTGGCGAACCGCTCGACGTCCGCGGCCGCGAGTCCCGT
>ORJL011241248.1_pt1 | contig 10568 bp, 13 predicted proteins | sample 1779941 | NCBI WGS metagenome assembly ORJL01 (sample SAMEA104232317, study PRJEB22302) | groundwater metagenome | biome: forest; feature: aquifer; material: groundwater | place: USA | collected 2011-08-07 | depth 5.8 m | reverse complement strand
GAACGACGGCATGAACCGCGTCGGCGAAGGCGGCCGGGGTGAAAGCGTCTGGCTTGGCTGGCTGTTGCACGCCGCTCTCGACGCCTTCGTAACCATCGCCGATGCGCGCGGTGACGCGACGCGGGCGGCGAACTGGCGGGAGCATATGCAAGCGCTGAAGACTGCCTTGGAAAGTGAAGCTTGGGATGGGGACTGGTATCGGCGCGCCTGGTTCGACGATGGCACTCCGCTCGGCTCGGCAACGAACGAAGAGTGCCGCATCGACTCTATTTCCCAATCCTGGGCAGTGATCTCCGGCGCGGCGCAGCCCGACCGCGCGGCCCAAGGTATGAGGGCCGTCGACCGCGAGCTTATTCTGCACCATGACGGATTGGCGTTGCTGTTCACGCCGCCCTTCGATCGCTCGCCGCTCGACCCTGGTTACATCAAAGGCTATCCGCCGGGTGTGCGAGAAAATGGCGGCCAGTACACCCATGCCGCCCTCTGGTCCGTGATGGCCTTTGCGGGCCTCGGGGAGGGCGACAAGGCGGCGGCGCTCTTCTGGATGCTTAATCCGATCAATCGCGCCCGCACGCGCATCGACATGCACCGCTACAAGGTGGAGCCCTATGTCGTCGCCGCCGACGTCTACGCCGCACCCGGCCATGTCGGGCGCGGCGGTTGGACCTGGTACACAGGCTCGGCCGGCTGGATGCAGCGCGCGGGAGTCGAGTGCATCCTTGGACTTCGCATCGAAGGCAATGTTCTGCGCCTTGACCCCTGCATTCCCAAGTCGTGGCCCCGTTTCGAGATCACACTCCGCCACGGCGCGTCACGGTACGAGATCGTGGTCGAGAACCCGCAAAGCGTGCAGCGAGGCGGCGCGGCGGCGGAGCTCGATGGCGCGAAGATCGCCGCGCGGCCGCTCTCCTTCCCACTCAAAGACGACGGCGCCATCCATCGGCTGCAAGTCTGGCTGGGCTAACCCTGCTAAGCTTCCGGTTCGCATATTGCGGCGACCGCTCGTGACGTCGGAATCTGACATGACGGCGGTCAAGGCGGCGGTCAGGGCCTCGTACGGCTGAGTATTCCAAAAGCCTTTGTTCCAGACCCGACCACAAGGACATTGGGCGATAGCGTCCCCCGATGGAACCAAAGCCGAGCAAGCGTGTTGATTGGGTTCACAGTTTTGGAGGACACAATGATGACGAAATATTTGGCCGCAGCATTGCTCGGCACGGCGTTGATGACAGGCGCCGCCTCGGCGCAGACCGCAACAACGGCCACGACTGACCGAGCCACTACCGCGATGATGCACAAGGATGGCCAGTGGCGATCTTCCAAGCTCATTGGCGTCGATGTTTACAACGATGCCAATGAAAAAATTGGTGACATTGAAGAGTTGATTGTCGATAAGTCCGGCAAGATCGAACACGTTGTTTTAGGCGTTGGCGGCTTTCTCGGAATGGGTGAGCACTACGTCGCGGTTAGCTTCGATAAGCTTAAGTGGGTGAACGAGGCTGTCCGTAGCACCAGCGCAAGTAACGCACCGACTACGACGACTGAGAAAACCACAACTGGTACGACAGCTACCACCACGACAACTACCACCAAGCAAGTGCGAGCAACGAACGAACAGTGGTATCCTGATCATGCGGTGTTTAACGCTACCAAGGATCAGCTAAAGGCAATGCCGCAATTCAAGTATAACTAAGGCTGTTCAATCCCTTTTCAAATCCACCCCGTCCCGGTGCTCCAAGCGCCGCGGCGGGGCTTTTCTTTGATGCCCGCAGGGCAGCTTGAGAGGCGTAAACACCATTGATCCTCCAATTATCTGCCGCCGTTGCCTTCCAGCAGGCAGAGCCGCAACCGGCTCTGGGCGGATAGGGCCGCTTAGACATGTGGCAGCATCCTCGGTCAGTTCTGCTCGGAACCTAATGCCACGAACCAACGTTCAACCTTTATGAAAGACGAGTTGAACAATTTTGGTGAAGGCAAAAACGAATGAGTGAACTACCTCAATTAGCCAGTGCCATGCTGACCGTCGCGTTTGCGGCCGTAATGTTAGTGGCTGGGCAGTTATATATCGAACATAGTTCAACAAAGATGGGTCGGATAATCCCGGCCGCGCTTACAGCGCCTGCGCTCTAGGAGCATGACTCTTGATGAAAAACGATCGATGTTGATCAGCTGTTTGCCGACGAGGCAGCCAAAATGCGATCCTTGGCCCTTCCAGGGATCTAACTGATCGTCAGCCCGAACCCCAAAGCCGGGGAATAGCTTTCACCGAAGGAAAGAGGATAAGTCATGGACAGCGATAACCGGGCAAGGCTGCGGGTCGCAGCGCTTATTTATTGCATGGTGAATGCGGTAATCTTTGGTGTCGGCGTGATTTTGGTTGTGAGCTTGCCCGCACTAATGTCTCACGCCTTCTTCTGGATACCCGCAGTCGTCGTCAGCAGCTTCGCAATCTCAGCCCCGCTCTCATGGTTCATCGCGCCTTGGATGATGATGCGCTTCATGCGGGCGCCGATCATCTAGGACTGGTCAACATTTGCTCATATCATAAATAATGAATTGGCGATTGCGCCGCAGAGGATGGAACCATTGCCGTCGAGTTAACTTGTCGATGTACTACCGGATGCCATTCGCCCAAGGCGTCCGATGAATAACGGCCTCAGCATCCCCCGTGCTGGGGCCGGTTCTTTTGACAACTCGTAGTCGGGAAAAGGCAAACCAGGCTCCCTAGACTAGTCGGGTACTTTAATCTGGTTCGGCTTTCTTACCTTTGATACCGAGTAGCGGACATTGGCCTTAGCCCGCGAGCAGCCCGCTAGAAAAAGCAAACCTTCATGTTGGACAACTAGCCCCGGTGTCCCGTGAATACCGAATGAAGGTTCTGCACGGCGCGAACCAAGCGGTTGCGGCGCATATCCTTGTCGGTCTTACCATTTAGGTAGTCGGCGACGGCTACGACAATCTTCTCTGTCAGGCCGGTCCGCGACGAGGGCTGGAAGAAGGGCAGCCCATCTAGCTCGTCGTCCTCGTCGTCGATGACGGCGTAACGAGTCACCTCAGGGTGATTTCGGGTCCATGTAAGGATTTCTCTGCAGCGCGGCTCATCTGGCATGTCGGGCGTAATGTCTATGAAGGGAACGCCGTAGTGCTTGGCGCTGAAGATGCCTGCTGGGTCGTATCGCCATGTGGACGAAAGCACGACCGACGCGCCCGTTAGGTCAATCAGTTGTCGAAACCGCGCCAGTAATCCGTCATCAATGACGTAGGGAAATTTGCGCGGGTTAGGGGTCTTATGGCAGTTCAGAACCCCATCGATATCTAGGAAAATGACTTTCATAAAAACGTAGCCCTTGGGCGCGCGCCCAGGCCATCACCGCCGGCGGGCGACGGCAACTCCCAACAGGAACGCAACTAACAGCGAACCAAGAGGCGCTTCGCGCGCGATATTACTCAAGATGCTCAATGGCATACCGGGCTTTCGACCCGCTTCTATCGCGCCGCTAACTTGATTGATTGTCCCTTTCACAGCTTCGAAGACTTCAGCGATGGCGGATTTCGGTTCTGGAACGGGATCCAAACCTTCGTAGGCGAAAGGGGCCAGCGGGCTATCATCACTCACGATTTAATCTCCAAGCCAATAAACAGCCAATCAATCAAAGCGTGATTTGTTGAGATATAGCCATCTTAACCGTAATATCGCCGCGGCGTCGGGCGGCGCGGCGCGCGCGTCATCAATAGCGCCAACGCAAAACCGATCCCGCCCGCGATCAACATCGAACTGAGCGGGTTCTCCTGCACCTTCTTCGCAACCGCTTGCGAGCCTTCACGGAAAGTATCGCCACTGTTCTCATAAGCGCCTTTGGCGTAGCCCACGGCGGCATCCGTAGCTTCGCGTGCTGCATCCTTGGCCTGGCCGTATATGTTCTGCGCCGTGCCTGTCGGCTCACGGAAGCGGCCTGCTGCCTGGGTCTTTACGTCGCCGGCGATATCGCCGACGGTGCCCTCGACTTTACCGACGAAATCATTCGCCGAGCCGGCGATTCGATCCTTGTCCATGGCGCACACTCCCTAAGATAAAGTTCCGGAGAGCTAACCGACAAGGTCAGTTTCGGTTCCTGCGCGCACAGAAAGTCGGTTCGCAAACGTGGTGTGGCGTAAAGCTTTTGCCATTCCACATTCGCTGCTCGACTGCACCGACGAGGTGATGAATAGGCACGTCAGGATACCGTTGGAGATCGTTCGCTCTGTCTGAGCCGGATCCAGCCTGAGATTGCCTTTCGGGTTGCCTTAAATTTCCGCATCAGAATCAGCCTTTTACCGGGAACGAACGCCGCGTCTCGGGCTTATTTCACGGCGATTTATATTTGCCAGTCCTAAGGGAGACACGACGTGGAAATCCGTGCCGGTTACAACATCGCCTTTCAATGCTTTCAGGATACTCCGATGACCCTGATGCTCAGCATTGATCCGGCCCGAATGGGGGATCTATTGAGCGAACACAGGATTCAGTTCTCGCCGAACATTCCGTCGCACGACTTCGTCGACATGTTCGGCAACATTTGTACCCGGATAGTTGCGCCGGCCGGCATGATCGAAATGCGGAACGACTTTCTGATATCAGACAGCGGCCTGCCGGACGAAGTCGCGCCCGGCGCGCGGCAGCTGGAGGTCAGTAACTTGCCGGATGACGTGCTGGTCTATCTACTGGGCAGCCGCTACTGCGATACCCAAAAACTCTCCACCCTTGCTTGGTCGCTGTTCGGCGGCGTGACCCCAGGCTGGCAACGCGTGCAGGCGATTTGCGACTATGTCCATGACCGGATTTGCTTCGGCTACGAGCACGCGCGTTGCGATCGAACGGCGTCGGAGGGCCGTGAGGAACGTGTCGGCGTCTGCCGGGACTTCTCGCACCTCGCCGTTACGCTGTGCCGGTGCATGAACATTCCTGCGCGATACTGCACCGGTTATCTCGGCGACATCGGCGTCCCCGTCGATCCGGCACCGATGGATTTTAGCGCCTGGTTCGAGGTCTATCTGGATGGGCGATGGTTCACGTTCGACGCGCGTCACAACCATCCACGGATCGGCCGGATCGTAGTGGCACGCGGCCGTGACGCCGCAGATGTTGCTATTTCTACGAGCTTTGGAGCCGCATCGTTGGCAACTTTTTCCGTCATTACCAAAGAGATCAGCGCGTCCGCGCTGTCGTTGGCCGAGACAGCAAAAGCAGCCTAATCGTGGTCGCGGCGTGGGTACTCGGAATCGGCAAGATTTAACAAGTGGGTTGTGAGGTTTCTTCTGCGGTACTGCTGAGCAGCATTGACCCCAAAATAGTCTTGAGCGTTTTCGCGTCATTCGCTCCAATTAAATTATCGTTAACCCGTTACCGACATAGAACGAGCTTCAGTTGAGAGTCTTCAATCGCGGTCGGTCTTTTTAACCTTGGTCCGGCCCGTGTTATGGCCCTGGACCGCGGTCGAAGGCGGCGTAAGGAAGGCGTCGAAGCGCTCCTTCACGATGGCATAGCACTCGCACGATGCCTTCTCCAGGCCCGCTCGGTCGAGAACCTGCATGGTGCCGCGGCGGTAACTGATGAGCCCGGCAGTTTGCATCGACTGCGCTGCAAGCGTCACGGATTTCCGATTGGCGCCTAGGATGTGCGAAAGAAATTCGTGCGTATACGGGAGAGCTTCGCCCCCAGCCCGATCATGCATCATCAGCAACCACCGACACATTCGTTCTTCCGTGGTGTGCATTGAATTGCACGCGACAGTCTGTTGGACCTGCGAAAGCAGAGTCTCTGAATAACTCACAAAGAGATCGCGCACGTGCTCGCTGTTCTTGAATTCATATTGCAGCAATTCGATCGGGCAGCGTACCGTGTGGCCCGCGAGCTGCACAATGCACCGGTTGAAGGAGACCCGGCTGTACATGGCGGCGAACAGACCGAATGCTCCTTCGCGCCCTATGTTGGCGGTCTCGATTGCGGCGCCATTTTCCAGAACGGTCAACAGTGAGAGAACCGAACCCTGCGGAAAATAGGCGTGCTTGAGAAGACCACCCGCATCGCAAACCATGTCGCCAAGCTTAAACTCGACCGGCTCAAGATGGGGGTCTATCCGCTTGCGACTGGCCGCCTCCAGAGCGCCAAGCAGTCGATTGCTCCGCAGGTCGTGATCCGTTTGTGCTTTGAGCATTGCTTATGTCGATAATGTCCCAGCTACCCCCGGCGTCTCCCGGTGAACGGACGCCAGCCTCACGGCGGAGGGGATGCCCACCGAGGTATTCGAGCGCATTATCCGCCTCAAGTCTGAGCAAAACAGCTCACGGGGATCAGTTTCGGAAAGCGAATATTCCAATTGTACCCAACTACGGGGAACCGACCAGCGAACGCAATTCCGCGACCATTGCAGCGGTCTGGTAAGGTTTTCCGACAAAACAACTGTTCGACGGAAGCTCGGAGCGCTGCAGCCGCACCTTCCCCGACACGACCAGGATTTTTATGGGCGGCCAGCGGTCGCGTACTGCGTGGGCTAAGTTTAGCCCGTCCATGGTTCCAGGCATCTCGATGTCAGTGAACAAAATGGAAATATCCAGACGAGATTCGAGCAGGGCAACCGCTTCGTCCGCGTTGCCAGCTTCGAGGGCGACAAAGCCTGCTTCCTCGACGACTTCGACGGCAAGCATCCGCAGCAGCGGATCGTCCTCCACGATCAAAACGACGGGCAGCGATTTGTTGGGCGATCCCGCCACTACATCAATGATAGGAAACGCTCTGAAGCGGAATATCACCGATCGGGCCTTGTTCCGCTTGATCGATCCAGATGTCGGCCATCCGAAGGCAATGCGCCTTCAAATCCGGGTTAGGGGTTTCGGTCGCCAGCTGAATGAGGTCCGACGCCAGACGCAGACACTCAAGCTCGCGCTTTCGGTCGTTTTCGGAATCGGACATGCGCACCTCCTGGCAGAAGTGAGTGATCGCACACGATCCCTCGTCCTGTCGGTGGTCCACACCACAGAGCGGCACCAACGTGTTCGTGAAGGTTGGACGGGTCGATTCGCAGCTTAAAAGACGCTTTGGTGAGCGATTTTGCTCAGACTTGTCGGGACGGAGCAGCAACAATGCCGTCAAGGCAGCACTGGCAGAGATCAAAACTGATCGCCGGGCGTAAGCCGTGTTCGGAGATTCGCGATGCAGATGTCTCCGGAAGGAGCCCGGGAACTATCCAAATTCCCCAAGGTGTCCTTGGCCCGTGATGAGCTACCATACCGGCTGCGGCAGCAATCCCTGCTCGGCGAGTTTGGCCGCATCGCCATGCAAACCCGCGACTACCGGCAAATTCTTCAGCGGGCCACGGAACTGTGCGCCCAAGGGCTCCAAGCCCGCTTCGCAAAGGTTCTGGAATATTTGCCCGACGAAAGCCGCCTCATGGTGCGCGCCGGCGTTGGCTGGGCCCCGGACATCATCGATGTCGTCTCTCTCGCCGCCGACATTGGGTCGCCAGCCGGATATGCGTACCAAACAGGCGCCACGGTTATCTCGAACCACCTGGAGGCCGAAACCCGGTTCCGAACCCCTCAGCTTCTGGCAGATTACGGTGTCAGGCGCGCAATCAACGTGCTGATAGAAAAGGGCGGAGAAAGAAGAAAGTTCTTCGGCGTATTGGAAGTTGATAGTGCGGATCCCGGCCAGTTTGATGAGGCCGACGCCGACTTCCTTGCCGGCTTTGCCGGATTGCTTGGCATCGCCATCGAACGTCAGCAGGCAGACGCGAAGCTGCAGGAGGCGCTTGAGCACCAGGCACTGCTGACCCGGGAGATGAGCCATCGCGTCAAAAACAGCCTCACCTCGGTCGTCGGCCTGCTTCGCGTGCAGGCTCGCAGCGCTCTATCCCAGGATGTCAAAAACGCGCTTGAAGACGCAAGCCTGCGTGTGGCCACCATCGCCCAGGTTCATGATCATCTATGGCGAAGTTCGCATGTTGGTTTCGTCGAGCTCGTAGACTTCATGAGTGAGCTTTGCAAGAAACTCAAAGGTACCACGGACGGACATACTCTTCATTGCCGCGCCGACCCCATGCTGCTTTCGGCGGACCACGCCATTCCCTTGGGACTTCTGATCAACGAGCTCGTCACAAACGCGTTCAAATATGCCTACCCTGAAGGTGGCGGGATTATCGAGGTTAACGCCCGAGAAATCGACGGACATCTTCACGTCGAAGTTTCCGACCAGGGCATCGGCCTCCCCAATGGCTTCGACATCGATCGGCCGCAAGCCAGCCTGGGCTTCAAGGTGATAGCAGGCATGGTACGACAGCTTCACGGCCATTTAACGGTCACCTCGAACCGTCCAAAGGGCGCGCACTTCCTGCTCGACCTGCCTATACTTCCCAACAGTCAGGAATAGTTCGTCAGCTCAATCGCCGTTGACGCATGCTCGCGAAGAGCTTGTGACAAGACCTGCCAATCTTGACGCAACCTTGAACAGCTTCGGAATAGCGTCTGAAAGTCTGAAACCCGCGTTGCGGATTCTAAAGCGGGATGATTTTAGGTTTGGCATAGCCTGAATTTTTGAAATAGTTGGCGCATTCCTCTGGGGCAAAGGTTCCGAGGATTTTGCCGACAGCTATGCAGATGGCTTCGACAGTTCGGGCGGCGGCTTTTCGCAAGAGGTGCTTGAGCTTGGCGAAGACCTGTTCGATCGGGTTCAGGTCGGGGGAGTATTTCGGCAGGAAGAAGAGCTTGGCGCCGGCCGAGCGGATGAGGGCCCGCACGGCTTTACTCTTGTGGCTGCCGAGATTGTCCATGATGACGATGTCGCCTTCATGCAGCGTGGGCACGAGAATCTTTGCGACATAGGTCCGGAAGCTCTCGCCGTCGATCGGTCCCTCGATCAACCACGGCGCGACGATCCGGTCATGGCGCAGAGCAGCCAGGAACGTCGTGGTCTTCCAGCGTCCGTGCGGAACTTTGGCGGGGAGCCTGCGGCCGCGCGGCGCCCATCCCCGCAACGGCGCCATGTCGGTCCTGGTCCAGGTCTCGTCGATGAATACGAGGCGCTCAGGCTCGACGCGGTTTTGATACCCTGTCCATTGCGCCCGCCGCCGCGCGATGTCGGGACGATCGCGTTCGCCAGCCACCACGCTTTTTTTTGAAGCTCAGCTTCTCGGCATGGACAAACTCCCAAACCGACCGGTAATCCACCTTCAGCCCACGTTCAGCGAGTTCGGCAACGAGGCCGCGCAAGGTGAAGTCGCCATCCTTGATCCGCTGCAAGACAAAGTTCCGGTACTCGCCTGAAATCGCCTTCGGCTTGTGACCACCCATCTGGCCCGGCGCAACGCTGCCGGTCTCCTGCTGGAGTTTCACCCAGTTGATCGCCGTGCTGATGCCCACCCCAAATTGCTTGGCCGCTCGGTTACGTGACATGCCGCCGGTCAAAACTGCCGCAACAACCCGCTCGCGTAGATCAATCGAATAAGGCTTGCCCATCCATGCTGGCCTCCTTCCCAGCCAGCATGGTGAATCAGAAAGCCGCTGATTTGGGAATCCCAAATCGATTCAACCTGAAATCATTCCGCTTTAAGGTCATATTTGGAAGCCATTTCCTGGAAGCGCACTTTCAGCTCCGGTGGACCGCAACCATGAAGCGCTGAGCATTATGCCCTCAAGTTAAGGCGCTACGTGGTCAATATTGACCGACAAGATGGGCCGCAACCCGGTAAGCTAGCCGTGGAGCACCGCTTAGAAGAACGCTTGTTCTTTCGCGCGCTCCAAGGAGATAGTTCATGCAGCTTACTCAACCAGATCCGATTTTTGCATCGCAGAGATTGGCATCTTGAATTGCTCTACGTGCCGCAGATCCATGAGGTTGACCCGCACCGAGCCAGCCAACGAAGGTTACGATATGCGCACGTTCGAATGCTCGAAATGCGATATCAGCAAAAGTCTGCTCGTTACGATTTAGATGGCCTCTGTTTGGTCGACACGGAGTGACCGGAGTTCAGGAGTAACGCGATTATTGGCGTGTATTCGTCCCGTCCTCGCGCTCTATGTGGGGCTTGTCATACAAAACCGCGTTCAGAAGTGAGCGATGGACCTCGATCTTTCCGTTGTAGCTGATGAAGCCCAGTTTGCGGAATTTGTTCATGAAGAAACTCACGCGGGATCGGGTCGTGCCGATCATCTCAGCCAACGTTTCCTGACTGATATCGGGACTGATGGGTGTCGGCGTGCCTTCCTTGCCGAAATTCGCCAGCAAGAGAAGAAGGCGTGCAAGACGTTTTTCGCTCGAATTGAACAACTGGTCGATCAGATCTTCTTCCACGCGGCTGTTCCGGGTCAATAGGTAGGCCACAAACAATTCCGAAAACTTCGGTTCGTCGTGTAACGCCACCATCATCGTGGTCTTAGCTATCGCTGTGATCAAGTGAGCTGCACCCGGTTCCGAAGACACCGAGTTAGGTGTTTTATGGAACAGGAGGTGCGTCATGGAGAGAAGGCAGTTTACGCGAGAGTTCAAGCTTGAGGCTGTCCGGCTGATCAAGCAGCGGGGCGTGTCGTATGCGCAG
>ORJL010475797.1_pt1 | contig 10568 bp, 6 predicted proteins | sample 1779941 | NCBI WGS metagenome assembly ORJL01 (sample SAMEA104232317, study PRJEB22302) | groundwater metagenome | biome: forest; feature: aquifer; material: groundwater | place: USA | collected 2011-08-07 | depth 5.8 m | reverse complement strand
TCGCGCGCCCGCGCGTGCTGCTGTATCGATCCGGGTGCCTCGCGCGTATACGCGCTCGCGCTCCCAACTCGGGTAGGATTCCTCCATGAACTACTCCTCGATCGTGACCCTCGGCGCTCGAACGCGCGGCGGCCTCGTCGCGCTCGCGCTCGCTTTCGCTCTAGCGCTCGCTCTTCCGAGCTGTGGCGACTCGGACGCGACGCCTGTCGACGGCTCGGCCGGCGGCATGGACGGGATGGTCGCCGGCGACGGCGCAACCCCGCCCACCGACGGGATGGCGCCGCCGATCGATGGGGCGACTCCCGTGGACGGCGCGGTGCCGCTCGCGGACGGCGCAGTGCCGCTCGACGGTGGCGGAGTGTGCGTGCCGGTCGGCTGCGATCCGAGCCACACGTACCAGTGCGGCGATTGCATCGACAACGACGGCGACGGGCTCGCCGACGCGGCCGATCCCGACTGTCTCGGGCCGTGCCACAACAACGAGGCAGGCTTCGACATCGACATCCCGGGCGGCGCGCGCGCGCCGTGCAAGCTCGACTGCTACTACGACACCAACTCAGGCTCCGGAGACGACGGTTGCGAGTGGGACTCGCGCTGCGACCCGCTGATGCCGGAGGCGGATTGCCCGTACACGACTCCGCCGCCCCCATCCGCCATGTGCGCCGCGGCCGAGTCGATGGCGTGCCTCGACTTCTGCATCCCGCGCACGCCGAACGGCTGCGACTGCTTCGGTTGCTGCAACCTGCCGTCGGGCGGGCCGGACTGGGTGTTCCTCGGATCGCAGAATGCCGCCGGCGACTACACCTGCACGCTCGATGTCCAGACCGATCACTCGCTCTGCCATCTCTGCACGCCCCACATGTCCTGCATCAACACGTGCGAGCGGTGCGAGCTCTGTCTCGGCCGTGATCCGGCGACGATCCCGGCCGACTGCTTCCCGCCGCCGCCGCCGCCCGATGCAGGCCCGCCGCCCGCCGGCGGCTTTCCGCCGACCGATGCCGGAGGCCCCCCGCCCGACGGTGGGTTCCCGCCGCCCCCCGACGCTGGCCCACCGCCGCCGCCCCGCTGTCCCGCCGGCGTGCAGGCGTGCGGCCTCCCCGGCGATCCCGCCTGCCCTGCCTCGTACTACTGCCTCACCGGCTGCTGCATCTTCTTCGGCTGAGCGGAGCGCGAGGCTCCCGGCGCGGCGCGGGCGCGTGTCGCGCGCCGCGCGCCGCGCACGCGAAGCGTCCACGGAGCACAGAACGCTCCTCGTTCCGGTGCGGCCGACGAGATCACTGCGAGATCTTCGAGGGCACGGAACCTGCTTCGTGCTCGAGGTCCGGAGGCCACCATGCGCAAGGTTTCGCTCGTTGTCCCGCTCGCGCTCGCCTTGGCGCTGGCGCTCGGTTCCAGCTGCGTCGGAGGCGCGCCCGGCGAACCGGGCGCAGGCAACGCCGCCGCTGCGCTCGGCATGACTTGCGCCGACGGCTCGACGTACTGCGTGCTCGACGACCTCGGCGGCGACGAGGCGCAAGACCTCGCTTCGGGCGGCTGCTGGATCACGGGCGGCGGCCACATCGGCAGCGCCGACAGCACGGGCGGCGCCGGCCGCTACGATCAGGACAGCTTCGGCTTCAACGCGATGGGCATGAAGGACGGGCGCGTCCGCGGCGAGATCCAGAACACGACGCACCTCGGCGACGACTTCCACGGCGAGGCGTCGTGGATTCACTGCTGGCGCGATGACGGCATCGGGCCCGAAGTGCCGCGGGCGATCCCGAACAACGCGGAGTGGGGCGGCGCGGGCGTGTGGAACCACGCGGACGGCTACACCTGGCGCGCGCACCTCGCGGACCGCGCAGAGGGTGGCTCGCATCAGGACGAGTACGAGCTGTTCGTGTACGGGCCCGCAGGCGAGCTCGTGTACACGCAGAACGCGACGCAGGATCTCGTGATCACCGGCGGCAACTTCCAGATCCACCCGCCGAACGCAGGTCACCCGTACCTGGCCGGCCCGATTCCCGTCGCGCCCTGAGGCGGCGTGGCCGCGTAGCGGGCCGGGCGCATCGACGAGGCGCCCTGCATCGTATACAGGGGACTTCCTTCCCGGGGGTCCCATGTCGCGTCTCGTCGTTCATCGTAGCGTCGTCTTCGCTTCCCTCCTGCTCTTGCTGCCGAGCGCGGGCTGCTCAGGTGCGAGCAACACGGATCTACCGGACGCTCGCTTCGAGATCCCCGACGGCAGTCGTCGTGACGCCGGCACGTTCGTCCGTCCCGACGCGGGCCCTCACGATGGTGGCGATCTGTGCGGCGTCGAGGACTGCACGAACGGTCTCGACGACGACTGCAACGGCGTCATCGACTGCGCTTGCCGTCCGACCGAGACCCGCAGCTGCTTCGGGGGCACCGCGGCGACGCGCGGCGTCGGAGCCTGCCACGACGGGACGATGATCTGCGGCGACGGTCTCGAGTTCGGCACGTGGGGTGACTGCGCGGGCGACGTGCTGCCCGCGCCGGCGGAAGTGTGCGATCCCGTCGGCGTCGACGAGAACTGCAACGGCGCGGTGAACGAAGGCTGCGACTGCCACGACGGCGACCCGCCGGTCGCGTGCGGCAGCGACGTCGGCGAGTGTGCTGCCGGGACGCAGGCCTGCGTGGGCGGCCACCTCGGCGAGTGTACCGGCGCGGTGGGGCCCGCGGCCGAGATCTGCGACGGCCTCGACAACGACTGCGACGGCATGGTCGACCAGTCGCTGTCGCGGCCGTGCGGCAGCGACGTCGGCGAGTGCCGTCCGGGCGCTCAGGCGTGCATCGCCGGCACGTGGGAGACGTGCGCGGGCGGCCAGGATCCGACTCCCGAAGTCTGCGACGGCCTCGACAACGACTGCAACGGCATGACCGACGAGTCGCTGACGCGCGCGTGCGGCTCCGCGGTCGGCGCTTGCCGCGCGGGCATGCAGAGCTGCGGCGCCGGCGTGTGGAGCACGTGCGCGGGCGAGACGCTCCCGAGCGTCGAGACGTGCAACAACGTCGACGACGACTGCGACGGCATGGTCGACGATGGCGTGACGCGGGCGTGCGGCTCGAGCGCGGGCATCTGCCGGCCCGGGACGCAGACGTGCACCGCGGGCGTGTTCGGCACGTGCGCGGGCGGCATCACGCCGGGCGTCGAGACCTGCGACGGGGTGCTCGACGAGAACTGTGACGGGACGGTCGACGAAGGGTGCGGCTGCGTTTCGGGCGCGACGCGCGCGTGCGGGTCGTCCACCGGCTCGTGCCGGCCCGGGAGCCAGACGTGCACGACCGGCGGGATGTGGGGCACGTGCACCGGTGGCGTCGGACCGACGCCCGAGGTCTGCAACGGCGCCGACGACGACTGCGACGGCATGGTCGACGAAGGAGGCATCTGCCCGACGTCGCCGCCGATCGCGACGTGTGGCGCGGCCGTCACGGCGCGCGTGCTCTCGACGGTCACCGTGAGCGGCACGGGCTCGGATCCGGACGGAGGCGCGGTGACGTATCGCTGGACCGTGCTCTCGCGTCCGACGGGCTCGACGTCGATGCCGACCGCGCCGACGAGCGCGACGACCACGTTCTATCTCGACGCCTCGGGCGCGTTCCAGCTCCAGCTCTGCGTCACCGACGACGAGGGCGTGATGGCGTGCTGCACGGTCAACGTCACTTCGACGCCGCCTGGTGCGATCCACGCGGAGCTCTCCTGGAGCACGGCGTACGGCGACGTCGATCAGCACCTGCTCAACGTGACGCGCGTCGCCGACGCCGGCTGGTTCACCACCGACGACTGCTACTTCGCGAACCCGGCGCCCGACTGGGCGCCCGCGGGCGCGGCCTCGAACCCGACGCTCGATCTCGACGACACGGACGGCTTCGGCCCCGAGAACACCACCATCACGCTGACGCCCTCGACCGGCACGTACACGGTCGGCGTGCACTTCTACTGCTCTCACTCCATCGGCCGCACGATCACGCCCGGCGACGGGCCGACCGTCGCGACCGTGCGCGTGTTCTGCGACGGCGCGCTCATCGCGACGTACAGCGGGATCAACCTCAATCGCACCGACGACTGGGTCACGGTGGCGTCGGTCGACTATCCGTCGTGCGCGGGGCGCTCGATCAACCGGCGCTCGAACGGCACGTCGCTCCTGCCGGCCGGCCTCGCGGCGCGGCACTGCGAGATCAACTGCGCCGTCGACGGCGACTGCCCGACCGGCGAGCGGTGCGCGCTCGTGGGCGGCGGCAGCCCGCCGCGCTACTCGTGTATCCGGCGGTAGCCGTTCGCGGGCCCCGGCGCGTGGACCGGCGCCGGTTTGGAAATTTGTGACGTTGGTGTATACCTGGAATCTTCCGGGAGGGTTCTCCATGGGCTTCGCGCGCTTCATGGGCGTCTGGGCGGCGTTCTCCGCCCTCGCCATCGCTTCGACCGTTGCGGGCTGCTCGGGCGACGCGGGAACACCGACCGATGCGGGCTTGCCCATGCGCGACGGCGCGCTCGGCGAGGCCGGGCTCGATGCCGGGCCCGGGCGCACGGACGCCGGTAGCGATGCGGGCGTCGGCGACGCCGCGACCGACGACGGAGCCGTGCCCGACGACGCCACGACGCCGCCCCCCGATGCGAGCACGGACGGCGCGACGCCGCCAGCGGACGGCGGTGGCGCGGACGGTGCGATGCCTGCCGGCGACGGCGGATCGGCGACGGACTCGGGCGCGGGCGGCGGCGACGGTGGAGCCGCAACGGACGCGGGGGTCGCAGATGGCGGACCGGCCCCATGCACGGTAAGCGCCGACTGCGACGACGGCATCGGCTGTACGGTCGACTCTTGCGACGCGACGGCCGGAGCCTGCGTGCACGCGCCCACGAGCGCGATGTGCGGAGACGGCCTCTTCTGCAACGGTATCGAGGCGTGCTCGCCGGGCACGGTCGGCGCAGATCCCGCGACGGGCTGCCTCGCAGGCCCGCCGCCCGTGTGTGACGACGGCATCGCCTGCACGACCGACACGTGCGACGAGGCCGCTGACTCGTGCACGAATGCGCGCGTCGACACGCGCTGCGCGGATGCCAACTTCTGCAACGGCGCCGAGCGATGCGCACCGGGCACTCCGGGCGCCGACGCGCTCGGTTGCGTCGCGGGCACCGTGCCGGTCTGTGACGACGGTATCCCGTGCACCACCGACACGTGCAGCACCGCGACGGATGCGTGCGCGTCCGTTCCCAACCACACGTCGTGCTCGGACGGGGCGTTCTGCGACGGCGTCGAGCAGTGCGTGCCCAGCGCGGCCGGCGCGGACGCAGCTGGTTGCGTGCCCGGCGTGCTCGTCGACTGCGATGACGGCGCCGCTTGTACGAACGACGTGTGCGACGAGGCGATCGATGCGTGCTCGAACGCGCCGCGCGACGTGCTGTGCGTGGACGGCCTGTATTGCAACGGCTCCGAGCGGTGCGTGCCGGCCGATGCGAGCGCCGACGTGCGCGGCTGCGTGGCCGGTGCGGCGATCGTGTGCGCGGCCGACCCGTACACTTGCACGGCCGAGAGCTGCAACGAGGCCATCGATGCGTGCGAGTCGCTGCCGGATCACTCGCGCTGCCTGGCGGGCGAGGTGTGCACGGCGTCCACCGGGGATCCCGCGAGCGGCTGCACGCCTGGCGCATCCTGCTTGACGGCGGCCGACTGCGACGACAGCGACGTGTGCACCGGAACCGAGTCCTGCGTCGGCGGCATCTGCCGGCCGGGTACGCGGCTCGACTGTGCCGACGTGATCGCATGCACCGACGACACGTGCGATCCGACCCTCGGGTGCGAGCACACGCCGGACGACGCGGTCTGCGACAACCGCCTGGTGTGCGACGGCCGCGAGTACTGCGATCCCGTGCTCGACTGCCTCGCCGGCACGCCCCTCGCGTGCGGTGACTCGTTCCCGTGCACGCTCGACACCTGCTCGGAGGCCGTCGGCGCCTGCGTGCACACGCCGAGCGACGTCGTGTGCTCGAACGGCAGGTTCTGCGACGGCGCGGAGCGCTGCACGACGACGATGGGGTGCGTGGCCGGTGCTCCGCCGTCGTGTGCCGACGCGATCGCGTGCACCGACGACGTGTGCAGCGGCGTGACGGACGCGTGCACGCACACGCCGCTCAACGCTCGATGCGACAATTCCGCGTTCTGTGACGGTGTCGAGACCTGCAACGCGGCCACCGGCTGCGCTGCCGGCACGGCCGTGAGCTGCAACGACGGCGTGTCCTGCTCGGTCGATACGTGCAACGAAGCCGTCGATGCCTGCGAGCACGGCTACGACTCGACGATGTGCATGCCGGGCCTCGTGTGCACGGTGGTCGGCTGCACGCCGGGCCGCGCTTGCACGGCGTCGACGGCAGCCGTTTGCGACGACGGCTTCTACTGCAACGGCCCCGAGCGGTGCAGCTCGCCCGACGAGACCCCGGGCGTCTGCACGGCGGGGACGGCCCCGAGCTGCGACGACTCCATCGCGTGCACGATCGACGGCTGCTCGAATGCGACGGCGAGCTGCACGCACTCGGCGTGGGATCGGGACACGGACGGGTACGCCGACGCGGGTTGCCTCGGGCTCGGCAACGACTGCAACGATCTCGACCCGGCGGTGCACCCCGGCGCGGCGGACACGTGCGACGGCATCGACAACGACTGCGACGGTCTCGTGGACGGCGGCAGGCGGCCTGTCGGCGGCGCGTGCACCGTGGACGCGAACTGCTGCAGCGGCACGTGCGCGTCGGGCGTCTGTACGCTTCCGGCGGGCTCGTGCATGCGCACGTTCGACGCGTGCACCGGCCCGGGCGACTGCTGCTCGGGGCTCTGCGCGCTCACGGTCGACGGCGTGCACCGGTGCCAGGTCTCCGGCGGGTGCAGCATCGCCGGCGTCACGTGCATCACGGCAGCGGACTGCTGCTCGACGGGCTGCGTCGGGGGAACGTGCAGCGACACGACGACGTGCGCGATCGACGGATCCTCGTGCGCCTCGAACGCGGCGTGCTGCTCGAACCTCTGCACCGGCGGCGTCTGTCAGACCGCGGGGCCGGGCTGCGAGGTCGACGGCGAGGTCTGCTCGTCGGCGGGCAACTGCTGTAGCGGGCTCTGCATGCCGACGACGACGATCGGCGTGAGCCGGTGCGCGACGCACGACTACTGCCGAGCCGAGGGCGAGATCTGCACGACGAACTTCGACTGCTGCACGGGCGGTTGCGACCCGGCGACGGGCCGCTGCGGGATGTTCGGCTCGTGCTCCACGTCGGGCGAGCCGTGCACGAGCGTGCGTTCGTGCTGCTCGGCACTTTGCGCGGACGCCGGCAGCGGCGTCGGCATCTGCGAGCATCTCGACGGCTGCCGGCCGTACGGAGAGGTCTGCGCGGCGAACTACGACTGCTGCTCGGGGGAGTGCGGCCCGGTCGAGCTCGCGGGCGTGCGACGCTGCGTGAACCCGCCGGGCTGCGTCGATCCTGGCGAGATCTGCGGCCAGGGCGGCTCGGACAACTGCTGCGTGCTCCGGCACGTCGGCTGTACGCCGACCGGGCTCGGGGTGAGCCGCTGCAACGACATGTCGATGTGCGTCGCCGAAGGTGGCGAGTGCGAGTTCGCCGAGCAGTGCTGCAGCGGGCTGCCGTGCATCCTCGACGCGTCGGGCGTGCGGCGATGCCTCAACTCCTGCGTGGCCGACGGCGGCGCGTGTCTCGCGCACTCCGACTGCTGCGCGGGCGTGTGCGTCGACGGGTTCTGCAACCCGTCGTCGGGTGGCTGCACGCCGCTCGGCGTCGGCTGCACGTCGAGCGCCGACTGCTGCAGCAACATCTGCATCGGCGGCATCTGCAACGGCATCGGCGACTGAGAGCGTGCGTCCCCGGCCACGGCTAGGATGGGGCATGCGCGTGCGGGCCGCCGTGGCACCCCTGCTGTCCCTGCTCGTCGTGGGCTGCGGGGACTCCGAATCGACCGGCGACGGCGGGGCCCTTCGCGATGCATCGATACGCGACGCGGGGCCGGTCGGCCCGTTCGACGGCGCAGGCGCGCTCGACGCCCAAGCAGCGAAGCCCGACAGCGGCACGCCGCCGCCCGCGCCCTGCACGCCACCCAACTACATGATGGTGGCCGAGCGCTGCCTGCCTTCGTGCGGGGTCGCGGGCGGCAACCAGTGCCTCGCGCCCGACTCGACGCTCTGCGACGGCTTGCCGCCGCTCGAGTCCTACGACTGCGCCGTGTGTTGCGCGCGTCCGGCGTACCCCGGGCCCGTCGGCATCCACTCCTTCCACTTCGTCTACGACGGCGATCAACCGTACTGGGACTCGATTCTCGCGCTCGGAGCCGCGCACCCGGAGATCATGTTCGTGGCCGACGTGCGTCCACCCGAGATCACCCTCGATCGCTGGGCGAAGTCGCAGCACACGACGGTGAGCGCGACCGGCGCCGAGATGGCGCGCAACATCAACACGATCCTGGTCGACGCCGTGAACGCCCCTGCGATGGTCATGGTCGACGAGCTGAACGGAGGCACGGTCGCCTACGTCGACGAGCTCGCGCGGACCATGAGAGATCGCTACCCGCAGTGGGAAGGGCGGTGGGGGGTTTTCTCGACGGTCTTCACGCCCCCCGGGCCTCCGGCCGTCGACAGCCTGCTCCTCGCGCACGCCCACATCGCGTCGGAACGCTACTTCACGCGCGACGACTACTGCGCGGCGGGAAGCACGGGCGGCGCCCGCGACATCGCGCTCGCCGCGTTCTTCGACGGCGACGCCACGCTCGACCGATTCCACTGGCTGACCGTCGAGCGCGCACGCTTGGCGAGCCGGAGCCCGCTCACCGTGCTCTTCGGCGTCACGGACCGATACATGACGGGGACGGCTCCGGCGGTCTTCCTCGACCGCATGTTCTACGTCTGGGCTACGCGTACACGTCACCCCGAAGTGCTCGACATCGCGAACGGCAGCGTCGGCGCGTGGAAGTGGACGCCGCGCCACGTGGACGGGGGCTTCGGCACCTCCAACACGAGCCGTGACCTCGCGTTCTCGGAGAGCGTCCAGTGGTACGGGGTCGACCACATGCGCGCGTCGCGCCTCGGCCCAGTCGCTTGCCCGTAGCGCCGCGCTCGCCGCGGGCTACGCCCCGCGGCAGGTGCCGCCACCGCAGGTCTGGCCCGCCGCGCAGGCGTTGCCGCACATCCCGCAGTTCATCGCATCGGTCATCGTGTTCACGCAGGCGCCCGAGCAGAGCGTCGCGCCGCCGTCGGTGCAGACGCACGCCGACATGCGGCAGCTCTGGCCGGCCGGGCAGACCATGCCGCAGGCGCCGCAGTTCATCGCGTCGACCATGGTGTTCACGCATGCGCCGCCGCACATCATGCCGATCGGGCACACGCACATCGAGTCGCGGCAGACGTCGCCGCCCGGGCACGCCGCGCCGCACGCGCCGCAGTTGAGCGCGTCGCGCGCAGTGTTCACGCAGAGCCCGCCGCAGTCGGTCGTGGGCGCGACGCAAGCGCACGCCCCGGCGCCCCACGCCATGCCCCCGCTGCACGCGAGCCCGCAGCCACCGCAGTTGAGCGCGTCGGTCAGCGTGTCGACGCAGCTGCCTGCGCACGCGGTCGTGCCCGTCGGGCAGGTCGCCGTGCACATCGAGCCGCCGCAGACCTGGCCCGCGGGGCACGACATCGCGCACGCGCCGCAGTGGAGCGGGTCGTTCGTGAGGTCGACGCACACGCCCATGCAGTCGGTCTCACCCGCGGGGCACGCGCACATCGACGTGCGACACTCCATGCCGCCCGTGCACGTGATCCCGCAGCCACCGCAGTTGGCCGGGTCGTTCGCCGTGTTGACGCACGCGCCGCCGCAGTCGGTGCGCCCCGCGACGCAAGCCGTGCCGGACAGCATGCACGCGCCGTCGACGCACGTGGAGCTCGGGCCACAGTTGTTGCCGCACGCGCCGCAGTTGCCGTGGTCGGACAGGATGTCCACGCAGCTCCCGCCGCAGACCATCTGTCCCGCCGGGCACTGGCAGGTGCCGCCCGCGCACGTCTGGCCGCCGATGCAGACCGTGCCGCACGCGCCGCAGTTGGCGGCGTCGCTCGTGATGTCGACGCACGCCCCCGTGCAATTGGTGAGCCCTGTGGCGCAGCCGGTCGCCGAGCACGCGCCCGACGAGCACACCTCGGTCGCGGCGCACGCGGTTGCGCACGCCCCGCAGTGCATCGGATCGGACGCGAGCGTCGCGCACGTGCCGCCGCAGTCGGTCGTGCCGGCGGTGCACACGCACGCGGAGCCGCTGCAGATCTGATCGGCGCGGCACGCCGTCGCGCACATGCCGCAGTGCGCGGCGTCGCTCGTGAGGTCCACGCAGGAGCCGCCGCAGTCCATCAGGCCGGTCGAGCAGCCCGCCGCCGTGCACGTGCCCGAGGAGCAAACCTCGCCCGTCGCGCACGCCATCGCGCACGCGCCGCAGTTCGCCGGATCCGCGAGCAGGTCGACGCACGCCGTGCCGCACCGTGTCTCGCCCGCGCCCGGGCACAGCATGACCATGCCGCCGTCGGCGCTCGCGTCGCTGCCTCCTCCGCCG
>ORJL011299581.1_pt1 | contig 10570 bp, 8 predicted proteins | sample 1779941 | NCBI WGS metagenome assembly ORJL01 (sample SAMEA104232317, study PRJEB22302) | groundwater metagenome | biome: forest; feature: aquifer; material: groundwater | place: USA | collected 2011-08-07 | depth 5.8 m | reverse complement strand
TGCGGGTTTTCTCGATGTCGTTGAGGACCCTGTCGGCGAGTTGCTGCGGCGTGCCCGCCAGGATCCGGTGTCCGGTGGAGACGAGCCGTTCATGGACCTCCGGCAGATTCACGACGCGCACGACTTCCTTGTGCAGGGCCTGCACGATAGGGACCGGCGTTCTGGCGGGAGCAAAGAGCGCGTACCATTGTTCGTGTTCGTAGCCGGCGAGGCCGCCCTCGGCTAGCGTCGGCACGTCGGGAAACTGCGGCATGCGCTGGCTGCTGCTGACGCCGAGTACCCTCAGTTTGCCGGCCTCAACGTGCGCGACGATGACGACGTACGTTGTAAACACCATGTCCGCTTCGCCGGACAGAACGGCGATCGTGGCCTGCGTGCCGCCCTTGTAGGGTATGTTGGTCATGTCGATTTTCGCCTGCAGCTTCAGCGCATTGCCCGCGAGTTCTCCCGCCGCCCCCGCGATGGCGATGTTAAACTTGCCGGGCGATTTCCGGGCCAGCGCGATCAGTTCGCCGATGGATTTCGCCGGGACTATGGGGTGGACGACGAGAGCGAGCGGAATGGAAGCGATCTCGCTGATCGGCGCGAAATCCTGCGCCGGGTCGTAGCCCGGTTTCTTGTACAGGACCGCATTGATCGCATGCGTGCCTGCGTTGCCCATCATCATGACTGAACCATCGGATGCCGCACGGGCGGCGTATTGCGCGGCGACGATGCCGTTGACGCTGGGCCGGTTTTCCACGATCACGTTCTGGCGCAAACCCTCACTCATCCGGGGGGCCATCAGGCGGGCGATATAGTCAGGACCCGTGCCGCCGACGCTTGCCGTAACGATGCGCGTCTGCCTGGGCGGTGCAGTCTCCTGTGCAGGCGAAACCGCGGGATCGAGCGCAAGCCCCGCCAGCAACAGGAGCGGCCAGCAGGTGCCGGGCCGCGCGCGCGCCCCGGAGCGGTGATCTTGAAACGGAACAGCGAATGTACTGCAGAGTACTGACAACGGCGCCGGCGGGATACCCATGAGATGCTCCTCCTCGAACGCTGCCGAATTCTGTCGTCCATACTTTGTTTGCGCCACCAGCGTAGCACAATGCCCACTCGCCTGGCAGCGGAGCGTTGATTTCTTCAACAAGCATGTGCGCGGCGGCTAGCCGCACGCCCGAAGCCCGCCGCGCTTGACGGCAGCGCCGCGCCGGGAGAAGCTACGCCAGTGACCGACCAGAGAGGAGTTTTATGAATTGCATACCGTTATCGATGGCGCGGCTGAACACGCGCTCGTTTGCAGGTAGGGCGGCATCATGAGCGCGCCATCGCAGGCGGCCAAGGCCGAGCTCGCGCCCAGCGGCGTTCTTCATGTGGGCGTCAACCTGGGTAACGTGCTGCTGACCGCGAGAAGTACATCCGGTGGAGATCCCACCGGCGTGGCGATCGATATGGGACGGGAACTCGGCCGGCGGCTCGGCGTGCCGGTCACGCTCGTGCCCTACGACAGCCCGGGACAAATGGCCAAGGTGGTAGCGACCGGCGCATGGGACGTTGCTTTCCTGGGGATCGAGCCGGAACGCGCAGCCGAAATCGCCTTTTCTCCACCGTATGTGGAAATCGAAACCACCTATCTGGTGCGAAACGAGTCGCCATTCAAGAGCGTCGCTGACGTGGATCGGCCAGGAGTGCGCATCGCGGTGAGCGGCAAGAGCGCTTACGACCTCTATCTGACCCGCACGTTGCAGCACGCGCATCTCGAACGCGGCGAGGGTATTGCCGGCTCGCTGCGGATTTTCGCGGCGGGCAATGCGGATGTCGTGGCCGCGCTCAGACCCGTGCTCGCGACGGAGCTGGAAAAACTGCCGGGCACCCGCATCCTCGGCGACGCATTTACCTCGGTGCAGCAGGCGATCGGCACGCCCCGCGCCCGCGCTGCCGGCGCCAAATACCTGAGCGAATTCGTCGCGGACGTGATCGCCGGGGGATTCGTCGCGGCCGCGATTGAAAAGCACAAGATTCGAGGTCTTACCGTCGCGCCGGTGCCGTCGACTTTGTGATTACAGCCAGCGACGCTCGTCGCGATAGGCTGCTTCAAATGCCTCGATGCGCGCGCGGTACTGCTCGGTGCGCGCGATGTCGTCCAGCCCCTCAAGCAGGCATTTGCGGCGCACCGGCGGTAGCGCGAAGCGATATTGCCGTCCCGCGGGATCCGTGACGGTCTGCGCGTACAGATCGACGGTTACTCGGTCGCCTTGCCGCTCCCGCAGCGCGCGGCGTATGTCGGCCGCCTCGTCTTCGCCGAGCACCAGGGGCAGAAAGCCGTTCTTGTAGCAGTTGTTGACAAAAATGTCGCCGAAACTCGGCGCGATCACGCAGCGGATGCCGAACTCGTACAACGCGTAGACCGCGGTTTCGCGCGACGACCCGCAGCCGAAATTGCGGTCGGCAACGATGATGCCCGCGTGCCGGTACGGCTCCCGATTCAGAAGATGGTCTTTTTCGGTGCCGTCGGCGTTGAAGCGTTGATCGTGAAACAGCACCTGCGCGTACTCGGGCCCGCGCGGCACTCTCGAGAAGCGCGTTGGCGCCAGTTGATTAGTGTCGATATTCGCTTCATCGAGCGGCACCGCAACGGCGGCAAGAGTGGTAAACGGCTGCATGGTCAGCGCCTTTGCGCAAGTTCGCGCACATCGGCAAGGCGGCCGGTGAGTGCTGCCGCCGCGGCCATCGCCGGACTCAGCAGATGCGTGCGCCCCCCGCGACCCTGCCGGTTCGCGAAATTGCGGTTCGACGTGGACGCACAGCGCTCGCCGGGCCGCAACTGGTCCCCGTTGTGCCCGGTGCACATCGAGCAGCCGGGCGCGCGCCATTCGAAACCCGCCGCCGTGAAAATGCGGTCCAGCCCTTCGCGCTCGGCCTGGCGCTGCACCAGACGCGATCCCGGCACGATCCACGCGGGCACGCGCGCGCGCCCGAGCCTTGCGACTTCAGCCGCCGCGCGCAAATCCTCGATGCGGCTGTTGGTGCACGTGCCGATGAATACGCGGTCGACGCTGATTTCGGCGAGCGGCGTGCCCGGCACGAGCCCCATGTAGTCGAGCGCCGCGGCGATTTCTGCCCGTTGCGCATCATCGCGCGCGTCGCGCGGGTCCGGCACCCGGCCGCTGATCGGCGCAGCCTGGCCGGGATTGGTGCCCCAGGTCACCATGGGCGCAATCGCAGCAGCATCGAGCGCAACAGCGTTGTCAAAAACGGCGTCCGCATCGCTCGGCAGCGTCTTCCAGAACCTAAGCGCATCGTCCCACGCCGCTCCCTGCGGCGCGTACGGACGCCCGGCAATATAAGTCGATGTGGTTTCGTCCGGCGCGATCATGCCCGCGCGGCCGCCGGCCTCGATCGACATGTTGCACACTGTCATGCGCGCTTCCATGCTCATGGCAGAGATGGCTGAGCCGGCATACTCGATGACGTGCCCCGCCGCCCCGGCGACGCCGATTCTTGCAATGACGGCGAGGATCACGTCTTTCGCGGCCACGCCGAAACCCAGTGTGCCATCGACGCTGATGCGCAGCGTGCGGGGCTTGCGCTGCCACAAGGTCTGCGTGGTCAGCACGTGCAGCATTTCGGATGCGCCGATGCCGAACGCGAGGTTGCCGAACGCGCCGTGCGTGGACGTGTGGGAATCCGATCCCGCGATCACGAGCCCCGGCTGCGTAATGCCCTGCTCGGGCGGCACGATATGCAGAATGCCCTGGCGCGGATCGTCGATGCCGAACAGCGTGATGCCGTGCTGCGCCGCGTTGGCCTGGAGCTGCGCCACCATGTGACGGATTTCGGGCGCCGCAATCCCCGCGATGCCACGGTCGCGACCGGTAGTCGGCACGTAATGGTCGTGGAACGCGAAAATCTGCCGTGGACGGAAGACGCCGCGGCTTTGCTGCTTCAATGCATCGAACGTGTGCGAAGAGACTTCATGGATCAGCGCGCGGTCGATGTAGAGCAGGACTTCGCCTTCTTCCGCTTCGACGACGTGGCGGTCCCAGATTTTACTGAACATCGTGCGCGGTGCCGCGGCCATCGCTCGCCAGCCTAATCCGCGCGCATGTTGGCGGCTTTAATCACTTTCGCCCACTTTTCGACTTCATTGCGCGTGTAGGCGGCGCATTGCTCGGGAGTGCTCAAACGCACCTGGAGTCCCGCGTTATCCAGTTGCTGGATGACATCGGGGAGCTTGAGCACTTTGTGTACCTCGGCGTTCAGACGCGCGATGATTTCCTTGGGCGTGCCGGCGGGAACGAATAATCCAAACCAGGTCTCGGCTTCGTAACCCGGCACGCCCGCCTCGATGACCGTGGGCAGTGCGGGCATCGACGGCGAACGCTGCGCGGTGGTGACGGCGAGTGCTTTCAGCTTGCCGGAGCGGATATGCGCGATGGCCGAGGGCATGCTGGCGAACGACAGCGATACTTCCCCACTCATCAGCCCGATCATCGAATTTCCGCCGCCCTTGTAAGGCACGTGGATCATTTTGACGCCGGTCATGTGTGCGAAGAGCTCGGCGGCGAGATGGTTCGGCGTGCCGCTGCCCGCGGACGAGTACGTGAGCTCGCCCGGCCGCGCTCTGGCCAACGCGATCGTTTCCTTCACTGTTTTTACCGGCAGCGTCGGGTGCGCCACGAGCACGCCGGGGTTGGTGGCGAGCAGCGTCACGGGCGCAAAGTCCCTGAGCAGATCGTAGCCGAGCTTCGCGTACAGGCTGGCGCCGACGGCGTGAGTAATGCTCAGTGTGACCAGCGTGTAGCCATCCGCGGGCGATTTCGCCGCGGCCTCGGCGCCGATATTTCCGCCTGCGCCCCCGCGGTTGTCGACGACCACCTGCTGCCCGAGCGCCTCGGACAGGCGCAGCGCGATCGGACGCACCAGTATGTCGTTGGCGCCGCCCGGCGGCTGCGTCAGGATCCAGCGCAGCACCTTGTCAGGATATTGCGCCTGCGCCGAAGAAAAGGGTGCGAGCGCACCCGCAATTGCCATCAGCCAGCCAAACAACAACGGTTTCATCGCATCTCCTTCGCAGTACGAGCGGCGCTCGCGCCCGCAATCCTGCCGAACACCGTGCCACTCGTGAGGCCGCTCGATCCCGGATAGTTGAAGTAAAAGACTCCCCCCACCATTTCTCCCGCTGCAAACAGCCCGCGGATCGGCTCGTGGTTGGTATCGATCACCTGCGCATCCCGCGTGATGCGCAGGCCGCCAAAAGTGAATGTAATGCCGCAGGTAACCGCGTACGCTTCGAACGGCGGGGGGTCAATGGCGTTGGCCCAGTTTGACTTCGGTAGCGCCAGTCCGCGCGTGCATTTGCCGTCCTTGACGTTGGGGTTGAACGAAATCCCGGGCTGGACGGACGCATTGAACTCCCGGATGGTCTGCAGCAGCTCTGCGCCGTTGACATCCTCCATTTTGGCAGCCAGCTCCTCGAGGGTGTCAGCTTTGACCTTGGTCACGTGCTTCATGCGGTATTCGGACCGCAGCAGGTGCACGACTTTCGCATCGTAGATTTCCCATGCAAACTGTCCCGGCTGCTGCATGACAATCGCGCCGTACTTCGCGTAGGTGAGGATCCGGAAGTCCGCGCCTTCGTCGACAAAACGTTTGCCGTTGGCGTTCACGAAAATCGAAAACTGGTAGCAGCCGCGCTCGAGGTCGTCGGTCACGCTCAAGTCACCGAAGTCGGGTGCATAGCGCTCCCATCCGATCGCATGGCACCCCGACCAGTGGCCCCAGGGCTGCGCGCCGATCTTTAGCGCCATCTCAAGTCCATCGCCGGTGTTGTATTTCGTGCCCCGCACCTTGACCAGACCCCCCCCCGGGCCGAGGTAGCGGCTACGCCATTCGGCATTGGCTTCAAATCCGCCGCAGGCCAGCACGACCGCCCGTGCGGAATAGGTGCGGGTTGTGCCGTTAACCTTCGCGACCGCTCCGGACACCCCCGAGTCGCCGTGTACTAAGTTGCGGACCCACGCGTTATAAACGATGTCGATGCCGCATTTCTCAGCGGCCTTGTAAAGCGCGCTGACGAGTCCCGGCCCGGCGCCCCACGCTGCCAGAACCGCGCCGCCCCAGAAGGTGAACTTACCCTCGACGTTATAGGCCTGGCGCCCGTATTGGGGCATGAACCGCACGCCGTGTGCGATCAGCCAGCGCACAGCCGCGTTGCTGTTCTTCACCAGGATTTCGCACAGATCCGGATCCGTTCTGTTCTGGGTGAGGCGCGCCATGTCGTCAAAATAATTTTCCTCGGTGTAGGTGCCGAAATCGCTGCGCGCGACTTCCTCATCGGTCAGGTCCGGAGCCAGCGCGCGGATCTCGTCGACGCCATCAAAGACGAACCGCATCAGTCCCTCGGTGTAGCTGCTGTTGCCGCCGCGCTCGGATTCCGGCGCTCTTTCCAGCACCAGCACCCGCGCGCCTTCCTCGCGCGCGGTAATGGCGGCGCACAGCGCGGCGTTGCCGCCGCCCACCACAATCACATCGTACGTTCCGGAGTCAGCAGTCATGGATGTCCCACTCGATTACGCCTTGCGTTCCACCGGTACCGTCGCCGGATTTGCAGGCAGGCAGCCGGGCACGTACAGCGAATGAGGCCCGATACCCCCGTGCACGATGATATTGAGATCCTTTTTCTCCCGCACCACCGGGATCGTGACGTGTTCGCTGACGTTCGCGAACAGTTTCCGGTGCCATCCCGAAAAACTGTCCCAGTTGTCTTTCGGGAACTCGTGAATCGGGACCCGGGCGACGTGGTAGAGAAAGTCGCGCACATCCTCCTTCGAGAAGCCGTGCGAGGCGACGTAGTTCGCGTGTTCGGGCGCGACCAGTAAGACCTGCTGCGTCGGCCCGTTCAGCGACCGGTTTCCGCCATTCGCAATGACCCGGGCAAAAGTGGTCAGCATGCTCTGCGGCGTGGTGCTGCCGCGATCGTCGATCAGGTGCGGCGCTTCGCCGGGGAAAACCGTCACCGTGCTGGCTTCGCGCGGATAGCCTTTCTCGGTATGGTACGGGGCCCACGGACTCTCTTCCTCATTTTCCCGGATGCAATCCGCAAAGCATCCCACGTAGCCGTGCGTATGCGAGGCAATCACGTCTTTCAGGCCCGCCATGTTGATGGTCACGAGCCGCACCGCGCGGCAGATGGCCATGTTGGCCTGCCAACCCTTCGGCGTGCAGTCGTGGCCGCTGGAAAGCCCGGCTTCGATGCCGGCCGGCCCGTTGACCATGATGAACGGCGAATACGGATGCGCGGTCGACTGAATCGCGCGCAGCTTGAATTCCACGGTGCCGATGGCGCGCACGGCCGCCACGACGATGGGAAAATGTTTGGGCAGGCATCCGGCCATGACGGCGCAAACCGCGACTTTTAGCACGGTCGCAATGCCGCCGCGCGGTTGCAGGATGCCCAGAACCTCATGCGGCGGCGCCGCCACCGTCGCGAGCATCGCCTGGACGCGGTCTTCCGTGGGCGGCACGACCGGCAGGCCGTCGGTCCAGTTCTCCTGCAGGAACAGTTCGCTGACCCGGCTCGACAAGTCGATGCCCGGATCGATGTCGATCGCGTCGCAGCGATCCTGATCCTGGAGTTGCTCTCCCCTGACGGTTTGCGCCTGGTACTGGCGCAGGATCTCGGGCACCGCGTCCGAGACGTGGCGCGCGACTTCCTCAAGCGCCGCCGGTGTATCGTGCCCAACCTCTTCATGCACTTCGATGATCGGCAGGTGCGGCACGCCGAGCGACTGCGCGACCTTGCGCGCGACGGGGACGAAACCGGTCGAACAGATCGTCGCGGAGGGAATGCCCCGCTTCACCAGCTCAACTGAGTCGTGGATACTCCACGACGTGCAGGAGCCTCAGTTGCCAAGCCCGGTGATCACGAAGTCGGCCTGTTCGGAAAGTTTGTCAAATACGGCCGGGGTGGCGCTCGCGCTGGAGTGGTTGGCGTGCGAATCCTTCTTGTCGATGCTGAAGGTGCCCGCGGCGAGACCGCGGGTCATCAATATCTGTCCGACATATCCGAGCAGCCGGCCGGTGTTCGGCTTGGTATTGTCGAGCAGGCCGACGCGGATCTTGCTGGACAACAGCCCCTCGACCTTGAGCGCCGCTGCATTTTCCATGTTGTCCTTGAACGCGACGAGCGGGGTCAGAACTCTGACTTTCGACATGACATTTTCCTCAAGTGATTAACGAACCAAACAATCTCCTGCAATAACTTGGGCTTCTGCCGGGACCGTTCCGATCGGCGGACCTGCGCAAGTTTGACGCCGTTCAACCGCGCGGCGAGGTAATCAGCAGGTCCATGAACTCGCGCACCGGGTATTGCTCGATGGCACGGACCGCCGCCGCGATCCGGTCGGTCGGAAGACCGGGGTTGACGCCGCGGAATTTTTCAGTGACGCCGGCAAAATCAATCGGCTTGTCCATGGAACCGGTTGCATTCAGGATATCGACGCGCACCCAGTCCGCACCGTGCCGCGCGGCAACCCAGCCCGCGAAATTCTGCGGATAAAGCTTGTCAAGCTCGGGGTCGGCGACCAGCTCGAGCCGGTTCGCCAGCCCGACCAGCGACGGGTCCTGCAGCTTGGCGTCGGCGAACTGCGCCGGCAGCACCTGGCCCTCGAGCAATGCCGCGGCAACTGCGTAGCGCAAACTCATCTGCGCGTTGAGCGCGCTGCCCGGCACGTAATCGAAGCCGCATTGCATGTCGGTCATCCTGGAGGTGCCGGCGCGCACCTCGCGGTGTTCGTCCCACGGCGTGCCGAGCCGTTTGCGCAGCTCGAGCGCGGCATCGATATAGGCGTGATTGGCGCCGCAGCAGGAATAAGGCTTGATCGAGTTCTGGTCAAGGTGGTAGACGGCGCCAAGGTCCTTGGTGAGCGGTGCAGGATCCGAGGCGTCGGAGAACGCGCGCAGCACGCCGCCGTCCGCCGCTTCGTAAATCTGCGTCGGTCCGGTGAAGTTGAGCTGCGCGAGCTCGGCGGCAAGCACTCCCGAGTGCGCGGCTTTTCCGGGATGCAGCCGCTTGCTCATCGTGCCATCGGCGTTGAAGGCCCACAGCCCCGCACTCTGACTGCCGGCAAGTCCCAGCGCCCATGCGGTTTGTTCGGCACTCAGCTTCAGCAGCGACGCACACGCGGCGGCCGCGCCGAACGTGCCGCAGACTCCGGTGATGTGCCAGCCGCGCGAACGGGTCGCCGGGGGATTCAGCGCGAGGCTCGAGCGGACCATGACTTCGTAGCCCGCGGCAATCGCGGTGAGCAGTTCGCGTCCGCGGCGATCGAATTGTTCGGCGATGGCGATGGCGGCGGGAATTACCGCGGCGCCCGCATGCAGCCTTGCGTAGTGGGTATCGTCGAATTCACAGGCATGGGTCGCGGTGCCGTTGACAAGGGCGGCATCCGCAGTGCGCAGCGATGGCCGGGCCTCGCCCCACACACGCGCTTCGCCGGCGCCGGGCGCCGCGCCGCGCCGCGCCCAGGCGAGCACCATCTGCGCCCACGGCGTGCCATAACCATAAACGCCGGCGCCGACGGTGTCGAAGATCGCATTGCGGACGACCTCGCGCGTGCGTTGCGGCAGGTCGTCGTATTCGAGATCCACAATCCAGCTGGCGAGCTCAAGAGTGGGTGCAACCAGCGCGCGACGGTCGAAATTCATGGCGGGGGCCTATATTGAGAATCGAAAAAAGTTTTTATCACTCGGGCCGAATGCCGGCGCTTTTCACGACTTTCGCCCACTTCGCCGTTTCGGCGGCCATGTAGGCGGCGAATTCCCCGGGCGTGTTCACGACGACTTCGGCGCCGTCTTTGGCATAACGTTCCTTGATGTCCGGCGCGAGCAGCACCGCGGTGACGTCCTTATGCAAGCGCGCGATGATTTCCGCCGGAGTGCCCGCCGGGGCAAGCAATCCCCACCACTGCACCGCCTCATAGCCGGGCACGCCGGCCTCCGCGATGGTCGGGACATCAGGCAGGCCCACGGCGCGCTTGGCCGTCGTCACGCCCAGCGCGCGCAGGCGTCCGTTGCGGACGTGCGGAAGAGTGCCCACGGTGCTCGACGTCATGACCTCCACGCGCCCCGCAACCAGATCGATGAAAGCCGGTCCCGAGCCCTTGTACGGCACGTGGAGCATGCGGGTCTTGGTCATGACGAGGAACAGTTCCATCGCAAGGTGGGGATTGCTGCCGGTGCCCGCGGATGCGAACGTTATGTCGCCGGGCCTTGCCTTGCCCAGCGCGATCAGCTCCTTCACCGATTTTGCCGGCAGGGAAGGATGCACGGCGAGCACGTTCGCGATGGCTGCGATTTGCGTAATGGGCGCGAAGTCGCGCAGCGCGTCGTAGGGCACTTTCTTGAACATCGCGGGATTGATGGCAAGCGTGCTCGGACTCATGAGCAGCGTGTAGCCGTCGGGCGGCGATTTCGCCACGATCTCGCTGCCGATCATGGTGCCGGCGCCGGCGCGGTTATCCACCACGATCTGCTGGCCGAGGCGCTCCGATAACGGTTGCGAGATGAGGCGGGGGGGGCGGGGCGGGGC
>ORJL010403632.1_pt1 | contig 10575 bp, 9 predicted proteins | sample 1779941 | NCBI WGS metagenome assembly ORJL01 (sample SAMEA104232317, study PRJEB22302) | groundwater metagenome | biome: forest; feature: aquifer; material: groundwater | place: USA | collected 2011-08-07 | depth 5.8 m | reverse complement strand
GAGCGAAGAACCAAAGAGGGAGGACTTTATGTGGCTATCGGCATTCCCTTCGCTATGCGCATAGCCTGCATCTGCCGGCACAAGCTTATTTAAGGTATTGCTAATATCCCCCCTGACTGAGGGGTCGGCATTCTCATTGATGGTTAAGCCTGCGGTGGTATGGGGGCAAAAGACAAAACAGACACCATCTTTGACTTTGTTTTTTGATACTACTGCTTGAACCCTATTGGTGATATCAATTAATTCAATACGGCTATTTGTTTTTACGCTTATCTTTTCCATTTTTGATGGTTCGACTTCGCTCACCATCAATCCTGAGCCTAGTCGAATGGTTGATTTCTTTATGGTACTCCTGCAATGACTTCACGCCCAGTTCTTTCTTTACCAACGCCTCAATGCCATTTACCGTTGCCTGGGCGCCGGAAATAGTCGTAGTGTAAGGTATGTTGTATAAAATGACCTGCGAACGGATCTTAACTTCGTCCTGCCGCGGAATCCTGCCTGTCGGCGTATTAATCACTAATTGAATCTTGCCGTCTTTCATCAGGTCTAAAATATTGGGCCTGCCTTCGGCAATTTTAGGCAGCACCAAAACCTTAATATTATTTTTTTCTAAAGCAGTAGCCGTGCCGGAGGTAGCATAGATATGGAATCCCAAATCCCGCAATTTCTTGGCGATAAATAGCATTTCCCTTTTATCTTTATCCCTGACGGAAATAAAGACATTACCTTTGCGCGGAAGATTTTGGCCGGCAGCAATCTGGCTCTTAATATAAGCGCGGCCAAAGTCCACATCTATGCCCATAACTTCACCCGTGGATTTCATCTCAGGCCCCAGAATAATATCTACGCCGGGAAAACGGTTAAAAGGAAATACCGACTCCTTAACTGATACGTATCCGGGTATAATCTCTTTGGTAAACCCTAAATCTTTTAGTTTTGCGCCGAGCATAATCTTTGTGGCTAATTTAGCCAATGGTACTCCTATGGCCTTGGAGACAAAAGGGACTGTCCTTGAAGCCCGCGGATTAACCTCTATCACATAAACCTTCTCATCCTTGATGGCGTACTGCACATTCATTAAACCCACCAGGTGCAATTCCTTGGCCATTTTGCAGGTAGCTTCTCTGATCTTGTTTAAAATATCTACGGATAAAGAAAAGACGGGTAAGGCCATGGCTGAATCACCGGAATGAATTCCTGCTTCTTCAATATGCTCCATAATCCCGCCGATAACAAAGCTCTCGCCATCTCCGACCATATCCACATCTACCTCGATAGCGTCCTCTAAGAATTTATCAATCAACACAGGATGCTCTCCGGATACCTCGGCGGCTTCCTTGATAAAGCGCCCCAAGGTCGACTCGTCATAAACAATCTCCATTGCCCGCCCGCCCAGAACATAAGAAGGCCTGACTAAAACCGGATAGCCTATTCTTTGCGCCGCCTGTTTTGCTTCCTGGAAATTAAAAACAGTACCGTTATCCGGCTGCAGGAGATTTAATTTATGGAGCATCTCTTTAAATCGCTTTCTGTCTTCAGCAATATCAATATTATCTGCTGACGTTCCCAAGATGTGCACACCGGCTTTACGTAAAGGTATTGCCAGATTAAGCGGCGTCTGGCCGCCAAACTGCACAATCACGCCGATGGGTTTCTCCCGATCAATAATATTGAGGATATCCTCTAAGGTCAACGGCTCAAAATATAACCTGTCTGAGGTATCGTAATCAGTGGATACTGTTTCGGGATTACAATTGACCATAATACTCTCAACGCCTTCTTCCCGCAAGGCAAAAGCCGCATGGCAACAGCAATAATCAAATTCAATGCCCTGGCCAATGCGGTTTGGGCCACCGCCTAAAATTACCACTTTTTTATTCTTATTAATTTTGATTTCACTTGTAGTGTCCATGTTTTATGCTGTCCTTTTTAAAAGTTCTTTTACTTTATCAATTGCTTCCTCAACTGTCTTTACCTTAATTACGCCCTTTATATCCCAGGAATTCAGGCTTATTACCGGCATGCTAAATTGTAAACAATAAGCTATCTCCGAAAGCGTGCCCATTTGCCCCGGTAAAGCTACGACCACATCCGCACTCTTTACTACTAAGACATTTCTCGCTAAGCCCATCCCTGTAGGGATAGCTATATCTACAAAAGCATTGGCGGCATCCTTGTCATAACCCGGTAGAATGCCTATAGTTAGACCGCCACCAGCCTTAAACCCTTGGCAAACCGCCTTCATTGTTCCACTTAATCCTCCACAAGCTAGTATATCCACCACTTTAGCCAGTTTTTCGCCCAAATTATAGGCTAACTGCTCCACTTCCTTATTGCACGCATGCCCCCCAATAACACTTACGATTTTCTTACGCATATTATTTTTACTTCAACCTAATCTCACCGCTTTCGACTTTCTCACATACGTGAGTCAATCTCTCTAAACGCATTTGCAGCATTTGCAGTCTGATATCCCAGATTCATTTTTTGGTGCGCCTGGCGGGAGTCGAACCTGCACCACCAGCTCCGGAGGCTGGTGCCCTATCCATTGGGCCACAGGCGCATATAATTAGTTGTGCCCGCCATGTCCTAAAGCGCAGTCGAAGGACAGGCGCGCTATTCTAAAACAAACTAAGCTGTTTTTCAGTTGTATCTTTTTTATCATCATCGGAGAAAATCTCAATCTTTCCGTATTCTCCGTCGTAACCTGCCTGAATATTTACCTTACCTTCTCTGACTCTTAAGATACCTTCAGAAATTTTAGGAGGTAGATTCTTTATCAAAACCTCCTTGGGTATCTTAGTCAGAATCTCAAATTCATTGCCCAGTTTAGCAATGCAAGCGCGGTATTCTCTTTCTACGCCCTGCGAGGCCTTGGTAACCCCTTTTGCCTCAGCAATAATCTCATCTAAAGAGATAAAATTCTTAAAAGGAATGCTATTTGACGGAACGTAACCTTGCGGCCTGTCTGCCAACTGCTCAATCCTATTCATTACGCCCACGGTTACAGGCTTACCGCATTTAGGGCATTTGCCTTTATTTTCCCGCGTCTGGGTAGGCGAAAGCCGCATATTACAGAGCCTGTGGCCGTCATAGTGATATTTGCCCTCCTCAGGAAAAAATTCTATGGTGTATAAAAACCTCTTTTTATCTTTGGTCTTTAAAACCTCTCTTATGGTTTTATAATTTAACTCACAATCAAAAACATTCGCCTCGCGGCCAATCCTAGAAGGTGAATGGGAGTCGCTATTAGAAACCAGGCTAAACCTATCTAAGGCGCTTAGTCGCCAATTCATAGCAGGATCCGAGGAGAGCCCGGTTTCCAAAGCAAATATTTTTGGCGTTTGCTCTTCAAAGCAATCCTCAATGCGGTCAAAGCCGGACATCGAACCGAATAAAGAAAACCAAGGGGTCCAAATATGCCCGCACACAATCATACAGTTTTCATCGATATCAAAGATAATGCGCGCTAACTCAGCAGCATCCAGCCCCAATATCGGCCGGCCATCCGAGGCTAAATTCCCGCAGCGGGAGAGCGTTTCATTTATTTTATCCGTAGTTTTAAAGGACGGGCTAAAAACCAGGTTGTGGATACGGTAGGTTTTACCTTTTTTCGAGTAGATACTGCTGATTTCTGAGGTGAGAATAAAATAGACGTCATTTCCGCCGGAATGCGTGGCGCGATATTTAAATAAACCGTTGCCTAAATCCTCCAAACTATTTTTAAGCTCCTCAAGCCACAAATGATGCGTAAAGTCGCCTGTGCCCATAAGAGTGATACCTTTTAATTTTGCCCACTCCGAAATATGCTGCGTGTCCATATCCCGGGAGGTGGCGCGGCTATATTTGGAATGGATGTGAAAATCCGCTACGAATTCCATATTCGTTACTTGCGTTTATATCTTTTAGCGCTATAACCCTATAACGCTATAATGAACTTGTGTATACAATTTTACCTGAACAGATAGTATATTCAATTGTGCCGGTTAACTTCTTACCAAGAAACGCTGAATTTTTAGATTTAGAAGAAAAACCTTCTTTCTTAACTACCCATTCCTTATTCGGGGCAACCACAATAATATCCGCATCGCAACCAACGCCCAATGTCCCTTTATCTATGCCTAAAATTTTTGCCGGGTTAAAGCATAACTTCTTTACTAAATCCGGCCAATCCAGTAAGCCTGTTTTTACCAACTCCGTTATGCTGGCTGCTAATTCAGTCTCTAGGCCAATTACTCCGAATTCTGCGCGCTCAAACTCAATCTCTTTTTCGTTTTCTGTATGCGGGGCGTGGTCCGAAGCAATTGCATCTATTATCCCGCTCTTTAAACCCTCTCTTAGGGCTTCTTTATCCTTTTGGCTGCGTAATGGAGGATTCATTTTCATATTCGTATCAAAACCTAATACTGCCTCTTCGCTTAAGGAAAAATGATGCGGCGTAACATCAGCAGTGACATTGATGCCTTTTTTTTTGGCCTTGGCGATTAATTCCACTGATTCCTTGCAGCTTATATGCGTTATGTGTATATGCGCTTTGGCTTTTTCTGCTAACCTGAGGTCTCTTCCCACTCTTTTGTATTCGGATTCGCTGGAGATGCCCCGTAATCCGAGCCTTGTAGAAATAATCCCCAGATTAACCACTCCTGCGGCAGATAGCGCCTTATCTTCACAATGGGAAATTACCAGAATATCCTGCTCTTTGGCTTTTTTCAAGGCTCCCAACATAAGCTCATCATTATTTACAGATGACCCGTCATCAGAAATCGCAACCACGCCTTCTTTTTTTAATTTAGCGGCATCTGTTAGTTCTTGGCCTTTGCGCTCTCGCGTAATTGCTGCGCAAATAAACACATTTACTTTGGCAGTTTTATCAATAATGTTCTTTAGCAACCTTGCATTCTCCGGGCAATCTATGGCAGGCTGCGTATTTGGCATAGCCAAGAGGCTGGTTACCCCGCCTTTTATGGCTGCTTTTGTACCGCTTTCAATAGTTTCTTTATCTTCTCTGCCCGGCTCCCTTAAATGCACATGTATATCCACTAATCCTGGCAGCACAATTTTATCCGTGGCATCGATTATGTCATCCGCGGGAGTCCTAATGCCCAAGGCTACCTTCGCTATCTTACCGTTCTTCACTAAAATATCATAAAGCCCGTCTATATTATGCGCGGGATCAATTACCCGTCCGTTTTTAATCAGTATTGTCATGGCTGATATTTTCGTTGGCTTGCGCCGCTAGAAACAACGCTGCCATTCTTACGGCAATGCCGTTGGTCACTTGTTCTAATATCACAGAGTTCGCGCCGTCGGCAACGTCGCTAGAGATCTCAATCCCCCGGTTTAAGGGCCCGGGGTGCATGATAATAATATCTTTTTTTGCTTTCTCTAGCCTTTCGCGGGTTATGCCGAAATTTTTAAAGTATTCTAATTGCTCAGGGAAGACATTCTCTCCATCGCGCTCAAACTGCATCCTCAGGACATTCACGGCATCGGCATGGCGTAATGCTTCATTTATATCGCTGGTTACCTTAACGCCCATCTCTTCAATAGCCGCAGGGATAAGCATCTTTGGCGCGCAAACCGTAACTTTAGCGCCTAATTTAGTTAAACCCCGGATGTTTGAGCGCGCCACGCGCGAATGCGCGATATCCCCAACTATGCTCACGTTCAATCCTTCGATCCTGCCTAATTTTTCCTTTAAAGTAAAAAGATCCAACAGCGCCTGCGTGGGATGTTCATGCCAGCCATCGCCTGCATTAATTACGCTCGCCCGCACATGGCGCGCGAGCATAGTCGCTGCTCCGGAATAATTATGCCGCACCACGATAATATCCACTTTCAGGGCTTCGATATTCCTGCCTGTATCAATAAGGGTTTCGCCTTTGCGCACGCTGGATGTCTCAGAGGCGATATTAATCACATCCGCGGATAAACGCTTTGCCGCTATTTCAAAAGATACCCTTGTCCTTGTAGAGGGTTCATAAAATAAATTTACCACGGTTTTGCCGCGCAAGGCCGGCACCTTTTTAATCTCTCTTGTCGAAACCTCCTTAAATGATTCGGCGGTCGCCAGAATAAGCTCTATCTCCTCTTTACTTAAATCTTCTAAACTCAACAAATCTTTTCTCGTCCACGCCACTGTCATGCCTAATCCTTTTCCACAATTACCACTTCATCGCAACCATCCACTTCGGCTAAGCGCACTTCTACGGTCTCCTTCTGAGAGGTAGGGACATTCTTACCTACATAATCTGCGCGGATAGGCAATTCCCGATGCCCTCTATCTATCATAACCGCCAGCTGTATAGATTTTGGCCGGCCTAAATCGATTAATGCGTCTAGAGCGGCTCTAATCGTCCTGCCGCTATACAATACATCATCAACCAGCACGATATTCTTATCGGTAATATCAAAGGCTATCTCGGTTTTATGCACCAGGGGCTGCTGCGCAATCAGGGTAAGGTCGTCGCGATATAAAGTAATATCCAGAATCCCCACGGGTACGACTGCCTTATCTATTGTTTCAATGCTGTCGCTCAAGCGTTTTGCCAGGTATGCGCCCCGGTTACGTATTCCTATCAGGCATAAATCCTGCGCGCCCTTGTTCTTCTCTAAAATCTCATGGGCAATGCGCATCAGGATACGTTTAAGCCCTTCTTTATCGAATAATTTGGCTTTTTCTTTCATGGTTGATGTCAAATACACCCGACCATAAAGGATTGGTCGATGTGACACCCTCCTGTGTCAAATAAAAAACCCAACAGCCCTATTTTAGCAGTTGGGTTATAGAATTTATTATGGATATGTTTCATCTTCTTTCCCTTGCTAGTTTCTCAAGAACTAGCTTAAAGGCCTATTAATTTTAATTAAATATACCATTTAGCTTTCGCGTTGTCAAGGGAAAACGTAATTACTGTCTATATAACTATCACGAACTCGCCCCGCGGCTTCTGTTGTTTGAGCTCCTCCAGGATATCTTTTGCGCTGCCGCGTTTTACCTCTTCAAATTTTTTCGTAAGCTCTCGGGCGCATACTATCTCCCTATCCCCAAATACCTCCAGGATGTCAGCTAAGGTTTTAAGAATCCTATGGCACGATTCATAAAATATTGCCGTATATTTTAGGCCGGCAATCTCTTTTAGTCGGTTCTTTCTTACCAGAGGCCCGCGGGGAAGAAACCCTTCAAAAATAAACTTGTGTGCTGGCTTACCGGAGAGTACCAACGCATTAATAAAAGCAGTTGGGCCGGGGATAAGGGTTACTGCAATATTATTTTTTATGGCTAAATTAATAATGTTGTAGCCGGGGTCAAGTATGCCCGGCGTGCCGGCATCCGAGACTAAAGCAACGGACTTACCTTCTTTAAGCAACCCGATAAGATATTCGCCTTTAGTGATTTTGTTGTGCTGGAAATAGCTTGTGGTAGGGGTTTGAATGCCGTAATGATTTAACAAAATCTTGGTGTGCCGTGTATCCTCGCAAGCAAGTAAATCTACACTCTTTAGAACCTCCAGCGCACGTAAGGTTATATCCTTAAGATTGCCGATGGGGGTTGAAACAATATATAACATTATTCCACAGTTACTGACTTAGCAAGATTACGCGGCTGGTCCACATCACAGCCTCTCTTAACTGCAATATGGTAAGCTAACAACTGCAGCGGCAGTGCCACTATTAACGGAGAAATAAATTCATTGACGGCCGGTATATATATAACCTCTTTGGTTAATTCTTTTATCTCATCATCGCCTTCGCTGGCAATAGCAATAATTTTACCCCGGCGGCAGCGTATCTCCTGAATATTGGAGACCATCTTCTCATAAACATTGGATTGAGGGGCAATGCAGACTACTGCGCGGTACTCATCAATTAAAGCAATGGGCCCGTGCTTCATCTCTCCGGCAGCATAACCTTCAGCCGGAATATATGAAATCTCCTTGAGTTTCAATGCTCCTTCCAGGGCTGAAGGATAATTGATATTCCTGCCTAAAAACAAAAATGAGCCAAAATGGGAGTACCGGCGGGCAATCCGCTTAATGATGCCCTGATCTTCGAGGACTTTCTTTTGTAACTGCGAACAACTCTTTAAAGCCCCCAAGAGCTTGCCTATCTCGTCCTTGCTTAAGGTTTGTTTCAAGCCCGCCAAATATAGCGCTAATAGATACAGAACCACCAACTGCGCAGTATAGGTTTTGGTAGAGGCGACTCCTATTTCAGGGCCTGCGCGGGTATAGATTACACCGCTACATTCGCGCACGAGTGTCGAACCCAGTACATTACAGATAGCCAGGGTAAGAGCATCTTTTTTCTTAGCCTCGCGTACAGCCGCCAGGGTATCGGCAGTCTCGCCTGATTGGCTGATAGCAATCACCAGCGTATCTTTGGTAACCAGAGGATCGCGATAGCGGAATTCACTGGACACATCTACGCTCACAGGGACCTTAACTATTTTTTCTAAGATGTATTTACCACATAAGCCCGCGTGATACGCCGTGCCGCAGGCTATAATAGCGATATTCTTTTTGCTTTTTAACTGCTCTTCGGGTATCTGTAAATCCTCAAAGGCTATTTTACCAGTTCCTTTCTGAATTGCAGCGCTAAGAAGTCCTTTCATAATTTTGGGCTGCTCATTAATTTCTTTAAGCATAAAATGCGCGTATCCCTGCTTCTGAGCCTGGTCAATATCCCAATTAAGGTGTACAGAATCTTTATTAATAGTTTTGCCTTCAAAATCCATTACCCTAAAACCATCCTTGCTCAAGACAACTAGTTCTTTATCCTCTAAAAAAATAACCTCTTTGGTAGCGTCTAAAATCGCGGGCGCATCTGAAGCGAGGAAATTTTCGTTCTTACCCAATCCCACAATCAAGGGGCTGCCTAGCCGCGCGCCAACAAGCTTGCGAGGTTCTCTTTGGGAGACCACAGCAATGGCAAAAGAACCCTCTAATTTCGCTAGCGCCTTCCTTACAGCCTCTTCTAAAGGAACGCTGTTACGATAAAATTTTTCAACCAAATGTACGATTACCTCAGTATCGGTCTGGCTGCTAAATTTATGGCCTTCCTTAATAAGTTCAGTTTTTAATTTGGCGTGGTTTTCGATTATGCCGTTATGCACAAGGGCGATTTCGCCTTTGCAATCGCTGTGGGGATGGGCATTAACCTGATTGGGCGCACCATGGGTTGCCCATCTTGTATGGGCTATGCCGACGCTGCCGGTGAGGGGTTTTTTGTGCAGGAGGTTTTCCAAAGCGCTGATTTTACCCTGAGATTTTCTTACAGAAAGAGCTTCTTTGCCTGATAAAATAAGGGCGATGCCGCTGGAATCATAACCGCGGTACTCCAGCCGCTTCAGGCCATTGAGTAAAATGTTTTGCGCCGGCCTTTCGCCGACATAACCAATTATTCCGCACATAATCGCCTCACCCTGTTAGGGATACAATCAATATTTTTACTACTTATATCTTAAGACCTTTTCTATCGTGGCGATCAGGCTATCCTTGCCTACAGGCTTTGTGACATAATCCACAACCCCCAATTTATACGCCTTGAGCTTATCTTGCTCTTTGTCCAGCGCGGAAACAATGATAATGGGTATTCTCCGCCCCACAGGATCATTATTCAGGATCTCGCAAACCTCTATCCCGCCTATACCTGGCATAAGCAAATCCAGCAATATAATATCCGGCTTAAAAGCGTGGACGTGGAATATAATATCTTTTGCGTTGGATAATGTCATGACATCATATTTATTTGCCTCTTCCAAATTTAATTTTACTATTTTAAGGAGTTCCACTTCATCGTCAACAACCATTACCTTTGTCTTCTCCATACCTATCTCCCCTGTGAGCTTTAATTAGCAGTATCTGGTATCTTTAAAGTAATGATGGCTTTGGTGCCTTGGCCCACTTGGCTTTTAATCTCTATAAGCCCTTTGTGCATAAAAACTATATTCTTTGTAACCGATAACCCCAGGCCTGTTCCTTTACCAGGCTCTTTTGTAGTAAAGAATGGATCGAAAACCTTCTTCAAATTCTCTTCTGAAATACCCGCGCCTGTATCTTCTATTTCTACAACTATAGCTTCTTCTCTAACTTTAAAGTGGTCATCCCTTCTTCTTCCCACTCCATTCTTGGGTTCGCTTAGTTGTGTTAAATAAGAACGCATAATGATTTTTCCGCCTTGAGGCGTTGCTTGAACTGCATTTAACAATATGTTTATAAACACCTGCTCAAGCTTATTCTTATCAATTAAAATTTTAGGTAAATCTTTGCCTAATTCCTTAACCACCTCTATGCCTTCTAATACAGCTCTGTGCCGTACTAAAACTAGAGAGCTTTCTAATATAGAATTTATATCTTCGGGGGTCTTCTGCAAGCTCGTCGCCCGGGAAAAATCAACGAGCGCATTTATAATATTATTGGCTCTCTCAATATTTGACTTTAGCATCTGAAAGGCTTCAGAAACGTGCTCTTGCGCTGAAGGTAATTTTCCTTCTAAATAATCAATCCCCTGTTTTATAATGCTTAAGGGGTTTTTCACCTCGTGCGCTACGCCGCTGGCGAGCTGGCCTAT
>ORJL010038153.1_pt1 | contig 10576 bp, 11 predicted proteins | sample 1779941 | NCBI WGS metagenome assembly ORJL01 (sample SAMEA104232317, study PRJEB22302) | groundwater metagenome | biome: forest; feature: aquifer; material: groundwater | place: USA | collected 2011-08-07 | depth 5.8 m | reverse complement strand
CGCCACGACCGCGGCGGGGATTCCACCGGCAGCCACCGCGGCGCCCGCCGCGGCAGTGATTGACGTTGCAATTCAGGGCTTCGCTTTCGCACCGAAAACCCTGACCGTACCCATCGGGACCACGGTGCGCTGGACCAACAAGGATAGCGCACCGCACACTGCGTCCAGTACCGGGGGTGCTTTCGAATCCGGCAACCTGGCGCAGGGCCAGTCGTTCAGCTTCAAGTTCACCCAGGCCGGGAGCTACGATTACATCTGCGCGTATCACCCCGATATGACGGCGGCCATCGTAGTGCAATAGAGTCTGGACGGTCAGAAGCTCGCTGGACGGCTTAGTCCGTTCTGGAAGGAGGCGCTGCTGCATACCTAACCAGCTGGCCGGGAACGGACCGTCAGGTCGCCATGCCTCGTTCCTTCGCCCAAAGGGCTGCCTGCATCCGAGAGCTGACGCCCAGCTTGCTCAACACGTTGCTAACGTGGAACTCTACGGTCCTCTCGGCTAGAACCAGGGTGTTGGCGATCTGCTTGTTGGTCTTTCCGCTGGCAAGCAACCGAAGTACGTCCAGTTCTCTCTTGGAGAGGTCGGTTGCTTCAAGCTGCTTTTCACGCGCCCAAGCGGCCAGACTGGTTGCCACCTTCCGGCTGAACCACTCCTCTCCTCGTGCAACCGCCTGAATCGCAAATACGATTGTCCCCGGAGCCTCATCTTTCACGAGGTACCCAACCGCGCCGGCCAGCACCATCCCGCGTACGTTCTTCTCATCGTCGTAAGCGCTGAGGGCCAGCACATGCGTGGGCAGGCCGCGCCGACGGATCTCCGCAGCGACCACCGCTCCCTCCATTTCCGGCAAGTGGCAATCGAGCACGGCAACATGCGGTCTCAGTGCTTCGACTTTCTCCAGGGCCTCGCGGCCGTCTGAAGCTTCACCGACTACCACAATGCCCGATGCTTGCTCCAGGAGCACCCTCAGGCCAACGAGCAGGGCAGGATGATCATCCGCCAGCAAGACCCGAATCAAGGTTTCATTCTTAGCGCTGGACATGGACGGAATCATACTCCTCCTCCCCTAGCCGTCGACGAGTTCACGGCAACCCTCCTCGCGGCCTACCATGGGCACAGTCCAGAAACCTAACGCCCGCTCCGCAGCAATGCGTCGAACTCTTCAGAGGCAACTCGTAAGGCGCCGGACCCTCGGGTGAGGCTGAAGTCGTCCCACTGGTTATCTCCCAAAGGTCCGTCCAGATACCATGATAGGGATACGACCTGTGGTTCCCGGTCGATGACTTCGAGGGCGGTCCCCAGCCACCCTCGCGGGTAATTCTGTGCCGGAGGGACGCCATCGTCAGCGGCATAGGTGTTGGCCGACGTGATGTAGGCTGGCGCACCTCGGGTGGAGTCATAGCTGTTGATGATATCCAGCCAGTCCTTGTAGATGCGGAAGCCAACCCGGGCGTTCTGCCAGGCTGCTCGCCTCAGATCCAATCCGGGTTCCTCCGCCCCCACGCGCCCGTTCATCTCGGGCGCCCCGGGCCGCCCCGGGACCTGCATTGCGAAGCCATCCGGCGCCGCCAGAGGAATGCCGGACGCGCTCTTGGCCTTCGTCGCGTCGTCCAGAGCGGCCACAAGCGTGTTCATGTAGTTTAGCCACGGCACATCCACTGCGTAACGCCGCTCCCCGCTCTGGTCCCAGTTCCATGGCCGGACGGGGCCCACCAGCACCCTCACTTGCTGGTTCTCAGATCGAACGGTCTGAACGACGTTGTCGGTGTGGGAAGTCGGCTCCCCGTAGCCGTTGAAAAGGCGGGCGTACCAGCCCGCTGATACGGCACGGTCCCGCGCTAGCGAATTACTGGCGAGGTCATTGAAGCCACTGCCGATGACAAAGCCGTAAACATCTCGCAGACGCTCGTCTCGCGCCAGGCGTCGCACATATCGGAGGTACTCCGTGAGGGCCTGGTAGTCGCTATTTGGCGGCAGTGTCTGGCCGCGATCGTAGTCAACCCGCACCAGCACACGTAGTCCCTTGAGGCTGGCATCATGCACTCGCGAAGCGAGGTCATCTATGCCCCATTGGGGTTCATCGGGTAACCGGGCATACGTCAGCTCCACGTCCCACCCGGTGCGTCCGTGCCAGTCTCGATCGGGATTGGCAAAGACGACGCCTAGCTTGGTTGGAAGGCGGGCCGGGGGCTCCTTTGCAGAGGCAGCGTTCCTTCCGTCGGAACCACCTATTACCATCTGTCCCCGCTTCATGCAGCCGGTATCGCAGTCCCGATAGAAGATTAACTGCAACTCATGTGACTGAGGCAGCGGGGTGTTCCCGCCGGGTGTGAAGGTCCAGTTCCAGGTCCAGGTACCCCCCGGATTCTGGGACCAACCTTCCTTGCTGGCCGTCTTCCCATTCACCGTCAGCAGCACATTGGCCCAGGGCGCCACGTCCGTTACGTGAACGCTCAACTTGCCGTCCGGCCCAGGCGAAACACCGTCCAACCGCATGAGGGGCCACGGCAAAGCCTGGGACTTATCCCCCTGGGTGACGACCAACACCTCCCCGGAAAGAGGCAAGACCCAGTAAGCTGCCACCAGGGCAAGGACTGGGAACAGCGCCACGGAGAGCCAGAGGGTTGACCGTCTTCTGTCCCCTAGCATAGCTCAAATTCCGAGGAACCAGGCATCAGGAATGCGCCTTTGCGGGTTGCAGGACGAACCTGGCCTTAGTCCCGGCGCCCGTCCCTTCCGTGCAGCTCTCGATGTCCAGACGGCAATTGTGACGGCGCAGGATCTCCGTCACCAGGGCCAGGCCAACGCCGCTGCCCTCCACCCCGTGGGGAGCAGCGCGGTAGAAGCGACGGGTGACATGCGGCAGGTGCACGGCTGGAATCCCGGGGCCGGTATCACTTACGGCGCAGTTGACGCCATCGTCCTTCAGATCGAGGGAGACCACCACCCGGCCGCCGGGCCTGGAGTACTTCACCGCGTTATCCATAAGATTGAAGAACACCTGCCGGAGCCGGTCCGTATCTCCCAGCACCAGTGGTATGGGTTCGTCCGCCTCGATGGAAAGACCGATTCTTCGGTCGTTCGCCTGCTCGCTCATCTGGCCCACCAGTTCCTCTACCAGAGGCAGCAGGTCCACCGGCCGCTGCTCGATCTCCGGAGTGGACTGCAGCCGGCCCAGCTCGAGCATGGACTGGACCAGTCGAGCCATTCTCTGCGCCTCTGACTTCAGCAGGCGGGTGGACTGGCCCATGGTTTCCTTCGAAATATCCGGGAGGCCAAGCACTTCCAGGTGCGTCAGCATGGTAGCCAGGGGAGTCCGGAGCTCGTGTGACAGGTCGTTCATCAAGTAGTGAGTGGCTTCGTCCGCCTGCTGATAGGGCGTGTTGTCCAGCAGGAACACCAAATCGCCGGTTCCGAGGGCGGTGACCGACCAACGGACCCAGCGGCCCGGTGGCTCCGTCTCGTTCGAAGGACTGAATCCGGCCAGGGGGATGCGGGCACTGCGATAACGGCCGTAAACACCGTTCCTCTGTCGCACCGTGGCACGGTCTGTGTCCAGGAGCTGTACCCAGGCGGCTTCTGGCAATAGGCGGGACGATGCCTGAAGCCCGAGGAGCTGAACGGCGAAAGGATTGGCGTAGGTGCAGGTGCGGCGTCCTTCCACAATCAGCAATCCGAAAGGCGCTTGCTCCAGTAGCTCGGTTGCTTGCCCGAATAGGGGCCCGGTACCATATCCACCCCTTCTACGGCACAGCCATCGGTCTGCCCATGCGCCAGCCAACACGGCGGCCGTGAGAACGACTGTGACAGCAATGAGTAGCAACCGCAGATCGATGACAAGCATCTGCCTTAGCTCCTACGGTGGCCCGGCTTTCTCCGTGAGTCCCTTGGCTTTGCGCTCCAACTTCGTTTGCGTCGCAGTTTGCCTTTGGCGATCTGGAATCAGATGACCAGGAATCTCGGGGTTTCTTGTCCAGGCTGAAGGCGCTCCAAACGTACCGGCGACCTCGTGAAACGCAATCTATCACAGAGAGTAGATTACGTCAATTGGTCGTGCCCTATCCTGGTCAGACCTTATCCCGGCCGCGTCGAGCGGATGGTGGTCATGCCGTGCTCAAGAAGGACAAGACCCGCAACCTGCGGGTTTCCACAGGCCAAGACTGGGGATTCCCGCAGTGCGCTGCAGTCCTTGCTTATGCTAGGCTTCGTGATGAGGTACCTCAAAGAACGTCTTGGCCCGGCACACGATAGTAAGAATTGCGGGCGCTGCTACCCGTGTGCCATAGAGCGAACAGGTCGAAAAGGAGTAGGCAGCGGTGAAAAAGCGCACCCTTTTGGTTAGTGTGGCCCTGACGGTCGGTATGGCGCTGCTAGTGGCCGGCCTCTTCGGACAACCCCTCTATTCGGCCGTGGACGCGGCGGTAGACAGGCTTTTCCCAGGCCAACACGCGGGCGCCGACAGTCTCTACACGTACACAGTCGAGACAAAGCGTAGTGGAGAGGTGTATGTTCTGGTAAATGTCAACTTCAGAGACGCAGCCACCCGCGAGCGATATTTGCAGGCGAACAGAGCCAAGGCGGAAGCCCTAATTGCGAATGTTAACAGCGCACCCATATCCGTGACGGTTACTTTCGCGAAGCCTGTCCCAATTCCGGAGTTCGAGGCCCTTATCAAAGAAGCCGGGTTTCAGGTGGAACAGTATTCGCTAGAGGCCCGTGATCAGCAAGGGGGACGGGTTAGCTATGGCGCAGTGGCGAAATATTCAAGCGACGGTAAGGTGGTGGACATGGAGCAGCTCAAGGCGGGGCTAGACAAAGTGAACGGCTCGATTAACGGGGCTACGACGCTGGTTGGCAGCGTTCTGGCAACCAAGGAAGGGCTAGGGCTCCTGCTCAGCGACCCGAGGGTGTACATAGCTGACGTGGTGGCAGCCGAGCTGGTGGAACCGGTTTCCAGGGACACCGGAGCGAGCCGGACCAAGATTCACGTTGGCGTCTTCTCACCTTACAGCTTCCTGAGCGAGGGGGTGCGGTGAGCGAAGACCGGGATAGAAGAGAGGAGGTATGCCGTGAAAACAGTTAAGTACGTCATGGCCGCGGTGGTGGCGCTGCTGCTGCTGCAAAACGCAACTCCCGCACTTGCCTGGGAGCCAACTTTCCCCGGGGCTCCGTACGAAGGTTTCACCACGTGGTGGCGGTCGTACGACACACGAATCAACTGGTACGCCTACGGCATGAGGTGGAGCCAGCAAGGCATAAACGCAGCCAAGGGCGACCTTAGTCTCAATCTAGATATGACGGCCGACTGCCGTGACACCTACGCCGATGACGGCGATAAGCTCAACTTCAACCAACGTTGGACCAATCTCCCGTGGCTCTTGTTCCAATTCAAGGATGACTGTGGCAACTCAAGTGTCCACGAGGAAGCTGAGCTCTTCATCGACCCATGGCTTATGCAACCCGACTTTCCTTATTGGTACTGGGTCGAATACCAATCCCAGTTGAACGCCGTGGGTGGGGAGTTGAACCTCACCTATCAGAGGCTTTGGCCCACTCCAACGCATGACTGGCTAGACCAGAAGTCGTACTACCTACCGGCCGGGGCAGGCAGCTACGATGACTTGAATAAGGCAATCTTCTACAAGGGAGGGACGCAGGCCGATCCAGGGACTCACTGGAGGCAAGCCAGCGGTTCGTTTCCCAGGGCCTACGGCGGGAATGTGCAACAGACCAATTACGAAGGCCCGTGGTTCTCAATCGGCTTCTCTGGTAGCTCCATTACCTGGGTCTATACGATGGCCAGCAACCGGGGCAGCGCACAGGTCTTTATCGACGGCCAACCACAGGGAACCGTCAGTCAGTTATCACTTCCCAGTGAGATCCGCTGGCAGGCCGCCAGGACCTGGCAAGTGTCTCCAGGGGAACATTGGTTCAAAGTGGTCGCCAACGGCGACGGATACGTGGACGTCGATCGCATGATCGTGGACGTTCCTGCGGTCGCGGCGGGCTCCCGCTATGACGATTTCAACTCCGCGGTGGGATACATCGGGTCCGGATGGTGGTCCAGCACGGGCTACCCCAGCGCATACAACTCGAGCCTGCATTGGACCTGCCACGATTCCTCAGAGGACAATGATGGGGCGTACATGTTCTTCACGGGCAGCCGCATAGGCTATATCTACACGAAGATATACAACCGTGGCATAGTCAACGTCACTATCGACGGTCAGATCAAAGGGGACGTGGACCTTTATGATCCCAACCTCTTATGGCAGCAGGAGACGACCTGGGATGTAGGCTCCGGCATCCACAACATACAGGTGACCTGCACCTGGGCTAAGAATGGCTCGTCACAAGGGTACCAGGTGGACCTGGACGCCTTCCGGGTGTCGAACTAGGCATGGTGGTGATGCTGCCCCCTGCCACCACAAGCCTTTCTTCCTGTAGTAAGGGTTAGCTGTCCGGAAACGGCGGCGGGGCTAAGTTGGTCGTGTGAGATTGTTGGGTATGGTAGCCAACTCATGCAGCTTCTCCTTGGAGTGCATGAGTTGGCTGCTTCCCCAAGCTAAGGACGGGGGGCTCAAGGGATTGGCGGATCGAGGAAGATCGGTTCATGGCTATACCCGCTGCAGGCTGTGCCGACGCGATCGGAGAAACCAAGCGTTGTGCTACCCGTGGGCCACTCAGCGAATTGGTCATAACGAGTAGGCAGTGAACAACAAACGTATGCGCTTGGCGGGTGCGGCCCTCGCCGTCAGTCTTGGCGTGGTCATCGTGCTGGCCGGCCTCTTGTCGCAGCCCCTTTACCCCGCCGTGCACATTCAAGGGAGCTCGAGTCCTGATGTGCAGGTGGAGCAGGACGGGGGGCCTGTCCCCGATTTTCGGATGGACCGTGATAATCTCTACAGGTATTCTATCGACAGAAAGCGGAGCGGGGAAGTGTACGTGCTGGTGGATACGAACTTCAACGATATGGCAGTACGCCAGGGCTATTTGCTTGCAAATAGCGCCAGGGCGGAAGCCTTGCTCCGCCAGGCCGGCCGGCCAGTGCCCGTTACGGTAAGCTTCGCCAGGCCCCTCCCCGTTCCCGACTTCGAAGCTCTCGTCAAGGCGACCGGTTTCCAGGCGGACAACTATGTGCTCCAAGCCCGTGACCTGGAAGGACGGCTGTGGCGGCATGGCGCACGTGCAAAGCCGTTGAAGGACGGCAATGTGGTAGATATGGAGCAGATCGAGGGTTCCTTCGACGGCGTGGTAGCCCTAGATGGGAACGTTCCCGCGACGAGGGAGGGGCTCGGTCGCCTCCTTGAAGATCCGCGGGTATTCCTGGCTGACGTGGTGGCAAATGAGGTGGCGGAACTGGTTTCGAAAGAGACTGGAGTGAGCCCAGCCAAGATTCATGTTCAGGTGTTTCCAGCTTACTCCGTCATGGGAGGAGCGCGGTGAGCGAGAGGCGTATCGAGAACACAGCGTCGCATGCCTTGAAATCGACTGGGATGGCCGTTGCAACACCGGGAATGCTGCTTCTGTTCGCCGGCTCAGCGCCAGCCTTCGCCTGGTCACCCGGTTTACCGGCAGCGCTCCGGTTCTGCTACCCAGCGATCTTGTAGGAAAGAGCAGGTGGTAAACAGCAAGCGTACGCTCTTGGCGAGTACGGTCCTGGGCTTTGGCTGGTCCTCATGCTTGCCGGTATCCTGCTGAATCTCGCGAAACAACCAAGAGCGAGCCTCTGGGCGACCGACAGGAGATCGTGAGTTTCCAGCCCGTCTGCAGGCTGCGGATGGCCCTGCGTTAAGGGATCTTTTGGACGTATATGGTGACTAAGGGGCTTGGTCGAGTGTTAAAGGGGAATAAGCTACTTGCGAGTGCATCTTTTTGGGTCGCGGCCGCGACCGTTGTTGTCTATGGGATCTTGCACGTGCTCCTGCTGGCGGGGCTTGTTACCTTCGGCCAGCGTGCGGGCGGGTATCCTCTCCAGGCGCTGGCCGTAGCGGCGTATGGATTGGCCGCCATCGCAAGCCTGGCAGCGGCCGCCTGGCTCAGCGCCCGTGCCCGTGTCCCGTCAGGGCGTTTGCTGCCCCTGGGTTTCGCCAGCGCCCCTCCTGGTGAGGTTCCTCGCTGGCGCGATCTTCTCCACCGAGTTGTTTCTCGACCTTGGGATGCGTGTTTGGCGCTATGCCATACGGCAGGACACCGGGAAACGGTAGGTTAGCACGCATATGTCGCGCGGCTTACGAACGGCAACGATCACAGCCGGTATCGGTATTTTGGCCATCGTTCTGATTGTCGCTACGCTCTTCGCGAGCTACTATCCCTCGCTGAGACCGTACATCCAAGAGGACGGTCTTCTCTATGCCATCGAGAACGGTTATTGTTATGATCCCAAGAACCCAGGGTTGATAGCCAGGGATTGGCTCGGTGTCAGGCCCGAGCAGTCTCTAGACCTCCTAATCCGACAGTTCATTGACGCGTATGGGGTATACCATCCTAGTCTATCCTTCTACAAGGGAACGCTACAGGGGGACATGCGCCGGCCAGAGAGGTGGGAGTTCATCCACGTTTGTGTGATCGGCAGCGAGTTATCGACTCGATCCAATATTACCACTATTCTCTATTTCGATGATGGCCCTTCCAGGTCTGTGGTGTTGGGGATGGGGACGGAGTCGGGCAGTAAGTGGAATAAGCTCAGTGTGCAACACCTGTACTGGTCATTACCCCAGTCTCGGGCTTTCTACGAGTTGAATCCCAAGTACGGGAGAAACGCATTCTATCGGGACTGAGTTCCCGGAGGGAGTTGTGCCCTGCGGGTTTCCACAGGCCAAGACTGGGGATTCCCACAGTGCGACGCAGTCCTTGCTTGTGATAGGCTTCGTGATGAGGTACCTCTGCAATTCCCGTTTCGAGCATGCGATGTCCACTGCATGCCTGGCCTGTCCGTCTTGACCACTGATTTACTCGAAAGGAGTAGTCAGTGATAAGGAAGTGCCACCTCTTGGTTGGCTTGGTTGTAGTATTCGGAGCGGCCTTTGTCTTGGCCGGCCTCTTCGGACAACCCCTCTTCTCAGCCGTGGAGGCTGCGGTTGTCGGGCTGCTCCCAGGCCAGAAAGCGGGTCCCGACAACCTCTACACCTACACAATCGAGACAAAGCGTAGTGGCGAGGTCTATGTGTTGGTTAACGTAGACTTCAGAAATGTAACGACACGCGTGCGGTATCTGCAAGCAAACCAGGAGAAAGCAGAAGCCATGATCCTCAAGGGGGGACCGCCCGTACAGGCTACCGTTGCATTCGCTAAACCCATACCGATTGCGGACTTCGAGGCCTTGGTGAAATCAACCGGCTTCGTGGCGGACAATTACGTGCTGGAAATCCGAGACCAGCAGGGAAAACCGGCATGGAACGGGGGGAGGGCAAAGTCATCCAACGATGGAACGGTTGTGGATCTCGAGTTGGCACGACCAGGTCTGGAGAAACTCCAAGCCTCGATTGACGGGGCAGTAATTCTAGTTGGCAGTGTACCGCCGACGAAGGACGGACTTGGTCGGCTCCTCAAGGATCCGCGCGTTTTTCTGGCGGACGTAGTGGCTACAGAGGTGTTAGAACGGGTTTCCCGAGATACCGGTGCTGCTCGAGAGAAGATCCGGGTTGACGTCCTCCCGGCTTACTCGTTCATCAGGGGGGGGACACAGTGAGCGAGCGATCTGTTGTTGTCGAGGGACGGGGGTTGATAGCCGTGGCCATCGGGAAACACCTGGTTTGATACCTACATCCTGGTTCTGCTTGTGCCCGTCACAACGCCGATCCCATTGCATCGGCTCTTGTCATTCCAGTTTGGCTCGCGTCGGGTTTGTTCAGACTGAACAGGAGCTTCTTCGCGGTTGAATCATACGCCTCTCTCCGGTACAATCGGGAAGTATGGCTTTGGAGATCGGGGGTTTAGGGGGCCTGGGCTGGAATAGGCCGGCCAACAGCAGACGCCTGTTGGAGACGCTGCTGATTACTCTGGCAGTCGTGGCCGCGCTGGGTGGGGGCGTGCTCACGGCCGCCATCCATCCCGCCGCAGGGGTGGCGGTGCTCATTGGCCTGATGTTGGCCGTGGGCATTCTGGTGAACGTCCGGCTGGGGCTGATGTCCTTCATCCTGGTGGCGACCCTCTTCCCCTTTGCGGTCATTCCCGTCCCCCTTCTGGGCGCCTTCAAGCTGACTTTCCTGGACGCCTCTCTCACCGGCCTCTTGCTGGCCTGGGTGTTCCGGTTCCTGGGGAAACCGGCGACAGGGTTGGTGCGTACCCCGTTGGACCCTTTGATCCTCGTCTTTGTGGGCCTGGCCCTGGTCTGCTTTACCATGGGGGTGCTTTCCGTAACTGCTGAGGCCGCTCGCTTCTTCCTCAAGACCCTTAACAGTATCCTGTTCTTCTTCTCGGTGACCAACGTTATCCGGGAGCGAAGACATCTCGACTCGGCGCTGCGCGTCTTGATGTTGGGGGCATTCTTCGCCTCCGTCTTCGCCCTGGCGCTCTATTTCATACCTGCAGATATGGCGAACCGGCTGCTCAACTATCTGGTCCCGCTGGGCT
>ORJL010425510.1_pt1 | contig 10577 bp, 11 predicted proteins | sample 1779941 | NCBI WGS metagenome assembly ORJL01 (sample SAMEA104232317, study PRJEB22302) | groundwater metagenome | biome: forest; feature: aquifer; material: groundwater | place: USA | collected 2011-08-07 | depth 5.8 m | reverse complement strand
CGATCCCGACCGGCGTGAAGATCTTCAACTGGCTCGCGACGCTGTGGGGCGGCTCGATCCGCGGATCGACGGCGATGCACTTCGCCATCGGACTCATCGCGACGTTCACGATCGGCGGTCTCAGCGGCGTCATGCACGCCTCGCCGCCCGTCGATCTCCAGCAGACCGACACGTACTTCGTCGTCGCGCACTTCCACTACGTGCTGATCGGCGGCAGCCTCCTCGGTCTCTTCGCCGGCGCGTACTACTGGTGGCCGAAGATCACGGGGCGCCTCCTCGACGAGTCGCTCGGCCGCGTGAACTTCTGGGTGTTCTTCGTGGGCTTCAACCTCACGTTCTTCCCGCAGCACTATCTCGGCGCCATCGGCATGCCTCGGCGCATCTACACGTACCAGCCGGGCATGGGGTGGGAGTTCTGGAACCTCGTGTCGACCATCGGCGCCTTCGGCATCGCGGTCGGCGTGCTCGTGTTCATGGTCAACGCGGCGCGCAGCCTGTGGCGCGGCACGCCGGCGCCCGCGGATCCCTGGGACGGCCGGACGCTCGAGTGGCGGATTCCGTCGCCGCCACCGGTGCACAACTTCGACGAGATCCCGCCGGTGTACAGCCGCGACACGTTCTGGCGGGAAAAGTACGGCCGCATCGGCGCCGCGACGCCCGGCGGTCCCGCCCCGACGGTGGCGCCCGCGGCGCACGAGCACGGCATCCACCTGCCGTCGCCGTCGTACTGGCCGATCGTCTCCGCGGCCGGCATGGCCATCGGCGCCGCCGGCGCGCTGATCCACCTCGGCGTCGTCATCGCCGGCGGCGTGATCGCCGTCGTCGGTCTCTTCGCGATCGCGCTCGAGCACCATCGCAATCCCGCGCACGAGCACCAGACCGGCGCCCTCGGCATCGATCACCGCAAGCTCGCGATGTGGGTGTTCCTCGGCTCCGAGTGCCTCTTCTTCGGCACGCTCATCTCCGTGTACCTCGCCTACCGCGGCCGGAGCGTCGCCGGACCGACGCCGGACGAGATCCTGAACATCCCGATCACGACGATCTCGAGCTTCGATCTCCTGATGTCGAGCCTGCTGATGGTCCTGGCCCTCGCGGCGGTGCAGCGCGGCGACCGCCGTCAGGCCCGGCTGTGGCTCTTCGGGACGGCGTTCTTCGGGCTGATCTTCCTCGGCTTCCAGGTCTACGAGTTCGCCTCGTTCGTGCACGAGGGCCTGACGCTCCAGACGAGCCTGTTCGGCTCGACGTTCTTCGTGGCCACCGGCTTCCACGGCGCGCACGTGACGATCGGGGTGGCGTGGCTCCTGACGCTGTGGATCCTCGACATGCGCGGGCGTCTCGACGTGCGCGACTCGGTGAAGGTCGAGGTCGCGGGACTGTACTGGCACTTCGTCGACGTGGTGTGGATCGTGATCTTCACCGTGGTGTACCTGATCCCATGACCGACCAGCACACGACGCCTCCGCCTCACGGCGCGCACGGCAGCCCGGCGCACGCCGGGCACGGCGAGCCGCACGCCGACCACGCGAGCGTCTCGACCTACGTCAAGGTCGCGCTGATCCTGTCGGTGGTGACGGCGCTCGAGGTCGGCGTCATCTACGTTCGCGCGCTCGCGCCGATCATCGTCCCGCTGCTGCTCGGCATGGCCGCCGCGAAGTTCATGCTCGTCGCCATGTTCTTCATGCACCTGCGGTACGACGCGCGAGCGCTCACGACCGTATTCGTCGGGCCGCTGCTCATCGCGCTCGCGCTCGGCGTGTCGCTGATGACGCTGGCCGGCGCCTTCCTCGTGTTCGGCCGCTGACGCGGCCATGGCCCATCCGGCAGCCGGATCGTTGTCCTGGACGACGGGCTCGGTGCACCCGGAGATCGTTCTCGGGGTCGCCGCGCTCGGCGTCGCGTGGATGGGCGCCTTCATCGTGCGCCGGGAGCCCGTGCCGCGCGCGCGCGCCGCGTTCTTCTTCGGCGGGCTCGCGACCTTCCTGGTCGCACTGAACGGCCCGCTGCACGACGCCGCCGAGCACTATCTCTTCAGCGCGCACATGGTGCAGCACCTGCTCCTGACGCTGGTCGCTCCGCCGTGTCTGCTCGCGGGAATGCCGAGCTGGATGGGCGACGCGCTCGTGGGACGCGGCCGCCGCGGCCGGGTCGTGCGCGCGCTGACGCGCCCCGTGCCGTCGCTCGCGCTCTACACCGCCGCGCTCGCGATCTGGCACTTCCCCGCGCCATACGACGCGGCGCTCGAAACGCCGGCGTGGCACATCGCCGAGCACGCCTCGCTCGTGCTCACCGCGACGCTCGCCTGGTGGCCCGTGCTCGGCCCGTCGACCATCGCGCCGCCCGTGCACTTCGGCGCGCAGATTCTCCATCTCTTCGTGTTCGGCATGCCGATGACGATCGTGGCCGCGCTCGTCACCGGCGCCGACGCGCCGCTCTACGACTTCTACACGCGGGCGCCGCGCATCACGCGCCTCGATCCGCTGCAGGACCAGCGCATCGGCGGTCTCATCATGTGGGTCCCGGCCGGCATCATCCCGCTGGTCGCGTTCACCGCCGTGTTCTTCCGGTGGGTCGCCGCCGAGCGCGAGGAGGCTGACGAACCGGCGCCCCATCGCTGATCACCGGGATACCCAATCGTGCCCGTCGCCGTGCAGCGCATTGCGGACAAGCGGTTCGTGAGCCCGGTGTGCCGTGGCATTCACCTTGCACTCACCCCTTGCCGATCGCGGGCGTCGGTCGCGCCCGCCGCAGAACGGATTCGGAAAGGGAAGGCCATGGAGATGACCGGGAACGTGAAAGTACAGTTCATGCCGGTGGGTCGTAATCGCCGCGAGTGGATGTGGAAGGCTCGTGACGAGAGCAACACGATCACCATCTCCGGCCAGCGTTTCGATTCGCTGGGCGACGCCGTTCGTGACGCCCGCACGCAGATGGACGTCGTGCGCGACGACGAGGACGGCGACGACGGTCCGTACGTCGCCTAGCGACGACGCCCGCTCACGCGACGACCGTATCGCCTGACGCGCGTCCCGGCCCCCTCCGTGGCGCGCGTCCTTTTTTCAAAGTGACCCTGCTGATCTTTCACTTCGTTGCACACCCGGGCCTTTCCGGAACCGGCCGGCCGGGCCTCTCTGTTATAGTGGCTCCCGTTGTCATGACGGCTCTCGCATGAACATCTGCGTCGTCGGCACCGGCTATGTGGGCCTCGTCACCGGCGCCGTCTTCGCCGACCTCGGAAACGACGTCGTGTGCGTCGACAACGTGGCGGAGAAGGTGGCGTCGCTCCGGGCCGGGCAGATGCCCATCTACGAGCCCGGGCTCGAAGAAATGGTCGTCCGGAACCTCGCCGACGGCCGCCTCGTCTTCACCACCGACCTGTGCGACGCCGTCCGGCGCTCCGTGATCGTGTTCATCACCGTGGGCACGCCGCCCAAGGACGACGGCCAGGCCGACCTGTCGGCCGTGGAATCCGTGGCGCGCGAGATCGCGGCGGCGATGGAGCGCTACACCGTCATCGTGAACAAGTCGACCGTGCCGGTCGGCACCGGCGACTTGGTGCGCGAGGTCATCGAGCGCCACCAGCCGCGCCCGGTCGCGTTCGACGTGGTGTCGAATCCCGAGTTCCTGCGCGAGGGCTCGGCCATCGAGGACACGCTCCGCCCGGACCGCATCGTCATCGGCGCACCCACGCAGCAGGTCGCGATGTCGCTGCTGGAGCTCTACGCGCCGCTCGAGCGGCCGATGATCATCACCGACGTGCCGTCGGCGGAGATGATCAAGTACGCGTCCAACGCCTTCCTCGCCATGAAGATCTCGTTCATCAACGCGATCGCGAACATGTGCGAGCTGGCGGGCGCCGACGTGTCGAACGTGGCGAAGGGCATGGGCCTCGACGCGCGCATCGGCCCGGCGTTCCTGAACGCCGGGCTCGGCTACGGCGGCAGCTGCTTTCCCAAGGACCCCGACTCGCTGATCCACCCGGCGGCCTCGCTCGGGTACGACTTCACCATGCTGCGGGCCGTCGTCGACATCAACCGCGAGCGCGCCCGGCACCTCGTCGCGATGGCGGAAAAGGCGCTGGCCCCGTTCGACGACAAGGTCGTCGCGGTGCTCGGGCTCGCCTTCAAGCCGAACACCGACGACATGCGCGAGGCGAAGAGCGTCGAGGTCGTCACCCAGCTGCTCGACGCCGGCGCCTCCGTGCGCGCGTACGATCCGGTCGCCATGGTGAACGCCGCGAAGGTGCTGCCGCCGGCCGTGGAGTACTGCAACTCCGCGTACGACGCCGCGGCGGGCGCCGACGCGGTCATCCTGGTGACCGAGTGGAACGAGTTCAAGTTCCTGAACCTCGAGCGGCTGCGGGGATTGATGCGGCGGCCCGTCCTCGTCGACGGGCGCAACATCTGGCAGCCCGACCGGATGCGCCGGCTCGGGTTCGAGTACTACTCCATCGGCCGGAAGCCCACGCTGCCGTCGTAGCCGCCACGCCACCATCCGGGCCTGACTGATGCGCGTCCTCGTCACCGGCGCCGCCGGCTTCATCGGCTCCCACCTCTGCGAATTCCTGCTCGAGCAGGGATGTGAAGTCGTCGGGATGGACAACTTCATCACCGGGTCGCCCGACAACATGGCCGGCTTCGCCGCGCGTCCGGGGTTCACGTTCGTGCTGCGCAACGTGACGGAGTACATCGCCGTCGACGGGCCGGTCGACTGCGTGCTGCACCTGGCGAGCCCGGCGTCGCCGCGCGACTACCTGGAGCTGCCCATCCAGACGCTCAAGGTCGGCGCCCTCGGGACGCACAACGCGCTCGGGCTGGCGAAGGCCAAGGGCGCGCGGTTCCTCCTCGCGTCGACGTCCGAGGTGTACGGCGACCCGCTCGTGCACCCGCAGCGGGAAGACTACTGGGGCAACGTGAATCCGATCGGCCCGCGCGGGGTGTACGACGAAGCGAAGCGCTTCGCCGAAGCGATCACGATGGCGTATCACCGGTTCCACGGCCTGAGCACGCGGATCGTGCGGATCTTCAACACGTATGGACCGCGGATGCGGCTGAACGACGGGCGCGCCATCCCCACGTTCGTCACGCAGGCGCTGACCGGCGCGCCGCTCACGATCTACGGCGACGGCTCGCAGACGCGCTCGTTCCAGTACGTGTCCGACCTGATCGACGGCATCTGGCGGCTCGTGCAGTCGAACGTGACCGACCCCGTGAACATCGGCAACCCGCAGGAGATGACGCTGCTGCAGCTCGCGGAGCGCATCGTCGCGCTCGCCGGCACGAAGAACGACATGGTGTACCGCCCGCTGCCACAGGACGACCCGCGCGTGCGGCAGCCCGACATCACCCGCGCGCGCACGCTCCTCGGCTGGGAGCCGCGCGTCACGACGGACGTCGGCCTGCGGCTGACGATCGACTGGTACCGGAAGAGGCTGGGCGGATGACCGCGATGCGCGAGGCCGAGGAGCGACACGACGTCGTCGGGGCGCTCCGCACGTCGGGGGGTGTGGGGGGCCATATCGGGGTCCCCCACCTCGGCGGATGAGGGTCGTCGTCACGGGTGGTGCGGGGTTCATCGGCTCGCACGTCGTGGACGGGCTAATTGCGGGCGGACACTCGGTGGCCGCCGTCGACAACCTCAGCACCGGCCACGCCGGGCTCGTGAATCCGAAGGCGCGCCTGCACGTCTGCGACCTGCGCAGCGCGCGCCTCGAGCGCGTCTTCGCCGACGAGCGGCCCGACGCGATCGTCCATCTCGCAGCACAAGCCGCCGTGCCGCGGTCCGTCACCGATCCGCTCTACGACGCGAGCGTCAACGTCCTCGGCACGATCGCGCTCCTCGTGGCCGCCCAGCGGGTCGGCGTGAAGCGCGTCGTGTACACGTCGACGGGCGGCGCCGCGTACGGCGACACCGACGTGCTGCCGACGCCGGAAGATCACCCGACCCGGCCCGCGTCGCCGTACGGCGTTTCGAAGGTCGCCGCCGAGCGCTATCTCGACTGCTGGTCCGCGCTGGCCGGCATTCCGGCGCTGACGCTGCGGCTCGCGAACATCTACGGTCCGCGGCAGAACCCGCTCGGGGAAGCGGGCGTCATCGCGATCTTCGCGCACCGGCTCGTCCGCGGTGACGAGTGCCTCGTCAACGGCGACGGCGGCCAGACGCGTGATTACGTCTTCGTCGGCGACGTGGCCGACGCGGCCGCGCGCGCGCTCGACACGCCGCAGGTCACCGGCGTCGTGAACGTCGCGACGGGCGTCGAGACGACGGTGAACGAGCTGCACGAGCGGCTCGCGCGCCACGCGGGTACCGACCGCCCGGCGCGCCATGGCCCGGCGAAGCCGGGCGAGCAGCGGCGCAGCGTGCTCGACGCGCGGCGCGCGCGACAGGTCCTCGGCTGGACGCCGCAGGTCGCGCTGGACGAAGGCCTCGCCCGAACGTTCGCGTATTTCAAGACGTCGGAGGAACGAACGCGATGATCGACGAAGAGCTCAAGGCCATCCTCGTGTGCCCGGCGTGCAAGGGCGACCTGCTGTTCGAGGAGACGCGCATCATCTGCCCGGCCTGCAAGAAGGCGTACCCGATCCGCGACGGGATTCCCGTCATGCTGATCAACGAAGCGGAGCCGTGGACGCCGCCCAGGCCGTAATCCTCGCCGGCGGCCAGGGCACGCGGCTTCGGCCGCTGACGTACACGCGCCCGAAGCCCGTCGTTCCGTTTCTCAACCAGCCGTTCCTCGCGTACCAGCTCACCCTCCTGCGCGATCACGGCGTGCGCGACGTGATCCTGTCGTGCTCGTACCGCGTCGACGACGTGCGCGCGGCGCTCGGTGACGGCCGCGCGTTCGGCACGCGGCTGCGCTACGTGGTCGAGGACGAGCCGCTCGGCACGGGCGGCGGCGTCCGCAACGCCGCCGACCTCGCGCGCGGGACGGTGTTCGTGCTGAACGGCGACGTGCTCACCGACGCCGACCTCGGCGCGATGCGGCGCTTTCACGACGCGCACGGCTCGCGGACGACGATCTACCTCACGCCGGTTGACAATCCGCGGGCGTACGGACTCGTGGAGACACATCCGGACGGGCGCCTCCAGCGCTTTCGGGAAAAGCCGGGCCCCGACGAAGCGCTGACGACGAACATGATCAACGCCGGCGTGTATCTCATCGACGCCGCCCTGCTCGCGCGCATCCCCACCGATCGCCCCGTCTCGATCGAGCGGGAGTTCTTTCCCGCCGTGATCGCGGACGGCATTCCCGCCTTCGGATGGCATGCGCCCGCGTACTGGCGCGACATCGGGAGCCCGGCGGCGTATCTCGCCGGTCAGCTCGATCTGCTGGAAGGCCGCGCGCGCACGACGCTCCGTCCGGGTGGCGCCGCATCGGACGGCAACACCATCGGCGACGGCGCGTCGATCGACGCCACCGCCACGATCGTCGCGCCGTGCGTGATCGGCGCGCGCGCCACGCTCGCCGCGGGCAGCCGCGTCGGACCGCTCGCGGTCCTCGGTGACGGCGTGGCGGTCGGCCGGAGCGCGCGGATCGAGCGGTCCGTCGTGTGGGAACGCGTCGAGATCGGCGCGGACGCGGCGCTCGACGGGTCGGTCATCGGGTCGGACAGCCGTATCGGGACCGGCGCGCGGCTCGCGAGCGGCACGGTGCTCGAGTCAGGCGCCGTCGTCGCGCCGAACACGTCGCTGCCCGCCGCCGTGTGACCGCGTTCACGAGCGGCGCTGCCCCGGGGCGCCGCGACGCCGCATGCTAGACTTGGCCAGATGGCCCTCGCTCTCAATCTCAATCGGAATTTCTCCATCGTCGCGCACATCGATCACGGCAAGTCGACGCTGGCCGACCGGCTGTTGTCGCTCACGGGCACGATGGACGCGAAGAAAGCCGTCGATCAGGTGCTCGACTCGATGGACCTCGAGCGCGAGCGCGGCATCACGATCAAGGCGCACACCGTGCGTCTGCTCTACCGCGCGCGCGACGGCAAGGAGTACACGCTCAACCTGATCGACACGCCGGGTCACGTCGACTTCTCCTACGAGGTGTCGCGGGCGCTCGCGGCGTGCGAAGGCGCGATCCTCATCGTCGACGCGGCGCAGGGCATCGAGGCGCAGACGCTCGCGAACTTCTACCTCGCCCGCGACGCGGGGCTGACGATCATCCCCGTCATCAACAAGATCGACCTGCCGGCCGCCGATCTCGAAGGCACGCGCGAGCAGATCACCGAGACGCTCGAGCTCGACGGCCACGAGGCGCTCGCGATCTCCGCGAAGCACGGCACCGGCGTGCCGGACGTGCTCGAAGCGATCGTGGAGCGCGTGCCGCCGCCGTCGGGTGATCCCGACGCGCCGCTGAAGGCGCTCGTGTTCGACTCGTACTACGACACCTACCAAGGCGTCGTCGTCTACGTCCGGCTCATCGACGGCCGCGTGCGCGCCGGGACCCGGATGCTGCTGATGTCGAACGGCCGCAGCTACGAGGTGCAGCAGGTCGGCGTCCTGACGCCGGGCCTCACGCCGGTCGAGGAGCTGTCGGCCGGCCAGGTCGGGTACGTGACCGCGTCCATCAAGAAGGTCGGCGACGCGAAGGTCGGTGAAACGATCACCGACGCGCTCCGCCCGGCCGACGAGATGATTCCCGGCTACCGCGACGCGAAGCCGATGGTCTTCGCCGGTCTCTACCCGATCGAGGACACGGACTACGAAGCGCTCCGCGACGCGCTCGAGAAGCTGCGGCTGAACGACCCCGCGTTCACGTTCGAGCCGGAGACGTCGCTGGCCCTCGGCTACGGCTTCCGGTGCGGGTTCCTCGGCATGCTGCACATGGAGATCGTGCAGGAGCGGCTCGAGCGCCACTACGACCTGTCGCTCATCGTCACGGCGCCGAGCGTGCGCTACCGCCTGCTGACGACGGCGGGCGAGCTGCTCGAGGTCGACAACCCCGCGAAGCTGCCGACGCCCGACAAGATCGAGGAGATGGAAGAGCCGTACGTCCGCTCGTCGATCTTCGTGCCGACGGAGTTCATGACGGCGATCTACAAGCTCGCGCAGGACAAGCGCGGCGTGCACAAGACGCTCGAGTACCTCGGCAGGCGCGTCCACATCCAGTTCGAGTTCCCGCTCGCCGAGATCGTGATCGACTTCTACGACAAGCTGAAGTCGATCTCGAAGGGTTACGCGTCGTTCGACTACGAGTTCGCGGACTTTCGCTCGTCGGACCTGGTCAAGCTGGACATCCTCCTCAACGGCGACCCCGTCGACGCGCTCAGCATCATCGTCCACCGCGACAAGGCGTACGAGAAAGGCAAGGCGCTCGTCGAGAAGCTGCGCGCCGTGATCCCGCGCCAGCTGTACGAGGTCGCGATCCAGGCGGCGATCGGCAGCCGCGTCATCGCCCGCGAGACCGTGAAGGCGATGGGCAAGAACGTCACCGCCAAGTGCTACGGCGGTGACATCACGCGGAAGCGGAAGCTGCTCGAGCGGCAGAAGGAAGGCAAGAAGCGGATGAAGCAGGTCGGGAAAGTCGAGGTCCCGCAGGAAGCCTTCCTGTCGGTGCTGAAGAGTTGAGCGGAGACGAGCCGAAAGTGGACGTCGACACGCAGAAGGCGCCGGTGGCGGTCGAGCCCGCGACCACCGAAGCCGCGGAGCGCCGCCCGAAGCGCAAGTCGCTCATCCGCGAATACGCGGAAGCGATCGCGATCGCGATCCTCCTCGCGCTGGTCATCCGGACGCTCATCGTCCAGGCCTTCACGATCCCGTCCGGCTCGATGATGGACACGCTGCTGGTCGGCGACTACATCCTGGTCAACAAGTTCCTGTACGGCGCCGAGATCCCGCTCACCGACGTGCGGCTGCCGGGACTGCGCCAGCCCGCACGCGGCGACATCATCGTCTTCAAGTACCCGCAGGACGAAAAGCGCGACTTCATCAAGCGCATCGTCGGCACGCCGGGCGACACCGTGCAGATGCGCGGCTATCAGGTGCTCGTGAACGGCCGGCCCATTCCCGAGGCGTACGTGAAGCAGGCGGACGGCGTGATGCCGCCCGCGGCACAGCCGGGCTACTGTCCGTACGCGTACGGCTGCGACGCCACCAAGGTGCCGGCGGACTCGTACTTCGTCATGGGCGACAACCGCGACAACTCCCAGGACTCGCGCTACTGGGGGTTCGTGAAGCGGGACAAGATCAAGGGAAAAGCGTTCCTCATCTACTGGTCCTGGGATGGCGATCGCCACTGGCTGCGCTGGTGGCGTCTCGGGAAGTACATCCCTTAGCGGTTGCGCATTCGGCGGGCCGGGTGGGGGGAGGGTTCTCCGACCACGGCCGGCTGTATCGACGTCACGCTCTCAGCCGTTCCCACTCTGGTCCGCCTTCCGCTCTCTACGGTTCATGGGAACGGGTCGAGAGCACCCTCCCCCCCCCCGGCCCACCGATACGGAACGCGTAGGATGTGCTTCAGGGATGCCCCCGAGCAGCCGTGGCGATAGTCAGACGGACCCGTCGACGGGATTGATGGGCATCGACGTATGCTCGCCCGGCCGGCGGCGAGGGGGATGGGGAGCGGGGGTCGCGGGCCCCACGGG
>ORJL011869308.1_pt1 | contig 10578 bp, 9 predicted proteins | sample 1779941 | NCBI WGS metagenome assembly ORJL01 (sample SAMEA104232317, study PRJEB22302) | groundwater metagenome | biome: forest; feature: aquifer; material: groundwater | place: USA | collected 2011-08-07 | depth 5.8 m | reverse complement strand
TTCAAGATCTAAAAAATCTTGTACGTTCAAATCTACAAGATATTCGGCGGATAATTTTCGATCTACGACCAATGGCCCTAGACGATTTAGGAATAGTACAAGCTATCACTCAATATGTAGATAATTTTCAATTATCTTATAGTATTCAGTGTGAGCTTCACATTGAAGGATCAGAAAGGCGACTTCCGCAGGTCATTGAAATAGCCTTATTTCGGCTTCTACAAGAAGGGTTGACTAATGTTGCAAAACACTCTATGTCCAAACGGGCTGTTGTAGTTTTCCAATTTCAAGAGCAATCAACTTCTGCCAAAGTAACCGATTTTGGAAAAGGGTTTAATGTTGAAAACTCTTTAGAGTCGCCTGGGGAACATTTTGGGCTTATCGGTATGCGTGAAAGGGTTGAAATGTTTTCAGGATTTTTTTTCATCCATTCCTCCCCAGGAAAAGGTACAACTATTGATTTTACTATTCCTTATAGTTAGGAGGAAGGAGATTCTATATGATTCGACTTGTGATTGCCGATGATCATCCACTTTTAAGAGAAGGGTTACGTCGTATTATCGAATTCGAAGAAGGTATCGAAGTTATAGCTGAAGTTGGAGACGGTCAAGGCGCAATAAACGCCATGCGTAGTTTGACATTCAATATTCTACTCATGGATTTGAATATGCCAGGTGTTAATGGCTTAGAGGCCTGCAAAGTTATTCGACGTGAACGTCCAGACATTGGGATTATTGTTTTAACAATCGATGATTCCGACGACAAAGTCTTTCAAGTCTTACAACTTGGAGTTGCTGGGTATTTATTAAAAGATGTAGATCCAAAAACTTTAATTGAGTCTATCCGTAAAGTACATAACGGAGAACCTATTTTATCACCGATTGTAACAGGTAAACTTATAGGACATTTATCACGATCTAATATTCCTAAGGAAACCTACGGTTTAAGTAGCCGGGAGATGGATATCCTTATGTATGTTTCACGAGGAGCTTCCAACCGTGAAATCGGTCAATCCTTATTTATAAGTGAAAAAACGGTTAAAAATCACCTTTCTAGTATTTTCCGTAAGTTAGAGGTTGAAGATCGAACTCAGGCTGCTCTAAAGGCTATTAAACTTCATCTTGTATTTTTAGAATAAATTAAAAAATAATTTTCTTACTCCCAAAATTTTTAATGAAGTTTATAACTAATACAAAACAAAAAACGATTTACGATTTATATTTTATAAATGTAGGAGGCCAAATCCGAATGAAAATCAACTTTTTAGGTGCTGCGCAGGTGGTAACAGGTTCTTCATATTTAGTAGAATCTGAGGGATTTCGTCTCTTGATTGACTGTGGAATGTTTCAGGGTTCTAAAACTTTAAAGCAACTGAACTATGAAGACTTAGTTTTTGATGCTAGTAGTATTGATGCTGTTATTTTAACTCATGCACATACAGATCATTCCGGTATGCTTCCTAAACTAATTAAAAAAGGGTTTACAGGAATAATCTGGGCAACTCCAGAAACTATCAAACTATGTTCCATCATGTTACCTGACAGTGGACACATCCAAGAGATGGAAGTAGAACGTAAAAACCGTAAACTCGGACGCGCAGGAAATCCACTTCTTGAACCTATTTATGGCGTAGAAGATGCTTTGCGAACCATTCCTTTTTTTAAACCTGCCTCCTATCAAGAAACGGTGACTCTTTCTTCTAATGTATCCTTTAAGTTTTGCGATGCCGGGCATATATTAGGTTCAGCTAATGTTCTATTGGATATTCATGAAAAAGATTTAAATAAGCGAATTGTTTTCTCTGGAGATATAGGTAATCCAGATCAACCCTACATAGAGAATCCCACGATTCTATGTGACGAAGATATTGTGATCATGGAGACGACCTACGGCGATCGTCAACATAATGATACTGGCAATCGTTTAGAACAATTGGCTGAAGCTATTCGCTCTACTCATCGAGCCGGGGGAAATTTAATTATACCAGCCTTCGCAATAGAAAGAACCCAAGATTTACTTTTTTATATTCGAACCCTCCAGGAGACTAAACAAATACCTATTCTTCAGATTTATATAGATAGTCCCCTGGCTATTGCAGCCACTAAAATATTCCAAGAAAATACGGCCCATTTTGATTCTGAAACCCGCGACTTAATTGCCCGTGGAGAAAACCCCTTGGCCATGTCCAATGTTCATTTCAGTCAAACTGCGCAAGATTCTATGGCCCTTAATAATATTCAAGGCGGGGCAATTCTGATTGCAGCCAGTGGTATGGCGGACGCTGGGAGGATCAAACATCATTTAAAACATAATCTTTGGCGTGAGAATGCCACTGTTCTTTTTGTAGGGTATCAAGCAGAAGGCACCTTAGGTAGATTAATAACTGATGGTGCCAATGAGGTAACTATTCACGGTGAAAAAGTCGCTGTTAAGGCAAATGTAATGCGCATGGATGGATTTTCTGCACATGCTGATCAAGATGAACTCTTGCACTGGTTATCTTGTTTAGGTAAGACTGCAGAAAATATCATCTTAATCCATGGAGAACCTGATGCTCAAAATGTATTCGCCCAAAAAATAGAAGAAAAGTTCGGAAAAACCCCCATAATTCCGCAATTAGGTGAGTCTTTTGAGTTTATTGGTCAAGAACTCATTCGACATGCCCCAGAGCATCAATGGTTAAAGCCTATTAAAGAAGATCCAAGTGATCTGGAATGTAGAACAGTTAATAGCCCGCGCTCTACACAGAAATTAGCCCCCACTTACCTCCATCTTCCACAGCGTACTAAAGTAGCTGTTCATCATGAACGATATGTTTCTAAATCTCAGGTCAATCGTGCCTACGTCCGTTTGCGCCAACGCCTCAAAGATCTTGTTGATCATGGGCAACGTAACCATAGTCTTGATCAAGTCGTAGAAATACTTGATACCATTAATCATTGGCTTGAAAGTCAAGAACATCGAACAAAACCTTAACTAAAGCATAGCGTTATCTGCGGTTTGACGTTTTAAGCCAGCTAAGAATCTGAGCATTTCCTCACGTCGTTTTACTGCTAAACGTCTCCCCGCACGAGTAAACGCTTTATTAGGAAGGGCCTCGGCGAAGGTTTTTGCCCGTTCAACTGCATCCTCTGGTGTTTGGATCAATTCATCTTGTCCTACTAAACTGAACAAACGCATTAGACCAACATTACCTAAATTATCTAAGATATCCGAATCTCGTAGATAAACTGCTTCATCACAACGTCCAGGTTCAGAATAATACATGTGGGATTCTATAGCATCTAAAACTTTAGGTAATTTTGTTGGAGCAAAGGTCATCCGTTGCAAAACATTAGTGGCAATCCCTTTAGATCTTAGCGAATGATCAATATTTGGTAGAATATAGGCGGGGTATTTCCCGGTATCATGGAGCATGGCTGCAACATAAAGGATTTCTTGATCAAGTGTCAAATGTTGAGATAATTCTTTGGCTAAATTAAAAACCCTTAAACAATGGTTAAGTCCCCAAGCTGAATGTGCACCAGATCCTTCGACTAAATTCTCTAATTCTAGGTTACAAGACATAATAGTTTTACCTCCCTAAATTTCTTCCTCTTGTTCTTGTCTAATAATACGCCGTGGGGAAGAAATAATCCTTCCAATATATGGATACAATTATCGGGCTATTCACCTTTCAACTGGTATTATCCGTCATCATTAAGCACCAAATCTAATCTAGGGTTAATTTTCGGAAGGATTATTCATGATAAGAGAGAATAATCCCTATCAGGTTATTATAAGGAAGTGTACTTTTTAGTATGAATAAGATAAATGTTTATGGGAGCTTTACACAAGCTCTTTTATTTTCAGGTACAGCTTCTGTACCGAGATATCTTTTAACTCATTATAGTGATTTAGGTATCAGCAATCAGGAAATGCTTCTGATCATCCATATTCTCAGTGAGTTGGATACTAATCCAAATCCATCACTGGATTTATTAGCACAACGCATGAAAATGGCTAATTCGGAAATAGAAAGCATCATCGGAAAACTCGTAGAACGTAAATTATTAACCATAGAAAAACATTGGAACCGTACTGAACAGTGTTGGTATAATAGTTTTAGTTTTGTCGGCCTGATTGAAGAACTTGCCGAACGTTGGGCAATAAGTCAAATGAAACAATATGAGGAAGAGATTTCACAGCAGGATAACCAGTTTGGGCCAAATCATGAGTCTATACCTGATTTAAAGATGCAACAGCTTGTCGAGATCTTTGAACAGGAATTGGGACGTCCTCTTACTGGACTTGAATGTGAACATATAACTAATTGGCTTACAGCTCATTTTTCTGAAGAATTAATTGTTGAAGCTTTACGTAGAGGAGTTAGTGCTGGAATACGCAATTTTCGCTATCTTGATTCTATACTTCGTGAATGGGAGAAGAAGAGTTTACGTACAAAATTTGAAGTTGAGGCTGATGATGCTAATTTTCAATTGCGGCATCAGAAAAAAAATACTTCAACTAAAACTCGCCCAGATAGAAAAACTCCGCCCGAAAAATATGAAAACTTTTATCTATAATTAGTGGAAGGAAGCTAATGCTTGGATGAAAAGTCTTAAAGAAATCTTAGACGGTAATAACTTAATAGTAAAACCAGCCGGAAATCTAATAAACTCTTCAGAACGTTCCCAGATAAGTTTAAAACAGAAGGATTATTTGTGTCCGCTCTGCCAAGATAGAGGAATTATCTTGGAGGGGGATATAGCGCGTCCTTGTTCTTGTATGCAACAAAAAAAATTAGATAATCAGTTCCGTACTGCCCGTATTTCCAAAGCTATGTTAGCTTGCCGTTTTGATAATTTTAACTTAAATTACTATTTATCCTCAGACGGTACCAAGACATGCAAAGAAAGTGCCCAGCGTGCTCTTGACGCTGCCAGGGATTTTATCAACAAATATCTGGAAGATCCTTATGGGCCTGGGCTACTATTCACAGGCCCTGTTGGTTCTGGAAAAACATTTTTAGCTGCCTCGATAGCCAATGAGCTCATGATAAAGGGTCATCAGGTCTTATTCTTAGTGGTTCCTGATCTTCTAGATGAGCTTAGAGCAACCTATAAGTCAGAAGCAAATGAATTAGATCTTTTAGATACTGCGAGAACTATGCCCGTTCTCATCTTAGATGATTTAGGTGCCCACAATTATACGGAGTGGTCTCGGAACCGCCTATACTCAATCATAAATTACCGTATGAACGAACAACTTCCCACCATTATCACCACTAACCTTTCTCTTGACGAGATGGAAGATTATTTAGGGGCACGGACTACCTCCAGGCTTGTTCAAATGTCGAGGATTTTTCGCTTAAATTCTGAAGATATTCGCTTACGAAGATATCAGGAACGCGAAATGAAAAACTAACTAAAATAAATTTCTCTACCTATGCATGTCCAAGCAAGGACGTGCATAGGCTTTTTTAGATTGAAATATTATTAGGAGGTGAATCACTTGACCAAAATCATCGCAGTAGATCGCAAATACTTAACAGTGATCTTAGGTATTCTGTCTGTCTGTCTCATTGGTTTGGGGGCCATTAGTCTTTGGTCCAACAATAAAGTAAGTGTCAGTGGAAACAATATCGTCCCGGAAATTAAGATGCTGAGTTTGACAGTAGAACCAACTTCTCTAACCAAAGACCTGACGTATGGTAGTGTAACCCTTAAAGGAATGCAAGTTATTACTTCCAAAACTTTTGATTTAATTGCAACTGTGCAAAATACCACTGCCCAAAAAATGACGAATATTCCTGTCGAACTTCATGTTAGTCTGATTGGGGATGACAAACAGAAAATCAGTAAAATGGGCAATCTTCCATCACTCGAGCCAGGTGCCACTGCACGTGTAGCTTTCCGCCAAGTAAAAGCACTGGGCGATGCCCAAGGTAAAAGTCCTACAGCAGGTCAACACCTTATCGTATTACATGTCAAAGCTAATCCAGCCGGGGGGGTAAACCAAACAACTGAAGCTACATTTCGTTTTAACATTGATACCACAATTAAAGAGCCAGTAAAGAAATAATTCTTTACAACCCATTTCGAAAAACAAGGCAATCGTTGTTCGAAGCGCTTGCCTTGTTACAGCCAATATTTAAAATTATGATAACTAAGTGCTATAGCGCTTAGTTTTTTGTTTTTTTAAAGAACCTAGCTTTGAATTGGAAACAAAGTCCTAAAGTACCATATATTAATTCGAAGGGGCACGAAATAGATGCAAATAATTTATTAAAATTTCTAAATAGATTTGGACAATACTTTAATCCTTAATCTCAAAAATATTAATAAGTTCATCTTAAAAGCGAAGGAGTGAAGTGGATGTCCGGAATTTCTCAACAAAATTCTGCAATTAATACTCCCTTAAATTTTGGATTAGCTATCTTTGGACCCTTTAGTTCAGTTCCAGGAAGCGCCACAATTTTCTATCTTCAGCCGCTATTAACTGGAAAAGTATTTGCCTCAGCTGGGATACTTATTGGGGCACAACTTTTCCTCTTTATCGCTCAACACCTTTTCGGACTTAAAGGTGTCCCACTATTTTGTCCCGGAATAAATACTGAGGATCAGTTCATTAAAATACCTATACCTGAACTCCAAGAATTGTTAAGAACTCTTTCAAAATTCTCACCTATAGGTAATGAAACAGCATTGACCAATTTGATGCCACAAGGTTATTCAGCAAACTCATCTGATCTAACGCAAGGAGATTTCTTAACCACTCAAACTCCAGAAGCTCCTCTAGTAGTGGCGTTAGCAGTTTATGGAGACTACTCTAACAAACCTCACTCCCCTGTGATTTTTGTTGCAGTTCCTATTTTTTCCCTACCAGGTGTACGTGGAGGCATACCTTTGCTCATTTTGGGAACATTAGGAACTATCTTAGTAAGGTCAGTAGTCCCTCCAGGGTTTACCGGGGCAAACCCCTTTTAAAGCCAAAAACCCAAGACTCCAAGCAGTTTAGCTTTAGTAGTGAGGATTTGCTAAAGTTACTCTACAGATTTGGGAAGCATTTTTAGTTCTGATAAATTTAAATAGAAATTGAAGTTATTTTTTATTGTTATTTATACTAGTAAGAAGGAAAATCTTCAATAGTCACGAATTATTCTAATAATTACAAAGATTAGACTCTTAAGGAGGGCTAAACTTGACGCGTAAAATAAAAGTTGGAATAATTGGAGCCGGGAAAGGCGGATCTTCTATTTATAAAACGCTGCGGAATATCGAACATGTAGAATTAGCTATGGTTTGCGATATTTCTGAGAAGGCTCCTGGGATGGAATTGGCCCGACATGATAAAATAGCAACATGTACATCGATTGAAGAGCTTTGTCGATTATCAGATTTAGATGTCATCATTGAAGCAACCGGTTTAACAGAGGTCCAGAGTTATATTGAACACAACAAACATAGCTTAACCTCTGTCATGGAAGCCGAGGGAGCCAACTTAATGATGCATTTAATTGAAGAAAAAGAGAAGCTTTCTGAAATGAAGCGTTTAAAAGGAGAGCTTGACGCAATACTAAATTCAGTTCAGGAAGCTATTGAAGTAGCAGCTAATGACGGAACGATCAAATATGTTAATCCTTCGTTCACTAGGGTTACCGGTGTACTGGCCACCCAAAGAATTGGAGAAAATATCTTTGATGCTTCTCCCAACGGAGCACTTGCCCGTTCCCTCCGTACACACGAACCCATTTTTGCCCATCGATCCCAAGTTGGAGGAAGTCACGCTGAAGTGATTTCTAATGCCTCCCCAATCGTTGTTGAGGGAAAGATGGAAGGCGCAGTGGTGGTTTTTCAGCCGCTAACAGATATTTACAAACTCATGGAACAGATGCAAGCTTCGAATCAAGAAATTAGTGATTTAAAAACCCGCATTAATCAAATCTCCACAAGTAGTTATACTTTTGACGACATACTAGGAAGCCATCCCGAATTTGAAACAGCCATAGATTTAGCACGTAAGGCGGCTAAAAGTAATTCTACAGTACTTATTACCGGTGAAAGTGGTACTGGTAAGGAATTATTTGCTCATGCCATTCATAGTGATAGCCATCGTTGGGACAAGCCCTTTATTAAAGTGAATTGTGCCGCTATCCCCGAAACTTTACTGGAAAGTGAATTTTTCGGTCACGAGAAAGGCTCATTTACGGGAGCTATCAAAAATAAATTAGGTAAAATGGAACTTGCTCATGACGGAACTATCTTTCTCGATGAGATTGGGGACATGAATTTATATTTACAGGCAAAACTACTAAGAGTTTTGCAAGATATGGAATTTGAACGTGTGGGGGGAACCCATACCATCAAAGTAGACGTACGCATCATAGCTGCAACAAACCGCAATTTAAAGGAAATGGTAAGACGGGGAGATTTCCGTGAAGATCTATATTACCGTCTTAATGTAGTAGAACTTCATTTGCCTCCCTTACGTAGACATAAAGAGGATATCCCTACCTATTCACACTCCTTGATTGTTAAATTTAACCGTAAATTTGGCAAGAAAGTCACGGGCTTTTCCTCTCAAGCTGAAAAAGTGTTACTAGACTATCATTGGCCCGGTAATGTCCGCGAACTACAGAATGTGATTGAACGGGCGATGGTTACTGTAGACGAAGATGTGATAACGCACAAACATTTAGTCTCCCTTTTGGAAACTCCAATTCACACGGATACCTCGACTTTAGGAGAGTTGATGTCCATAGAAGAAATGGAAAAACGGATGATCCGTATGGCCTTACAACGCTATGGAGATTCTGTTGAAGGGAAAAAACGCGCTGCCCAAGTTTTAAATATCTCCCTTGCTACTTTATATAATAAAATTAGATCTTTTTAAAATTTCTATAAATTATAAGGATATTATTATAAAAATTATAAATTTTCTTTTTTCTTATTTAAATAAATGCGTTTTTAACCTGATTGGTTTTAAATCTTAAGCATTCGAACCCTTGATCTTAAGGTATTTTATTACCTCAGAAAGAAAGATGATTTTTGCGTTTTGTTTTTTCTGTTTTTGGCATTTGATTTGCATGTTTAATGAATAAATAATTCCTAAATTTATTACAATTAGTTTATTAACCTCATTTTTTAATGCGAAAGGAGCGGTATTTTCTTGAACACAGTACAAAGTCCCTATCATTTTCTGATTCGTCGTATCCATTCATTACTAGGTTTAGTGCCTATTGGTATCTTTTTGATCTTTCACTTGATTTTAAATTCTTTCGCTCAGGGTGGTCCAGAACAATATGATAAGATTATTTCTGCCATGCGAGATTTTCCAGGTTTAATTCTAATTGAATTGTTGGTAATTTTTATACCAATTGCTTTTCATGCAATCTATGGTACTTGGGTTGTTTATACAGGTCAAGTAAATACTTTGCGTTACCGTTATGCTCGCAATTGGTTTTACATTATTCAAAGAATCTCTGGTATTTATACAGTCATTTTCGTTGTGATTCATGTTTATGCTCTGCGTTTCGGTGAAGCTAATTTTGCCGCTTTGCAAAATTTTGTGGCTAATCCCCTCGGAATCATCTTTTATAGTTTAGGTATACTTTTCGCTGTATTTCACTTTGCTAATGGACTATGGGCGTTTGCGATTACTTGGGGAATAACAGTAGGAACGCATTCCCAAAAGATATGGTCCTATATTTGTATCGTTCTTTTCTTAGTTATATCGATCCTCGGTTTGTATGACATTACCGCATTCCTTAAGTAAGGAGGGAGATTTATAAAATGAGTAAAATAATTATTGTTGGAGGCGGACTTGCAGGCCTTATGGCAACAATTAAAATTGCTGAGGCAGGGACTCCTGTAGACTTATTCTCTCTAGTACCAGTAAAAAGATCACATTCAGTATGTGCCCAAGGCGGAATCAATGGAGCTGTAAATACTAAAGGAGAAGGAGACTCCCCTTGGGAACACTTTGATGACTCAATTTATGGGGGAGATTTCTTAGCAAATCAACCACCTGTCAAAGCCATGTGTGATGCTGCACCAGGGATTATCAATCTTATGGATCGTATGGGGGTTATGTTTAATCGTACCCCTGAAGGTCTATTGGATTTCCGACGTTTTGGAGGGACCAAACGACATCGGACAGCATTTGCAGGGGCAACGACAGGTCAACAACTTCTTTACGCACTGGATGAACAGGTTCGGCGTTATGAAACCGAAGGACTTGTACAAAAATATGAAGGCTGGGAACTCCTTTCAGTTGTCATTGAAAATGATGTTTGTCGAGGGATTATTGCACAAAATCTCACAGATATGACTATTCATTCTTTCCCCGCAGATGCTGTAATCGTTGCCACTGGTGGACCCGGTATGATCTTCGGCAAAAGCACTAATTCTACAATTAATACCGGTTCAGCCGCCTCTGTGCTTTATCAACAAGGTGTCAAATACGCTAATGGAGAATTCATTCAAATTCACCCGACGGCTATACCTGGCGAAGATAAGCTTAGACTGATGTCTGAGTCGGCAAGGGGTGAAGGTGGTCGTATTTGGACCTATAAAGATGGGAAAGCTTGGTATTTTC